>WNGJ01009901.1_pt1 | contig 20231 bp, 19 predicted proteins | sample 5400611 | NCBI WGS metagenome assembly WNGJ01 (sample SAMN13153375, study PRJNA577476) | soil metagenome | isolation source: 40 cm soil or saprolite under Garry oak tree replicate 1 | place: USA:California | collected 2016-06-15
TGTGCCCGCACCAGGCAGGCTGCTGTGCCCGCACCAGGCAGGCTGCGCTTTAACTGCACAACTGCATAGTGTCAATCTCATCGAAAAATGTTCTAATTGTCCTCAATTGTGAGAATCGGCTTTGTGACGAGGGGAGGCAGTGATGCGTGTATTGCGCGGTGTTGGTCTATTTGTTGCGGGCGCCGTGGTCGGGCTGACGGCCACGACTTTTGCGCAGAATCAGACGCCAAATCGCGGGATCGTCGGGCTGAATCATGTGGGCCTCAGCGTGCCCGACCTCGATAAGGCGGTTGAATACTACACGAAGACGATGGGATTTCCGGAGGCATTCCGGTTCGTCAATGCGTCCGGACAAGTGCAGCTCGTCTACGTCCAGGTCAGCCAGAACACGTTTGTAGAGCTGCAACCCGCAAACGCACAACGCCCGCCCGGCATCACGCATTTCGGTTTGCACGTCGAGAACATGGCGGCCGCGACCGCGATGTTCAAAGCGAGGGGGGCTCAAGTCGGCGAGACCACGGTCAGCGGCACGAAAGCCATCCTGTCCAATATCGTCGACCCGAACGGCATTCGCGCAGAACTGGCCGAACTTCCGCCGGAGTCCCTCCACCGGCAGGCAATGGAACGCTGGAGGTAGATTCACCGCCGGCGGGCCGGCTCAAGACCGGCCGGGCCGTTGGTGGGTCGAGCCCCACTGACCCTGATAGCGCTGTTGCCCCAGGTGCCGCTAGATTTAGGAAGGAACCAGGGAAGCTGATCGCCACGAAGCGTAGGTAATCCATTTGAGAGGGCGGAAATGAAGGCTTTAGCTATCTGCGGTGCCCTGTTAGCGCTGACGGTCACAGCGGCTAAAGCAGCTGAGAACACACACAGCGCAAATTACATACTCCCTTATTGCAAACTCACTGCTGATCGGGTGGTTGACAACCCTTCTAATTCCTACCTCGCTGGCCGGTGCGCTGGATTAGTAGAAGGCGTCATCAATATGTCAGGTTTGCTGAGAGCGATGCATACGCTGGGCGACATTCCAAACCTAGACCCCCTCCTGTGTGCTGCCGTACCTGAAGAAGTCACCATAGAGCAGGCCCTGAGGGTTGTGGTGAGGTATGGTGAAACGCATCCGAGGGAAGGACCCCTCCCGTTCACTGTGCTCGTCCTCGATGCATTGCATGACGCGTGGCCGTGCAAGAATTAACGGCTGCATGGTTGCTGGCCCCACTTTCCTGCGGCGGTTTCCAAGGCAATACGCGCCTGCTTTATTGAATCCATTCAACGCCTGCGACCCATTTTTTCGCAGGTATCAGGTGGGGTGCTGGGACGTTCTTGGTCAGACGCCGCGACCGTTTCGCCGGCCGCTGGTTTGGAGTGAAGGACACCATGAAATTTCCGCGCCGTCGATTTCTGCAGCTGTCGGCATATGCCGCCTTCCCGGCCGTCTCGCGGACGGCTTGCGCGCAAGCCTATCCGATGCGGCCGGTTCGTATGATGCTTGGGCTTTCCCCGGGCGGCTCGGTCGACATCGTGACGCGTCTGATCGGTCAATGGCTGTCGCAGCGTCTCGGTCAGCCGTTCCTTGTCGAGAACCGTCCCGGCGCCTCGGGCGACATTGCTACCGAAGCGGTCGTGCGAGCGCCTGCGGACGGCTACACGCTCTTGATCGTGCTCGCGGCCAATGCCATCAACGCGACCCTGCACGATAAACTCAAATTCAGTCCGATCCGGGATCTCGCGATGGTGGCCGGCATGGTTCGCGTCCCCAACGTCATGGAGGTCCATCCGGCGGTTCCGGCCAAGACGGTTCCGGAATTCATCGCCTACGCCAAGGCCAATCCCGGCAAGCTTAGCTTTGCGTCAGGCGGCAACGGCAGCTCGCTCCACGTGATCGGCGAGCTGTTCAAGATGATGGCCGGCATCGACATGTTGCACGTGCCCTATCGCGGCGGAGCGCCCGCGATGATTGATCTGCTTGCCGGGCAGGTCCAGGTCATGTTCGACACCATTCCCCAGGGAATCGAGTACATCCGGGATGGCAAGCTGCGCGCGCTCGCCGTGACCACCGCGACGCGGTCACCGGCGCTGCCGGATGTCCCTTCCATGGGCGATTTCGTGCCGGGTTTCGAGGCGGGCAGCTGGTGGGGGGTCGCGGCGCCGAAGCACACGCCCGCGGACATCATCGACCGTCTCAACAGCGCGTTCAACGCTGCTCTGGCCGATCCAAAAGTGAGGACGCGATTAGCCGAGCTCGGCACAACGCCGCTGGAATTCAGCCCGGCTGAATTTGGGACATTCGTTGAGGCGGAAACCGGGAAATGGGCGAAGGTGATCAAGTTCTCTGGCGCCAAGGAGGAGTAATCACCGCGAAAGCGTGTCATTCCGGGGCGCCGGAGCGAAGCGGAGGCGAGCCCGGATCCATACTCCCTGACCTGTGGCTATGGATTCCGGGCTCTCGGCCTGCGGCCGAGCCCCGGAATGACTGGACAAGGGTTTTGTCCCAACACGCCTGGTCGGTCCGAAGAGAAGGCTCGCCAAAATCCTACGCCGAAGGTGGTTGCCGCTTGGCCATGGGCGCGGCGACCTCGCGTGCACAATCAACGAAGAGCTGCGCTACCGGGCTGATGGTCCGGTTTTTCAGGGCAATGACGGCGACCGAGAACGGCGCTATCGGAAGTTCAATCGGCAATCTCTTGAGCGCGAAGCGGCTGGTGTAGAACTGCAGGAGCCCGTCGCCGAAATGTCCGACAAATCGGCCGCTCTCCAGTAATTGAAAAAGCAGATGCGTCGTCGTCGTGGTCACGGCAATGCGCGGCGTGCGCAGACCGCTGGCGCGGAACGCGTCGGTGACAAGGGATCCGACCGCGGAAGGCGCCACGCACCAGGGCTCGTCGATCAGGTCGGCAAGCGTGACCTTTCGCCGGCTGGCCCACGGGCTTTTCATGCCGACCACCACGCGGAGACGGTCCTGAAAGAGAATTGTGGCCTCAAGCTCTTCGCTCACCGTGGCCTGCACGAGCGGAACAATAGCAAGTTCGATGTGACGCTCGGGCAGTTCCCGCGTCAGCAGCGTCGAACTGTTCGCCTCCACGACGCGAAAATCGATGCGCGGGTGCCGCCGCCACACGCGCTCCATCACGGCGGCACCGAGTCCCGCAAGCAGAGGCTCGGTGCTGCCGATCCGCAACTCCCCAGAGGTGGGGTCGGCCAGGAACTTGAGCTCGTCTACGCTCGTACGCAGATCGTCGAAAATCCCGATACTGCGCTTGATCAGGGCGCGCCCGTAAGGGGTTGGCTCAACGCCTTGGGGGCTACGATCGAACAGGCGAACGCCAAGCAGCTCTTCGAGTTCGGCAACTACTTTTGACACCACCGGCTGTGAGATCGCGAGCTGCTTGGCAGCTCTCTGCATGCTGCCCCATTCCGCTACCGCCATCACGATCCTCAAGTGCTGCAATCTCAGTCGGTGACCAATGAGGTCGGTCCGCATTGTCTGCCCCTATTCGCTGAGACTATAGCCATATAGGCAGATAGCATTACCCGGCTATCACGAGACCAGGCAACATGGCGTAGCAAAACGCGCGCGTTTGCGAGGCGCGAGATCGACCATGGTCGAGCGTCTCGGCGTACTGCGCGAAAGCCGCAAAGGCAGGGTTGGACGCAGGGAGGTAGCCGATGCTTTTCGGGTGGTCGATACTTCTTATCATTCACGGGATACTGGCGGTCTTTCTGCTCGGTGCGATCACGCATCAGGCCGTGGGCGTCGCCTGGCCGGTTGCCAAGCGGGGAAGCGGCTTCTTCAGCGCGGTGCGCGGCGTCAACGGAATGAGCTACACCAACGCGGTCATCATCCTGTTCGTGGTGACGTTCGCGCTCGGCTGCATCATCTATCCGACCTATCGGGTGAATGTGCGGACAATCCTGCAGGAATATCGGTTTTTCAAGCCCGAGGGCGCGTTTGAGATGAAGGAGCATTTGCTGGCGCTGTCCCTGGCGCTGCTGCCCATCTATTGGCTTTTTTGGCGCAAGGCGTCCGAAGCCAATCGCGTGGCTCGCGCGGTGCTGACCTGCGCCATTGCGACTGCAGTCTGGTGGGGTTTCCTGACGGGCCACGTCATCAATAACATCCGAGGATTCGGATCATGACAAAAGTAGAGCGTCTTGCAGCGATTTTCGGTATCGCGTTTGCGATCATCTACGCGCCGACCATGGATTACAACTGGACCCTTGCGACCTATCATCCGATCCAGGGAATTTGGCAGTTCGGCCGCGCACCGCCCCTCGGCGGGGGATCGCCGGCCATGTACTGGTACGGGTTCATCTTTACCTCGGCCATAGGCGCCGGCGCCGTGACCGCCCTCGCGGCCCTCATTCCAGACAACCTCATGAATCGCGTGCCGTGGCGCAGCCTTAGTTGGCTGGTTCCGATTTTCGCGATCATCTACATCGGCTACGTACTTCTGCCGTACGCCACGAAGACGTAGAGAGGCGGTCGCCTCAGACCGACGAGGCATGCTGTATACCCTCCCCTGAAGGGGGAGGGTCGGACTGCCGAAGTCGGTGCGCGAGCGTTGTGCCAGGCTGACGTTTCGACCGATTTCATGGTCGGGAGCGCCATCGCTAAGCCAACGGGAACATTTGAGTTTCCTTGGTGGAGCCGAGGGGATTTGAACCCCTGACCTCCGCAGTGCGATTGCGGCGCTCTCCCAACTGAGCTACGGCCCCTGCCTGGCCCGGCAGACATATTCGCGGGCGTGTGCGGCAACTGGCCGCCATTTACCGGCGCGGTCCGGACAGTGTCAAGGATGCCGCTTCGGAAAGGATGCCGGCTTGGAAAATGGTCAGGGCAGTTCCTGTTTGACTGCGTTTACCTACCGGCTCGCGCGGAGACGGAGCAGTAGAGCTCGGCCAAATGCCGTTGCCGGGGCGGATCAGGGCGTCTCGTCCAGGATGCCTCCTAGCGGTGCATCGCCAGTGCGCGCACCGACAATGCAATTTGCGAACCACATTGCGTTGGTGCATGGTGCCGGTCCTTTGAACCAACGACTGACATGACTGTGCTCAGCCGCCGCCGGTTTCTTGCCGCGTCCGCCGCCTCGGCGGCGTCCGCCGGAACTTCCGCGATCGCCGCCCAGGCGCCGGGCGAGTTTGATGTCGTGATCATCGGGGCGGGCGCGGCGGGAATTGCGGCGGCGCGCCGGCTCGCGAGCACCAGGGCGAAAATCGCGGTCGCCGAAGCCTCCGGCCGGCTCGGGGGACGTTGCTTCACCGACGCCGTGACGTTCGGGGTTCCGTTTGACCGCGGCGCCCACTGGATTCACGTGCCGGATCTCAATCCGGTCGCGCCGCTCGCCATGAAGTCCGGTTTCGATATTTACCCGGCGCCGCCGAGCGGGCGGGTGCGAATGGGCCGCAGATACGCACGCACCGGTGAAATGGAAGACTATCTTACCGCCACGGTGCGGGCCAACCGCGCCATCGCGGAGGCCGCTCGCGGCAGGGATGTCTCCTGTGCCCAGGCGCTGCCCAAGGACCTCGGGGACTGGCAGCGGACGATCGAATTCGTGCTCGGTCCCTTCGGTTGCGCCAAGGATCTCGCCGAGGTGTCGGCTTTGGATTTCTCCCGGTCCCTTGAGCGCAACAGCGATATGTTCTGCCGGGAGGGCTTAGGCACGCTGATCGCCAGGCTCGCCGACGGCCTGCCGGTGCAACTGTCGCGTCCGGCCTCGCGGATCGATTGGAGCGAACGCAATCGCATCGAAATCAGTACGGCGAAAGGTCTCTTGGTTGCCCGCGCCGTCATTGTGACAGTGTCGACGAGCGTACTAATGAGCGACAAGCTGAAGTTTGAGCCGGAACTGCCCCGGCGTTATCTCGACGCCATCGAGAAGCTCCGGCTCGGCAGCTACGACCACATTGCGCTCGAATTGCCCGGCAATCCGCTCGGTCTGCAGCGCGATGAGCTTGTCTTCGAGAAAGCCGAATCGGCACGCACCGCTGCTATCCTGGCGAACATTTCCGGCACTACGTTGTGCACGATCGAAGTGGCTGGAAAATTCGGCGCCGACCTTGCCACGTCCGGCGAGCCGGCGATGGTTTCGTTCGTGCTGGATTGGTTGACGGGCCTCTATGGCGCGGACATCCGCAGAGCCGTCAAGAGGACGAGTGCAACGCGATGGAACCATGAACCGTGGACGCTGGGCGCCTTCTCGGCTGCCGCGCCGGGCGGCCAGTGGGCGCGAGCGGCGCTTGCCGAACCGCTGCGCGACCGCATTTTCTTTGCCGGCGAGGCGACGCACGAAACCCTGTGGGGAACGGTCGGAGGAGCTTGGGCGTCGGGCGAACGCGCCGCCGATGCGGTACTGAGAAAGCTCGGCTTCACCGCGGCACCTCCCGAACCGGATCGCGCGGCGGCGCCACGACCATCGCGGCGGCGATAGCCCGATGTCCACGCCGTTGAAAATCGCATGCGGCGCGCTCGCTGCCGGCGCCGCGTTCGTCGGCGGGATAGCGCCGGCGAACGCCGCCGCGCTCAGTGAGTTGGTGCTGCCATGGCCGTGGGCGCTGCCGTTCATCGGCCTGTTGCTCTCGATTGCGGTCGGCCCGCTCCTCGCCCCGAAGTTTTGGTACGCCCATTACGGCAAGATCGCGTTTATGTGGAGCGCGCTCGCCGTGACACCGATGGCGGCACTCCACGGCGTTCCCACGGCGTTGACAGCGTTGGCCCATGCGACGCTGGGCGAATATTTAAGCTTCATCGTCATGCTCACGACACTCTACGTGGTGGCGGGTGGCATCCTGGTCACCGGCAGCCTGCGCGGGACGCCGCTGGTTAACGCCGCTATCCTGGCGTTCGGCACGGTGATCGCCAGCATCGTCGGCACCACCGGGGCGACAATGATTCTGATCAGGCCGTTGTTACGGGCTAATTCGGCCCGGCTTCGTAATGCGCATGTCGTGATATTCTTCATCTTTCTAGCCGCCAATATTGGCGGCGCCCTGTCGCCGCTCGGCAACCCGCCGCTGTTCGTCGGCTTTCTGCACGGTGTCGATTTCTTCTGGACCGCCACGCATCTGTGGCGGCAGACCGCCTTGACGGCGGCGCTCGTGCTCGCGGCGTTCGTTGCGATCGATATCTGGTACTACCGCCAGGATCGCCGTGTCGCTGTGGTGGGTGAAAAGCCGCCCAACGAGCCGATACAGGTACGCGGCCTCGTCAACCTCATGCTCATTGTCCTTATCGTCGCGGCAATCCTGCTCTCGGCTCTATGGAAATCCGGCGTCGCGTTCGACATTTACGATACGACGCTGGAACTGCAGGATATCGTGCGCGACCTCGCGCTGGTCGCCATCGCCGTCGCGTCGCTCATATTCACGCCTGAGGAACACCGCGAGCGCAATGGCTTCACCTGGGAACCGATCCTGGAAGTTGCAAAGCTGTTCGCCGGCATTTTCGTCTGCATCATCCCGGTGACGGCGATGCTGCACGCGGGTCGCGCCGGGCCGTTTTCCTGGGTTTCGGCGCTGATGACCGACGACGGCGGCGAGCCGCGCAATGCCGCCTATTTCTGGCTCAGCGGCACCCTGTCGGCGGTCCTTGACAACGCTCCGACCTATCTGGCGTTCTTCGAGCTCGCAGGCGGCGATGCCGCCAGGCTGATGAGCGAGCTTGCCCCGACGCTCACGGCGATCTCGATGGGGGCCGTTTACATGGGCGCACTGACCTATATCGGCAATGCGCCGAATTTCATGATCTATGCGATCGCCACCGAGCGCGGCGTGAACATGCCGAGCTTCTTCGGCTACATGATCTCGTCGGCCGCGGTGCTGCTGCCGGTATTCGCCGTCGTCACTTACGTCTTTTTGCTTTAGCCGGGCACGACCGCCACGGCCTCAACCTCGATCAACGCACCTGGCCGCGCGAGATTCGTGATCGCAACGGCGGTGCTCGCCGGCGGCGCCGAAGTGTCGATGTAGCGGTCGCGCACTTCGCGAAAGATGCCGAGATGCGCCATGTCGATGAAATAATTGTTGAGCTTCACCACATGCTCGAAGCCGGCGCCGACCGCCGCCAGCGCATTCTTGAGGTTGACGAAGGTCTGCTCCGCCTGGGCGCGGAAATCGCCCGGCGCACCGACGATCTTGTTGTCGACGTCGAGGCCAAGCTGGCCCGCAATGTAGATGATCCGCCCGGGGCTCGTGGCCTCCACCACATGGGTGTACCCGGTTGGCTTCGCAATCGTTGGAGGATTGTGAAAGCGATGGATGGGCATTGGAGCGCTCTCCCTTTGAAAGTTTCAATGACGTGAAGAGATGATAGCGGAATTCCGGGCGCCGTTTCGCGGAGCGCCGGAGGGGCGGCCTGCGGGGACGACGGCCCGAGGACGATCATCCCTCAGCCAGCTTCGCAACGACTTCCTGGGCGATCGACAGCGAGGCCGTCAAGCCCGGTGACTCGATGCCGAACAGGTGCACGATCCGCGGCAGGCCGTGGTCAGCCGGAGTATCGATCATGAAGTCCGCAGCAGGCTCGCCCTGGCCGGTCAGCTTCGGTCGGATACCGGCGTAGTCCGGAACCAGCATGCCATCCAAAAGGCCTGGCCAGTAAGTTCTGATGGCTGGATAGAACGTCGCTGCCCGTCGAGGATCGACGTCATAGTCGTAACCGTCCACCCACTGCACGTCAGGACCAAACCGCATGCGGCCGGCGAGATCGAGCGTGACGTGAATGCCAAGCCCACCTGGCACCGGCGCCGGGTAAATGAGCCGGGTGAATGCCGGACGCCCCGCGTAGGAAAAATAGGTTCCCTTGGCGAGGACGAGCCGCGGCACGCGGTCCACCGGATAGCCTTCGGTGACGCACGCGAGCTTCTGGGCTCCGTGGCCCGCTGAGTTCACCACCGCATCGACCAGGAGCGATCCAGGCTCCGGGCCGCCGAACCGAACCCGCCAGCCGGCCGGCGCGAGCGCAAGCCGCTCAACCGGGGTATTCAGCGCCACCACCCCGCCGGCATCTTCCACGTCGCCTTGCAGCGCCAGCATATAGCGATGGCTGTCGATGATCCCGGTCTCGGGGGAGTGGAACGCCGCCACGCAGGCAAGCGCCGGCTCCATCCGGATCGCCTCGGCGCCGTCCAACATGCGCAGGCCCTCGACGCCGTTTCGTGTCGCCTGGGCGAACAGCTTCTCCAGCATCGGAACGTCGGCGTCGCGCCCGACCACCACCAGCTTGCCGAGTTTCTTGTGCGGCACCCCGTGGGAGGCGCAAAATTCGTAGAGCATTCGGCGCGAACGGGCGCAGTGCCGCTCGCGAAGCGAACCGGTCGCATAATAGATGCCGGCATGGATGACCTCGCTGTTGCGCGAGGAGGTGCCGCTGCCGATATGCGGCTCGGCATCCGCCACGATCACTTCGTGCCCTGCGCGTGCAGCTTCGCGCGCGATCGCGAGCCCGACGACGCCGGCGCCGACGACGAGCACCTGCATGATCAATTACCACCCACGATCAGCGACCGTTCGCGAGGGGCGTCTGTGATCCAGCTCTGTCTACGGGAGGGCATTTGCACACGGCGTGGCAGCTTCTGGGACGCAACCAACGATGTTAAGACCCCCAAACTCATTCGCCACGGGAAAGCTGCACGATCTCCTCGACCGTTGCCGGGTTTTGCGGGTGATAACTCAGGCAAAGAGGTGTCTTCAATTTTGTGGGCTGAGACATGCCAAGCGTCGAATAGTAGAAAATGCCAGTGGTGAGCGCGCCAAGGTCCTGTGCTGGCTTTCCGCGCGCCGCCATCATCTCTTTTGTCGAATCAATCAGCTCCGGAGAACTCATCCGACCATAAAAATGCGTGGTGCAGTTTGAGACGATATTTGTGTCGATGCCCTTCGGGGCCTGGGTTGCGAAGATCAGGCCAAGACCGAATTTCCGAGCTTGGGCGGCCAATGCTTTGGCGCTGGCCTTGCTCGGTGTCGAGGTTGTTGACGGGGCAAAGTTCTGTGCCTCATCGAGCACGTAAAGGCGCGGCGTCTCGGTCGGATGTTTTCGGATGAATGTGAAGAGCGCCATTTGCAGTTGGTTGGTAAAATCCTGTCGACTAGCATCCGCGTGTAGGCCGGAAAAATTGATGACAGAAATGCGAGTCTTCCCTGATTTCTCGGTAGAAAACAGCGTCGGGCAAATCAGCAAGGAAGCCAATAAAGCCATCGATTCCGCCCTTTGGCTGGCGCGCGAACGCGCGCAAAGCATCTTTGAGCAGACCCTCCTTGAGGTCTTTACTGCTACCCGTCGCCCGTATGAGTGGCACGAGCGTTGCCCACGCCATATCGACCGTTTGCTCACGCTCATCATCATCGGTGACGACCGTGAAGTCCGGTAAAACAGCGAGATTAAGCGCCCTGCCTTCGGCAAGACCCGGTGTCCAAACAACGACTTCAGCTAATTGTTTGTATTGTTGCGCACGTTGCGTATCGTTTTCGCTGAAGCCGGTCGGCCGCGTTGGCCACGCTTCCTTGAGGCGCGCAAGATCATTGTTGGTGTCGAGCACGATCGCCGGGATGCCGAGAAGAGCCGCCTCCTCAACGATCCGGCGCAAGAGCACAGTTTTGCCAGATCCGGACCCGGCGAAAATTGCGGTGTGTCTCGTCAGCAAATCTGCCGGTAGCACTTCAGGCCGACCTTCACCTCCACCTTCGACGCGAAGACCGAGTGGAATAGCAGCATCCTTTAGTGGCGCCGAGGCAACGAGTAATTGGTCGCGCGGCTTGACTTCGGATTTGGGTATTGGCGAAATCGGCATGTTCGTTGGCGATCGTGAGGGCTTCGCAGTCGTTCCGTCGGTCTTTGCACCTCCCGGAACGGTCGCCGAGAGCGGTGGCGGACACAGACCGACTGATTGGAAAAATGATGTCTTGCAGAGCGGCTTTGTCGTTTGCAACCAGGCGATAAACCCGTCGGGCTTCGAAACGTTCAAATCGCGTAGCGCAATGAATGTGCGCAGGTCATCCTCGGTCGTGGCGAAGCACTTGCCGCCATCCGCGAGAAACCCCGCCTTCAACTGGTTTGTGACCTTACCAGACGGAAAATCGGCGCTACGAAGGATAAAGAGGTGTCGAAATGGCAGCTTCTTGTCGATGCCGGAGGCGGTCATGGCCGCCCGCAGGCGCGCTTGTACTGATAGCGGATGCGAATGCTCGATGACACGAAAACAATAATGCCTCTCCAAATCGCCTTCGGCATGAAACGTGAAGGTCAGCCGACTGTGAAGGGCGGGACGCCGTTCATCGGAATAATTTGTAACCTCAACATCAGTGTCCTCTGGGATGAGGACTTCGGCCTTGTAGAGTTCCAGTGTCTCGGAGATGAGGTCGCCGCGCACATTGCCATCATTGTGGTCCGAGGACATGGCTTCAATGTCAGCCGCTGCCTTCAATGCTGTGAATTTTGCATCGAGCGAACCCTCAGTTTTCAGTGGCGGCACCTGCATTCCGACTGCCCCGTGTTCGAAATCGAGGCACTCAGTAACTTCGCCATCTGCAAGGCATTTAAGCCTAAAATTCTCACAGAGCATCAGGACCTTACGGGGAATCATATCTCCAACCTCGGCAAGTGCCGGGGGCGAAAAAGGCCAAGTCGCATAGGGAGCCGCATTGCCTGCCTGTCCATACACTCGACTTAGTCTGCTCGCGACTAATTCGGAGATCTGTCCGGCCTCTGACGACGCGGGCCGCAGGAATACCGGTTCTGAAAATCGATGCGCGACGGCCGTCAAAACGTTGTGGCGTAGTATGGTCCATGTTTCGCCGAGGCAAGAAATGACTGTCATCGAACGAGTGGTTATGTCTTTGAGGTTGATCAGCCCATCACCAAAGAGATGAATGATGTCGCGAGCGGTGTTCTCCGTCTCATCGCTCACACCGGGAGCCCTATTGGCAGCAAGATTGCTGGCAGCCACGATCGAATCAATCTGGTCAATCGCGATCAGTGTTGGGCCACCCAAACTCATCAACCATGAAATGCCACGAACGAGTTCTTCATTGGCCGGTGACGGAGTGGTGAGATTGAGTTTCTTGCGATCGATCGGGTCGACCTCCAAACCCTGCAGCCAGTTGTACGCGATTTCCATTACGTGGGGGGCACCCTGCAAGAGAAGCGCCCGAATAATGTTGCTATACTGAAGAGTATCGGGGAATTCGCTTTGCAATATTTTCACAAAGAGATCCACCGTGCCTACCGCGCCGTCATCGAGATTTTTGTTTGCGCCGACAATCGCTTTTCTCTTTTCGGCCGGAACGCGGTGGAGCGCGGCCTCGAACACCGCTTGATATTGTGAGCGGCCATCGGGCAGCGTTTGGCGGAGCGACCTTATGAAGCCCAAGCAGGCTGTGCGCCAGAAGTCCTTGATGCCAACAATATCGAGCAGAATGAACCAGCCGTGTCTTTGCCAGACGCGGTTGCGCAATGTGCCAAGAAGATGCGTCTTCCCGGAACCGGCAGGACCGTTGACGACCCGGCCAATCGCACTGTCGGCATCCGGGTCCTCGAGACGTGAAAAGTCTCTAAGAATACCCTCAACATGGTCTTTATTGAGTGTGGCGACGTCAGCACGTGGATCGCTCCAAATGCTTTGCTGCGACCTCACCCAGTTGAAATCGGCCCCCAAGAACGCTGTTTCTTTGCTCATCGCTCAATCCACATAACATGATAGTGCCGGTTGCCGTCATGGAGCGCGGCGGACTCTTCCGCCTTAATGTCACGGGGGTTGTCAAGATTCATCAGATTGATTTCCTTGGCACTCTTCATCGCCAAGAGAACCTCGTCGAGCTGTTGCCGGGGAACATCGCGCAATTTCTCGCGTAAGGAGCTCAATCGCACGCTGTCCTTCGGCGGATTTCCGGCTATTTCGAAAAACGCGCGTCGAATCCTCTGTTCGACGTTGGCTGATTGAGGTGCGTTCTGGGCCGATCTAAGGATTTCACCGATGCCCACGCGCTGCCTTGAGGCATGACCGTGTAACGCATTCAGCAGAAGTTGCAGGATGGCGCGCTCCCGGCTCGGCTTGGTCTTGCCTTTGGGTAAGACCGAGCCGGGTTTCGTCAGCTCGTTCCAACCTCCGTCTTTTAGTGCAAGGACGTAAGATCGACTTGGTCTGTCGGCCGCGAGGAGACCTCGTCGGTGTAGTTCCGCGCGATCTTTCGCGATTTCCTTGTACTCGACATCCTTTTGCAGAGCCTTGCCGCCCCGGAGAGCCAGGTGCCAAAGCAGGAGTTGCTGATTCGGAGTCAATTCGCTGCTCATTTTAACCCTCCATTGACCGAACGGCGCAGCTTCACAACAGTCCGTATTTTTTCGAGCGTCCTTTCAAAATCTTCGACGATTTCGTCATTAGGAATGCGCACCACCGCATAGCCCGCGCAAAGGAGCTCGTAGTCGCGATGCCGATCGTCGCGATAGGCGCGTCGACCGCGATGCTCCGCGCCGTCCAATTCAATGACGAGGCGGCCCTCGGCCCAAAGTAAATCGACCCTGGGCGATTTGAGTGACACGTCTTCGACGCGCGCATTAAAGACAAATTTGGACGTAAGCTCGACATCGGCTTCGATCATTTTTGACAACCGCTGCTCGATTAGGCTCTGCGGATGCGGTCGCCCGTAGACAGGGGGAAACAGGAGCGCCACAGGAGGTACTGCGCAGGTTTCTTCGCCGGTCAGGTTGTCTTTCAGGTTATCTATATGAGTCGGCAAAAGAAGATCGGGTGCGACGGCACGTGCGTTATACAGCAGGCGATCAAAAGGAGGTTCGCACGGTGGCAAGTCGCGGCAGAGAACCACAATGGCAGCGTTGCCGTTCGCCGCGAGCCATTCGAGCGCATGGACGATCGCCAAAGCACCTTGAAGGGACGCTTCCACAGTCACGGCGGCAATGAGTCCGTTCGGGCTAACGGCATGACAAAGTTGAGACCATTCGGTTTCCGGCGCGGCAGCGGGCACACGCGGATTCCGGCCTCGCAGGACCTGCCGGATGGCCGCTTCCGCCCATCCGGCGGAGAGCCAGGGACAGTGCTGCGTGAGCGCACCAAGCTTGATTGGTAGGTATTGGTGGCTCAGCGCACTATTGTTCAGTTCGGAAAGGTCCTCGCCACCAAACCAAAGCGGCCAAAGGCCGGCCGCCGCTGCCGCGAGTTGATCAATGGCGAAAGCAACTATCGTATCAGCGCAATGAGCTTCGGGCAGTTCGAGGAACAATACTGGGCGAGCCGCCTCGGGACCGGGGCCGACTGAAGCTGCATTAAGTTGTTCGCGCAGCACCGAGGCGTTCACTCCGACGAGAACCTGGATGGAGTGGGATGGCAGTTCTTGAAGCAGCGTGGGAAGTTGAGCCGCCGTACAGCGGTCGACCAGGGTCGTTGAAACAACCTTGGGAGGCACGGGCCTAGGCTCCTTTTGGCTGCCGTTGGCGATATTGCTTTCGCCTTCGATGAAGTACGTAATGGGCTGGCCATCTTACTCGTGATTGCTAACCTTGTAATGTGCCATCCTGGGTTACGACAAGGAAACCCCGTCCCCCGCCGCGATCGCGAGCCCGGCGACGCCGACGACGAGCACCTGCATGATCATCCACCACTCGGCGCGGGCGTTTGGCGATCCATTCCGGTCCCAGGCAGGCGGCCGCGTCTTCTCTCAGAACCGACGGCTTAAGTGATAGGATGCGGCTGCATCGCGGCGGCGGCTGACCGCCTTGAGACTTCCGCGGACCGGCCGCGATGCAGCCGATAGATCTTTGCCGCCCACTGTGCGGCCGGATGTCGTAGCAGCGTGGTGCGATAGTGCTGCAGATAAGGCGGAAGCTCCACTCGCGCTGGGTACTGGATCTCGGGTGGCTGCAGCAGCGGCGACAGCATCGCCGCGGCGGTGAGGTCGGCAACTGTGAACGCTTCACCGACGAGATACAGGCGACCCTGCCGCTCCTGCTCGATCCGGTCGAGCGCCGCGTTCACGGCGGCGCGATCGGCCGTGAGCCTCGTGTCGCTGATTTTGTGGCGAAAACGGTAGAACGCCGGGAAGATCCACACCAGCCGTCGCAGGGTGTGATAAGCCTTGTCGGGCATGCCCGTAGTCAGGACGCGCAGCGCAATGTCCGGATCGTGCCGGAACAGCGGTGTAATGGTGGCTGCCCTCAGCGCTGGGCCGAGCTCCTCGTCGAAATAGTCCTCCAGCGCAACCGCGCGCTGCCGGGCGGCGGCGTCACCAGGATACAGCGGTGGCTCGGGAAATCGATCTTCGAGTGCGGCGATGATATGGGTTGAATCGCCGATCGCGCGGCCATCCAGGAACAGGATTGGCAGCGTACCGCGCCCCGTTGCGCGCCAAGCGCGGATCAGGTAGTCGGGGCCGAGCACTCTGCGGCGATGGGCGATGCGCTTGTAGTCGAGCGCCCAGCGGACTTTCTCGCTAAAATGCGACAGGGGGATGTGCCAGAGCAGGGGCGTGTCCATGGCAGCCTCAGTTCGCGTCTTCCGTGACAGCGCGGCCGTGCAGATTGGACTGCGGCGGGAAACGATTTCGGTGCGGTCCAATCCGTGAGTCCTTGCCCGCAGGTCAGCACCCCGACATTCCGAAGTCAACTTTGCCCAACGGGGAGAGGTCAATCGGCCCTGCGAACAGAAGAACCCCGTGCGCTATGCAGTTGCCAGGACAACCGCGTCTCCCGCCGCTATGGCGCCGCCCGTCGTCACCTCGGCGTAGATGCCGCAGTCGGCGTGCCCGAGCTTGCGCAGGAGGGTTGACGGAATGTCGAGATCCCGGATGCCAGTGCCCGGTTCCACATTGGTGGCGGCGCAGCGCCCGATGCGCTTGACAACATTCGCACGCGCTTGCGCCCCGATTGCGATTTCCTCGCCGAGAAGGTCGAATTCGCCCCAGGCCGGCCAACCTTCCACATAGAGGTTGCCGCGAAACCGCAATGGATCGACCGGACGCCCAACCATGCTTTCGATCGCGGCGACCGAGGCGAGGTTGATGATCGAAACCACCTTCCTGGCGACGTCGGAAAAGCTGTGGCCCGGGGCGGCCAGGACCTTCGGGGACCCGCGCAGTTCATCGGTGCAGAACCTCGCGAAAAATCCTTCGATGGCGGCGCGGCCGGCGGGGGTACTCAAATCACCCCGGGCGACCTCCATGCCGTTCTCCCGGATCACGAGCACCTGCGCGGCATCGTCAAAATGGGTGTCGAGATGTGCCGGGCGCTCGTTCTTCATCAGCATGAGAAATCGCTGCTTGGGCAGATATCGCGGCATCGCCGGATCGAAGCCGCTGGGGCCGTTCTCGATGGCGTAGCAGCGGTCGCCCGCCAGCGTCTCGCCGGGAGTGAGCGCCGCCGCGGCTAACGCCTCCGCCGACAGACCCTTCACCGGATAGCGGTAGATCGCCCGAATGGTGGCGCGGGTGTTCATAGGGCTTCCTAACCGCCCGGGCGACGGTCTTCAAGCCGCGCGACCGGCACCTGCCGCTGCCGGCGGTTTGAAATCTACGCCGCGGCGGCCTATATCTCCGACCCAATCCGCATCGTCATGGTCGGGCTTGTCCAGGCTTGTCCCGGCCACCACGTCTTGAAATTGGCCAGAACGTTGAAGACGTGGGTGCCCGCGGCGACCCGCGGGCATGACAAGTCATGGTTGAGACACCCAAACTGGCGACGTAGGAACGCCCCGATGGCCGGACATTCACAATTCAAGAACATCATGCACCGCAAGGGTCGGCAGGACGCGGTGAAGTCCAAGCTGTTCAGCAAGCTCGCCCGCGAAATCACCGTGGCGGCGAAGCTTGGCATGCCGGACCCCGCCATGAACCCGCGCCTGCGAGCCGCCATCATTGCGGCGCGCGCCGAAAACATGTCGAAGGACTCGATCGACCGCGCCATCAAGAAAGCCCTGGGCGGCGATGCCGAGGCCTATGATGAAATCCGTTACGAGGGTTACGGGCCCGGCGGCGTCGCCGTGATCGTCGAGGTGCTGACTGACAATCGCAACCGCACCGCCTCCGACGTGCGCTCCTATTTCACCAAGACTGGCGGCAATCTTGCTGAGACCGGGGCGGTATCGTTCATGTTCGATCACGTCGGCGTCGTCGAATTCGACGCCAAGGTCGCTTCCGCGGACGCCATGCTGGAAGCCGCCATTGAGGCGGGCGCGGACGACGTGGTGTCGAACGAGACGGGCCACGAGGTCTATGCCGCGCAGGACTCGTTTGCAAATGTCGCCAAGGCCCTGGAGGCCAAGTTCGGCGAGCCGCGCAAGGCGGGGCTGGTGTGGAAGCCGCAAAACACCGTCGCGATCGACGACGAGAAGGGCGAAAAGATGTTCAAGCTGATGGAACTGCTCAACGAGCATGACGATGTGCAGAACGTCTACGCCAATTTCGAAATGTCGGATGCCTTGATGGCGAAGATGGGGGCGTAAGGGCCAGTAGGATGGGTTGAGCGAAGCAAAACCCATCAACGGCTGTGCCGCGCTGAATGTCCTGATGGGTTTCGCTTCGCTCAGCCCATCCTACGTGACCCGCTTGATGCTTGCGATAGGGCTACCTGCGTCGGCAATGCGGCGCAGCGCCTCGCCGGTCGGCTCGATCGACACGCACATGTGATACGCATTGGCGTGCACGATCGTTCGTTCGTCGCGCACGATCGCCACATGGCCCTTCCAGAAGATGAGGTCCCCCCGTCGCAGGCCCGCAAGGTCGTCGGTCGGCAACGGGACGCCAAGCGCTCGCTCCTGCATGTCGCTGTCGCGCGGGCAGGCGACGCCGCTGGCGGTGAGCGCGATTTGCACAAGCCCGGAACAATCGATTCCGAGGCTCGTCTTGCCGCCCCACAAATAAGGCACGCCGACGAAGCGTTCGGCGACTGCGACGAAATCTGCCTCCCTGCTTTCGATCGGCGCAAGATGCCGGGTGGGTATGCAAAATCCGGACGCGAGATCGGTCAACTCGCTGGAATCATCCCGCTGCGGCGTCTTGACGGCGACGCGGCTGCCGAGTGACAAGGCGTCGACCGGCGGCGCCTTGATGGAACGGCCCGGAAATACGAGAGTGCGCAGCGCCGCCACGCGGTGGGTCGGCGGCGGCCCGGGCCGACGAAGCGCGTTCGCCGGCATCCAGCCCACATACCTGTCAGATTCGAGCTGTCCCCAATACCAGCCCTCCCCATTTTCGTCGTAGACCGTCACCCGTTCCCCATGCAGGGCCTCTGTATCGAGCGGCGCATCGGGCGAAGGCTCCCGCCGTACCGGCGCCTGGGCGTCGCGGACCTCAAGCTCGGTGCCCGCCACAAAACGTGCGGCCACAACCTTGCCCTTGAGGTGAAGCGCCGCGAGATCCGGTCTCGCCGGCGTGGTGCGCGGATCAAACTTCATGCGCAACCTTCATCCATAGCGCTCCGTGAGGAGCGCGTAGAGCGCGCGCGCCGCCTGGCACTCCCCGCCCTCGGGACGACCGGATTTCGCTGCCGGCGTCCAGGCATAGATGTCGAAATGCAGCCACGCCTTGGCGGCCGTGACGAAACGGTTGAGAAAGAGCGCACAGATGATCGACCCGGCGAAGCCGCCGGTGGCGACGTTGCTCATGTCGGCCACCTTGGAGTCCAGCATCTGGTCGTAGGGTCGCCACAAAGGCAGACGCCATAGCGGATCGTTCTCCGCCCGTCCGTGGCGCGCCACGTCTGCCGCGAGCCCATCATCATCGGTATAGAACGGCGGCAGGTCCGGACCGAGCGCGGTGCGGGCAGCGCCGGTCAGCGTGCCCATGTCGATAAGCACCTCGGGCGCCTCCTCATCTGCGAGAGCCAACGCGTCGGCCAGAATGAGTCGCCCCTCGGCGTCCGTATTGCCGACCTCGACCCGCAGCCCGTTACGGGAGCGATAGACGTCGAGGGGCCGAAACGCGGCGCCCGAAATCGCGTTCTCGACCGCCGGAATCAACACCCGAAGCCGCAGATCGAGTTTTCGGTCCATGATCATGTGGGCGAGCGCCAGCACGCTTGCCGCGCCGCCCATGTCCTTTTTCATCAGCAGCATCGCGGTGTCGTGTTTGATGTCCAGCCCGCCGCTGTCAAAGCACACGCCCTTGCCGACCAGCGTCACCTTCCGGGCAGCCGGGTCGCCCCAGCTCAGGTCGATGAGGCACGGCGCACGCGCTGCGGCGCGGCCCACGGCGTGGATCAACGGAAAATTCTGCCGCAGCAGATCGTCCGCCGCGATGACGCGCACCTCGGCGCCATAGGCTGCTGCGAGCTTTCGCGCCGCGCCCGCCAGTTCGTCCGGTCCCATATCGTTCGAGGGCGTATTGATGAGGTCGCGCGCCATATAGACCGCCTCGACAATGCGCGACAAATCGACAACGTCGGTCGACTCGGGCGGTTCCAGGCGCAGCTCGGTGCAGGATTTGCCATAACGGGCAAACCGGTAGGCGCCAAGTCCAAACCCCAGCGCGGCAAGGCGCGCATCATGGGGCACATTGGCATATCGATAGGCGCCGCGGGGCAACACGCCGGCAAGCTTGCCGGCAAGGAAGGGATCCCTCGCCTTGCCGTCATCCTCTTGCCCGAACAGAACACCGGCCAGAGTTCCGTCAGGCCCAGGCAGGAAGGCGTGGCGACCGGCCACCGGCTCGAAACCCGAAGCTTCCGCAAACGCGCAGGCATTACGATCGAGTCCGGCGCGGACCTCGCGCCAGTTCGAGGTGTTGACAAACCAGATCGGAACCGTAGCGACGCTGCCTGGCGCCAGGAACACAGGATGCATAAACAGGGTCCGCAAGTGACTCTACCACCTGCTACCACGCTGTTTCGCAGAGTTTCAACCGCGATGGCCGTCAAGGCACCCGCTTGTAGGGTGGGCAAAATCGCCTACCCCGCTTATGGCTGGAGCGATGGTCGCGCGCGATTTTGCCCACGCCGTCCGACCTCGCCGTCTGACAGCGTGGGCAAAGTCGCGCCAGGCCAGCGTGCCATTTCGTCAGCTGACGCAGGCGACTTTGCCCACCCTACGCTTCTGCGCTCCCTTAAGGCAGCGGCAGCGCCGTCGTCGACTTGATCTTCTCCATGGCAAAGCGGGAGGTGACATTCTTCAGGGGAATGGCCGCGATGAGCTGCTTGTAGAAGCGATCGTAGCCGTGAATATCCGGCACCACGACCCGCAGCATGTAGTCGACATCGCCGGCCATCCGATAGAATTCCATCACCTCCGGCATCG
>WNGJ01002043.1_pt1 | contig 20230 bp, 13 predicted proteins | sample 5400611 | NCBI WGS metagenome assembly WNGJ01 (sample SAMN13153375, study PRJNA577476) | soil metagenome | isolation source: 40 cm soil or saprolite under Garry oak tree replicate 1 | place: USA:California | collected 2016-06-15
CCGGGTGAGTTGATCCACAGCGCGAGGTCGGAGGCGGGATCGTCGGCGGCCAGCGTGAGCAGCTGCGTGGCGAGCAGCGTGCCGTTGTCGTCGTCGAGCACCCCGTCGAGCACGAGTATCCGCCGCAGCAGCAGCTGCTCCCGGACCCGCTCGCTGAACAGGGGAATCTTGTCGTCGTGAGCCATGCTCCCAGCCTGCGGCACCACCACCGGCCGAGCCCGCCCGCGCTGCTCACAGCAGAGCAGATCTGCCCACAGCAGCGGGGACCCGCACGCGCTCGGGTACGTTACTCTGCGGTACCGTGGCCGCGAGCGTACGCCGGATAGTCCCAGGGCTGGTGACCGGCCTGTGCCTGGGGCTGCTCGCGCTCGGCCCCGGGCTGCGGCGCGGTTTCCTGCTCAGCTACGACATGGTTTTCGTGCCGCGCATGCCGTTCAGCACGGCGCTGCCCGGGCTCGCCCCGCCTCGGGCGGTGCCCAGCGACCTGGTCATCGCCGCCGCGTCGCGTGTCGTGCCGGGCGACATCGCGCAGAAGCTGGTGCTGCTGGCGATCTTCGTGCTCGGCTGCGCCGGGGTAGCCGCCCTCCTCGAGCGGGAGCTGCTGCTCGCCCGCCTGGCCGGCGGCGTCTTCTACGCCTGGAACCCGTACGTAGCCGAGCGTCTCATCATCGGCCAGTGGGCGCTGCTGCTCGGCTACGCCGGCCTGCCCTGGGTACTGCGGGCGGTGCTCAGCCCGGACGTGGCGCCGTGGCGCTGGACCGCGCGGCTGTGCCTGTCGCTGGTACCCGCGGTGATCGGCGGATTCGCCGCGATGGCGATCACCGCCCTGGTCCTGGTCCCCGCCGCGCTGCTGACCAGGAGCGTGCACCGGGCGGCCATCACGCTCGCCGCCTTGATCACGGGCAGCCTGCCCTGGCTCATCCCCTCCCTGCAGCACACGGTATACGCGGATCCCGGCGGTGTGGCCGCGTTCGCCGCGCGGGCCGACACGCCGTTCGGCAGCGTCGGCAGCCTGCTGATGCTGGGCGGCATCTGGAACGCGCAGACGGTCCCGAAGGGCTACGGCGGGGCATGGTCGGCCCTGTGGCTCGCGCTCGCTATCGTCGCCCTGGCCGGCTATCTGGCCGGGGCCCGACCCGCCCGCCGCTGGCCCGGGCTCGGCATCGCCGCCGTCGCCGGGTTGCTGATCGCCTGCATTGGCGTGACCGCGCCCGGCCGGGACCTACTCAGGTCGGTGACGGACGCGTGGCCGGGCGCCGCCGTGCTGCGCGACGCCCAGCAGTTCGTGGCGCCGCTCGCGCTCGCGGAGGCCGCCGGATTCGGTGTCGCCGTGGCCTGGGCGATGAAACCCAGGGGAAGGACGGCCGACCCACCGAGCGCGGACCGGCCCGGATTGGCCCTCGGGGTTCTCGCGCTGCTGGCGCCGGTGCTGCTGCTGCCCGGCCTGGCCTGGGGAGTGGCCGGGCGGCTGAAGCCGGCCTCGTACCCGCCGGGATGGCTCGCCGCGGCGCGCATGATCGACGCCAGCCCGGCCCGGGGCGAAGTGCTGCTGCTGCCGTGGGCAACCTACCGCACGCCGCCCTGGAACCACGGCGAGGTGGTGCTCGATCCGTGGTCCCGGCTGCTGACGCGGCCGGTGATCTGGAACGATGGGACCAAGGTCGGCGACGTCGAGCTGGCCCCGGACGACCCGCGCGCGCGGCGTCTCGACGGGGCTATCCGCGGTGGCGGCCCGCTGACCGCGGCGCTGCGCGCGGCCGGGGTGAGGTTCGTGCTTGACGACGCGGACGGCCCGCGGACCGCGGCCCGGCTACCCGGCGCGGTCGTGCTGGTGGATCAGCCCGGGCTGACCGTGTACCGGCTGCCGGGCTAAGTCGGTCCCGGTCAGGACGTCGTCCTGGCCGGCCGTGATCGTGGTGACCTCGCCGCGCCGGGCGCATTTCATCAGCCGGTTGTGCTCCTCGTCCGGCACCGGCACGGCCTGCCTGGGCACCATCAGCGGGATGCCGTTCTCGATCCGGTACAGGCGGCGCAGCCGCGGGTTGTACAGCACCCCGTCGTCGGCGAAGTAGAGCAGGCCGCGCTTGTCGATGGGACACACCAGGATGTCGAGCAGGGCGTGCTCTAGAGCCATCACCGTCTCCTCACGTCGGCCACGAAACTGGGCACCGTCGCGGTGCTGTCCGCGGCTCGGCCGGAGTCGCGCTCCGGTGCCTGCCGGGACAGCATGATGAGCACCAGCGCGGCCAGCGCGATCCCGGCCAGGCGCAGGCCGAGCCGGGCCGGACTGGCCGGCAGGTGCTCGTGGAACAGCCAGGTTCCCGCGATCACGAAGAACACGCTGCTCGCCACGCCGGACACCGGGACGACGATGGAAGCGCGGCAGGCTTGCAGCGCGGCCTGGAAGAGCAGCATGGCGACCCCCAGGCAGCCGGCCAGCACGTACAGGTACGGCGACGAGAGGACGGCGATCGCTATGCTCGCCGCGGTGTGGTGGCTCACCAGGATGCCGGACATCGCCTTGATCGCGAGGGCCGCGACCCCGTAGAGCAGCCCGGTGCCGATGCCGAAGCAGACCCCGGTGGCCGGGGCGCCGTGCTTGCTGCTGCGGGCGTGCAGCGACCTGGTCGCGACCAGCACGCCGACGATGATCGACGGGATCATGACCGCCGCCATCCATCCCGGGCTGGCGTGGTGGCCAGCCTCCGTGCTGGTCCCGGTCGCGGACAAGGCCAGCAGGACCACCGAGACGGCGATCGCCACCACGCACCAGGTCTCGGCGCCGCCGAGGCGTTCCCGCAGCACCAGCCGGGAGAGCACCAGCACCAGCGCGACGCCGGAGGCGAGCACCGGCTGCACGATGCTGACCGGCTCGAACGTCAGCACGATGGTCTGGCAGCCCAGCCCGGTCAGCATCAGGGTGAACCCGGCCAGCCAGGCCCGGCTGGTCAGCAGGCTGGCGATCACGCGCGGCACCCGCCGCATGTCGATCGTCGGCATCCGCCCCAGGGCCCGCTTCTCCAGGATCAGCCCCACGTTGTAGGCCGTGGTCGCCAGCAGCGCCAGCGGGATCCCGGCGTACGACGCGGCGCTCACTGTCCCACCTCCCCCGCGGCCAGGCTCGTCAGCACCGCGGCGTACTCGGCGGCGAAGTCGCCCGCCGCCGCGTCATCGAGCAGCGCGCGCCGGTACCGGAAGCACAGCTGGAGCCGGCCCTCGACGGTGATCGCGCCGACGGACAGGCCGCGCGGCATGTGCGCGGAGGTGGAGAACCACATCCGTGCCGGGGCGAGGGACCCGAACCGCGGCGGGCTGGTGACGTTGCCGAGGTTGGTGAGCAGCGAGGTGTCGGCCACCCGCCGGCCCAGGACGCGCACGGCCAGCCGCACCAGGCGCCGCTTGACCGTCGCGGGCAACGGCAGCTTCGCCAGCGCCGCCAGCGCCGGGCTCACCTGCGGCCCGGGCTGCTCCTTCGCCTGCCTGGTCTGGGCGGCCACGGCGGCGACCAGGCCGGCGTCCCCCGGCGCACCCGGCTCCGCCGTCACCGTGCACAGCCGCGACAGGTTGCCCAGCGCGTCGCCGCTGCCGGGTGGGCGGGCGTCGGCCGGCACGCTGATCCGGATGCACCGTCCGGGGTGCCGCTCCCGGTGCCTGGCGTTCCACCGCCTGACGGTCTCGGCCAGCGCGGCGACGAGCAGGTCGTTGACCGTGGCCCGCGCCTCGCCCTGCGGGACGGAGGGCACTCCGGGCCACCCGAGCAGGCAGAACCCGTAACCCGGTGCGTGGTCTTGCGCGCCCCGCGGCGCGATCCGCGCGGCCGGGCGCAGTCCCGCCCCGCGGGGACGAATCCCGTGGCGCGAGACCGAGACCTCGGGATCCGGCGCGGGGGTCATGCCCCGGCCGCTGTAAAGGTCCGCGATCATGTCCAGCAGCAGCAGGCACGACTGCCCGTCGAAGGCCGCGTGATGGGCGTTGAGGACCAGGCTCTCCCCTTCGGGTCCGCGCGCCCGCAGCAGCCGGAACGGCGGCGAGTGATCCAGCGGCGGAGCCGTCGCCAGGAAGCGCGCCCGGATCGCGTCCAGCTCCGCCCCGGTCCGCCAGTTCGTGACCGACAGCGGGTCACAGTCGGCCTGGGGTGAGCTTGCCCAGACGTAGTTACGGCTCCAGCGGCGGCCCGCGGCCCGGCGGGCCCGTGCCGCCGGCTGGCCAGCCAGCAGGGCCGTGATCGCCTCACGCAGCCGGGCACCGTCGAGATGGCCGGGCAGCCAGACCTCCAGGTGCACGTTGTTGGGCTCGTCCGGGGTGTCGAAGTAACAGCTCAGCTCGTCGACGACGCGGAACCCGCGAACCGGCGCCCGGCGCAGGACCGGGACGGCGGGTACCAGCGCGGCGGCCAGCGCGATCAGCGCGCACGCCTGGGCCGGGCCGCCGAACGTCCCCAGCAGGCCAGCCCCGGTCGGCTGCGCCGCGGCCAGCAGTCCCGAGACGGCCATGCCGGCGAAGGCCAGCACGGCTAGCACGGGCAGCGCTGCCCACCTACGCGGCAGCAGCCAGCCCAGGCAGGCCAGCACGGGAACGGCCAGCGCTACCGGGCCGCCGACGGCGAACAGCAGCACGACCACGCCGAGCAGGCCCAGCCAGGCGCGCGCAGAGAAGGGGGATGGGCCAGGGGGAACGGGGGGCGGGAGCCCCCCGTGCGCGGAAGAGGTGGCCGGGGACCCGGCGCCGCCCGGCGGCGGCAGCCAGCCGTCCGGAGACGTCAGGTCGGGCCCTTCGGACCCTTCCGACCCTTCCGACCCTTCGACCCTGCCCCGGCGGCTGATAAAGGACCACGCCGTGACGGCCAGCAGGAGGGCGATGGCGAGCAGCGATATGACCAGCGCGAGGTGATACGACGCGGCCGGCCGGAAGCTGAGCGTGACTGTGCCGCCGGAACCGGCGGGCAGGACGAAGCCCTGCTGCCAGCCGTCCAGGCGGACCGGCGTCAGCTCCTTCCCGTCCAGCGTGGCGCTCCAGCCCTGGTTGTAGTTCTCATGGACCTCCAGGTAGGAGGCCGCTCCCGGCCCGACGCCGAGCCGACGCTGGTCCGGCTGCCAGCTGCGGATGGTCACGACCCGGGCGGCGCCGCCCCCGGACGCGGCCGGGCCGGCGCTGGTCAGGCTGAGGTCGGTGACCGCGAACGTCCCGGGCGCGGCGGTCAGCGTGTGCCGCCCCGTACCGAAGGTCAGCGCCCCGCCCGGAGCGCACAGCCGGACCCGTAGCGGGAAGAACTGGGTCAGCTCGCCGATCGTGCCGCTGACCGACGTTGGGTAGGCCTGCCCGTCGATGGTCAGGGCCGGGCCCTGGCCGCACGTCAGGGTGAACCTCGCCCGTTCGTCCGGCGTGACGACGCGCAGCTTCGCCAGCGCGGGGACCGAGAGCCGCGACAGCCCAAGGGGGAGCGTGGTCACCTGGCCCGTCGAGTTGACCAGGGTGGCCAGCTCCACGCGCGGGAAGGACACGTTTATCCGGTCGGTGACCAGCGGTCGCTTGAACGTCACCAGGCCGCCGAACCCGATGTCCGCCTGCCGGGTGCCGTCCGGGCTGGTGATCTTGACGGCCTGCGGCGTAGACGCCCCGCTGGCGGCCGGCAGCACGATCAGCGTCGTGATGCGGCGCTTGCCGTGCCAGCTCAGGTGGATGACCGGGTCGGCGGTGTCGGCGATCCACGGCGCGCCGGCCGATCCGCCGACCAGGCTCACCGGGAACTGGGCCGGCAGCGCGCCCGGGGTCGAGGCCGCGCTGACCTGCAGCACACCCCGGCCCGGCGGTCTGATCTTGTCCAGCAGCGCGTCGAGTCCCGGGCCGGGCACGGCGAGCGCGGAAGCCCGCATCCGCATGGTCACCGGGCTGGCGAGGGTGAACGTCCTGGCTATCGGCGGGACGGCGGCCGGGTCGGCGAAGGTGAACGGCGTCGGCACCTGCTGATGGAAGGAGAAGGCGGCCGATGCCGCCTGCTGGCCCGCCGGATCCTCCGCGGGCTGCAGCAGGCGGGTCACCCGGACCCCGGGTATCAGCACGTCCGATATGCCCGCTCCCGGCTTTCCTGGGCTCACCCGCTGGGCGCCGGTGATCGTGATGCGCAGCCACCCGGTGCGGCCGGGGACCACGTGCAGCGGCTGGGGCCCCCCGGTCGCGGCCATCGTGGTGGTGGCGCTGCCGGCCGCGGTGGTCACCCGGAGCTGGCTGGCGATCTCCCGGGCCGGGCTGTCGTCGAGCAGGCGTATCCGGACGCTGGCCGGCAGGTTCACCTGGCCGGCGAAGTTGATCTGGATCCACTGCCCGGCCGGCGTCTGCGCGCTGCCTTCCGCCCAGGCCGTGGCCGGGTCGCCGTCGAAGGCGCTGGCCGGGTCCTCCTGCTGGGTGTCGGCGAGCCAGGAGCCGTAAGACGATACCGTCACGCTGGCCGCGCCGGACAGCACGGCCACCGTCTGGTGCCCGGCCGCGGGCACCGGCAGCAGCTGCCGGGGCGGAGTGCCCTCCCCGCCGAACTGGTCGCCGGGGGGGTTGGTCTCGTCCGCGGTGTACGTGTAGGACACGTTGGAGTTGACCAGGCCGAACAGCGTGTCGCCCCGGCGCTGCCCGTCGGTGACCGCCCACTGTGCTGGCCTGATCGGCAACGGGTCGCCGGCGATGATAGCGGGCTGGCCCGAGCCGAGCAGGTGCTGCCCGGTGAGCTGCAGGAGCGAGTCGGGTCCCCCGTTGACCAGCACGGTCTGGCCGGCCGGCAGGGTGCGCACTGGGCTCAGCGGGCCCTGCCCGCCCGCGGTGTAGATCTCGACCGCCGGATAACGCGGAGTCCCCGCCTGCGGCGAGGCCGCCTGCGAGGCCTGCTGGGCGCCCGGTTGCGCGCCGGCGACCAGCGGCCCGAACGAGGCGACCCGGGTGAACCCGGACAGCGCCAGCGTCTGGTGCACCAGCGCCGCGGAGGTGTAGCCCAGCTGCCGCGGGTCCAGGTCGTTCCGCACCACGATGTAGCGGACGCCGGCCCGCTGCAGGTACCCGGTCAGGCCGGCGGTCTGCTCACCGGATTCGATCGCCTTCTCCGCGGTGTCCAGCAGGATCTGCGACCCGGCGCCGCCATAGGGCACCAGACCGCGCTGGGCCCACGGTGACGTGGCCAGCGCCTCGAGCGGGTCGTCGATCGGATCGCCCCACAGATAGTCGCCGTGCGAGTCCGCGGGCACCACCAGCGCGGGGTTCCTGGGCGAATGGCCGGCCAGGAACGCGGCGGCCTGGGACCAGTATTGCGGCACCGCCGAGAACGACCCGGGGTTCAGGATCCGGCCCGTCAGGTAGGGCAGCGTCAGCCCGATCAGCACGATGCCGGTGACCGCCCTGGCCACCATGGTGAACGCCTGCCGGGCGTGCGCGACCGGCTGGCCGGCGGCGCTCGCCAGCCAGGTCGCGGCGGCGTGCGCCAGCCCGAGCGCCAGCGCGGCCGCGATGACGGGTTCCAGCTTGTACACGTTGCGGAACGGGGAGAGCGCGCCGTCCAGCAGCTGATCGACCTGCTGGTGAAACGGCCCGCCGAGCGACCCGGCGTAGCCGGCCAGCGCCCCGGCCGCCGCGATGGCGACGGACAGCCGGAGCCAGGCCGCGGCGGGCATGCCCCGCATGGCCAGCCCGTACAGGCCGGCCGCGGCGGCGATGGCGCCGGCGATGATCGCGATCGGAGTGCTGACCATGACCCAGCCCGCGGGCAGCCACGGCGTGCCGAGGTTGAAGTACGCCGTCCAGTTGCCGGCGCCGCGCAGCGCGCTGGCGGCCGAGACGGTGCCCGTCGTGGTGGCCGCCTGCTCCACGTAGGGCAGGAAGTTGAACGCGTACTTCCCCTGCAGCAGCAGCGGCAGAGCCCACCACGCGGTGGCCATGATCATCGCCCCGCCCCAGCAGGCGGCCAGCCAGACCAGTCGGCGCCCGCGCGCCTGGGTGAGGATGAACAGGCCGGGCAGCAGCAGCGCGTCGAGGGTCGAGGTCGCGTTCACCCCGCCCATGCACAGCACCACCGCACCGGAGCGCGCGGCGGCCCAGACCGCCCTGCCTTCCCCGCGTACCGCCGTCACCAGCGGCAGCACCGCCCATGGGGCGAGCATCCCGGGCAGCACCGCGGCCGAGGTGGATCCGATCACGATGGTGAACGTCGGCCACAGCGCGAACACCAGTCCCGCTAGGTAGCGGGAGACCGGCGACCCGATGCCGAGCGCCCCCGCCAGCTTGACCACCCCGGCGAACCCGACCGCGATGATTAGCGACAGCCACAGCCGCTCGGTGAGCCAGACCGGCACGTGCGCGAGCTGGCCGGCCAGGTAGAACGGCGCCATCGGGACGGCGTAGCCGACGGCCTGGTTGTTCAGCGCGCCCAGGGTGCTGAGCGGATCCCACAGGTGCCACAGGCTCGCGTAGTAGGCGTAGGGGTTCAGGTCCACGCTGAGCTTGGTGTCGAAGACCATCCGGCCCGGGTCGTTCACCAGCAGGACAGCGAACGCGCCCAGCCATACCAGGGCCGACCAGCGCAGCAGCGGCCGCCGCGGCCGCCGGCCTGGTATCGCGTCCGGTTCGCCCGCGGCCGCGCCCGCCTGCTCGCCCCCGCTTACCTGCTCGCCCCCGCTTACCTGCTCGCCGACGTCCGCTTCGCCGGCGTCGGCGGTTACCGCCGGGCCGGCGACCCGCTCGTCATCGGCCCGGGTCGTCATTCGATGCGCCTCATGATCACCATGAGGTTCCAGGTGGCGACCTCCCGCAGGCCGGGCAGCCGGACCAGCAGCCGGCACCAGCGCGGGTAGTAACGAGGCCGCGCCTCCACGATCTTGACGTCCGGCCGGGCCCGCAGCGCCCGCAGCATCGGCCCGATGTGCACCTGGAACAGGTTGACGCCGCAGTGGTGCTTAGGCTGGCGCCGGTAGCGCCGGACGTACCGGCGCTCGGCGAATCGCGGGCCCAGGTAGTGCCACGGCGACATCTCGTGCCCGCCCCACGGCGAGTACCAGTTGGTGTAGGCCAGGTACACCAGGCCGCCCGGCCGGGTCGCGCGGATCATCTCCTCGATCAGCCCCATCGGATCCGGAACGTGCTCGAGTACGTTCGAGGAGAAGACCACGTCGGCGCCGCCGTCACGGACAGGCAGCCAGTAGCCGTCCGCGACCACCGCGCCAGCCGGCGCGGCGTCGGCCCGGCTATGCAGTTCTGTGGGATCGGGTTCGAAAAGGTAGCTGTGGGCGCCGCGGGCCTGGAAGGCGGCGGTGAACCAGCCGCCTCCGCCGCCGATGTCCACCACCGTCTGGCCGTCCAGCTCGCAGTGCTCGGCCACTTGCTGCACGGCATCCTCGGCGAGGCTCGCGTAGAACCGCTCCGGATCGGTCTGTTCCGCCATGAACAAGCGGAACAGCCTGACCGACCGGAGCAGGCCGGAGCGGGTCGCCTGATCGACACGGTGGCGGCGAATCGGCGCCAGCAGGCTCATGCAGGTCCTCGAGGGTCACGCTCGGTCGGTACGGAGCAGCACGAGCCACGCGGCTCCGCCCGGGCAGGCGGGAGACGGTCAGCCTCATGAATCTTTCGTAAACGTATGCTACTGCTCAGTAGCCAAAGTGGGCAGGGGTTAATCCCGGTTCGCGAAAGTTTAGCCATTTTGTACTCTGAGTGATGATGATCAGGGTCAGTTCAGCCGCGTAGCGGGAACGCCGGGACCGATGTGCCGGTCGCCGAGGCCTGCACATTCCCGATCGTCACGGTGCCAATGCAGACTTTCGGGTCGGGCGTGACCGGTGTGATGACGACCGTGTTGCCCGGACCTTGCACCGGCAGGTAGGCGTAGGCGAGCTGGGTGGCGGGGAGCGTGATCTGGGACTGGTGGCCGCCGAACGCCACCGCCAGGGTGACCGGCCGCGCCGCGTAGTAGCCGATCTGCATCAGCAACGGCAATGCGAACACGTTGGCGGTGAGCGGCAGCTGCATGCCGCTGGCGGTGAGCACGCAGTCCTTCTGGTGGCGGAACGGGTACGAGCGCGGCCCCTGGACCGTGGCCGGGTGGAGCCGGCCCTGCGCGTCGAAGATCATGAAGTGCTTCACCAGGCCGGATGGTGAGCTCGTCCACCGGAACCGCTGGCCGGGCACCTGGTCCGCTAGCGGGGCCAGGGCGTTCTGGACCTGGGAGAGCTGGCCGAACAAGGGCGAGGCCACCTGGGGGGGTACCTGCGTCGGGTAGATGACCGCGTCCGGTGACACGCCGGCCAGCGCCGCGCTGGCGGTAGCCAGGTACGACCGGCTGTTCTGCGGGTGCAGTTCGCTCCGGTAGGCGATGGCCGACGAGACCGAGCTCGCGATGAAGGCCACCGCCACCGCGCAGATGGCTACGGTGCGCGGCCTGACCGGCGGCAGCGCGATCCGGTAGGCGTCCTGCTCGCCGCGCAGCGGCAGGAAGGCGATGGCCAGGCAGATGGCGAGGACGGGCGCGGCATCGGCCACGTAGATCGTCTGGTTGGACAGCAGCGTGCCGAAGTTGGCGAGGCGGCCGAGCAAGATCGGAAAGATGTCGATCACCAGCAGCCACCCGAGCAGGATGACCCACGCTGGCCAGGCGCGCCTGCGATACCAGAGGCTGGTGATGACGACGAGAGCGGCGAGTATCCACGAGATGCCGAGCAGTTCGGGCGGCGGTGACGCGACCGCGTAGAGCGCCCACGACCGGGGGGTGCCGAACGGCGGCGCCCAATGCCACGGCCCGCCGAGGGCGGCCGGCACGAAGGTGTCGACCAGCAGATTCCAGCCGAACGTCGCGGCGCTGCTGGCCTCCGGTACCCGCACCTGGCCTGGCCCGGTCGCCAGGCTGAGGGCGTAGACGACGATCTCGGCAATGATGATCCCGCCGTACATCGCCCAGGCGATCCAGTGCCTGCGCAGCGTCGTCAGCATGGCCTGCGGCCAGGCTTCCGGTATCAGGAACGCCGAGGTGAGGGCGAAGAGCAGCAGCGGGATCCCCGCGGCCTTCTCGAAGAAGGCCAGGCCGAACATCACCCAGAGCGCCGCGAAGACCGCGTTCAGGATCCGGCCGGTGCGGATGTACCTGACGTGCTGGTCGACCGCCATGGCCAGCGCGAGCTGGATGGGAACCGACTGGCAGCCGACCGACCACCAGCTCAAGTCGGCCAGCGCCATGGGCGTGAACAGGAACACCCCAAGCGGGATCAGCAGCGCCATGCGGTCGCCGCACAGCGTGCGCAGCGCGCGGAGCAGCGCGAGGCCGGCGAGCGCCTGGAGCAGCACGAGCGTGCCCGCCCACAGGCCCCAGTCGTAGCCGCCGGCGTGCACCGGCCCCCAGGCCAGCGCGAACACCCCGGGCATCAGGTGGCCGAAGTAGTTCTGGAACAGCAGGTGCCACGAGAACGGCTGCGCGGCGAGCCCGCCGATGGTGAAGTCGTCCTGCTGGAAGAAGCCGTGGTTCAGCACGTAGCTGTTGAGGCCGACCTGGGCGGCGATCAGGAGGAGCGCGCTGAGGGTGACCCGCTTGCGAGTCAGCCAGGCAGCGAAGCCGGGCCAGCCGGCACCTGCGGATTGGACGGTCTTATCTTGGATCTGGGTCACTTACGCCTCCCGCTGCCTGGCGCCAACTCAGGCACCCGAGCCTTGACTACCGGCCAGTAACCACCAAATAATGCTGCAATCCTCACACAAGGGATCACGACCTGGCTACTGGTAGCACGGATTTCCGGCGTCGCCAGTGGCCTGGAGCCGCGACATGACTGATGAACCAGGCGCTCAGCCTGCGGAGACGAGCCTGCCCGGGGGATCGGGAGCGGCACTCCCGGCCCGGCTCCAGGCCCTGGCTGGCACCTTTACGCCCGTGCCGTGGTCGTCTGAGGTCTACGGGCTGACCGGCCCGCTCGGCGTGGGCAGCCGGTCGAAGAACATTCTCTTCATCGCGTGGCGGGACCTCGCCAATCCGCGGGCGGGGGGGTCCGAGGTCCTGGTCGACCGGCTGGCGTCTGGCATGCTCGCCCGCGGCCACCGCGTGACGCTGCTGTGCGGAGGGCCGGTGGCCGAGCGGCCGTACCGCGTGGTGCGCAACGGCGGCACCTACTCCCAGTTCCTCCGCGCCCCCTTCGCCTACTTGCGCAATTTCAGACACGCCGACCTGGTCGTCGAGGTCTGCAACGGGATGCCCTACCTGTCGCCGCTGTGGTGCCGGCGCCCGGTGCTCTGCCTGGTGAACCACGTGCACACCGACCTCTGGTCGATCAGGTTCCGCCCGCCAGTCTCCACCATCGGCCGGAACATCGAGCGGGTGGTCATGCCCTGGGCGCACCGCAGGAACCTGTTCCTGACCGTCTCCGAGTCCACGGCGGAGGGGCTGCGGGGGATGGGGGTCAGCCAGGACCGCATCCGGCAGATCTGCAACGGCGTCGAGGAGCCGGACCCGCCCGCCCCGCGGTCGCCGGAGCCGCTGTTCCTCGCGATCGGCAGGCTGGCCGACTACAAGCGCCTCGACATGCTGCTGCGCCTGTGGGACCGGGTGCGGCACGTGGTGGGCGGCAAGCTGGTGATCGCCGGGGACGGGCCGGAGCGGCCGAGGCTGGAGGCCCTGGCCGGGCCCGGCGTCGAGTTCACCGGCCGGGTGTCGGAGCAGGAGAAGCACCGGCTGCTGTGCTCGGCCTGGCTGCTCATGCACCCGGCGCTGATCGAGGGGTGGGGGATCGTGGTGGCCGAGGCGGCGATCCGCGGCACCCCCGCGGTAGCGTTTGACGTACCGGGGTTGCGTGACTCGGTGGTACACGGCCAGACCGGGATGCTGGTCCAGACCGAAGGCCAGTTCGCCTCGGCCTGGGCGTCGCTGGCGATCAACCAGCGGCGGCGTGAGCAACTCGGCCGGGCGGCGCGCACCCGGGCGCTCCGGCTGCACTGGTCGGCCGCGGTCGAAGGTTTCGCGGAGGTGGCCGACGAGGCGATCAAACGCGGAAGGAGCCATCATTGCCGGTTACCGCCCCTCCGGGGGGGTTCGGGGGGGTCGTCCCTCCCGGGGCCAGCACCACCCCGGCAACAGGCAACCCGCTGCAGGAGTTCTATGAGACTCCGGGTGTCCCGCTCCGCTCGGGCCCGGACCGGGCCAGGCGCCAGGCCCGGATGCTGGCCGAGGTGCTGCGGGGCTTCGCCGGCCCGGCGGTGATCGTCGACGTGGGGTGCGGCGACGGCTCGGCCCTGGCGGTCACTGCCGCCCAGAACCCGGAGCACCGGTTCGCCGGGATCGACTGGTCCTCCGACGCGCTGCGGCGCGCGCGGGCCCTCGGCCTCACGGTCCTGCGCGGCGGCGTGGCCCCTGGCCTGCCGGTCGCGGACAGCGCCGCGGACGTGGTGATCATGAGCGAGCTGATCGAGCACCTGGTCGACCCGGACGGGGCGGTCGCCGAGGCCCGCCGCGTGCTCCGGCCGGGCGGTTCGCTGCTGCTGTCCACGCCGAACCTGGCCGCCTGGTATAACCGGGGCCTGCTCGCCGTCGGGGTCCAGCCGATCTTCTCCGAGGTGAGCCTGCGCGGGGTGTACGGCCGGCCGGGTAGCGTGGTGGCCGGCCACCTGCGCCTGTTCACCCGCCGGGCGCTGACCGAGTTCCTGGCCGGCAGCGGGTTCCGCTGCGTCACCGTGACCGGGGCGCGGTACCACGGCGTGCCGCGGCCGCTCGGCCCGCTCGACCAGGCCTTCTGCCGGTGGCCCTCCGCCGCGTCCATCCTACTGGTGCACGCCCGCAAGGCGTTAGGTTCACGATGGCCCAAACGTCCCGCACCAGAACCGGCGCGAAGCACGCGGCTCCCCGCTGGCGGCCGGGCCCCAAGGTCGAGCTCGGCGGCCTGGTCATCGGGCTGGTGGCCGGGCTGGGCATCTCGCTCGGCTGGCTGAGCTCGGCACCTTCCCCGCACCCCCCGGCCGCGGCGGCCAGCCACCCGCCCCTGGTGGTGCCGGGCTCGTCCGCCGAACCCAACCCCGCCGCGCTCGACGCGGAGTGGGCCGCCTACTCGGACCACTCCCGCTGCGCTGACTGGGCCGGCGGCGACGGGGTCTCGGCCATCCGGCTGAACTCCTCGCAGCTCGCCTGGTTCTTCTCCGACACCTACCTCGGCCCGGCCGGGCCCGCTACCGGCTTCTCGCACATCAGCGGCTTCGTGAACAACTCGGTCGTCATCCAGACCACGGCCGGCCACGGCAGCTCGTTCGTCACCATGACCGGCGGGGGCGCCTGCGGCGGCCCCGGTCACCCGGGCCAGGCCACCCCGGTGGTGGCGCCCCCGGCCGCGCCCGGCGGGCCGTCCGACCGGTACTGGAACGAGGACGGCATCACGATCGGCCGAACGGTCGTGAAGTTCTACAACCGGTACCTGGCCGGGAGCGTCCCCTTCGTCCCGGCCGGGACGGTGATCGCCAGCTTCCCGGTGAGCCAGCTCAGCTCGGCCGGCCACGGGCCGGCGTTCGGCGCGGTGGCCCGGCCGGCCCTGGTCGCACTGCCGTCCTGGACTCCGCCCGGCGGCGGCTCCCCGGTCATCTGGGGCGCCGCGCTGCTGCAGGCGGGGAACACCGTCTACGTCTACGGCACGCAGAGCCCGGCGACGTCCGGTCCGGCTGCCGCGCCCCGCCAGCTCTACCTGGCCCGGGTCCCGGTGTCGCGGCTGGCCATGTTTTCCGCGTGGCGGTTCTACGCAGGCGCCGGCCAGTGGGCCGCCGGGCAGCAGGACGCGCGGCCGGTCCAGCCGCCGGGCAGCGCCCTCGGCGTGTCGTCCGGCTTCAGCGTGGTCGCGATCGGGGGCCGCTACTGGCTGATCCAGGGCGGCGCGGTGCCGGGCAGCCCGGACATCGACGCCTACCCGGCCAGCGAGCCGTGGGGTCCGTTCGACCCCGCCGCGGGCCTGCTGCTGTACCGCAACCCGGCCATCGGGCTCGACGCCGCGCACGACTACCGCATCATGTACGAGGCGCGGGCCGAACCCGACCTGTCCACCCGCCACACGCTGGTGATCAGCTACAACGTCAACTCCGAGGCGGTGACCAGCGGCTGCGCGCCGATGTCCGCCTACACCAACATGGTGACCCAGCCCCGGTTCATCAGCGTGCCGCTGGCCGCGTTCGGCCCCGGCGCCAGCACCGCCGCGGTCCGGGCCGACAGCGCGGCGCCGGGTTACCCGCAGATCGTGGCGCGGCACCCGACGCAGTGGTTCAACTCCTGGAGCTATCCGGGCGGCTGCCCGCCGGTGCCGGGCCTGACCGCGGTGCACGCCAGCCCGGCCGGCGGCAAGGTCACGCTGAACTGGCCCGATGCCGGCCTTGGCGTCCGCTACCAGGTCTACCTGCAAGGGCCGACCGACATCCCGGCGGCCACCGCGTACGGCCACGGCGCCACCTTCACCGGGCTGCGGCCCGGCGGCTACGTGGTCCGCGTGGTGCCGGTCAACACCAAGCTGGAAACCGGGGCGGCCGCCGAGACCACGTTCATCGTCCCTTGACCGGGGTTCGGGGGGCGTCCCCCGGAGCCAGCATGGACCGGACTCACCAGGGGTAGGCCACCACCTCGACGTGGCTGTCACCGGGGTTGAAGAACGAGATGAGCAGCTCGTTCGGCGTACTCAGCTCCGGATGGCCGATCAGCGCGCGGCACAGGTTGACGGCCTGGGTCCGCTGGCCCGCGGTACACGGGACCCGGCCGGTCCCGGTCTGCCGCCAGGGCCCGGTGGGCGCCGCCGCCTGCCAGAGGCTGAAGTCACCCCCCGCGCTGGTCTGCTCGATCATGACCAGCCCTCGCCCCGGGTAATTGCCGACCGACACCGCCAGCGGCTCCCGGTAGCCGGTCAGCGGCGCCGTGTGCGACAGGTCGGCTGACCAGCCGCCGCCGGTCCAGTACTGGTAGGTGAAGCCGTTGTCCCGCCCCGCGGTGGCGGCGGGCGTCCTGGCCAGGAAGACGCCTCCGCGGTCGCAGTCCGGCCCGCACCAGCCGAACAGGTACAGGTAGCCGCCGCGGAAGACGGGTGAGCCGAGAGCCTGCGGCTGCGGCAGCTGCTGCCCGGGCTGCGCCGCGAACACCTGGACCGGCGGGCTGAGCATGTTGCCCGCCGGATCGTAGTCGAGCAGGCCGAACGCCTCCGGGGTGAAGGTGCCACCGCCCGACACGCAGTAGTCGGTGTAGCTCATCAGCACGTGCCCGGACGAGCCGGGCTCGCGGGCGGCCCCGGTGACCCATCGGGCCGGGTATACGTGCGGCCCAGCGCACGGCAGCGTGCTGGCCGGCAAGGTCAGGTTGCCCGGCACGGGCAGGAAAGGCTGCGGGGCGGCGCGGGCCGGAAGCTGCCCCCGGCCAAGAGCGCCCGCGACCACCCCGGGCGCATCCGGGCCCGGCGTGGCCAGCTCGGTCAGCGGGCCCGGCCCGCGGCCCGCGGTGTAGGGACCCTCGGCCGCGGTCCCGGCGCCCAGGATCGGGTTGCCGAGCACCTGGCCGTGCCGGCTGGTCACCAGGGTGTCGCAGAACAGCCACAGGCTGTGGCGCGACGGGCCGGGCAGCGGGACGCTGAACCCGCAGTCGCGGACGACGCGGTGACCGGTGGTGGTCTCGTACCTCGACACCACCGGCCGTGGCGGCGGGCGGCCCGAACCACAGGCCGTGCACAGCAGGACGAGCGCCGCCGCGAGTACGGTCAGTGTTCTCACTATGCGAGAAGATCGCTCCATATGCCGAGACCCTTGCCCTATGAGGGCTTCCGATGTTAAAACGAGAACTTGTTTCATTTCCTCTGCGGCTGGCCAACTACGCGCCGCAGTTGTTACTCTCCAGTAAACCAGTACGAACCCAGGAGCCTCCGTGGTCAGATTGATCATCGCAGTCGTCGTGGGCGCAGTGATCGCGCTCGGCGGAACCGTCCTGGTAACGAACGTGCTGTCCACCCAGGCCGACGGCACGCCCACGCCCGCCAGTTCGTCGCTGTACAACTATGGCACCCGCTAGAGTCCGCCGATAAATGGAACTTGTTACAGTTTTAGGTCTGGATCGGCCGCCGGATATATGCAAGGGTGGCTAAAAGCTACTACCAAGTAACATCGTCCTTTCCGGGAGAAACGATGCGTCGGGACGTAGGAGCGGTACTCGCAGGTCTCGGGACGTTGCTCATCGTGATGGCGGTGGTGCTGCCCACGTACATCGTGGGCCAGGTGGCCAAGTTCCCGCTCAGCGAGTACGAGACGGCCACGCTGACCGGGACCGGGATGAGCTACTTCAGCGCCACCAAGGTGGCCACGGTGACCGGCGTTGACGTCAGGGCCACGTACACGATCAAGGGGGACCCCGCCGCGGGATCGTCCTCGACGGCGGTGTGGAACGAGTTCAGCTACGTCTATGACACCACCAACAACCAGCAGGTCCAGATGATGACCCGGCGGTTCGCCTTCGACCGGAAGACCGCCGAACTGGTCAACTGCTGCGGCGCGAGCATCAACGGCAATACCCGCATCAAGCAGTCCGGCGTGGTCGGCTACGTGTTCCCGATGAACACCCAGCCGAAGACCTACCAGGTCTTCGACACCACGCTGAACAAGCCGGTGCCGTTCACCTACGCCGGGACGGCCACCGTCGGCGGCATCAAGACCTACAAGTTCGTCGAGGACGTGCCGCCCACCAAGATCGGGTTCAGCCCGCTGTCCTCGACCCAGCCCGAGTACTACCAGATCCACCTGACCTACTGGGTCGACCCGCTGACCGGGGCGCTGCTCAACGTCAACGAGGACCAGAAGATCTTCCTGCGGGATCCGGCCACCGGCGCGCAGACCACCGTGCTGTTCGACGGTGACCTGCAGGCCACCCCGGCCAGCGTGAAGCAGATCGTGAAGCTCGACTCCGACGGCCGGAACAAGCTCTCGCTGCTCAGCACCATCCTCCCGATCGTCATCGGGATCGTCGGCGCGGCGGCGCTGATCGCCGGGATCCTGCTCGCCCGCAAGCCGCGCGAGGAGATGGTCCTGGCCTCGCCCGAGCCCCCCGCCGAGGCGGCCGACGCGGCCGCCCCCGCCGTCGACGTGATCCCCGGCCTGGACAGCAAGCAAGCAGGGCAAGCGGAGAAGGAACCGGAGAAGGAACCCGAGAGGAAACCCGCGGAATAGCTCCTCAGCGCAGCAGCAGGCGGGCGGCGAGTTCAAGGTGGCTGCTCACGTCGTCCGCCGAAGCCCGCCGGGTCACCCACGCGACCAGGTTCGACAGCCACACGTCGCCGATCACCCGGGCGATCGCGGCGTCGTCGGCCGAAGGCTCGCCGTCGTGCATGGCCCGGCTGAACATCCGCTCCATCTGCCGGGCGACCGCGTTCACCTCGGCCGCCGCGCTCGGGTCGGCGAACATGAAGGCCCGGGTCATCGCCTCGGTGAGCATCGGCTCGCGCTGCATGGTCCTGGTCACCCGGGACAGCACGTACAGCATGCGGTCGTACGGCGTGTCGCCGGGGATGGGCCGCCGGTCCAGCTTCTCCTGGGTCCGCTCGAACTCCAGGACCAGCGCGGACACCAGCAGGTGGATCTTGGAGGGGAAGTACCGGTAGAGCGTGCCGAGCGCCACGTCGGCCCGTTCGGCCACGGTCCGCATCTGCACCGCGTCGTAACCGCCCTTGGACGCCAGCGCCAGGGTGGCGTCCAGGATCCGCTTGCGCCGCTCGCGCTGCGCCGCCGAGCCGAAGTCGCCGTCACCGGCCGCGCTCAGCGCGTCGGTGGTACGTGTTCTCGCTGGTGCCATAGGGGTCCCTCATCATGTCCGTCCGCATCAACACTACCAAGCGCACCGCCGGTGATTAGTGGCGCGATTACTGACGCGGCCTGGCCGCCTACAGGTGGAACGTGTTCTAATTCTGACTATACGGACGGGAGCAGACTTTGCCGATCGCGATGACTCAGGAGCAGCAGGCCCTGCAGGCATCCCTCCGCGACTGGGCCAAGCGGGCCGGCACCATCGCCGCCATCCGCGCCGGTCAGGACGTCACCGCGCTTATGAACGACCTGGAGGCGATGGGCGTCTTCGCCATCCCGCAGGACGGCACGGTGACCGACCTGACCGTCGCGCTGGAGGAGCTGGCCCGCGCGCTGACCCCGGGCCCGGTCCTGCCCGCCGTGCTCGCCAGCCTCCTGACCGGGGAACCGGCCACGGTCGCGCTCACCCCCGGCACGCTGGCCGGCTCCCCGGGCGTGACCGGCGAGACCGGTCCGGTCCTCATCGCCGGCGGCCCTCTGCTCGCCTGCACCCAGGACGGCACCTGGTTCCTCCTCGGCCAGGACCGGCCGGGCGTCACCGTCACCAGGCTCCCCCCGGTCGACCTCTCCCGTGACCTAGCCAACGTCCGGCTCGACGGCATTACCCCGGACCAGCTCCTGCCCGGCCTGACCACCGAGCGCGTCCGCGACCTGGCCGCCACCCTGTTCGCCGCCGAGGCCGCCGGCGTCGCCGCCTGGTGCAGCGAGACCGCGGCCGGCTACGCCGGGATCCGCCGCCAGTTCGGCCGCCCGATCGGCTCGTTCCAGGCGGTCAAGCACCTGTGCGCCACCATGGCCTGCCGGGCCGAACGCGCCGCCGCCCTGGCCTGGGACGCCGCCCGCGCCGCCGCCGACGCGCCCAGCGAGTACCCGTTCGCCGCCGCGGCCGCCGCCGCACTGGCGCTGGACGACGCGGTGGACAACGCCAAGGACTGCATCCAGGTCCTCGGCGGCATCGGCTTCACCTGGGAACACGACGCCCACCTGTACCTGCGCCGCGCCCTGGCGCTGCGCCAGCTGCTCGGCGGCACCCCCGCCTGGCGCAAACGGCTCGCCACCCTGGCGGCCACCGGCCCTAGCCGCCAGGCCCAGGCCCAGCTCCAGCCGGAGAGCCCCTACCCCGGTATCGGCGCCTGGGCCGGCCCCGCCATCGAGAAGTACGGCACCGAGGCGCAGCGGCAAAGGTTCCTCGCCCCCACCCGGGACGGCCGCATCACCTGGTGCCAGCTGTTCAGCGAGCCCGAGGCCGGTTCCGACCTCGCGTCGCTGCGGACCCGCGCGGAGCGGACCGAGGCCGGCTGGCGGCTCACCGGCCAGAAGGTGTGGACGTCCCTGGCCCGCCAGGCCGACTGGGCCATCTGCCTGGCCCGCACCGACCCTGAGGTGCCGAAGCACCACGGGATCACCTATTTCCTGGTGGACATGCGCGCACCCGGCG
>WNGJ01002044.1_pt1 | contig 20225 bp, 18 predicted proteins | sample 5400611 | NCBI WGS metagenome assembly WNGJ01 (sample SAMN13153375, study PRJNA577476) | soil metagenome | isolation source: 40 cm soil or saprolite under Garry oak tree replicate 1 | place: USA:California | collected 2016-06-15
GGTGCGGTGCTGCTGCTCGCCACCCTGCTGCTGGCCGCCGTCTACGGAAAACTGGTCCACGGCCAGCAAGTCACGGGAGGAATGAAGAATTGAGCGGCAACCCTTCTCTCCGCACGTCCAGCCAGCGCATCGCGTGGACCACGACCATCGTTGCCTCCACGCTGGTGTTCATCTTCCTGATGGTGCCAATCCTGGCGATCATGCCGCTGTCCTTCAACTCCGGCTCCTACCTTACCTATCCGCTGCCAGGCATCTCCCTGCGTTGGTACGAGGACTTCATCAGCTCGCCGCGCTGGATGATGTCGCTGAAGAACAGCATGATCATCGGCATCGCCTCGACCCTGCTGTCCATGGTGCTCGGCACGCTGGCCGCGCTGGGTCTGGCGCAGTGGAAGAGCAAGTTCAAGCCGCTGGTGCTGGCGGTGGTGCTGTCGCCGGTCGTCGTGCCGGGCGTCATCACCGCGGTCGGCCTGTACTTCTACTTCGCCCCAATGGGGCTCACCGGCAGTTACCTGGGTCTGATCCTGGCGCACACCGCGCTGGCGACGCCCTTTGTGGTGATCACGGTTGGCGCGACGCTGCAAAGCTTCGACATGAACCTGGCGCGCGCCGCCGCCTCGCTCGGCGCCTCGCCGCTCTACGCCTTCCGCCGGGTGATCCTGCCGCTGATCCTGCCCGGCTTGGCGTCGGGCGCGCTGTTCGCCTTTGCGACCAGCTTCGATGAGGTGGTGATCGTGCTGTTCATGGCCGGGCCGGAGCAGCGCACCCTGCCCCGCGAGATGTTCAGCGGCATCCGCGAGAACATCAGCCCGACCATCACGGCGGCGGCGGTGATCCTGACGACGGTGTCAGTCATCCTGCTCGCCACCATGGAAGGCTTGCGCCGACGCAACGAGCGGCTGAAGGGCAACAACACTTGACAACTGAATGGTCTAGTCCGGGGTAGGAGTTAGCTTACCGAGACTGACCAGACCCGGGTCGATTGATTGGTCGACAGCGGCTCACCCTTTTTGCGCGGCCAAGACGCACAGCCGATATCGGCCCTGTAAAGATCGCCAACGGAAGATATGGAATTCCGTCTTTAGTGGGTCCGGATCTAACATTCTATTTGCGGGATCGACGATTTGCGTCGCCGCCGGCCTCATCCATGTGGCCGTGACGCTGAGGGATGTTTCCGTTGGAACCGAGATCGACATCGTGCAGGAGGGCTTGCCGACGGTCATCCCGCTAGAGGCCTGCTATCTCGGCTGGCAGCAGTCGCTGAACAACCTAGCCATGCTCACCGAGCCGGAGATCGACGGATAGACCCGCGCGTCTCCGCCGAACAAGCATCACGCAGCGGTTTCTGACAATTCTCAGCTTTTCGCTCATTGAGATTACTACAGAATTTCTCGTTGTCAGAATGGCATTTGACTTTGATACGGTCGAAAACGATTCGTCGACGCACTCAAGTCAATTGAAAGCCATGCGCGAGCGGGTCGCGGTCATCCACATAGATCGTGTTGTGGCCCATGACGCGCGCCCATCCTGCCACGCTTGGCAGGATTGCCGGGTTCGCACCCACCCTTGCCTCGCCTTCGACGCGACAGTTGAACATCGTCCCGATGATGCTCTCATGGACAAAACTGTCCCCGACCTTGAGGCGCCCACGCGCCACCAGTTGGGCCATGCGCGCTGACGAGCCCGTTCCGCATGGGGACCTGTCGATGGCCTTTTCGCCATAGAAAACCGCGTTGCGGGCATCGGCCTCGGGAGATTTCGGCTTGTCGCACCACATCACGTGGCTGACGCCGGCAATCCGTCCGTCCTGAGGATGCACAGGTTTTAGGGCGCGCTGCGCGGCGGCACGGACAAGCGGGCTCAACCGCTTGATCTCATCAGCGGACATCTCATAGAGGCCGGACCAATTTGCTTGCGGTTCGATGATGACATAGTAGTTGCCGCCATAGGCCAAATCGACGACGAGAGCGCCGAGCCCCGGCACATCGAGCGTGATGTCGCGGGCATGCAGATAACTCGGAATGTTGAACAGCCTGACCTCTTCGACATACGGCCCCTTTTTTTCATACTCGATCGCGACGCGGCCGGCCGGCGCTTCGATTGCGATTCGTCCTTCCTGCTTGGGGGCGACAAGCCCTTCTTCGATCGCCGCGGTCACCGTTCCGATCGTGCCGTGGCCGCACATCGGAAGGCAACCGCTGACCTCGATGAACAGGACTCCGACGTCGCAGTCCGCGCGAGACGATGGATAGAGGATCGTGCCCGACATGACGTCGTGTCCGCGCGGCTCGAACATCAGTGCTCGCCGAACCCAATCGTAATCCCGCACGAAGATCTGACGCTTCTCAGCCATCGAGACCGCCGGCAGGAGCGGACCACCGCCGGCGACGACGCGAACCGGGTTGCCGCAGGTGTGGGCGTCGATACAGAAGAAGGTGTGACGTGCCATTGCCTCTCCTCGTGTCGCGGACCCGAAGGTCGCTATATCCCGCGGCGGCCTCTTTGCGAACTTCGGGTTCGAAAGGACACCGGTAAACTTTGGATTTTAGTGTGGTCTTGGTTCGGAACCACCATACTAATACTCCCTATGGTGCCGCTGCATTTGGCTCGGTTTGCCTCAGAAGCACGCATCTTTGGCCGCACGGTGTACTGGTGACGGTCACAGGTCTTTTTCGGCGAGCTTGCGAAACTCGTCGGGAACGGAATGAGAGATGCCCAGCGCCACCGATCCGTATCCGATGGCATCCCATCCGAAGCGATCGCGGATCCTGTCGACGGCATGGTCGGCCGCCCAACGTGCCATGCCTTTTTTGGTGCCGGGGCGGCGTGCTTCATCGGTAAGTCCAAGCGGGAGTTCCAGCGCCACATCCCAGTGCTCCTCGAGATGCGACACAGAAATCGCCAGGAGCGAGATGGTTTTCTCGTGAGGGTGGTCCGCGAGGAGTGCGCGCACCAGCTCCTCGGCGAGCTCGGCAAGGATCACGGTCGCGGAGATTGGTGCGTCGAGCGTTACCGAGCGAGTGACTGAGTTCAGGTTGGCGAAGCGAACGCGGACCGTCACGGTTCGCCCAGGCCTGGATTTGGCTCGGAGCCGGCTGCCGATTCGGTCTGCAAGGTGAAGAAGGGTGGGTCGAAAAATTCGCTCTTCGGCAGGTTTCCTGCCAAGCGCCGACTGCGCTCCTGCCGATCGAGCCCGGCGGTGAGTCTTGATTCCTCGTAGATCGCGATTCCACGACAGCGCAGCGAGTTTCGCCCCTGCCGCGGAACCAAGCACCTGCTTGAGCGAGCATCCCGGTGTCATTGCCAGCTGCTCGATAGTTAGCACGCCGATCTCGGCCAGCCGTGCCTTCGTGGCCGGACCCACTCCCCACATCAGTTCGACGGGCAGGTGGTGAAGGAATTTCAGCTCAGTGTCGGGATCGACAACCACGAGCCCGTCGGGCTTGGCCACTTGCGAAGCAATTTTTGCCAGATGCTTGGTGCGCGCTACACCGACTGATATCGGAAGACCAAGCTCCGCCCGCACGCGTTGGCGGATTGCCCTTGCAATTTCGGCAGGCGGACCGAAGAGATGGGTGCAGCCCGCGACGTCGGCAAAGGCCTCGTCGATGGAAATACGCTCGACGAGGGGCGTGAAATCGCCGATCACTTTGATGGCGGCGTCGCCCAGCCGTTGGTATTCCTTGAAATGCCCGCTGACAAAGGTGAGTCGTGGACAGAGTTCGCACGCTTGCCGTCCCGGCATGCCGCCGCGAACCCCAAAGGCCCTGGCTTCGTAAGAAGCTGCAAGCACAACTCCACCACCGACTGCAATGGGTTTGCCACGCAACGAAGGGTCAAGCAGCTGCTCTACGGAGGCATAGAAGGCATCCAGGTCCGCATGAAGGATGGTGGCTGTCGTTGCCATCCCGACCGTTCGCCCGTGACGTTTCGCGGAGGTTCTCTCGGAGAACATAATAAGAACAAGGACGACGAGTGTCAAGCGATCGACGAAGTGCTGGAAGCCTTTGTGCGCAAGGCGACAATCGGCGTATGGCACGCCTCGTGCTCATGCCGCATGGGCCGTGCAGACGATGCGATGGCGGTCGTCGACACGCAAGGCCGCGTCAAGGGCGTACAGGGTTTGCGCGTCGTCGACGCCTCGATCTTCCCGCTGGTGCCATCCGCGAACACCAACTTCCCAACCCCGATGGCGGCGGAAAAGAGCGCCGAGGCTATGCAGTGAGCTGTGGCGACGTACCGCGGGGCACAGCGATGTCGATCGGCGCATGGCTGCAGCCGATCGCTATCCCTGACAGGACGATCGATTGGACCGTCGACCTAAGCGCTGTAACCAGGAGCCAGCTTGAACGCGCCGTTCGTGAGCGAATTGGCCTCGACCATGATGATTTCCTCATCCGGGTAGCCGTCGTGGCGTTCGGGCGTAAAGGAGATGTCGCCGTAGACGCCGGGGTACTCCTTGAGCTTGTTGAGATAGCCGACGACCTGTTCCGGTTCGGTGCCGACATTCTTCATCGCTTCCGCGATCAAGTGCGGTGAGTCATAGCCGACCGCGACCCACCATAGCAGTGTGTCGCTCAGGTCGATCTTGGCGCTCTTCAGACGGTCAAGGAAGGCGGTGGTTCGGTCGGCAAGCTTGCCGTCGGGGCTGTAGCAAACCGGACGGAAATTGTTGGGATAGACCTTGGCCCAGTATTCAGGCTTTTCCAGCAAGGCCCGGGTTTGGCCGGAGCCGAGCGTGGTCTGGCCGACGATCGGCACGTCCCACTGCATCTGCCCGCGCGTATTGATGATGCGCGAGAGGAAGCCGGGATTCACGCTCCAGGGCATGATGGTCTCTGCGCCCGCGGAGCGCATGCGCAGGATTTCGGGCGTGACATCCGGATTGGCGGCGTCGACGTTGCCCTGGTAGATCACTTCTGCGCCTTTGGCCTTGAGCATCGGCACATATGCGTTGACCGATGCGGTGCCATAGCCGGTGGTATCGCTGATCACCGCCACCTTCTTGCGCTTGAGCACGTCCACCACATAGCGGTTCGCGGCGGCGCCGATCTGCTGGTTGGTGGGTGCGTTGCGGAAGCACATCGGATATTTCTTCGGGTCGGTCAGGCTATCGACCCAGCACGGATGGAGCTGCGGCGTGTTTGTGCGTGCGAGCAACGACACGACCGCGAGCGACTCGCCGGAATTGACCGGGCCAAACACGACGCTCACCTTCTCTCCGTGTGTGAGCTCCGCCGCTCCGTTCACGGCCTTCGTGGGATCGCTTTGGGTGTCGCGGACAATCAGCTCGATCTGCCGGCCGTCGATGCCGCCGGCCGCGTTGATCTCCTGCACCGCCAACTGGATTCCGCGATTGATCCCGATTCCTGTCGATGAAGAAGGACCTGTGAGAGCTGGAAGATAGCCGATCATGATCGGTTCTTTCGCGGCGATCGCGGGCTTGGCGACGGTGCTTACAATCGCTGCGGCGGCGGACGCCAGCGCTTGACGGCGGGTCAGCGACATCTTGATTCCTCCCTAAGCGTTCTCGATGCACTCCCAAACTTGGCGAGGTTTGTCTGACCTCGGATTCTTTTTATGTCCGCGACTATAGCCTCGGCTTGATGGTTCGCATAGCAATGCCTTAGCTCAACTCAGAGTTTGGCAATCGTGTGATCCCGTCATGCGGGCCGGCTTATGATGCGGCGCATCATGCAAGGTTGATCCACTTCCGCTTTCGCGTCATGTTCATCGCTAAGTCGTCAAGCAGCTCAGCCGGCTAATTCGACGGAAATCCCCACCATCCGCGGCTTTCGAGCGCAATGATTTTGTCACATGCCGAAGGTCGATCGTTCGTTAAGGAGATGCTCAAGTGAGTGACGGACCTAATGGCAGTGACGCGGCGCGACCAAAGCTTTTCCAGCCGTTGACGATTCGAGGGCTCACGCTGAAAAATCGCCTCGTGGTGCCGCCGATGGTCCACTATCGCTGCGACCCCGGAAATACCTGCGGCACATTTCACGTCGTGCATCTCGGTCGCTATGCATTGGGAGGCTTCGGACTGGTCTTTGTCGAGGCAACCGGGGTGGAGGAAGTCGGCCTCATCAACGAACATGATCTCGGCATCTGGAACGACGCCCAGGTGGAAAGCTTCAAGCCGCTGATCGCCTTCATGAAGCGCCAAAACACGGCGATCGGCATTCAGCTTGCGCATGGCGGTCGCAAATCGTCCTCGCAAACCGCCATGCAGGGCATGGGGCCACTGACTGAGGAGAACCTGAAAGCGGGAGCGAAGACCTGGCAGCCGGTGGGACCGACGGCTGAGCCTGTCGCCACAGGCTGGCTCACGCCTCGGCAGCTGACGGCAGCCGAATGCAAGGCGATGGTCGGCACATGGGCGGCAGCGGCGCGAAACGCGGTCAAGGCCGGCTTCGATGTCATTGAAATCCACACAGCGCACGGCTACTTGCTTGCCTCGTTTCTGTCTCCGGTCTCTAACACGCGTCATGACGAATACGGCGGTGACCGGGCTGGGCGCATGCGGCTGCCGCTCGAGATCGTCGAAGCGGTGCGGCGCGAGATGCCGGCCTCGATGCCATTGTTCCTGCGGGTCTCGTCCGTCGACGGCACGCAGGAAGGATGGAACATGGATGATACGGTCGCGTTTGCACGCGAGCTGAAAGTTCGTGGAGTGGACGTGATCGATTGTTCCTCAGGCGGCATCTCGGGTGCGGCAACGGCAGCGCAAGTGCCGCGCAGTCTCGGCTTCCAAGTTCCTTTCGCGGAGCGGGTCCGCAAGGAGGCGGACATCGCCACGATGGCCGTTGGCATCATTCTCGAGGCGCAGCAGGCCGAGACCATCCTCGAGAGAGGTCAGGCCGATCTCATCGCGGTCGGCCGCCAGTCGCAGTACAACCCCAACATCGCACATCACTGGGCGCACGATCTCGGCATCAACCGTCGCTTCGAGGACTGGACACCGGAGAATGGCTGGTGGCTTGAGAAGCGGATCAAAACGATGGAAGGCTTTGCTACGCCGACGGGCGTCATCATACGTCGCTCGTGACAGCCACGCGCGGGCGGTTCGTCCGCTCTTCGGCAGATAGGGGTAGGGAAGGCTTTAGGCCTCCCCTCCCTCCGAACCGTACGGGCGGTTTTCCCGCATACGGCTCTCCAGTCGCTGGTTTCCTCATCGTGAATGTCTCGCGTGTTCAAGCGCTGTTGCCAGGGTGAACAGTCCTTGGTCCGCGAAGAAGGCGTTAGGCCATCGCTGATGGTCGGCTTTGCATCGTCCGAACCCGGGCCGCTTGTCCTGCTTGCGCAGGACGGCACGCAGCCGCCGCCGAACGAAACGATCAAGGTTGCGGAGTTGGAATGGTGCGGCGTGCTTGAAATAGCCGAACCATCCCCGCAGCGCAGGATTGAGATCCGCGATGATCCGCGCGAGGCTGTCACCTCTGCTGCGTATCGTTTTGGCCCTCACCTTGTCCTTGAACGCTTTCAGGCTCTTCTTTCGCACGAGCCGGCGACCCGCCTCGAACCGGTAGCCGAGGAAATCGAATCCTTGCCCCGGTTGTTGGCTGTCGACGATCCGCGTCTTGTCCGGATGCAGCCTCAGGCCATTGGCCGTTATCCACGCCTTGACCTCACGCAGTGCAGCTATCGCCTCGGCTTCCGTTTGGCAGAGGATCACGAAGTCGTCGGCGTAACGCACCATCCGGCGCCCGTTCTGCTCCATCAGCAGGTCGAGCGGATGCAGGTAGACGTTGGCCAGCAGCGGCGAGAGGACCGCCCCTTGGGGCGTTCCCGTCGTCGGGAGCCAACGCGCCATGTCCGACATGATCTCTTGCCGGAGAAAGCCCTCGATCAGCGTCAGGACGCGCCCGTCGCTGATCGTCTCGCCCACCCGCGCCATCAGCTTGTCGTGCGGGATCGTATCGAAGTAACTCTTCAGGTCGGCATCCACGACATGAGTGAAGCCTTCCTTCAGCAGCCGATCGACCTCCCGCAACGCATCTTTGCAGCTTCGTCCCGGCCGGAAGCCGTAACTTCCCGGTCGGAACTGGACTTCAAAGATTGGCTCAATGGTCATCTTCAGAGCCGTCTGCACGATGCGGTCCTTGACGGTCGGTATCCCGAGCGGACGGGTTTGCCCGCCGCCTTTGGGAATATCCACCCGTTTGACCGGGCTCGGCCGGTAGCTGCCGTTCTTCAGATTCTCATGAAGCTCCGTCAAATACCGTTCCGCGCCCACCGCAAACCGTGCGATGCCTTGACCATCCACGCCTGCCGCCCCCTTGTTCCGCTCGACTTTCCGCCACGCGGCTTCCAGGGTTGTCGGCCGGATGGCCTTATCCACCATGCTGAACCACTTGCCTCCTTTGACGCCGTTACCCAGCGCCGACACCATGCGATCCGTCCAGATCGAAGCTTCCGCCCACCACCAAGTCCGCGGTTGTCCGCCGGCGGCGTCTCCCCCTTGCTTAGCCTTCGCGGCACTATCGGGGTTGTCTTGCTCCATGCCGAACCTCTCGCATCCAGCTTCCTGCCTCCCTTCCCTCAAGACGGTTTTGCTTCCCGCCCCTCTCACCGTCAAAACGGCTGCGGTATTATGAAGGCTCTGACTCCTAACGCTCTCACCCCGAACGTCAGGTCTCTCCGCTTACTCCGCCTTGCCTTCCCGACATTCCGTCCTCAACCACGTTGGCTGTCCCACGGTCGCTTTGTCTGTCGCCTTAGCGCCGAGGGTTTGTTCCAGGCTTCGCCACGAACGAGCAGGCTCGCCACAGCCCTCCGCCGAATCAGGTTCGTTATCCTACGGACTGCCAGTTCACCTCCAGATGCTCTCCACCCCGCCTCACGGCGACGCAGTCACCTTCGATTACGGAGTTGCGACCAACTCCGGAACGGACTCACACCGTTCAGTCAAGGCGTCCTCACGGACGCACTCGTCCGCGGCCCAGTGGCCGCAGTTTGAACCATGCGCAGATGAGTTGCTGCCGAACCTGATCAAACGCGGCTTCCCTGAGCCGGACCCCGACACGGGCATGTTCAATCTTGACGCCACCGCGCTTGGTGGAGGCGCAGCGGCGCCAACACCCGCGAGGGGGCGACCAGTCGGAGCGCATGGGCGCCCACTATACCCGGCACGTCGAGGCCGAGCAGGACATCATGCGGGCATTCAGCAGGATCAGGGACCGTCAGGACAAGGCGTGAACAGGTTTTGTAACCGAAATGGAAAACGCAAGGGTTCGATTGGAAAACATTTGCCGGCGTGGGACGAAAAAGCTATGGAAATCGATAGGGCGGACGTGGCGGAACTGGTAGACGCAAGGGACTTAAAATAGTCATTTACGGTTCGGAATACGTAAAATTGTGTAACAAAACCAATTATTTAATTCGATATTGACAAAACTTTAGCACCTAGCACATTGTTGGCATACGATGATCTCAGGTAGTGCCCTGCAATGAGTGCCCGTCACGAAATCCTCGGCGGAAAAGTGCAGCTGTATAGGCGGCCTGGTGGCCGCTTCTGGCAGTGCTCCACCTCCATCGGTGGAGACCAGCACAGGGCGACAACGAAGAAAGAGGAACTCTCACAGGCCGAGGATGCCGCTGAAGAATGGTTTCTTGAGCTGCGCGGCATGTTCAAGCGTGGCGAACTCGACAAACTCGTTCCGGCCAACGCCGAGAAAACCTTCAAGGACCAGCCGAACAATTCCTTCGCGAGTTTCCGGTCATCACCGAGGGACAACGCAGCCCCGTCTACACCACTGGCCACATAAGGAGGTTGCGCAACTATCTCATTCCCTTCTTTGGTGACAAACCGCTCTCACAGGTCACGTCCGGCGCGATCCAGGAATACCGCATCGACCGCATCGAGAAATCGAAAGAAAAACGCGGAAAAGCGCCGGCACGTAACACCCTGCATCAGGAGATGGTCGCGCTGCGACAGTCCCTGAAAACAGCCCTGCGGCACGGCTGGTTAAGCAGCCTGCCCGACATGTCACAACCCTATCGCAGCAACGGCAAGATTTCCCATCGCGCCTGGTTCTCGCCTGTTGAATACAGACAGCTCTACCTCGCGGCCGCGAAACGAGCGGAAGACCCCAAAAAAGAGCGCTATCGCTACCATGGTCAAGAACTCTATGACTTCATCATCTTCATGGCCAACACGGGCCTGCGACCTGATGAAGCTAAGCGCCTCGAATATCGCGACGTGACCGTGGTCAAGGATCGCGAAACCGACGAGCGCATTCTTGAAATCGAGGTACGCGGCAAGCGCGGTGTCGGCTACTGCAAGAGCATGCCAAGCGCCGTCGCTCCCTTCTTCAGGTTACGGAAGCGCAACAAGGCCCCAGCCTACCGATCGCATTTTCCCCAACGACCAGCATGTGCTGTTCAACAACATTCTTGAGGAAGAAGCCCTTAAGTTCGACCGCGAGGGACAACGCCGCACGGCTTATAGCCTCAGGCACACCTACATCTGCCTGCGTCTGATGGAAGGTGCCGACATCTACCAGATTGCCAAGAATTGCCGCACCAGCGTCGAGATGATTGAGAAATACTATGCCTGGCACATCAAGAACCAGTTGAGTGCGGCGGCCATCAACGTAAAACGTTTACCGAAAAACATGGAGAGCAAGTCTCCCCTGGAGGCCGGCACTCCCCCGATCTCAACGGGAGCAATCCCAAAGCGACGGCCGCGGTCGAAGAATTATCAACAGCGGAAGTCCCCAGGGGCATCCGAGCCAGCCAATACGTGAGATGACAGCTCACCTGGCGCCAATTTGGCGAATTGCTACGTCGTAGCCAGCCACCTACTTGGGGAACAACCAATACTTTACGTGGTCGCGGTCCGGCATGAATTTAAGTGTAGTGAGCCGTTTATCAGGTTGCAGATGTTCTCCATCTTTTCGACGGCATAATCAGGTGACCAATATCCTCCAGGACAGCCCGTTCTGAAGAAAATGTGCTGTGGTCCAAACCCAACATGTCAGCCCCCACCGCGCTGACATCGATTGTTTCGACTCCCTCGACCAGGACGGGCCCTGTACTACCCACGAAACCCATCCGAGTGCCCCAAGCTTTCTTCTGAGACGCCAGCAAGGCCTTGCCTGCTGACGAAGCGTAGAGGGTCATGTTTTTCGCCACTGATTTGATGTCGACCGCCTTCTTCAAGAAGACATCCTTGTCAACGTCTGGCGCCGCCAGCATCAATTCGGAAATTTGCAGGTTCGATTTGGAAAGGGCGGCTTGCTGTAGCGCTGTGACTAGTATTTCATTGCCGAGACTGTGAGCAAGGACGAATACTCGCTTATTTCCAATCTCATCAGATAGAATGCGAAAGACCTTCAATAGATCTTCACCAGAAAACAATGCACTCTCTCGGTCGTGATCGTATCCAAGGAAGGCACCAGCGGAAGGCCGCGAAAACACCAATACGCTACCGCCAAAATTCGCATCGTAGGCAATCTGCGCCGCTTTGAAGACCGCGTCATCGAATGGAACATTGTATCCATGAATAAATAACAAGACGCTATCGGAATTACCCTGCAAAGCCTCAATCAAACCGGCGCGATTAAGTGGCGCCATCGATCTGAGACGGAAATGATCCTTGTCCGTTTCCTTTTCGTAGACGAGGCTGAGATGGATAAGGCTCTGGATCAAATCGATCTGCGGTCGCTCAACATGGCCAATGCTGTGATTTTTCGGAACGCCAACGATGATCAGTCCATACTTCAGATCCATACTGCGATCACTAGTAATCGAAGCTAGCGTGATGGGCGATTCATCCTTGATCTTCCCATTCGTAGCGAAAAAGACTGGCTGCAGCGCTTTTACATCATCGGAAGACGGCGTAGCTCCAGGCAAAAACTTCGCTAACACCGCCTTGTCCACGCCCTCGATCGCTGTGGGTGGCAGTCGAGTCCACGTATCACCTCCCGCGAGGAACCCGGTGACGCCCACGCGCAAATCCAGTTTCTTCCCATCTTCGCTCAGCTTAAGTCGTGTCGGATAAGTCTTGCCGTCGCCAGGATCAAGTAAGTTGCCGCTAGTGTAATTGAATCCATCGCGCTTCAATTCACGAATGATCGTAAGGCCGACAACGGGCTCGTTTTTGCGATCGTCCTTACAGCTCGAGCAGATTGCAGGCTCGTCGTAACCCGGGAAGGTTTTAACAAGCTTCGCCTCATATGCCCCGTGATCCTCAAAAATGAGGAACCACGCGGCTGGCTTTCCATCAATGTCCTTCTGCCAAATTCCCGTCGCGGATTTGCTGTCCGCTGCGATGACCAACTTCCCGTGCGGCTTCGCGACTGACTTCTTGTCTGCCCCGCTGGCCGTGAAAATACTGAGGGCAAAAAGTACACTGAAGAACGAAAGAGCTATGATCCGCCGCATTCCAGGCCCCCCGAATAGAGTTTCGCAACCACAGCGAGCGTATAGTCTATTGGCTAGCGAAGGCGCTCGCAACTCCGCCTGACACCTTGGCTGCGGGGCTTGGACGGGTTATGAAAGCCTCGGCATGCGGGCGTGGCGAAATTGGTAGACGCAACGGACTTAAGCCAACTGAGTGCTTTCGGGGAAACCCGGGATGCAGAACTGCTCAAATTCGGGGAAGCCTTTACTGGTAATCCCGAGCCAAGCCTGGCAACAGGAAGGTGTAGAGACTAGACGGGCAGCACCTACAGCGGCGACGCCACGGTGAAGGGATAGTCCAGACCACAAACGCCACGTTGGCGGCGGCGAAAGCCGTAGCGGTACGAAAATCCGTTGGGCATTGCCCGTGCCGGTTCGAGTCCGGCCGTCCGCACCACTTCCCCTACCACCATTGCCAGCGGGTCACGCCTGTTGGCGCTAACGTTCGCACCACGTGCGATTCAACCTGATCTGTGCTAGGATCAAACCATGGCGCCAAAGAAGACATCGTCAAAGAAGGGCAATGCGAAAGCGATCGGCTTCGTGATCGGCAGCGGCCGTTTCAGGAAGATAAGTGCCGTAGAGGGAATTCACTATTCCCCCAAGATGAAGGGCAGCGCCGCGATCGCGAAGAGCAAGGCTCTCACCCCCGAAGAGCGCCGGAAGGCTATCATCAAGGCCTACCGCAAGGCGTAGTCTCGCATGTACGACGCTGTTTCCGACGACTACTGCTATGCTGGCACGACCGTCCTGAAGAACAAGCTCGATCTGCGAGACGCCGCCGAGCTTGCTGATTTCGAGGCGGAAGTCAGCGACGCCAGGGCCGACGAAGAAGCACCGGCTGGCGATCTGGATTTCAAGCACTTCAAGGCGGTTCACGGACACCTTTTCCAGGACGTCTACGACTGGGCTGGAGAAATACGCACGGTCCGCATTTCGAAGGATGACAGCATGTTCTGCTACCCTGAGAACATCGAAGGCGAAGCCAGGAAGCTGTTCAGCCAGCTAAAGAAGGAAGGGTATCTGAAGAACCTGTCGGCCAAGGACTTTGCCGGGAAATCGGCGCACTTCCTCTCCGAGCTTAATGCGATCCATGCCTTCCGCGAGGGTAACGGCCGCACGCAGCTGTCATTCTTCCTTCTGCTGGCCGAGAAGGCCGGGCATTCGATCGACCTTGAAGAGCTTGATCCTGAGGCCTTCCTGGATGCGATGATAGCGAGCTTCAAGGGCGATGAGGCACCGCTGGCTGCGGTCATTGAGGACCTTGTCGAGGACCCCGCCGGCTAGCGGACAGGTCGGCAATGCGAGCAAGGATGTTGCGTGGCAGATATCGTTACCCCGGCTCGTCGCTCCGAGATCATGAGCCGCATCCGCGGAGGAGGCACGAAGCCCGAGCTGATCGTGAGGAGCGCCGCGGCTCGGCTACCGGTTCCGGCTCCACGTCAGGAAGCTCCCGGGGTCTCCGGACCTGGTCTTTCCCCGCAGGAAGCTGGCCCTGTTCGTTCATGGCTGTTTTTGGCACAGGCATCAGGGCTGCCCTTATTGCTATGTGCCTAAATCAAAATATACAATTCTGGGTCGAAAAATTTAAGAAGAACGTGGTACGCGATAAACGCGTACAGACGGGGCTGGAGGGGATGGGTTGGCGCGTCGCAGTCATCTGGGAGTGCGAAACCGCGGATTCTGACAGCCTCCGCAAGAGGTTGAAGGAATTGCTGGGTCGCCGATGATTACCGCAGATGCACTGCTGATTCGCCAAAGGAAGCTAGCCCGGCTGCGCTCGGGCGGCAGCCCGCGCGCCCTGGAGATTTGTTCGGGCTGTGGCGGCCTGTCCCTGGGACTGCAGACCGCGGGTATCGAGCTTGCTGCCCACATCGAAATCCCTCGATGGCAACGTCGTGTGGGTTCGAGTCCACCGCCCGCACCAATTTCCACCGTGGCTGATTCGTATAAGTACCCGAAAATCCACATAAAACACAAAAAATTACCTCCTATCGCCCTAATTTTCCAGTTTTTGTGATACAAATTGGGATACAAACTGAGATACAGGGCGGAGAGTGGGAATGCTGAGGAAGGCCGGACAGGACCGGTTTTTGGTCCCGCGCAACGGGATTTTGTACTACTGGCGACGCGTCCCCAAGACCCTTGTCGACGTCGATAGTCGTGCTCCGTTCGTGCGCCATTCGCTCAAGACGGACGACCTGGCCAAGGCCCGATCGCAGCGCGACATCCTCGAAAAAGCCGATAACGAACTTTGGGCGGCGATGCTGCTGGACGGCGCAGAATCGATGGGGGCACTAGAGACATACAAGGCAGCTAAGCTTCTCTCTGAAGCGCTCGGCTTCAGCTATCGGCCGGCCGGCGAGTTGGCGCGCCAGCCGGTCGAAGACATCGTGCAACGCGTGACGGCCATCATGGACACCCGCACGCCGATCGTCGTCGAGACTGCTGTTTTGGGCGGCGAAGAAGTGCCGAAGATCAAGGTCAGCGAGGCATTCAAGGTCTATTGCGACGAGATTGTCGCAGACGAGATCGCCGGCAAGAGCCCGGCGCAGCGCAAGCAGTGGGAAAAGGTCAAACGTCGGGCCATCAATTCGTTCATCGCGGTAGTTGAGGACAAAGCCATGACGGATATCACCCGCGACGATGGCCGGGCCTTCCACAAGCATTGGCTGGGCAAGGTCGCACCGAAGGGCGGTGGCCCGCGCAAATCCGCGTCGATGGGAAATCGTATGATCGGCAACATGCGCGTGCTCTATGACGCGTATTTCACCCATCTCAATGAGCCGGATCGCCAAAATCCGTTTAACCGGTTGTCGTTTGCCGACAAATTCAAGAAGACTCGGCCGCCGTTTCCGTTGGAATGGGTGAAAACACAGGTGCTGCGGCCTGGCGCGCTGGCCGGGATGAATGAGGAGGGTCGTGCGGTCGTGCTGACAATCATCGAAACCGGCGCGCGCCCGAGCGAGATCTGCAATTTGACGGAGCAGGTCATCAAGCTTGGCGCATCTGTGCCGCACATCTTGATCGAGCCCCGGCTCAACCCCGACGATCCGAGAGAAATCAAGACCATCACCTCCGTGCGAGCCGTGCCATTGGTGGGACTGGCGTTGGCCGCCATGACGAAATTTCCGAAGGGCTTTCCGCGTTACAAGGAGAAGGAATCGAGCATGTCCAGCGCGCTTAACAAGTTCTTCCGAGAGAACGCACTGTTTCCGACTCCAAAACACAAAATCTATTCGTTCCGCCACACGTTCGAGGACCGCCTGAAAGAGGCTGGCATCGACGAGGAATTGCGGCGAATTCTGATGGGACATGCCATCGACCGTCCGAAATACGGCTCTGGCGGATCGCTGGAATGGCGTCAGGCCGAATTGCAGAAAATTGAACTACCCTTCGACCCCTCTATCGTTTGACGCGAGCCCGGATACGCGCGACGCGGTCCTCTTTGTCCTTGAGCGCCTTCAACTCCGCTTCGAGACGATCGTAGATGGGAAGGTACACCGCGCCCTTGTCGCCGGCTTGGTCTATCGCCAGCGCCACGCGATCGAGGCACTTCTCCAGGACGTCAACCGTGATGGGGACAGGAGCGGCGCGTGAGCGCCCAGCTGCCCAGTGGAGGCGGGTCATGCGGCCTCAGCTTGCGACGATTTCGCCTAGCTAATGCAACACGAACAACGATAGAAAGGCGCCGATCATCATGTTCGCGCAATTGGCTACTACGGCGTGCAAACAGGAATATTCAGGATGCTAGTGTTGCGACGAATGTGAACCGCAATGCTTGGACACACGACGCAGACTGCATACCTTCAGGCTTCAGGTGTTCTTAACGAGCGTTCAGGCCCATCATTCATGCTATTGTTAGGCTCTCGACACCGTCGGTTGCGGCGAGCGGTTCAGTAAACCGATCCGGCTTCCAGTCAGTCCGAAATCCTTTTCTTCAGTGTGTGATTAAGCGTCCAAGAGTGACCCCGCTACCGTTTGATAGTTCAATGACTTAGCTCGCCGATCGGCGTCGGGACCCCACACCGATTAACACCTTACCTGCTTGAGGAGCACCTGCCGGTCCGGCGACAGCCGGTCAAGGCCGCAAGCCGCGAAGCGGGGCACGGGACGCGCCAGCCTTGACCGGGTGGCGATGGTCTGGCCGGCTTGGCTCCAAGCAGACAAAGCAGATCGATCAAGACGCCGAGTGAATCGGATCCCGCATGAGACCTTCCACACTCATGTAAAATGAGGCAGCGTGTGCTGCTTGCGAGAATTGCCCCTGCCCAATCACCCTCTTTATCTCGGTTGTAGTCATGAATGTGGTCTCGGTGTCTTCCGACTCGTCTTGGCTTCGCGCGCCAATCACTGGCCATAAAATATGAATGGAGTTTGTTTGACGAGCCGGGTTTGCATAAACAGAACCAATTTTGGTCCAAGTTTTTGCGATGAAGCTGGTTTCTTCTTGCAATCCTCTTTTTGCGACACATGAGACAGGGAAGTGGATCATCGCCGACGGCGTTTTTGACCTGTCAGGATTGCGTCATCAATCCATATTTTGCGAGCGCGCAAGTGCCCGCGGGAGGACGTTATCGGCGGCATCGCCGCGTCTAGTAAAGCTTTTTTGGAGCATGATCTCTGGACAAACGAAGTGGTTTGGCAGCGTCATCGCCTAAACGAGCCAACGTTTGCGCCGCTTGTAGTGCTTCACATCGCGGAATGATTTTCGCTTGTCCCCGGCGACGCCAAGATAGAATTCCTTGACGTCCTCATTTTCGGCGAGCGCCCGCGCCTCGCCGTCCATCACCACGCGACCATTTTCGAGGATATATCCGTGGCTGGCATATTTGAGCGCCATATTGGTGTTCTGCTCTGCGAGAAGAAACGAGACACCTTCCTTGACGTTGAGATCCTTCACGATCTCGAAGATCTCTTCGACGATCTGCGGCGCGAGGCCCATCGAAGGCTCGTCGAGCAGGATCATCTTCGGACGCGACATCAGGGCACGGCCGATCACGCACATCTGCTGTTCGCCGCCCGACGCATAGCCGGCGGTCGAGCCACACCGCTCCCTGAGACGGGGGAAATAGGCATAGACTCGCTCCAGATCCTGCGCGATCGCGGACTTGCCGTCCCTGCGCGTGAAGGCGCCGGTCAGCATATTCTCTTCGACAGTGAGGTGAGCGAAGCAGCGCCGCCCCTCCATCACCTGAATGCAGCCGCGCCGCACCAGATCGTTTGGCGACAGGGACTGCACTTCGACGCCGTCGAACAGGATCGAGCCCTTGGTGACCTCGCCACGCTCTGCATGCAGCAGATTGGAGACCGCCTTCAGCGTCGTTGTCTTGCCCGCACCATTGGCGCCGAGAAGCGCGACAATTCCGCCCCGCGGCACATCCAGCGATACACCCTTCAACACGAGGATGACGTGACTGTAGACAACCTCGATATTGTTGACCGACAGAAACATCGCTGCCGCTTCTGCCTCCGTGGCGGCCTTAGGGATTGACACGCAGCCCTCTCCAAACGGTTGCGGCTTCCGGGATATCCGGGAGGAGGCGAACGCTCCTCCCGAATCGCTGAATGCGTTCAGCTTTCTTTCGAGCAGTCGCGCGGCTGAATCTTCTTCTCCGCGGCATACTTCGCGGAAACATCGTCGACGAGCGGTTCGGTGATGGATTGGTTGGCCGTGTACCAGTCGGAGATAACTTTCCAGCCCTTGCCGTCCCACTGCTGTACGCGCCCTTCGCGCGCGCCCTCGTGGTCGGAACAGGAAATCTTGATCGGCTTCAACACGCCCTCGAAGCCGAGTTCCTTGAGACGTGCATCGGAGATGTTGAGGTTCTCCAGACCCCAACGGACCTGCTCGCCCGTCAGCGGCTTCTTGCCGAACTTCTCCTGCGCCTTGCGGATTGCCTCCACGCCGAGCATGGCATTCACCAAACCGCGGTTATAGAGAACTTCGCCGACCTTGCCAGGCTCCGACAAACCTTTGCCCTTTGCATAGACGTACTTCTCCACGTCGGCTTGCACGGGGAACTTGCCTGCGCCATGCTGAAGCATCAGCGCCTTGTAGCCGGCGGCTTGATCGCCTGCGGGCGTCACATCCGGCTCGGCACCCGACCACCAAACACCGATCATCCTGTCGCGCGGATAAGCAACAGCCGCAGCTTCCTTGACTGCCGTGCCGTTCATGACGCCCCAGCCCCAGAGCAAAACATAGTCCGGCCGGTTCTGGCGGATCGCCAGCCATTGCGACTTCTGTTCGACACCGGGGTGCGTGACCGGCACTGGCGTAAACTCAAAGCCGTACTTCTGCGCCAGCACCTGCAGCATCGGGATCGGCTCCTTGCCATACGGGCTGTCGTGAAAGACCAGCGAAATCTTCTTGCCTTTCAGCTTGTCGACGCCGCCGAGTTCCTTGGCGACGTGCTGGATCGCGATATCAGCCGCGGACCAGTACGTGCCGAGCAGCGGGAAATTGTACGAGAACACGGCTCCGTTCTTGGAATCGGCGCGGCCATAGCCCATCGTGATAATCGGGATCTTGTCGGTCGTGGTCTTCTCGGTGAGAGCGAATGTGATGCCGGTCGACAGCGGATTGAAGAAGGCCGCGCCGGTCGGGCCCTTGCCCTTGAGACGCTCGTAACACTCAACGCCCTTGTCGGTGGCGTAGCCGGTCTCGCATTCCTCGACCAGAAGCTTGACGCTGTTGATGCCGCCGTCGCGCTCGTTGATCAGGTTGTAATAGTCGGCCATGCCGTTTGCGAACGGCGCGCCATTCACGGCGTACGCGCCCGTCCGGTAGGACAGTATCGGGATGAACTGCTCGTTCTGCGCTGCAGCCGGAGCTGCAAGCGCCACGCTCGATAATATAGCTACCGCCAGTATCAGTTTGTTGCGTACCATATCGACGTCCTCCTCGTTCAGCCCGGTTTTGCGGTAACGGGTCTTTTGTTTTGCGAGCTTCCTTGCTCCTTCTGCCAACGACCGCCGCTCCGCGTTGCGATCTCCGGCTTCCTTCGCACTGACCGCCCCTTCAGTAGGGAAACGGCCAAAGTCTGAGCTTCTCCTTGCCAAGCGATATGAGCCGGGCAAACCCATGTGGCTCTTTGATGAGAAGATAGCAGATCAACGATCCGAAGATGATGAATTCCAGGTGCGCGATCGTTTCTGTCGACAGCGGCACGCCGAGCTGGGTTGGAATCAGGTTCAGCATGATCGGCAGAATGAGGATAAAGGCCGCACCTACGAACGACCCCATGATCGATCCCAACCCGCCGATGATCACCATAAACAGGAGCTGCAGGGAACGGTCGATCGAGAACGCGAGCGGCTCCCACGAGCCCAGATAGACGAACGCCCAGAGTGCGCCCGCCACGCCGATGATAAATGAAGAGACCGCGAAAGCCGTGAGCTTAGCGTTGAGCGGCCGGATACCGATCAGCTCGGCGGCGATGTCCATGTCGCGGATTGCCATCCATTGCCTACCGAGATTGCCGCGAACAAGGTTCTTCGCCAGAACCGCGAACACCGTTACGAAGGTCAAGCACAGCAGATAGCGCTCGATCGGCGTGTCCAGGACCAGACCGAAGAAATTCAGCGTCGGCGCATTGACCGACCCTGACGGCGCGTAGTTGGTGAACCACGACACCCGCAGGAACACCCAGTCGAAGAAGAACTGCGCTGCGAGCGTTGCAACCGCCAGATAGAGGCCCTTGATCCGCAGACTGGGAACACCGAAGAGGATTCCGGCAACCGCCGCCGTGAGCCCGCCGAGCAAAATGGACGACAGCACGGGCAACGGCGGGATCGAAATCGCGAAGCCGAGCCAG
>WNGJ01002046.1_pt2 | contig 20220 bp, 14 predicted proteins | sample 5400611 | NCBI WGS metagenome assembly WNGJ01 (sample SAMN13153375, study PRJNA577476) | soil metagenome | isolation source: 40 cm soil or saprolite under Garry oak tree replicate 1 | place: USA:California | collected 2016-06-15
TTGGACATCGCATACCAGTAATCGTGCGCGGAATCCCCCGAGATGAAGCCGTTGGCGACGACGAGATCGAGCAGACCGTCGTTGTTCAGGTCGCCGAACTGCGCGCCCCACGCCCAGCCGGCGTCGGCGACCGGGCCGGTCGCGACCTCGTCAAAGCGGCCCAGCTCCTTGAGAAAATTGAGCCGCAGGTTGTTGCCCTGAAACAGAAATCCCTTCTCGGAGATGTTCGTGACGAACACGTCGTGTTCGCCGCGGTTGTAGACGTCGCCGAGCGCGACCGCCATGCCGCTCTTGGAGTCGTCCGACAGCCCGGCGCGGGCGAGCTCGAAGTGCTTGCCCTCGTGATTCAGGTACAGCTCCTCGGGGCCGTAGTCGTTCGCGAGATACAGGTCGGGCCAGCCGTCGTCGTTGAAATCGGCGGCGGTGACGGCCAGGGTCCAGCGCGTGCTGCCCACGCCCAGCGAATCTGTCACGTCCTTGAAACGGCCTAGCCCTAGGTTCTTGAACAGGAGGTTCTTGCCGCCGTTGGTCGCGAACTCCCAGCTGTGCTGCATGATGCGCGTGGTGGTGAGATGCCAGAAGTCGATATCGGAGCGGAAGTAGCCGGTGATGTACAGGTCGAGCAGGCCGTCGCGATCGAAATCGAACCAGACCGCGCCGTTGGAGTTCATCCAGCGCTTGAGCCCCGACTGTGCCGTGACATCCTCGAACCGGCCGTTGCCGAGATTATGGAATAGCTGCGGATTGCCCCATTTGTAGACGAGCAGGTCTTCGAAGCCGTCGTTGTCGTAGTCGCCCCACACCGCGCCCATCGAGACGCCTTCGCCGGGAAGATTCACGGAGCCGACGCCCGCCTCTCGGGACACGTCCCGGAATGTGCCGTCTTTCTGATTCAGATAGAGCGCGTTGCTGGCGCCAAACCGTGACGTCGTGAAGTAGAGATCGGGCCAGCCGTCGTTGTTTACGTCGGCGACGGAGACGCAGGCGCCGAGCGCGCCGACGTGGGGCGCGATGTTCGCGATCTTGGGGTCGAGTGCCGGCGCTTGGTGCACGAAGTCGATGCCGCTCGCGTGCGCGACTTCGGTCAGGCGGATAGTTGCGCTCGCGCCGGCGACGCTCCCGGCAGCGCGTTCATTCAGCACGACGACCGCGACAATGGCCGCGACGAACGCCGCGATCACAATGGAACGACGCCACGCAATCATCGCCGGAACGATATAGCTTCCCTGCCCATGTTGCGACCTGCGCGGCGTTCGCTGGGTGCGCTCGTGTCACTCGTGGGGATCCTCGCCGGCTGCGGCCGTCCAGCCGCGCCGCTCTTCAAGCTCCTTTCCGCGGGACACACCGGCGTCACGTTCGCGAACATCATCACCACCAGCGACTCGTTCAACGTCCAGACCGACGTGTACATCTACAACGGCGCGGGTGTGGCGGTCGGAGACATCAACAACGACGGGCTCCCCGACCTGTTTTTCAGCGGCAACATGGTTTCGAGCCGTCTGTATCTCAACAAGGGCAACATGCGGTTCGAGGACATCACGGAGCGCGCCGGAGTCAAAACGCACCGCTGGTGCACGGGCGCGACGATGGTGGACATCAACAACGACGGGTTGCTGGACATCTATGTCTCGGTCTCCGGCGCCGGCGGAGAGTCCAAAGGGGTCGATCGCGCCAATCTGCTCTTCCTTAATAACGGCAACGGCACGTTCACCGAGGCCGCGGCGAAATACGGGATCGCCGATACCGGTTACACCACGCATGCCGTGTTTCTCGATTACGACGGCGACGGCGAGCTCGATCTTTTTCTGCTCAACAACTCCCCCAACGACTTCGCCCGCGGCGCGGCCGATACGCACCCCCTGGGCGTGAAGGAGCCCAGCCCGGCGAGCTGGAACACGCTCTATCGCAACAACGGCGACGGGACATTCACAGATGTCTCAGAGCAGGCGGGCATCCTGCGGCAGATCGGATACGGGCTCGGCGTGGTAGTGGCCGATGTGAATCGCGACGGGCGGCCCGACATCTACATCTCGAACGACGTCGCGCCCAATGACGCGCTCTACATCAACAACGGCAACGGCACGTTCACCGACAAACGCGCGGCGTCGCTCAAGCATACGAGCTTCGCCGGCATGGGCGTCGATGTCGCCGACTTCAACAACGACGGTTGGCCCGACATCGCGCAGATGGACATGCTGCCGGCGAGCTTGGAGCAGCGCAAGCGCATGAGCGGCTATCTCACCTACGGCGGCCGCATCGAGCTGCGGCGCCGTGGGTTTCTCGATGACTACGACGCCAACGCGCTGCAGCTGAGCAACGGAATCACGCCAACCGGCGACATCGTGTTCAGTGACATCGCGATGCTTGCCGGCGTTGCAGCGACCGATTGGAGCTGGAGCGCGCTGCTGGCCGACTTCGACAACGACGGCTACAAGGACCTGTTTGCCACCAACGGCTATCCCAAGGCGCCGAACGATCTCGATTATCAGACGGCGGTGCTCGCGGCGCGGCGGGCGGACGATCACCGGGCGGCGCTCGAGCAGCTCCGGTCGCTGCGGAGCTATCGGGTCGCGAACTACATCTTCCGCAACAACGGCGACCTGACCTTCACCGATGAGACCAAGGCGTGGGGCTTGGACCAGCCGGGCTTCTCCTCCGGCGCGGCCTACGCCGATCTCGACAACGACGGCCGGCTCGACCTCGTCGTCAACAACATCGACGCGACGGCGTCGATCTATCAGAACGTCGAGCCGCGGGACAGTACCACCCATTACCTGGAGGTCGTGCTCGAGGGCGAGTCACCAAACCGGGGCGGCTTCGGCGCGACGCTCATGCTGACGGCTGATGGCAGACGGCAGTACCTCTATCACTCGCCGTATCACGGCTACATGTCCACGATGGAAGCCCGAGAGCATTTTGGATTGGGCCGCGCGACGCGCGTCGATACGCTGGAAGTCATCTGGCCCGACGGACGCGCGCAGGCGCTGACCGGCGTCGGTGTTGATCAAACGGTGACGGTGAGGCAGGTGTCTGGTGTCAGGTGTCAGGTCTCAGACAAGTGCGCCCCCAGGCACCTGACACCAGACACCAGACACCTGCTCTTCCAACCCGCCAATCTTATCGCGTACAAGCAACCCGATCTCGTCTCGTTCGACTACGACGTACAGGCGCTGTTGCCGTACGAGCTGTCGCGGCAAGGGCCTCCCCTCGCGGTCGCGGACGTGAACGGCGACGGTCTCGACGATGTCTTCATTGGCGGCGGTGCGGGCGTTCCGGGGCGATTGTTCCTTCAGAGCAAGAGCGGGAGCTTCGTCGAATCGACCCACAACCAGCCCTGGCTCGCCGACAAAGACTACGACGACTGGGGCGCGCTGTTCTTCGATGCCAACGGCGACGGGCGACCGGATCTCTACGTGGCGAGCTGCGGCTACACGCGCGCGCCGGTGTCGCGGCTGTTACAGGACCGTCTCTACATCAATCAGGGCGGCGGGCGATTCGTGCGCGACAGCTCGGCGTTGCCGGCGATGCTGACCTGCACGGCGAGTGTCGTGGCCGGCGATTTCAACGGCGATGGCCGGCCCGATCTGTTCGTGGGCGGCCGATTGGCGCCGAGGGACTATCCCTATCCGGCACGGAGCTACGTCCTCAGAAACGATGGTGGGCATTTCACGGATGTCACTGCGCAGGTGGCGCCCGAGCTGAGTCGGCCGTTCGGCATGGTCACCGCCGCGGTGTGGATCGACTTCGACGGCGACGGGCGGCTCGATCTCGTCACGGCCGGCGAGTGGATGCCGCTCCAATTCTTCCGGAATGACGGCACACAGCTGCGGAATGTGACCGCATCAATCGGCATCGGTGCGACGCGTGGCTGGTGGTGGAGTCTCGCGGCTGGGGATTTCAATCACGACGGCCATCCCGATCTGCTTGCCGGCAATCAGGGCCTGAACTTCTTCTTCAAGACGTCGCCCGAGAGCCGTTTCGGTATCTACGCGGGAGACTTCAGCGGCGATCGGAACACGGACATCGTGCTGACGCAGGATTCGGCCGGGAAGGAAGTGCCGATCCTCGGCCGAGCCAAGCTGGGGCCGACGATTTATCCCGCGGCCCTGAAATTCCCGAGCTACGCAGGGTTCGCCGCAGCATCGGTCCAGGAGCTCTTCGGCACCGCCGAGTTGCAGCGGGCGCTGCACTATCAGACGGATACGTTTGCCAGTCTGTATTTGCAGAACAACGGCAACGGCACGTTCACGGCGGCGCCGCTGCCCAACCTGGCGCAGATCTCACCGATTCGCGGCATCGTCGTGCGGGATGTCGATGGCGATGGCAATCTCGATGCGATCGTGGCGGGGAACCTCTACAGCACCGAGCCCAACACGACACCGGCGGATGCCGGCAACGGTGTGTGGCTGAGAGGCGACGGACGAGGTCATTTTACGCCGGTTGCGTCGCTCGAGAGCGGCTTTCTCGCGCCACGCGACGTGGCGGGACTCGCGCTCGTGAAAACGCCTGCAGGGAGCGCCGTGCTCGTGGCGAACACGGCTGACTCCCTGCAGGCGTTTACGATTCGACGACGGTAGCGACTACTTACCAGCCCGTATTCTGCACCAACCGGTCCTGCCCGCCCACGCGGCTCAGGTCAATCTGATCCTGCGGGATCGGATAGAGCGCGTATTTCGGCAGTACGAATATGTTCGCTGCCTGGGACAGGTACGGGATCCGCGACCGTTCCACGCTGATGTAGTTGTTCACCACCGTGTCAATGCCACCCCATCTCCGCAGGTCGAAGAACCGCTGGCCCTCCATCGCCAGCTCGAGCCGGCGCTCGTACTCCACGGCCTGCTCGGCCTGGGCGATCGTGGTGAACGGCGTCGTGTACTGACCGACCTTGTAGACTGCCCAGGGCGTCGCCAGCGTATCCAGCGTCGGGGTGACGACCACCATCGGCAGGGCCATGGGCTGGATGGCGGCGTTCGTGACGCATGTGGGCCAAACCGCTTTGACCAACGAATCGGCGGGTGCCCCGCATCCCTGCGCCGTCTTTCCGGCGCGCGCGCGGATCAGGTTGACGAGCACGCGCGCACTGTCCAGCACGCCGGTCGACGCGTGGATATGCGCCTCGGCATTCATCAGCAACAAGTCGGCGAAGCGGTAGAGGTGAATGTTCACATCGTTCGTCTGCGTCGCCTGCCACCCGACGTTATTCTCGGCGTTGGCTGCCTTCTCGTGGACGTTCTTCTTCGGGCTGTACGGGCCGCTGTAGGTGGCATCACGGATCCACGACCGGCTGTGGAGCGTCCAATCCTTGTACGGCACTTTGTCCCGGCCGACCGTCCAGTCGAGCCGCGGATCCACCGCCGCCAACTGGCCACCCGAGAAATTCGTGTCGCTGAGCGCCGCCGTCGTGTTCCAGCCGGCGTTCGACAGCGCCAGCGGCAGGCCGACCGCGTCCACGGCGAAGAAATTCACAAGGTTTTGCGAGGGTTGGTGGAATCCGCAGCATCCGAAGTGGCTGCCCGAGTGCGGGAAGTTCAGCCGCTCGCCCCAGTTCGAGTTCCAGCCGCTGGGTTCGCCGTCGCGCACCGAGGCCTGGAACGCCAGGATGGTCTCTTTTCCGTTCTTGGCAGCCTGGAAGCCGGTCCAGACGCTATCGAACGTCGATTGCAGGGCGTAGACGTTCGCCGCTCGCACGGCCCGGAACGTCACGAGGGCCGAGTCCCACAGCGCCGCGGTCAGCGCGGCGCCGTAGGCCTGCACGCGTCCCTTGTAGGCCATCGCGGTCCATTTCGTCGCCCGTCCCTTGTCGCCGCCGCGCGGCGTCGCCGGGAGCAGGGTAATGGCCTGATTGAGGTCCGCAATGATGTTATTGATGATCTGCGTGAGCGGCAGATCGTTCGCCTTGCGGTAGCCGCCGTCCGTGACCGGCGTTGAGTCCGCTTCCGTGTAGTAAGGAACGTGTGCCCACATCCGGTAGGCTTCGAAGTGGTAGTGCGCCCGCAAGAACAGCGCCTCACCCCGAATGCCGTTCTGGTCGGCGACGGCGATCTCCAAGGGTTTCGCCGCAACGACGAGATTCAGCAGACGGATCGTCGCATTCGCGCGGTACACGCCCTCGTAGACCTGGGACCATTTCTGATTCAGGTAGCCCTCGGCCTCGCCCACGTTCCACGCGTAGATCTCGATATCGTTGATGGGCTGTTGGTCGCCGGCGTTCGAGCCCTTGTGGGCGTCGCCGCTGGGGATGCTGCCCCAAACCCAGTTGCTCGCGGCGCACCCCCACGAACCGGCGGAGCTGCTGCTGCAATCGAGCGAGCGATACGCGGCGATCAGCGAGCCCTCGACGCCGGCTTTGGTCTCCAGCGACACTTGCTCGACAGTCCCCTGTGGGGGCTGATCCAGAAAGTTGTTGCAGGCGTACGCGACCCCGGCGGCCACCAGCGCTCCGGCGATCCCGTACAGCAGTCGATTCCATTTTCTCATAGTCATCGTCGGTCCGTCCCCTGAATAAAGACGAGTCGCTAGCACGTGGTCGCTAGAATGTGGTCGTAATCCCGATCGTGATCGTGCGATTCGTGGGGTATGAGCCCTCGTCCACCCCGCGGAACTGATCGCGGGTGTCCCCAGCCGCGCCGAACGTGCTCCAGGTCGGCAGCGCGGGATCGAGCCCTGAGTACCCCGTGATCGTGAACAGATTCTCGGCCTGCAAATACACGCGCGCGGCCGGAATCCAGCGGACAATCGCCGGCGGCAGGTTGTAGCTGACCTGCAACGTCCGGAGCCGCACGTACGAGCCGTCCTCGACCCAGTAGCTCGAGAACTGGCGGCTGAACACGTCGCTCACATCGATGCGCGGGTACTTGGCGTCCGGATTCGTCACCACGCCCGGGCAGGGGTAGCTGTTGCCTGCGCCAGGCGCGCACGGCCCACTCAGCACGACCGAATTGGCGAGGAGGTCCGACCGCACGTTGGTATCGAAGTAACGGAACACGTACCAGTACTTCTGCGCGTTGAAGATCTTGTTGCCGTGGGTGGCGAACACCGTGGCACTGACCTCCCACGCGCCACGACGCACGGCGAGATCGAGCCCGCCGATGAAGTCGGGATGCGGGCTGCCGATGATCGTGCGGTCTTCACCGCTGATCGTGCCGTCCCCGTTGAGATCCCTGAACTTGATCCGGCCGGGGCGCGCCCCGTCGGCCCAGAACGGCGCCGCGTCCAAGGAGTCACGGTAGTACCCGTCGGCGAGCAGACCGTAAAACGCCCCGATCGGACTGCCGATCATGTTGATCACCGGGTTCTGCTCCCGGAGCGTGACCGGCCCGGTGAACGATTGCGTCCCCAGGTCGTCGATCTGGAGGATCTTGTTGCGGTAGTGGCTGCCGTTGAACGTGACGCTCCACAGCGTCCCCGTCCCGATCGTGTTGTGATAGCCGACCGAGAAGTCTATGCCGGTGTTGCGCATCTTCCCGATGTTGATGATCGGCGGCGACGCGGAGCTGGCGGTCGCAGGCGTGCGCGGGTCGAACAACAGGTTGTTCGTGTTGCGGCGATAGAAGTCGGCGCTGAAGGTCCCGCGCCCTTGCAGGAACTCGAGGTCCAGCCCGATGTTGGCGGAGCGCTGCTCTTCCCACTTGAGGTGCGTGTTCCCGATGGCGGTCTGCTTGAAGCCCGGCCGGATGGTCGTGCTCGTGCCGCCGATGTCGTAGAACGTGTCGCCGCGGTCGCCGCCGAACTGGCTGACGATCCGTCCCGACGGAATCTGCTGGTTCCCCGTCACGCCATATCCGAACCGCAGCATCGCGTTCGAGAAGGTGCCTTTCGGGAAGAACGATTCCCGGGAGAGCCGCCAGCCTGCGCCGACCGCCGGAAACGTGCCCCAGCGGTTTTCGGTCGCGAAGCGCGACGACCCGTCGCGCCGCACCGTGAAGCTCAGATAGTAGCGTTCGCCGTAGTTGTAGTCGGCCTTGCCGAAGAGCGACAACAGGGCGGACCGCCCGCCGTTGCTCGTGACGTTCTTGGTGGTCGGATCGCAGAGCGCATCCTGGATGTAGCGCGAATCGACGCTCGTGTTGAGCAGCTTCGCGCAGCTGCCGGCCTCGAAGCGGTTGGTGTTCCTGCTCGCCTCCTGGCCAAGCAGCACCGCCAGGTTGTGCTGGCTCACCGTCCGCGTCCAGTTCAGCGTGTTGCTCCACGTCCACTCGGTGAACAGGTTGTAGTTCTCATTGATCCCGTTCACGTCCGTGACTTCCGAGTTCTCCGGCGTGGTCGCGTTGTATCCGTGGAAGGACCCCTGGCCCAGGTTGAAGCCGAACCGGGTCTTCAGCGACAGGGCACGGGTCGCATCATACCCTGCGAAGACGTTCCCGAAGATCCTGTCATTGGTGGCCCGGTCGTTCTTGCCGGCGTCGGCGATCTTGAGCGGGTTCGTCAAGTTGCTCAGCCCCACCGCCTTGCCGGAGGCGAAGTAGCCGGCGACGTCGTGCACCGGGACCACCGGCTGCTGCATGATGTTCTTGCCGATGATGTTGTTTTCGCCGATGGCATCGTCGTCCAGTCCGCCGTAGTGCTGCTCGCGCGACACCGACACGTTCTCGCCGATCTGCGTCCGCCCCACGTTGAACGTGGTGTTGACGCGCACGCCGCCGCGCTGCAGGCGGTTGAATGCCGCGGTGCCTTCCTGATCCAGGAAGTTGAACGACACGTGGTAGGCGTTGTCGTCGCTGCCGCCCGAGAGCGCCAGGTTCGCGTCGCGGAACTGGCCGGAGCCGAAGACCGACTTCCACCAGTTCGTCCCGGCGCTGCCCGGCATGATGAGGTTATCCGGGTACTTATAGGTGCCCTCGTTCACGTTCGTGCACACCGCGTTCGCGCCGGCCGGTCCGCAGTCGTTCGGCCAGATGTAGGGCGGAACGCTCGGATTGTTCCCGAGGGAGTCGTTGCCGTAGATGTTCCTGGGGACACCGAGTCCGGCGTTCCGATATGCCGCCTTCACGACCTGGAAGTAGTTGAGCGAGTTCAGCTCGAGAATGTCATCCATGCCGCGGTAGGGCGTGGCGATGCCGGTTCTGACGTCCAACGTGACCGATCGCTGTCCGGGCCGGCCCTTCTTGGTCTCGATGATGACCACGCCGTTACTCGCGCGCGAGCCGTAAATCGACGCCGCCGAGGCGTCCTTCAGGACCTGGATGGACCCGATTTCGTTTGGATTCAGCCAGTTCAGGTACGTGTCCTGCACCGGGGTGCCGTCCACGATGTACAGCGGATCATTGTTCTGGAACGAGCTCACGCCCCGGATGCGCACGGTAGTGCGCGAACCGGGCGAGCCGCTGTTCTCGACGGTGACACCGGGTACGCGGCCATCGAGGCGCTGGAGCACGCTGGTCGACGTCTGCTGCTCCGCGGCCTCGACGTTCACGCTGCCCACGGCGCCGGTAATGTCGGCGCGCCGCTGGGCGGTATAGCCCGTCACGATGACCGGGTCCAGGACCGCGATGGCCGATTCGATCACGACGTCGATGTTGTTCCGGCCCCCGATCGTCCGCGCCGCCCCCCTGTAGCCGATCAGCGCGAACAGCAGCACGCCGTCGTTGGGCGCCGCGATGCTATAGCGCCCCTGCGCATCGGTGGTGGTGGTCGTCGTCGACCCACGCACCTGCACCGTGACGCCGGGGAGCCGCTCGCCGGTAGATGAGGTGACGGTGCCGGAGACTTGCGCCTCCTGCGCCAGGGCCGTGCCGCACAGCGTCGCCGCGAACACGAGCCCCAAACCAAATGCCGCGAAAGCACGAATGATTTTCTTTTCCATGAAGCCCTCCGCCTCCTTCATTCCACGGGTCTCCGCATGGACTGCAAACCTTCCCGGGCAATCACGTCTCGATACGTCAGCAGGACTACGTTGCGCCCCTTGAGGGCCGCGCTGAACCGCTGCGACGTCAACGCCGTCAGCTCACCCTGACGGTTCTTGCTCATGTCGGCGAGCGGCTCGTCGGTGTTCATGTCGAGCAGCGCCCCCAGCTCCGCGTCATCAATGCCGACGTGCGTCACCACCGCGTTCAGGCCGGGGTTCAACCGACTGATGAACGCGACCAGACTGTCTGCCTTCTTGTCCGGTGCCGCGAAATACTGCGGCGCGTCCATCGCCTCCCCGAAATAGCCCGACATCCCGAGCCCGTATTCCTTCGCGAGGCGCTCGGCGACTTCGCGGAATTCCGGATAGCGCGTCACCGTGCCCATGTGAAAATCGACGTAATCGATCTTCACACCGGAGCGGAGCGCGCGGTCGATCTGTGCGCGCAGCTCCTTTTCGACTTCGGCCACGCTGGGGTTGTGCTGGTGCAGCGCTTCGGAGGAGGGAAAGAAAAAGCCGTTCGCATCGACCAGCGACGGAACGGCTGCACTCCCGGTGACGGGACCCCAGCGATAGTTCTTCCACTCCGAATTCAACGCCAGATGGATGCCGACGGCGACGGTGGGATGTTGTTTCAGAATCTCCACGGCTTCCTGATACCACGGGCACACGAACAACACCGACACCGAAACCGGCATGCCGGTCGACACGAGTTTCTGCATCGCCATGTTGACGCTGTGGCTCATGCCGATGTCGTCGGTGCGGATGATCAGGGAAACTGCGGCAGTTCTAGGCGTAGCGGTTTGGGCAGACACGAGCGACGCGCTGGTGAACGTCACCCAGCCGGCGATGGCGATCGCTCGTGGTAGATGCATAGACGGCGGCCCCCGTTGGCACAACGGTCTAGAACGTGCAACGAAGGCGTAACATGTCCCTACAGGGAAGAACGACAAGACGCCTACTCCGGGTCACCTGATCAGCCTACATCGAGCGGCGGCGCGACTCCTGACGATTCCGGTTTCCGCCGTTGCCGGCGCGTTTGAGTGGGGGGAGGGCGCGGAATTCGGCAAAGACACGCACGAGCAGCTCCTCGCGGCTCTGCACGCGCAGCTTGCGGTAGATGCGCCAGAGGTAGGTGTGGACGGTGTGCGGCGACAGGCCGAGGCGTGCGGCGGCGTCCTTCTCCGAATTGCCGTCGAATACGGCGCGCACGATGCCGCACTCGCGGGGCGACAGGCCGAGACACGCGGCAAGCGAGCGCCATTCACCGGGAACGAACACCGCGTGCCCCGTGCCGTTCATGACGGTCTCTCTCATGGCGTCCCAATATGCTGCGGGCTCCGTTCCCACCGCCAGACCGGTCCATCCTCGGGGTCCGTGACCTCACCGATCTGCACGAAACCGCATTTCTGCAGCACGCGGGTCGACGGGTTGGGCTCGGGGAGCGTGTGCGCGCGGATCAGTCGCACGCGTGCGTCGTGCGCGGCGAAGTGAATCAACGCGCGCGCCGCTTCGGTAGCGTATCCCCGACCCTCGCGAGACGGCACGATGCCGTAGGCGATCTCCACCATGCCCTCCGCATCGGGACCGCCTTTGAACCCGGCAGCCCCGACGATCTCGCCCGTGCTCTTCTCGACCACCCAGAAGCCGTGGCTCCAGGGGTTGGTGCCCCCGGCCGAGCTGCGCAGCGCCGCGAGCCAGCGGGGCGACACCTCGCCCGATACGTAAAACCCCCGCAGTCCATCCGCGGGGGTCAGGGCGGCGACGTCCTCGAATTGCTCCGGATGCTCGATCAGCGCGAGCAGTTGCTCGGCCGTGGACGCGATCAGGGTGAGCCGTGGCGTGTCGAGCTCGGTTGCCTCATGTGGCATCGTAGCCCGCGTACTCCCCCGGCTGAATCACGTTGCCTTTGTACCGCTGGTCGTCGTGGATGCCGGTCTTCGAGGTGTAATACGCCCGGATCGTCGCACTCTTGATCTGGCGGAAGAATTTCTCGGCATCGGTCTTGGGATCGTTTTCGGCGGCGGCGATGCGCGTGAGCAGCGCCAGCCTCTGCTCGGGCGTCGACGCCATGAACGTCGTGGCGTGCATCTCCTGCGACAGCGCTTCCGCCGCCTGGATCCCCGCGCGCCAGCGCTGCGGCTCGTCCTTCTCGAACGCCTCGGCGAGTCGCGCGTCGATATACGCGGCGCAGCCCGCGGCGCGCGCGCCGCCCGACTGCGCGTCGGTCGGTATGATCATGTCGCTCATCTCGTCCACCAGCGCGAATTCCGCTGGCGTGAAGAACAGGGGCTGGGGGCTGGGGCTTTGGACCTTGGCCAGCGCCGGCAGCGCCATGGCCGCCGCTGTCGCCTGAATCATGTCGCGACGCGAGATCGTCATACGTTCCCCCGCTTGAATTCGTCCGCCAGGTGCTCGCACGACCGCCAGGCGAGCGCCATGATCGTCCACGTCGGATTCTGGCAGGACGCGCTCACGTGACTCGAGCCGTCCACCACGAACAGATTCTTGACGTCGTGCGACTGCTGGAACTGGTTCAGGACCGACGTCTTGGGATCATTGCCCATCCGCGCCGTGCCCAGCTCGTGGATGGACCATCCTTCGGTGAGAATATTCTTGTCGACACCGATCACTTCGATGCCTGCGGCCTCCAACATTTCCTTGCCGGCGTTCGCCATGTCCTCGCACATCTTCTTCTCGTTGTCGCCGAACTGATAATGGAAACGCAGCACCGGAATTCCCCAGGCATCCTTCACCGCGGGATCTAAGTCCACGTAGTTCTCGTAGCGCGCGAGCACCTCACCGAAGCCGCCCAGACTGATGAAGGCGCCGGCGTGATCGCGGACCGACTTCTTGAACTGGCCGCCGAACCCCGGCGTATTCCACGCGCTGTCGGGGAAGATCGAGAAGCCGGATCCGCCCTCGAACCCGTAGCCGCGGATGAAGCCGGGCTGCTTGTCCCCGAGATTACGGAACCGCGCCACGTAGAAGCCGCCGGGTTTGCCGTCGTCCAGCGTCGGCTCAGCGCCGCCCACTAGCTCCTTGACCAGCCCAGTCACGCCCGGCCCCATCACGTGTTCGCAGAAGTTGTGACCCACGTGCCCGCTCGAGTTGCCGATGCCGTTCGGGTATTGGCGCGATTTCGACAACAACAACAACCTGGCACTCTCCAGTGTCGACGCCGCGAGGATGACCACACGAGCTTTCGCCTCGTAGGTCTTGTGATTCTGCGCATCGACGAACGAAATCCCACGCGCCTTGCCGGTCTTCGGGTCCACCAGCACCTCATGCGCGATCGCATTGGTGCGCAGCGTGAGGTTGCCGGTGTCCATCGCGGGGTAGATCAGCCCGGTCGGCGAATCGAATGCGGCGTGGATGTCGCAGCCACCGGGGCGCCGGCCGCACGCGCCGCGCCCGAAGCACTTGCTGCGGTACTTGTTTTTCACACCGTCCGTCGTGACGCCGGCGCGATACGGCGTCAGCGTCCGCCCCATTTGCTTGAGACTCTGGCGCAGCTTCACCTCGGCGGCGGTCAGCTTGTTGGGGCGTTGGAACAAGCTGTCGGGGAGATGCGGCAGGTTCTCCTTGTGGCCGGAGATGCCGAGGTACAGGTCCACCTTGTCGTAGTACGGCTCGAGATCGGCGTAGGAGATCGGCCAGTCTTCCCCATAGCCGTCGTGCGTCTTGCCCTTGAAGTCGTAGTCAGAGAGGCGGAGCGCGAGGCGGCCCCAGATGTTCGTCTTGCCACCCAAGAGTCGCGCGCGCACCCAGGCGTAGCGCGTACCCGTGTACGGGTGGTCTTTCTCGTCCACCAGAATGTTCTTGACGTAGTCCGATCCACCCCAGCCGCCCACGTACGAGAACACGTGCTTGAACGCCGAACCTTTTGCGTAGGGGGGCTGCCGCACCGTGTATTCGTTGTAACGGATGGCATGATCGCCGGGCGGCGCTTCTCCGCGGCGCGGATGGTCATAGGGCCACTCCATCGACCTGAGCTCCTGCTCGATCGGGATCTTCTTCCCCGCTTCGAGCAGCAGCACCTTCATCCCCTGCGCTGTGAGGACATGGGCAGCCATGCCGCCCGCCGCGCCGGAGCCTACGACGACGGCATCGTAGGTACGGCGTAGGTCGACGTCCTGTTCTTGGGAAGCTTTGAAGCGGATCAGAGTCATGCGCGTTCCTTAATGATCGTGGGTAGTAACATGCCGTTCGTAGGAGACGAACGCTACGCGCCGGCTGTCCGGAGACCAACTTGGAACGTTGATCGTTCCCTGCCCCCCGAAGAATTCGGGCGTCAGATCGCGCGCCGAGCGATCGCGCAGATCCATCAGCCGCAGTTTCACTTGTCGGCCGAACGGATGATCCTGTCCCTGATCTTCGATGAACGAGAGGAACACCAGCCAGCGTCCGTCAGGCGACGGATGGGGAAACCAGTTCGCGTACGCGTCGTTGGTCAGCTGCTCAGGCTGGCTGCCGTCCGGCCGCATGCGCCAGATCTGCATGCGGCCGCTGCAGAAGGAGTTGTAGTAGATGAAGGCGCCGTCGGGAGAATAGTCCGGTCCGTCGTCGAGCCCTTTGCACGTCGTGATGCGCCGTTCGTCGCCGCCGTCCACGGGGATCGTGTAAATGTCGAACTCCTCATCGCGGCGGCCGACGAACGCCAACGTCTTGCCGTCCGGTGACCATCCATGCCAGAAGCTCGGCGCCTTCGTCGTGATCCGTTTCGGCGTGCCACCGCCGATCGGGAGGACGTAGACGCTCGAGCTGTGCCAGTCTTCCGTGGGCTCGTTGCTGATCACGAGTGATTTCCCATCGGGCGAGATGCCGTGATCGTTGTTGATGCGCGGCGTGGCGAGGTCAACCGGGAGCTCGGCGAGCTGACGCGCTCCGGCGCTGAGGCGATACAGCCGCCCCTCGCTGTTGATCAGGAAGTAGCGACCGTCACGGGACCAGTTGGGGGCTTCGAAACGCCGGTCGGCGCTGTAGACGGTTTCGATTTTATCGGTCGAGATGTCGACCGTTTTCAGAACGCTGCGGGTGGTGGTGTCCTGCGCGACGAGGGCGACCAGGAAGAGCACCATCCGCCGTCTCAGAACTCCAGCGCGTGCAGGTATTCAAAGTTCGCGCGGGCATCTGCCAGATCCCCGCCCGAGTCTTTGGCCGATTCCTGCTCCACATACGCCGGCTTCTGTTCGAGCTGCGGCACCGCCGCCAGGAAGCGCTTGAAGTCGAACATGCCCTTGCCAAGGCCGGTGTCGTGCGAGCGATCGGCCACTGCGTCTTTCAGATGGAAGAGCCAGAAGCGATCCGGATACTTCTGCAGATATTGCATCGGATCGCCGCCCCCGATCAGCATGTTGCCGACGTCGAGCTGGAGCCGCGTGACGGAGGGATCGAGACGGTTGATGAAGACATCGAACGGGATCTGCCCGTCGATCGGCTTCTGGTGATAGGCCTCATTGTGGAAGGCGAGCCACAGCCCCGCTTTCCGGGCGACGGCCCCCGCGGCGTTGAAGCGATCGGCCCACTCGCGCCAATCGTCGAGCGTCTGCTTGGTCCAGTCCTCGAAATCGGGAACGACGAGGTACTGGTGGCCGAGCAGTTTCGCTGTGTCGAGGCTGCGCTCCCATCCCACGAAGATCGTGTCGGCCGACATGTGACACGAGGGCGCGCGCAGTCCCTCGTTCTTGAGCGTCGCCGCCACCTGCGCGGGCGTGCGACCGAAGAGATTGAACGACCACAGCAGCTCGACGTCGGTGTAGCCGATCGCGCGCACCGCCGCGAGTGTGCGCTCGGGATTCTCCGCCATCGCGTGACGGACGGCATACGTCTCGAGCCCGATGCGATCCAGTTTCTTTGCCGTGCCGAATGGCGAGCGGGCAAGGATGCCACCGGCGGCTGCCGCGCTCACCGTCTGAATGAAGTCGCGTCGTTTCATGCCCGCTAAAATACGGGTCGCTGAACATCTCGGCGAGCCATATCATATGCGGCATGGTCAACCTGCTCGCGTGCGTCGTTCTCGTTGCCGGTGTCCAGGACACCGCGCTCGCTGTGATCCCTCGGCCCGTTCACATGACGCGCGGCACCGGGACGTTCACCCTGACCACGCGCACCGTCATCGTCGCCGATCGCGCCACGCGTGACATCGGATATCGACTGGCCGATTGGTTACAACCTGCTACCGGCTATCGGCTATCGGTGGGGGCCGCCGCGGGGGGGGCGGGGGCCGCGGGAACGATTTCGCTCGGCCTCGATCCGACGCTGTCACGCCTCGGCGAGGAAGGGTACCGCCTCTCCGTGACGCCCGCGCGGATCACCATCCGCGCATACCGGCCCGCCGGCGCGTTCTACGCCGTCGAAACGCTGCGGCAGCTCTTGCCGCCCGACATTTTTCGAGCCGCGCCGGGAGCCGAGGTCTCGTGGACCGTGCCGGCAGTAGCGATCGAAGACTGGCCGCGCTTCTCGTGGCGCGGCGCCCACCTCGACGTGTCGCGCTCATTCATGCCCAAGGAATTCGTCAAGAAATACATCGACCTCCTCGCCCTCCATAAGCTGAACCGCTTTCACTGGCACCTGACCGACGATCAGGGATGGCGCGTCGAGATCAAGAAGTATCCGCTGCTCACGGCGGTGGGAGCGTGGCGGCGCCAGTCGCTCGTCGGCGTCCAGCGTGCGTATGCGGACACGACGCAGTGGGTCTACGACAACATTCCGCACGGCGGCTTCTACACGCAGGACGACGTCCGCGAGATCGTCGCGTACGCCCAGGCGCGCTTCATCACGGTCGTGCCGGAGATCGAGATGCCGGGGCACGCGCAGGCCGCGATCGCCGCGTATCCCTGGCTCGGCAACACCGGCCAACAGCTCGAGGTCCTCACGCACTGGGGCGTGGACGCAAACATCCTCAATCCGTCGGACTCGGCCATCCACTTCATGCAGGACGTGTTGACCGAAGTGCTGGCGCTCTTCCCCAGTCACTGGATCCACACCGGCGGCGACGAGGCGGTGAAGGATCAGTGGAAGACGAGCCCGCTCGCGCAGACGCGCATCCGCGAGCTGGGCCTGCGGGACGAAAACCATCTGCAGAGCTGGATGACCGCGCAGATGAGCCAGTGGCTCGCCGCGCGCGGGCGCGCCCTGATCGGTTGGGATGAAATCCTCGAAGGCGGGACGGAGGGACTGGCGCCCAATGCGGTCGTGATGTCATGGCGGGGGATCGATGGCGGCATCGCCGCGGCGCAGGCCGGACACGACGTCGTGATGACGCCCACGTCGAACACCTACTTCGATTACTATCAGTCCCAGAATAGCCCCGCCGAGCCGATGGCCATCGGCGGCTTCCTGCCGCTCGATACCGTGTACGCCTACGAGCCGATCCCGGCGGCGCTCGACTCCCTGCAGGCCAAGCACGTCCTCGGCACGCAGGGACAGATCTGGACCGAGTATCAGCGTACGCCCAAAAACGTCGAGTACATGGTTTTTCCGCGACTGGTCGCACTCGCCGAGGTGGCGTGGACGCCGCGCGACCAGAAGAACCCCGCCGACTTCAGGGCGCGGCTCGACACGCACCTCGGGCGCCTGCGCATTCTGGATGTGAACTACCGAAAACTGGATTGAGCGCCGTCAGTTCTTTCGCAGATAGACGCGGACGTAATCGATGAGCATAGTCGCCGGAAAGATCGCGTCGGACTGCGGGTCCCCGTCGAAATGCCCCCCGACGGCAAGATTCAGAATCAGGTAGAACGGCTGATCGAAAACCCAGTTGCCGTAGTGTTGCACGTCCGTCTTGGACACGACGTAGTGCACGGTGTCATCGACAAAGAACCGGATGTGCAGCGAGTCCCACTCGATGGCGTACCGGTGGAAACCGCGATCGAGCGTCCCGCGAGCCAACGCATGAGCGAACGGCGTGTTACCCGAATACCCCGGGCCGTGCACGGCCGAGCTCGTCGTGGTGACGTCGCTGCCGTGATTTTCCATGATGTCGAGCTCACCACCCGCGGGCCAGCCGACGCTTTCGATGTTCTTGCCCAGCAACCAAATGGCGGGCCAGAGTCCCTGACCCGGCGCGAGCTTGAGGCGCGCTTCGACTCGGCCCGGTGACACCCATATTTTGCCGCGCGTCGTGATCTTGGCGGACGTGTAGCGGCAAGGACCGTAATAGCAACTCAGGCCCGCGGGTGCGGTGCGCGCCACGATTTGGAGCTGACCTCGCCCGTTGAGCGCGATGTTATCGCGGGACGCGCGATAGTACTCTTTCTCATTGTTGCCCCAGCCGCAGTTGTTCTGCGCGCAGCCATCGGCGGTGTCGTAACGCCATTTGGTCGTGTCGATGCCGGAACCGCGAGCGCCCGTGAATTCGTCGCTCCAGACCTCGACCCAGTCGGGGAGCGGTCGACTGGATGCGGCGGCCGCTGGTTCGGCGCGGTCCAATGCGCGTTGTGGCGTCAGCGTCCTGGGGTGGTAACACCCAGCGAGGGGCGCAAGCAGGCCGAGCAGCGCGGGGAGATTTCTGCGTCCTACCCTCATGGCGTGCTCGCTGGTTGATACACGCGGACGTAGTCCACGAGCATCGTCGCCGGAAAGATTGCGTCGGTCTGCGGATCGCCGTCGAAGTTGCCGCCGACCGCGAAATTCAAGATCACGAAGAACATCTGATTGAAGACCCAATTGCCGTACCGCGCCACATCGCCGCGCGAGACGACGTAGTACTGGCTGCCATCGACGAAGAACCTGATCGACTGGTCGTCCCACTCGACCGCGTAGACATGGAAGGAATCGCTCGCTATCGGCCCGTATGAATAGGCGAAGGGCGTATTGCCCGAGTAGCCGGGGCCGTGAACGGCAAAGCTGGTGATTGACGGTTGGCTGCCGCGGTTCTCCATGATGTCCATTTCACCGCAGGCCGGCCAACCGACGGTGCCGATGTTATTCCCGAGCAGCCAGAATGCGGGCCAGAGCCCCTGCCCCGCCGCGAGCTTGATGTGCGCTTCGACCCGGCCGGGCGAGACTGGGGTCTTGTCGCGTGTCGTGATTTTCGCGGACGTATAGCGACACGGTCCGTAGTAGCAGGAAAGCCCGGCCGGCGCGACCCGGGCGACGATCTGGAGCTGGCCCTGTCCGTTCAGCTGTATGTTCGCCGTGTCAGAGGTATAGAACTCCTTCTCATTGTTGCCCCAGCCGCAAATGGTCGGACAGCCGTCGCCCAGATCGTATCGCCAATGGGTCGAGTCGACCCGCGCGCCCGACGGCCCGGTGAACTCGTCACTCCACACGAGGCTCCACGAGGGTGGTGGAGGAGGAGGGGGAGGCGGCGGGGGTGGAGGTGGGGCACTGGTGCCGGAGCTGCATGCGAGCAGCGCGCATGATACCAGCACGGACCCTCTAGAGATGGGCGGCACGACGCCAGGCCTCGGCGATGACCGCGTGGCCGGCCGGCGTCGGGTGCACGCCGTCGGCGGCCCAGTATGGGGGCGGCGCCAGACGCGTTTTCTGGTCGAAGATCGACTGGAGTGGAACGAAGCCGGCTCGCGCGTGGGACGCGACCCGCGCCGCCGCCGCACGCCGCTGATCGAATTCGGGAAACCAGCGCGCGTCCACGGCTCCCGTGCGTAGCACGAACGGCTCGAGCACGATAAGACGCACCTGCGGCAGCGCGCGGCGCGTGTCGTCGAGCAACGCCGTGTATTGCTGCTCGTAATCCTGCACCGTTCCGGTGTAGCCGTGCGTGAGCGTGTGCCAGAAGTCGTTCACGCCGATCAGGATGCTCAGCACGTCGGGCTTCAGATCGAGCGTGTCGCTCGCCCAGCGTTGCTGCAGATCGGGGACCTTGTTGCCGCTGATGCCGCGATTGTAGAAGTGCAGCCCGCTCGTCGCGCGCTCGGCGAGCACCGCCGCCGCGACGAGCAGCGGGTAGCCGTTGCCGAGCGCGCCCGCGGCGTTTGCGTCGGCGGATTCACGGTTGCGGCCCGCGTCGGTAATCGAATCGCCCTGAAACACCACCACGGAGCCTTTCGCCGCGGCGGCCTGCGGCGGATCCGTGACCGCGCCGATGGGGAGCTGCGACGCTGCCGCCATCGTCGCCGTCGCCGCCGTCGCCGCGAGGAAATCGCGGCGGCTGATATCGTTCGTCATGTCACCTCCGCGAACGGCCAAGTGCGAGACTTCCACGACCAGAGGGCAAAGCACAACACCCCGAGCAGCAACGCGCCGAGCCCGAACGCGATTACCAGCTTGGGGGTGGTCGCAAAGATGAAGATCCATCCGAGGAGCGCAACCAGGCTGGGGAGCGGATAGAGCCACATCCGATAGGGCCGCGGCATATCGGGCGCCCGCCGCCGCAGCAGCGTCACCGCGCCGATCTGCCCGATGAACTG
>WNGJ01003506.1_pt1 | contig 20219 bp, 18 predicted proteins | sample 5400611 | NCBI WGS metagenome assembly WNGJ01 (sample SAMN13153375, study PRJNA577476) | soil metagenome | isolation source: 40 cm soil or saprolite under Garry oak tree replicate 1 | place: USA:California | collected 2016-06-15
TTGTCATTCTTGTCCGTATCATCACCCAATCCAGATGTTGCGACGATAACTCTTCGCAAAGTCACGCTGCGGCTAATTCCCTTTTTGTTTCTCCTTTACATCGTGGCATGGCTTGACCGGGTGAACGTCGGGTTTGCGGCGCTGCAGATGAATTCCAAACTCGGATTCAGCTCCGCTGCGTTTGGATTCGGTTCCGGCGTGTTCTTCCTCGGGTATTGCCTGTGCGAGGTGCCTAGCAATCTTATTTTGCATCGCGTCGGAGCGCGTCGCTGGATCGCGCGGATCATGATGAGTTGGGGCGCCATTTCAGTTGCAATGATGTTCATTCAGAGCACGTCAGCTTTTTACACTTTGAGATTTTTATTGGGCGCCGCCGAGGCAGGTTTCTTCCCTGGAGTCGTTTATTACTTGAGTCACTGGTATCCGGAGGCACAACGCGCGCGCGCGATCGCGGCGTTTATGACAGCGGTTCCGGTAAGTGGTGTTATTGGTGGGCCTTTGTCCGGTGCGCTGCTAAAACTGAACGGAGTATTCGGGCTCGCGGGATGGCAGTGGCTGTTTTTGGTTGAGGGAGTGCCCGCGATTTTGCTCGGGGCGATCGTGCTGGTTTATCTTACCGAACGGCCTGAGGTAGCCGGCTGGCTGGCCCCGCTCGAGCGGGACTGGTTGGTCAAGAAACTCGCGGACGAGCGAGTTGGCCGCGATACGGCACAAGCTTCCGGAATAACGGCTGCGTTGACCAATCCGACGATCTGGCAGCTCGGGATTATCTTTCTCCTGGCCGCGGTTGGATTCTATGGTTACTCGTTTTGGGCGCCCTTAGTAATCCAGTCACTCACAAAGAGCAGCGATCTTGGCGTAGGGCTCATCCTTGGCGCGATCAGTGCGGTGACGATCGGCTTTATGGTTTTCAATAGTGCCCATTCAGATCGCACACGGGAGCGCCCTCTGCACGTCGCAATTCCATTGTTAATTTCCGGCGCCGGATTTTTCGGTTGCGCTCTTTTTCGGCAACCGATTTGGGCTTTGTTCTCTTTGGCGCTCGTTCCGATCGGACATTGCTCGGCCTATGGTCCTTTTTATTCCGTGCCGATGCGGTTTCTCACGGGAGCACCGGCCGCGGCGGGGATTGCGCTTGTGGTAACGATTGCGAATGTGGGCGGGTTTGTCGGTCCTACAGTCATAGGCGTGATGAAGGATCGCTTTGAGGGGTACGGTCCTGCGTTCTTTTTGCTGGCCGCGTGTGCAATCGTCGCGGCGCTGCTCGCACTGAGACTACGCCGAGTTAGCGCATTGCAAACATCGTCATCCTGAGCGGAGCGAAGTCGAAGGATCCCGCAGAATAACTTTAAGTTTTGCTACGGGATTGAAAGCCTGGCCTCGCCCCGAAAGCGTTCGGGGCTGCGTTGCAACCTCGACTTCGCTCGGAATGACCTCTATTCAACGCTTTGCCGTTTGCAATCGTGCGAGGAAGTCGTCAAAGAGCGAATCATAAAGTCGGCTTCGCTCGGGATGATATTGCACTGCGAGCCCGAACGGATATTTGCGCAGGCGCATTTGCTCAATAATTCCGTCGTGCGCGGCCCAGGCTTCCACTTCCAAATCGTCGCCCAATTGATCGATTGCCTGGTGATGTGCGCTGTTCACTTTTTCGAAACGATGCGAGGCGCGCCGCGCACTGCGCAACGGCTGAACGTCGCGATGCTTTTGCTCGGGCAAATTATGTCCTCTGATGTCGAGCTTCAGCGTGCCGCCGAGCGCGACATTGAATACCTGGAGCCCCTTGCAAATTGCCAGAATCGGCAGCCCGCGCGAAAGCGCTTCCTGCACGGCCTGAAATTCCCAGCGGTCGCGTTCCGGATCGATGTCCTTGTCCAGCACCGAAGGATCGGGAACGTCCTGACGCAAAAATTCCGGTGAAATATCCGAGCCGCCCGTGAGCAGGAGCCCATCCATTTGGTCAAGGCGCACATGCCGACTTCGCGCGTTCCACACCTTAATCTCGGGGTGCTTTGAAAAAATTGCGCGAAAGCTCTTTGCGTCCTTGGGGCGGATCCAGGTCGCCAGATTTGGCATTGGCGAATTTGCGACTTCCCCATCGCCATGTAAAGAGCACTTCCATGTCGCGCGTGGACGTGTCGAGTACGTTAGCTAAGGAATTGGACAGACTGGCTGCCGAACGCAAGGCCAAGACAATCGCCGTAGCGGTGCACGATCTCGAAACGGATTTCCGATTTTCTTTGCGGGGCGACCGCTGGTTTCATGCTGCCAGCACCATTAAAGTTGCAGTGCTTCTTGCGGTGTTCCGCGCCGCAGACGGGGGCCGGCTTCGGTTGAATGATTCGTTACACGTGCGAAATCGTTTTTTCAGCGCAGCAGGCGGCACTGTTTTTCACGTCGCCGCCGATCGGGACGCCACGCCCGAGCTGTATCAATCCATTGGACGGACCGCGAAGATCTCAGTGCTCGCCCGCGCAATGATTTCCGGGAGCAGCAATCTGGCGACGAATTTGCTCCTGGACTTTCTGAGCGTGGAATGTGCCCGGACGGCGCTGCGGGATGCGCGAGTGGAAGGCGTGGAACTGCGGCGAGGCGTTGAAGATCAACCCGCGCACGAGCAGGGAATCAACAATCAAGCGACGGCCGATGGGTTGTTGAGTTTGTTGTCCGCGATTCGAAGCGACTTTCTAAGCAACGAAAGCAAACAACAAGTGATCCGGATCCTACTGGAACAACGATTCAATTCGATGATTCCTGCCGGTCTTCCATCACACGCGATGGTGGCGCATAAGACCGGTGAGATTTCAACTGTTTCCCACGATATCGGCATCGTGTATTTGCCCGAACGCGAACCGTATATCACCGCGATTTTGACTGAATTCGATCCGGATCAGCAGGGACGGCGCGAGGCGGTCGCGGCGATTTCGAAAGCGATCTATCGATCGCTGCTGGGAACCGAAAGAAAACCCAATGAGGACTGACTTCTTGCGGCCGATTGATGGGTTGTGTTTGGCTGAAGAGTACCGCGCGCTATTGCGACCGGGCGAAAGCGAAACTGGTGCCACTGGCAATGTTCATCGTCTGCCGCGTTTCTTCTATGAAATTGGCACTTGGGAGGAAGCGCATGAGATTCGCCTGGCGCCACACTTCACGCTCGCGGAATTAATGCTCGTCGATTGTCGTGAGGCGAGGCTCCTCCTTAGCCAATTCCCTCATTACGTGCCCTGCGCAATCGTTCTGCTCGCGAGATTGCTAGAGGAATTCCGTCATGAAGTTGGTGCACCCGTATTCATCAGCGCAAATGGCGGCTACCGTTCGCCGGCGCATCAGATTGGCGGCGCAAAGAGCATTCATGCCTGGGGCACGGCGGCAAACATCTATCGCGTGGGAGACACTTTTCTTTCCGACGCGAAGTCGATTGAGAAATACCGCGTGATTGTTGCATCGCTTGGTCCGGCTGTCTTTGTTCGACCGTTCGGGCGCGAATACGGAAAAACCGACGACCACCTTCACATCGATTTAGGGTACGCGAGCTTAACTCCGCGCGAATGCAGCGAGGCGAGTTGACCTTGCATTGAGCAGATGAAGCACCGCCGACGAGACCACGACGCCCATGTTCGTCGCTTTGGTGCGCCCGGTGCAATGCCAAGGTGCGCCGTAATTGGCTTGGAGGCGGAATTCAATCTTCTCATCAACGGACGCAGACAGCGTCCGGAAAAAGTATTCGGCGATCCCAGTCGGTTGGTGCGACGCCGCATGATTCCGCGTATCGGCAAATCATTTCAACTACCGGCGGGTGGTGCAATTTATTTCGACACCGGCGTCATCGAAGTGGCGACACCGATTGTTGAGCTCGAACCGGGCTGCTGTTATCGCGCGACGCGCTTGTTGTGGGAGCAAATCCGCTACCTTCGAGTGGAGCTAGATCATTGGGGAAAGCGACATAAGCGCCACTGCCGGCTGCAAGGCTTTAGCGCGCACTACAATTTCTCTTTTCCGAACACCCGGAGATCAAAGCTTCGCAATGCCACGAAGCTCGCTTATCTGCTCGCGCACATTCTGCCTGCGCCGGTGATTTTGCTGGCAACAAACCGGCTGAGCAGCGCAGTCGGAGTGCGGCCGCGCCGAGGCCGGATCGAAGTCACAGTTGATTTTACGCCCGACCCCGCGTTGATGCTGGCGACGTGCGCCTTCATCGCGGGTGTCGTGGAAACGGTCCTCCGCTGGCAGGATTTTGGCTTGAGACAACTGGCGCGTCATGAAATTCCCCGGATGGCGCGATTTCGTCTACGAAAACATTCGTCGCGCCGCGGTTGGCGAGTGACGGCTGATTCGTTAGGCCAGGATCCCTTTGCGGCCGACATGAATAAAACGCTTTGGAAGTTGCGCGATGGCCGGGGTTTAAGTCTGCGTGCAATCGCGGCAGAAACCTTGCGGCCGTTTCACCGGCGAATTCGGCAAATCAGTGATTCGAGCACCCTGGAACACATCGGCGCGGTTTTCGCCGGAGACGCGCGCTCACTTCTCGACTTTGAGAAGCGCCCCGATGCATATGACGACGTTGGGCATGCCGTTGATTGGGGTCGCCGCCGAATGCGACGCTGGCCGCGGTCCAAATACGAAAAAATCATCCATCGCCTGATCGCGCGCGAACCGATACGAATCGGGCAAAAACGTTATCAGGTGGATAGGATGAACGGATGGTATGTGGTCGAGTTTCGCGAAGTGGGGACGAAACACCGCCGCACGTTCAACCTCGATGAACTGGTGCAGTTGTCGGATGGAAAAAAGTTTGCTACCACAAGGTCACGCAAACCGAAGTCTGGGAGAAAACGTAGCATCTAAAGCAAGGGTGGATCGGCTTCTCCGAAGACGACGCGAGACGCAGTACATCAGGCGGCAAAGCCGCTAGTATCGCCAACACGCCCGGAGATTGCGTTCCGCCTATAAGCCCATCAACTCCCGGACGTATTTCACAGGCGGGCTGCCGTACGAGATCACTTGGTCGTTGTACTTCTTGAGATTGAAATCACCTTCTAGTTTCTCTTGTTCGGCAGCGCGCAGATCGAGGTGCTCCGTCGCGCCAACGAAGTAGGTGGAGAGTTGTGCAGAAGTGAGGCGAGCGCGTTTCCATTTCGCTACCGCTTCGCCCTCCTGCTGGTAACCTTCTTTCGTCATCAGATCCATTGCTTCCTTTTCGGTCATGTTTCCGGCGTGAATGCTTTGATCGAGAATAGCGTTGCAAATCGCCCGGAGTCGCATCTTCAACTGCTGCATTTTCACTTCGGGTCCTCCGTATCCCTGTTCTGCCATCATCTGCTCGCAATAGACGGCCCAGCCCTCGATGAATGGTCCGCTTCGAAAAATTGCGCGGACCAGAGTAGGCGCGCGAAATTCGTTGGCGTGCGCGAGTTGCAAGTAATGTCCGGGCATCGCTTCGTGGACCGTCAAATCGTGAATCATGTAGTTGTTGTATTCGCGAAAGAACGATTCCTTTCGTTCTTTTGACCAGTCCTTGGGCGTGGGTGCGACGGCAAAAAATGTTTTCCCGTTCTTCTCGAGCGGTCCCGGCGCATCGCAATATGCAATCGCGACACCGCGTTTGAATTCCGGCATCGGAATTACGTCCAGGGACACATTTGGGACGGTAACCAGTTCATGTTGCTTGACGAAGGACGTCGCCTCTGTGACTACCGTTTTCGCGAAATCGACAACCGTCGCGTCATTGGGATGCTGCTCCGCAAGCTTGTCGAGCACAGCGGCTGTGACTTTGTGCTTGTCTGCCAACGTCGCTGCGTCGGTATTTGGAAAATGTTTCTTGTAGAGAGGCAGGGCGGTCTCGTAGATGGCGATTTGCGTCTGTTGCAGGTTGGTCTGCGCGCGCTTCATGATTTCTTCCATCGACAAGTCGGACGCGAGCGCAAAGTGCAGCTTCTTTCGATACTTCTCCGCGCCGAGGCGGAAATTGCCGTTGGAGCGGGCGAGCAGATCGTTCTGGAGCCATCTCTTGTATTCCTCCAGCGCGGTTGCGGTTTTCTCCTGCAAAGGCGCGAGGTCTTTCTGTGGGGCCTGATCGAGAAGTGGCGCCATTTCCTGACGCACGAGATTAATTGCGCCCTGCGTTTGCTCAATCGCCGTCTCGGTGTGAATGCGCGGCGGATGTTGCAGATTCGCCTTCGCTTGAGAAATCACGCGCGGAATTTTCTCCATGCGTTGGCGCAAATTCGGAATCCGTTTTTCTGCTGGCGCAAAATCGCGCGCGACCAACAGATAAAGGCTGTTAGCCAGGCTTTGCATATAGACCAGCGGATTCCAATCCGGCTCCTTCAGATCTTCGGCCCGGAAGATTTGGTAATCGATGTTTTCCTTCAGGATGCGGAAATCGACACCGTTCGCGCCGGTAAGCTGCGATCCGTCAATGGCAGTTAGCTTCTCCCGAAATTCTTTTTGCGTGGCGAGGTCTTTGGCTTGCGCTTCAGCCGAGTAATCGGTCAACTCGCCATCAAAACGGTGGTCACCAAGGTCGGTCGCCTGTTCGGGATTGGCTCGGAGATATTGCTCGACGTAATCGCCCGCGATTTTTTGGAACGCTTCGTCCTGCGACGTGGCGGCTGCGTTCAACGTTGCCAGTGACAACAAGACGCCCGCTCTGATGACGATTTTCATCCGACCTTAACTCGGCGTGCCGCTGTGAAGAATCGGCTCGGTGGCGATTTCGTCCGGCGTGAGCTGAGTTTGCAGGTAGGTTCGGCCTTTATAGAAGCAGGCGACAATTACGAAAACGATAGCAGCGCCAAACATCAACCAGGTGAAAAAGCTAAAGTACTGATAAGCGCTGAGTTTATGCCCGCCGCCTAGGATCCATTTATTGACCAGAGCGACGAAGCCCTCGCCTGAGGCAACAGTGAGGAGCCACAGCGCCATTACCGAACTCTTCATCGAATTCGGCGCCTGCGTGTAGGAAAACTCCAGGCCGGTGATCGACACCATCGCCTCACCTAGCGTGAGGATGACGTAGGCCAACAATTGCCAATTGATGCTCGGTTTCATTCCAGCGTCGATTTGGCTTTGAATCCAAACGATCACGACGAACGACAAGGCCGTGATGAAGAGACCGATCCCGATTTTCCGCAGTGGTGTAAGCGGAAAAACTCTGTCGATCGCCGGATAGATCAAGTAATTCACAATCGGAATGAAAATTAAAATAAGAATGGGGTTAGCGGTCTGGACCTGGGCTGCGATCAAATTCATGCCCATCCAGTGCAAATCCATTTTCTCGGCCTGTAATGTCCATTCGACGCCATTGCTCATTCCCCAAAGCGCCCAAAAAACCAAAATGAAAACATAAACCATCGCAATGCGGCCAAGCGTGATCAGACCTTCCTTGCTGAAAGTTTCTTTCAAATAGCTGAGGCCTGCTGGCGGCACGTGCACCATTTTGTTGCGACCACCCCAGAAGAACAAAGTGGCGATCAACATCGCTATTCCGGGAATTCCGAACGCCCAGCCGGGTCCCCATTTGGGATTTGCAAGAAGCCAAGGGCAAAGAATGGAGGAGATAAACGAGCCCGCGTTTATCGAGAAATAAAACCAGCCAAACATTTTCGAGAGCAGATGCTTATTCGATTCACCGAACTGATCACCGACGTTTGCTGAGACGCACGGTTTGATGCCGCCGGCGCCCAGACAAATCAGGAACAATCCGATCGCGAGCATTGTGCGTTGTCCGATGGCGATTCCCCACGTTGTAGCCATGCAGGCGAGCGTGAGGTTTCCCAAGCAGTAAACAATCGAGAGCGACAGAATCGTCCGATATTTCCCGAAAAAACCATCGGCGAGGATCGCGCCGAGGACTGGAAGAGCATATACGCCTAGCACGAAAACATGGCTGTACATATACGCTTGGTTGTCGTTCATCGGCGCTAGAACGCCCGACTGATTCAGAAGGTAGTGCGCCATGAAGACGGTCAGCACCGACTTCATCCCGTAGTAGGAGAAACGCTCGGCCGCTTCGTTGCCGATAATGTACGGCACGCCGGGCGGCATGCCGCTGAGGTTCGGTGGCGAAGTCAAATACTTGTCTCTAGCCATGTAATTTTTGCCTAACGAGCTTCTTGTGCAGATTCAGCGGGGTGAGGACGAGAGGAAGACTCGTAAGAACTCTTTTTTGATGCCTCCGGCCATTCTTTTGCCGGATCCGGCTGCTCCCGCTGAACGTCTGGCAACTGCCCGATGGGATGTTTTTCGCAAGATGTGGACAACAGGAGAATGCACAGCGCAACAGCCACGACACCCACGCGAAGGAAAGAAGCCATAATGCGTTGGCACAGTTATCAGTCTCCCGCCGCGCATGCAAGGCGAAAGCGAATTGGTAGCACAGGCGTCTTGCCTGTTGGGGCGTTTGGGCGTCTCGCCTAAACACTTCGTTGCAAATCTTCGGCACGCTGGAAGCTCGCCGGCCCCACCAGGCAAGATGCCTGTGCTACTTATGATTGAAAGACGCCGCCGCGGCATTACTATCACACGCGGTGGGCCGCACAGAAAGAGTCAGCGCTTGGAACGAAGTATTCGCTCTCGTTCTGCTTTTTGCGGGCACACTGCTCTTTTTCGCGCTGATTTCCTACACGCCGAAGGATATCCCGTCTTGGCTATGGTTTAGCCATGTTTCGCCTGCAAATCATCCTGCACAAAATTTCATCGGGCCGCTTGGGGCAATTGTAGCGGGCATTTGTTACCAGTTGATCGGCGTTTTCGCTTCGCTGTTGTTAGCAGCCGTGTTGCTGGGTTTCGGGGCGGCTAAATTATTTTATCCGCGGTTCCGGGTGGCTCTCCGGATTCCGTGGATCGTTTTGTTCCTCATGTCTGGTGCCTGCCTCGATGAAGCCTGGGGTATTAGCTATTTGCTTGGCAGAAAGGTGCCCGTGGATATTCGGGGCCCCGGCGGTCTCGTTGGTTACGGCTTGTCCAATGAACGCCACGGGCTACTGCCCGCTGCTCTCGGCCCGGTAGGCTCGGTTCTTCTTGTCGTCGGAGTTTATTTGACCACGCTGATTCTGGTTACGGGTCTGCGTCCGATTCATCTTGTTCGTGAGATGGTCAATCTTACGCGTCGCAGCATGGCAAAGCAGCACGAATGGCGACTGCGCCGGAGAATTCGGCAATCGGATCTGAAAGAAAAACTGAAGACTGAACAGGGGCGACGAGCGCTCGAAGCGCTACAGAAGCAACTTAAGAAGAAAGGCGTTCCTGTTCCTGAAGCGGTAGGCACAATGATTTTACCGGAGGAGGTGGCAAATCGACCGGCGCCAAAGGTCGTTGATACGACGGCGCCGTCGACTCAACCGGTGATGACTCGACGCAGACTCTCTCTTGCCGAGCTGCGCGCAACCGAGGAAAAAGCGAAGGCCAGTTCCAGTCCGACAAGCGCCGTGTCGAAGTGGGAAGATTATGTTTTGCCTGGACTCGATCTGCTGGAGGAGCACAGTTTTGAAGCTCGCACCGCCACCGACCCTTCCGAGCTACAAGAAGTACAGCAAATCCTGATCGAGACTTTGGCGCAATTTGGCATTGCCGTTGGGCCGGGCGACATCACGAAAGGTCCAACTATCACGCGGTATGAAGTCTATCCGGCCAAAGGCGTCCGGGTGGACAAAATCGTGAGCCTCGAGCGCGACCTTGCACGAGCAACGAGCGCCGAACGAATCAACATCCTCGCGCCTATTCCCGGGAAAGACACCGTTGGAATTGAGCTTGCCAATACCCGCAAGGTAACGGTGAAACTGCGCGAGCTTTTCCAATCGTCCGATTGGGACTCGGCGAAGGAGCACGCAAAGATTCCGCTGGCGCTCGGCAAGGACGTCTATGGCAAGACAATCATTGCCGACCTGGCGCAAATGCCGCACCTGCTCGTGGCCGGCACCACTGGCAGCGGAAAGAGCGTTTGTATCAATGCGCTAATTGGCAGCATGCTCTATCGCTTCACGCCGGAGGAGATGCGTCTCGTCATCATCGATCCAAAAATGGTGGAAATGCAGGCGTATCAATCGTTGCCGCATCTTGCATTCCCGATCGTGACGGATCCGAAAAAAGTTCTGCTGGCCTTGCGATGGTTGATCGACGAGATGGAGCGCCGGTACAGAATGTTTGCCCGCGTCGGCGTGCGGAACATTGTCGGGTTTAATGCACGGCCGAAGAAGAAAACACAAAAAGAACTCGATGCTGAGGCTGTAGAGTCCGGTGTCTCACTGGATCGGGCACGCAGGTCTGCTGAGACAGCGGACGCTACACCGATCAAAGTGCCGCGCGAAGACGAGGAAGACCTTCCCGACAGAATTCCGTACGTCGTCGTCATCGTCGATGAGCTCGCCGATCTGATGCAAACCGCGCCCGCGGATGTCGAGACGGCGATCGCGCGCATCACGCAAATGGCCCGTGCGGCCGGCATGCATGTGATCGTCGCAACGCAAACACCGCGCGCGGACGTGATCACCGGGGTTATCAAAGCGAATATTCCCAGCCGCATCGCATTCCAAGTCGCGAGCAAGATCGACAGCCGCGTCATTCTTGATGAAAACGGCGCCGAGCGTTTGCTCGGGCAGGGCGACATGCTTTATCTGCCGCCGGGCGCGTCACGGCTCATACGTGCGCAAGGCGTGCTGGTCACCGATAATGAGATTCACGCGCTCGTAGAATTTATTTCGAAACAAAGTCCGCCTGCGTTTGATACGGCCATGCATGAGAAACTCCAATCGACTAGTGCGCCGGAGGAAGAAGTGACCGCCGAAGATGAAGAGCTGGTCGAAAAATGCATCGAGATTATTCGACAGGAAAAACGCGCTTCTACTTCGCTGCTTCAGCGCCGGCTTCGTCTAGGTTACACCCGTGCGGCGCGAATCGTTGATATTTTAGAGCAGCGCGGTATTTTAGGTCCAGGCGAAGGCGCGAAACCACGCGAGATTCTGGTCGATCTCGATGCCGCCGTTTAGCCGTCATTCGCGTCATGACAATAGAAGGGCTCGGTAAGAAATTTCAGGAGGCAAGACAGGCGAGAAATCTCACGCTCGATGAAGCGGCGCGGATGACGAAGATTCGCCCCCAGCGGCTGGCGGAAATCGAGGCTGAGGATTTTTCCCAATTCCCGAGCCTGGCCTACGCAAAAGGTTTTCTGCTCATCTATGGAAAATTTTTGGACGTCGATGTGACGCCTTACCTCGATGTGTTCGAGGATTCGGAGAGCGTGACGGTGGACGGTTATTCATACCTTCAGGAGAATGAGCGCGCGAAACCGGTTTCTGCGCCGGTGGTCCGGCGCCGTGCCGTTCCAAGCGGCGGAAACAGTCGCGTTTCGCCAATGCCGCTCATTTTCGGGGTTCTGGTTTTAGTGATCGGTTTTTTGGCCATGAAATTTTTTCTCAATGTGCAACGGCTCGCACCCGGGCGGGGGGAGTCCACCGCGCAAAGGTCGCCAATTGCGACACCGGCTATTGCCTCAGGCGGATCGAGCCCGGCAGTAGCGAACAATGGTGGCGCGGGCGCTACCACTGCGCCGATCGCTTCACCTGTTCAGACACCTGGACCGCCCGCAACGCGCAGGGCGCTGGCCGTTGATTCCACGGCTTCAGGCGAGCCGGAAGTCCGCAAAGCGAAGCCGGTAACCAAAGAAGACTTGGCAGAAGGGAGCTCCGCAACCAATTCACCGCCGGCGGAATCAGGCGAACAGAATCGAGTGGCCATACGGCCGCTCAAACGAACGTATGTGAAGGTAACGGTAGGCGATAATGGGAAACCTGCGTTCGAACGATGGGTTTCCCCGGCTGATGGTCCGGTTGAGTTTCGCGGTAACCGCGTCTCGATTCGAGTTCTCGATCGTGAAGCTGTCGCCATCACCAAAAACGGCCAGGCGCTGCAAGAGAACGATCAGGACGTGACGGTTAACTGATCGCACGTGATGAAATCATCTGTAGTGGCAGCCGTGTCCGCTGCAAAAGACCACAAGCAAGCGACAGGCCTGGATTTACAGAACGTGAAGATCGGCATGATCAGCCTCGGTTGTGCCAAGAACCTCGTCGATGCAGAAATCATGCTTGGAAGTGTTTTGCAGCGTGGGATGGAAATCACATCACGCGCCGAAGAAGCTGACGTTCTGGTTGTGAACACCTGCGCGTTTATCGATTCAGCCAAGGAAGAATCGATCGAAGCAATTCTCCAAGCGCACCAGCAACGCGGCCTAACCAAAAGACCTGGCCAAAAGCTGATTGTAAGCGGCTGCATGTCACAGCGTTTTGCGAAGGAACTACGGCTGGAGATGCCGGAGGTGGATGCGTTCATTGGGCTCGATCAAGTCAGCCGGCTTGGCGAAATTGCGGAGAAGATTGTAGCACGACCGTCTCGGTTGCGAGATGCAGCCACCGCAAGTGGGACGCATGCGCTACTATTCACCGACACGCGTCCGACGTACATTCCCGACTACGACACGCCACGGTTTAGGCTTACACCGGCGCATTTCGCTTACGTAAAGATTGCCGAAGGCTGTAATCATCCGTGCAGCTTTTGCGTGATTCCGCAAATGCGGGGAAAACACCGGAGTCGGAAACCGGATTCGGTGCTGGCTGAAATCCGCGCGCTCGTCGACGAAGGCGTGCGCGAGATCAATTTAATCAGTCAGGACACCACCTATTACGGGATGGATTTGTGGCAGGCTAAAGCGGGACCGCGACAGCCGGTCGACTCCAATCGCGGGCCTACGTTAGCCGCGCTGCTTCGCGAGATTCAGAAAATCGAAGGCGAATTTTGGGTGCGCCTGCTTTACACGCATCCGGCGCATTGGAGCGATGAACTGATTGAGACCATCGCGGAATGCGACAAGGTTGCGCGCTACATAGACATCCCGCTACAACACATTGACGACTCGATGCTAAGTAGTATGCGCCGTGAAACATCGCGCGCGCACATCGAACATTTGATCGACAGACTGCGGGCCGGAATTCCTGGCGTAACTCTGCGGACGACTTTCATCGTTGGGTTTCCCGGCGAAACGGATGCGGAATTCGAGACATTGGTTGATTTTGTTCGGCGCACCCGGTTCGAACGGCTCGGGATATTCAAATATTCTCGGGAACAGGGATCCCGCGCGGCGAACATGCCAGGACATATTCCCGCAAAAATCAAGAATGCCCGTTACCGACAAGCGATGTCGGTGCAGCAATGGATTGCGTGCGATCTCGCTCGCCAGAAGATTGGAACCGAACTGAAACTTCTGGTGGATCAACCGCATATCGCCCGCACCGAAGGCGACGCTCCCGACATCGACACGCGTGTTGTATTGTCAAAGCGTGCGCCTGTTGGCGAGTTCATTTGGCGGAGCATCACAGGGAGCCGCGGCTACGATCTGCTGGCGTAATGCCAATTGCGCGGCCGCGAGATTGGAGGGTGACAAGTCGGCGAATTCTGATCAGATTGCTGTTTGACTGATGGCCGAATCTGACCAGCCGAAAAAAGAAACGGTTCGCATCGAGTTGCCGCTTCCGCCTTTAACTAATCCGCCCCAGCCAATCGTTGAGCCGCGCGAAACTGTTCGCATTCAACTGCCGGTTCGTGAGACGGACGGGTCTCCGTCTTCATTGCAGTCTTCCCCTGAAGATATGTCGCCCACAAATCTTTTCCCACCGCCGAGTCCGCCAGTTGCGTCGAAGCCATTGTCAGCTGCTGTGCGTCCTGCCCCAGCTTCGGCCCCTGCGGGACCGAAAAGAGATACCGTTCGAATTCCTCTCACTCCGGAGCCATTGCGCTCTTCTCACCAGAAAACTCAGTCGCTGATTACCTTGCCCCCGGTCGCTCAACAGAATCCGCCCATCGGTGCGGCGGCGGAGGAGAAAAGCTCGATGGTGCTGTATTGGCTGCTTCTGGGCCTTTCCGCATTGATTTTGATTATCCAGATTTGGACTTACTTTTCTTAGCCATGGAAAATTCTGCCATCATTAACCTGAACGAATCCAATTTTGACCGCGAACTGACGCAGGACGACAAACCGCTGATCGTCGACTTTTGGGCCGAATGGTGTGGTCCGTGCAAAATGATCGCCCCGCTACTGGACGAGATAGCGCGCGAAAAGATAGGCGCAGTCAAGATTGCGAAAGTGAACGTGGACGAGAATCAGAGTCTCTCGTCCAAGTACAATATCCGGGCGATCCCGGCTCTACTCTTTTTCAAGAACGGCCAGCTACGGGATCAGGTCATCGGGGTTGCCAGCAAGAAGGATCTGCTCAACCGCCTCGAAGCGCTGGGGTAAGGACTTTTCGAGCGCGCGAAAATGGTAGCGACGCGGCGCTGCGGCGTCCTGTCGCGCAGCGCGCCGACGGCTACCTAAGCCGTGCGCCCGGCGGGGGTCGAACCCACAACCTTTGGCTCCGGAGGCCAACGCTCTATCCAATTGAGCTACGGGCGCGGATGGACTCGGAATTAGCCACAGATTCGCCAGATTTTCACAGATTTTCTGCACGTCCTCGTGCTCGTGCTTCTGCTCGAACGCTCCGCGATTTCGGGTTGCAAAAGCGTTGTCTTCGAAGGAAAGTGTGCGCCCGCATCCGCGCGCGCTGGCGACGAGTTTATGAACCAGGTCATTGATGTTATTGAGAAAGAGCAGCAGAAAAGCGAGGTCACGCCGTTTTCTGTTGGCGACAGCGTGCGTGTACATACACGAGTGGTAGAAGGCGACAAGGAACGAATCCAGATCTTTACCGGCATTGTGATCGGTCGTAAGGGCCGCGGTTTGAATGAAACTTTCACCGTGCGCCGGATCTCGTACGGCGAGGGCGTGGAGCGAGTGTTTCCACTGCATTCACCGCGCGTTGCAAGGGTGGAAGTGGAACAGCAAGGCCGCGCGCGTCGCGCAAAACTTAATTATCTCCGCACCCGAAAAGGTAAGGAAGCGACAGCGGTCAGAGAGTGAACCGCCTTGGTAGGGACCGCACTCCCGTGCGGTCCGCTCGGCGCGCACGGAGTGACGCGCCCTACCGACATTTTCGCATCGCTCATCAGATGTCACTTGTCACTCGCGCAAATCTGCCAATGATTTGCGCGGATGTATCGGCGCTGCGGATTTCGTTACGAGAAAAAACTCCGGGTCGTAGGGATCTCTCGGATTGCGGGAATTGACGAAGCTGGTCGCGGCGCGTTGGCTGGTCCGGTCGTCGCCGCAGCGGCAATTCTTCCCGAAAAATTCCGGCATCGTCGTCTGAACGATTCAAAGCAGCTCGCGCCGGAATTACGCGAGGAAATCTATTGCGACTTGGTCTCGAATGAGGAAATCAGATCGGCGGTCGGCATTGTCGATTCGGTGGAGATCGATCGGATCAATATCTTGCGTGCGAGCCACCGTGCAATGCGCCTCGCAATCGAAGCTTTGCTCGAACCGCCCGATCACGTCCTGATTGATGGTCTACCCGTGATCCCTTTTCCAGTGCCGCAGACCGCAATTATCGATGGCGATTGCATCAGCTTGAGCATAGCAGCCGCAAGCGTGATTGCCAAGGTCACACGCGATCGGATCATGCGTGACTTTTGCGAGCAATTCCCCCAGTATTGCTTCAGCCAACACAAAGGTTACGGAACAGAACTGCATCTTTTGAAGCTCCATGAATGCGGCCCTTGCCCGATCCATCGCCGATCTTTCGAGCCAGTGGCGCAACCGCTTCTTGCCTTGGAGGAGTTCGTCCAAATCCGCTCATCTCCGGCGCGGCGTGCGCGGCGAAAAATTAGCGTGCCGATACCTGAAGCGTAACGGTTACAAAATCCTCTTCCGCAATTTCCGTGGACGCAGTGGCGGCGAAATCGACGTTGTCTGTCGCGACAATGACACACTGGTGTTCGTGGAAGTAAAAACGCGCGCGCGCGAAGATTTCGGCCGGCCCTTCTTAGCGGTGGATCGCGCCAAACAGAAACGGATCTCACGCGGCGCGCTGGCCTGGCTGCGATTGCTGGATAACCCGGATATTCTTTTCCGATTCGACGTCGTCGAGGTAATCATTGCAGACGATACGAAGCCGCGTGTTGAACTAATCAAGAACGCCTTCCCGCTCTCGAAGCCATATCTGTATTGACTCGATGGTACAACGCTTCATCCGCGGCGGCCGTGGTCGGCCGCCGAAATTCACTCAGGCAACGCTGCGACAGCGCATCGGGAGACTTGCACTGAATTGTAACCTTTGAACCTACAGTAGGCGAGGGAGGGTTGAGCGTCGTACTCCCAGGGGTGAGCTTGACCACCCAAGTTTGGCCGTCGCATTGTACCTCAATCTGATTGCTCGTGATGCAGGTTACGTTGGCGAACAACAGTTGAAGTGATTGCCCGAATGCTGCGGCGCGCAACATGGATCCGGCGACAACTGCATACAGTAAGATTTTTGCTTTCATGCTGCCATTGAACCGCGAAACGCAGTGCGGATGCAAGCTTTCCCTCGTCCGCTTGTTAGGGGAGTGGTTTGCCAGTAGCCACAGCGACTCCCTCCTGTGACTGGCAAGTGTCGCAATGGCGCGTCCAATTCCTATTCGTTGACGTGGCACTGGACAATTGCGATGCCATTGGCAAAATCGTAACTAAGTCATGGCTGAGCCCATCCGAGTCGCCCAATCCAAGGAACCAATCTTTTTGCTGCCTAAAATGGCAAACCGCCACGGCTTGATTGCCGGCGCTACGGGAACCGGAAAGACAGTCACTCTTCAAACCCTCGCCGAAAATTTTAGTGCGCGGGGCGTGCCGGTTTTCATGGCCGACGTTAAAGGCGATCTGGCAGGGTTGAGCCAGCCTGGCGCAAACAATCCGAAGGTGGTCGAGCGGGCGAAGGAGCTTAAGATAGACAATTTCACGGGCGAAGCCTGCCCGGTCGTGTTCTGGGATGTGTTCGGCGAGCAGGGGGATCCCGTGCGCGCGACGATTTCGGAAATGGGCCCGTTGTTGCTCGGCCGGTTGCTCGATTTAAACGACACGCAGGCGGGCGTGCTCAACATGGTCTTCAAAATCGCCGATGATAACGGTTTGCTGCTTCTCGATCTCAAGGACCTGCGCGCGATGCTGCAATACGTCGCCGACAACGCTGACCAATTTAAAACCCGGTATGGAAATATATCCGCCGCCAGCGCCGGAACAATCCAGCGCAACCTGCTCGCGCTGGAATCACAGGGGGCAGACAAATTTTTCGGTGAGCCTGCGCTTAATCTTGAAGATTTAATCCAGATGCAAAATGGGCGCGGCGTCGTCAACATTCTTGCTGCCGACAAGCTGATGCAAAAATCGCCGAAAGTTTACGCGACGTTTTTGCTCTGGATGCTCTCGGAACTGTTCGAGAATCTTCCCGAAATTGGCGATCCGGAAAAACCAAAGCTGGTCTTCTTTTTTGATGAAGCGCATCTGCTCTTCACAGACATCGCGCCCGCAGTAGAGCAAAAGATTGAGCAGATGGTGCGGCTCATCCGCTCCAAAGGCGTCGGTGTTTACTTTGTCAGTCAGAATCCGCTCGATATTCCGGAGGTCGTTCTTGGCCAGCTCGGCAATCGCGTGCAACACGCTTTGCGCGCATTCACCCCGCGTGATCAGAAAGCTGTGAAAGCCGCCGCCCAAACATTTCGCCAAAATCCGAAGCTAAAGATTGAAAACGTTCTCACCGAGCTTGCCGTTGGCGAAGCTCTTGTGTCCATGCTGGATGAAAATGGCAGCCCGCAAATTGTCGAGCGCGCAAAAATTGTTCCGCCACGTAGCCAAGTCGGTGCGATCACACCGGATCAGCGGAAGCAAATCATCGATTCGTCGGTCCTCGCTGGTCACTACGAAAAGGCGATTGATCGTGAATCGGCTTACGAAAAATTGCAGTCGAGAGCAGAGGAGAAGACTCGAAGCGCCGGTGCACCGCCAGTAACAGGAGGCGAGTCGACAACTGAACTGCCGCAGTCCTCGGTTCTTGCGGAAGCGTTGGGAACTGTCACTGCTGCGTTTCAGCCGACCGTCGGGCCGCGCGGCGGTGTTCACGATTCGTTTGCTACTTCAATGGCCAAGAGCGCGATGCGCGCCGCGAGTAGTCAACTCGGCCGGCAAATCGCTCGCGGCCTGCTTGGCGGAATCCTCGGCGGCAGCGGGCGACGCAGATAGCTGTAGCGGCGTTTGTGTCAAACGCGGCGTGACAACGTCACTTCATTCTTTTTTTGTCACGGCTTCGTTGTCCCAGATGACGGTGTCGAGCTTGTTCCCCCCGGGCATGGACCTTCTTTCCGTTGCGCGTCGGGGGACTTGCACTGGACGTTCACGGTGGAACCAGGCGCGCACGTGCCGGTAATCGACGTACCTGGCGTGCGCTGGATGATCCAGTAGTGCGTTCCTTCCTGCACCGTCAACTGCTTGCTGTCGCACGAGCATATCGTGCCGGCGACTGTGAGCACTTGACCGAATGCCGCTGTGCTCAACACGCATCCGGCGATAATTATGGATGTAAAGATTTTTGCTTTCATTGCGTTATTGAATTCCCGAGTCAGCCCTAATGCAACCTTTTACTTCGCGGCTCGTTAGGCGCGCGTACGGACCTCACATGCACTGCTCACATATTGCTTCGTCAGCGATGTCACGCATCCCCTTTTACTCCAACCCGAAGGGTGAGCGGCCACCTGACTCGTCGGCGCTGCCGAGGATTTCCCCATATGCCGTGAAGCTCAGCCCTTATCTGTTCCAGCGGATCCTCGCCCCTCGCCGCCATGAACCCCTGGGTAGCGGACCACGACCGCAGGTAACCTAGCAGCTGGTCCATAGTCCAGTTTGCATTCATTTGGAATGAGGGCGTGTCTTTCTCCGGAAATTGGAATGGAAGTTCTGTGAAGCTTTCGATGAGCGCGCGCTCCGCCGGCCAAAACGGGCCAACGATGTCGTAATAATATCGGTTCACAACTTGATCGATCCCCGGCGAGATCTGCAACAGGTTGTAAGCGGTTGCCGCGAGCACGCCGTCAGGCTTCAGGACCCGGCGCGCTTCCGCATAGAAACGATCCAGTACGAACCAGTGTAACGCCTGCGCGACCATGAGCAGATCAATCGCGTCTGATTCGAGACCGCTGTTTTCTGCCGGCGCGACGCGATATTCTACTCTGTCGTATGACTGCGCGTTCGCGATCTGCTTCTCACTCGCATCCGTTGCAATGACGTGATCGAACACCGCCGCCAGTCCCACTGCCGCTTGGCCATTTCCCGTGCCGCAATCCCACGCCAGCTTCCGACTTGGCACGATGCTGCCCAGATACTCGAACATCTCCTGGGGGTAACGCGGCCGAAACTTCGCGTAATCCGCTGCTTGCTTCGAAAAGTAATCCTTAAAGCTCATGCGCCTTGTCATTCCGAGCCCAGTCGAGCTGCAACGGCTGCGAAGCAACGGCCAGGCTTTCAAATCTCTGGTCTCCTGGCTGCCCTGAGCGATACTCGAACGAGCCACGCTGCTCAGGGAGCCGGGCTCGTTGCCGCTGCGGGTGCCCCGCTCGATTCTATTTTGGTCACGCTCATGACGTAGGTGACCGTCACGGTAGAGCCAACTTTAAGTTCAGCCGATCCCTTAACCGTCGCCGGGTCGATCGCGAACTCATATCTTTCGCCGCCCTTTTCCACGGCTAGCGTAGTTCCGGTAGCCGCGACAATTGTTCCAGTAATTTGGTAGGTTTTTCCGGCTGCCGCGAATACCGATGTGTTCAGAGTCAGAATCGCGGCCGTTAGCAAACAAACAATTTTTGGATTCATGAATTCGCGATAAGCCCGCGGCGCGCGCGAAGCAAGTTAGATGTCGATCCTGAAAAATTTAATCAGGAAACCAGGAATCGAGGAAATGGGATTTCCGAGATAGAAGGTAAAGGCGCGAGGGACGCGCCGAGCGAGTACGGGCAGCAAGCGAGTTTCAAAGCAGGAATCCGCGCGGAATGTAGGGCTCCGGAAATCTGCAGACCAAAGAATTCTCAATCCGGTCAGTGCTTCGTGACCTTCGTGTTCTTTGTGGTTAAAAACAGATAACTGGATGCAGCGTCACAGTTACCGCCAGTCCGGCTCGGATCTATTCTTTCGGCGGCTCTGGCATTGTCCGCAGCCCGACCCGCGCCAGATACTCGTCGGCTTGCAGGAGATCTGTTCCAGCGCGCTCGATGATCTTAAGCAGGTTATCCATCGACGAGACTTCCTCCAGCTGCTCGGTCAGGAACCACTG
>WNGJ01002048.1_pt1 | contig 20217 bp, 20 predicted proteins | sample 5400611 | NCBI WGS metagenome assembly WNGJ01 (sample SAMN13153375, study PRJNA577476) | soil metagenome | isolation source: 40 cm soil or saprolite under Garry oak tree replicate 1 | place: USA:California | collected 2016-06-15
AGGTGCGCGCACACCGCCGCGATGAACAGCAGCGCCGCCCAGTGGTGGATCTGCCGCATCAGCAGCCCGCCGCGCACGTCGAAGCTGATGTCCAGCGCCGACCGGTACGCCTGGCTCATCGTGACGCCGTCCAGCTTGCGGTACGAGCCGTGGTAGGTGACCTGCGTCATGCTCGGCTTGTAGTAGAACAGCAGGAACACGCCGGTGATCGCGGTCACCACGAACGAATAGACCGCGACCTGCCCGAACAGCGACGACCAGCGGTCCGCCCGGCTCCGCCGGTACAGCCTCCTCAGGATGCCCTTGCCGCCCGGCACCGTTTCCCCTTCCCCGTGGAAACCCCCGCCGTAGACATGACGGCGCGGCACAGGAAAACGTGACACCGGTCAGCCCCTGCCCCCGCTGAAGCCCCGGCCCATCAGCCGCCGCGGGCAAACCCCGGTAACCGCGTGAACCGCCGCCGGGCCGCGCGTGTCATGCGCCGCCGCAGCGGAAGGAACACCACGGCGGCGACCAGCACGGATGCCGTCACCCCGACGGGGTCGGAAAACGCGAGCACCCAGGGCACCAGAAGCACCAGCGCCACGTAGATAGCCCAGATGACCGCGTTCGCGGCCGCAAGCGCCGCCGGCGGCGCTGCCCTCTTGCTAGTGGATTGCCTGATCATCGCCGATCCCTCCCCGTATCGGTCCCCATCCTGCTGTCAGGCTAGGGACCGAGCGCTACGGGATCGTTACGACCGCCAGGGGATAGCCAGCGGCAGGTAAGGGCGTTACGCTTCCCTGCATCACGCTGCATCACGCTGGTTTGGGGAGGCGTCGTGATGGCAGGGCCTGGAGGGCTAACGCCAGCCGCGGAAGGCCGGAACCGCGGCGACCTCCGTGCGTCGCACGCCGACCGCGAGCAGGTGATCGGCACCCTCAAGACCGCGTTCGTGCAAGGCCGGCTCACCGAGGATGAACTCGGCGCGCGAGCGGGCCAGGTATATGCGTCACGGACCTACGCCGAACTGGCCAAGGTCACCGCCGCGGTCACTGCCGATATCCCCGCCGAGCTCGCCCGGGCCCGGCGCCCACCGCGCGACCCGTGGCGGGCGACGAAGATAGCGTGGCGGATCGAATACGTGCTATTCGTGCCCGGCATCGTCGCGTTCATTCTCCTCCCCGGTGGTCCCCACACCAGCGTGGCCGCCGTGATCGGTTTGACCGTGACCGTCTATCTCGTGTTCTGGATTCTCGGCGTGTGGGTGATGTTCTCCGCGCGGCCCGCCCAGCGCCACCCGCCGTCATGACCAGGCCTGGAGAGGAGATAGTGGCGGGCGGTAACCCCCTGCCCGTGACGTACGCCGACCGCGAACGGGTGATCCGCATCCTCAAGGTTGCGCTGGCGCAAGGCCGGCTGACCGCCGACGAACGCGACGAGCGGACAGCCCAGGCGTCCGTCTCGCGGTCCCGGGCCGAACTGGCCGCGCTCATCGCCGACCTCCCGGAGGGCCTGACCGCCCTGCCCCCGACGGCCAGGGACGTCCGGATAGGCGTCGGCGTGATCGTCGTGGCGGCCAGCGTACTCGCGGCCATCGTGCTGACGAACCCCGACAACTACCTGGCGTTCATGGCGGGCATTGGCGCCATCGTCACCCTGATCGTGGTCCCGGCGATAACCGTGGGCCTGATCATCGACGTCCGGCATCACAAGCGATCGGGCGGACAGCTGCCGCCGGGGGCGACCCCAAGCGCGGGCGGGTGATCGTGTACGCCGTGCCGTGCCGCCGCGGGCCTGGCCCGCGGCGGCACGACCGCCGGTGAGCCTCAGTCCGAGCCGGACGGCTGGGGCGGCTCGGACGGCTCGGGTGGGCGCGGCGGCGGAGCGGGCCGTGAGGCCTGCTCGCGGGTGGTGTTCAGGAACCGCTCGGCCCGGCCCAGCATCTCCTCGGCCCGCTCCCTGAACTGATCGAGCCGCTGGAAGACCTGGAAGGCCTGACCGACCCGGCCCGGCATCCAGTCGCCAGGCCCGAACGGCTCCGGCGGGTCCGGCGGGTCCGGCGGGTCGGGCGGGTCGGGCGGATCGGGCGGTCCAGGGCGTTCAGGGCCGGGCCCGCCCCAGGGCCCGCGCCGGGGGTGCACCCGGCGGACCCGGTGCCGCGGCCACCCGCCGGACCCCCAGGCGTGGTCCTCCTCGCCGTCGTGCTCCCCGTCCTCCCCGGCGGAATCCGCCTCGCAGGCCAGTTCCTCGGCCCGGTCGGCCTCCTCGCTGAGGCGCTCGGCGGCTTCCTGTGCCCGTTCGGCCTCCTGCTCGGCCCGCTCGAACCGGTGCTGCGCCTCCTCGGCCGCGGCCCGGGCCTGCGCGGCCCGCTCGTGCGCCCGCGCCTGCTCCTCGGCTTCGGCCCAGCCCCTGGTCAGGTCGGCGGCCTCCTGCGCCATGTCGGCCGCGTCGTTCGCCAGCGAGGCGGCTTCCTCGGCCCGTTCGGCCCTCTCCTGAGCCTCGTCGGCCCGTTCCTGCGCCTCGTCGGCCCGCCGGCGCGCCCGCTCGGCGAGTTCCTGCGCCTGCTCGGCGTACGAACGGCCCTCGACCACGGGGGTCTCGGGGGCGCTGTCCTCAGCCGCCTCGTTCTCCACCGCGTGCCTGGCCACGCTGTACGGTTCGCCGGTCTCGGCCATCCGCTGGCGGGTGGCGGTCTTCCGCGCCTTGTCCTGCGTCATGATCATTTCTTCCCGGCGGGTCGGCCCGCGTCTGCCCGCTATGGGTGAATGGCATGACAACTAAGCCCGCCACGGAACGTGGCGCGACCAACCTAGCCCGCGAGTCGTGGACCCTTGTCCTCGTCACCATCGCCGGCGCGGGCCGTCTCTGGCTCGGAAGCGGGCAGGCGGAGCGCTGCCACTGAAACGGAGCGTACCCAGCCACGGTCGCCGGCGGCAATGGGGAAAACCCCCGGAACGCTAGCCCGTGAGCGGCACCCGGGCGACCCGGCGCCAGCGGGTCACCTCGTCCCGGAAATCGCCCCAGACCTCGGCCGCGTCCACCCGGATCGTCACCGGCACCGCCAGCCCGAGTCCGTCGGCGATGGCGGGCTTGCGCTCCTCGGGCAGCTGGCGGGCGTAGAGCAGGCTGAGGTGCGGCCGGTACGGCGGCCCCTCAATGCCCCAGGCCCGCCGGCCCGCATCGTGCAGGGCGGTGAGCCGCGCGGAGGGTTCGGCCCGCAGGTACAGCGAGCGGAAGTATTCCGGCTCGTAGCCGGGCCCGGACAGCGTCACCTCGAACGGCGGCACCCCGGCCACTAGCTGCTCGAGCACCCGGGCTGCCGCGTCCGGCTCGGCGTCGACGTTCCCGTTGATCGTGACGTGCGGCGCGAACACCGGCGTGCCGTGCTCGGCGGCGAGCCCGGCGATGACCCCGGCCAGCCGGTCGCGGACCGGTCCCGCCGCGGGCACCAGCCAGCTCATGCACGAGATAACCGCCACTTCAGGTCAGCGTAGACCCGCTGGTGCTCGGCCGCGCACCGGTCCCAGGTGAAGCGGGCGCACACCTCGTATCCGGCCGCGCGGAGCCGCCCGGCCAGCGTGCTGTCGTCGAGGACCGTGCCGAGCGCTGCGGCCAGCGCGGCCGCGTCGTCCACCGGGACCATCAGGGCGTCCTGGCCCGGCCGCAGGTACTCGCGGAAGACGGGCAGGTCCGAGGCCACCACCGGCAGCCCGGCGCTCATCGCCTCCAGCACGGCCAGGCCCCAGCCCTCCTTGGTGGAGGGGAAGGCGAGCACATCGGCCGCGGCGTACCAGCCGGGCAGTTCGGCGTCCAGTACCGTGCCGAGCAGCACCACGTCGTCGTCGAGCCGCAGGCCGAGCCCGGGCAGCGAGGCCAGCACCCGCTCCCGGTACTCCTGGTAGTCCTGGAACGAGTGGCCGCCCACCACGGCCAGCACCGGCCGCCGCCCCGAACGATGCAGCTCCGCGACCGCCGCCATCAGCGTGTCGCTGCCCTTGCGCGGCTCGATCCCGCCCACGGCCAGGATCAGCGCCCGGCCGGCTGCGCCGGCCGCGCCCGCCCCGGCCCGCTGCCGTAGCGCCGCGACTAGGTCCGGATCGGCCGAACGGAATCTGGCCACATCGACCCCGTTATGCACCACTTCGGCGCTGGTGCCGTACTCCTCCGCGAGGATCTCCCGCCACCGCTCGCTGACCACCAGGATCCGGTCCGGCTCCAGGATGGCCCGGCGCTGGCAGTCGATGAGCGACGGGCTGGTGAAGTCGTCCACGTGGTGGACGGTCCTGACCACCACCGGGGGAGGGCCGGCCGCGGCGTCCCTGACCCGGGCGGCGGCCCGGGCCGAGATGCAGTCCTGGGTGTGCAGGATGGGGAAGTCCCCCGCGAGGTCACCGAGCCCGGCGGCCAGCGCGTCCACGTTGGCGAAGACCCGCTCCTCCAGCGTCGGCAGGCTGGGCGGCGCCTCGATGATCGTAAACGGCGCCGCCACCGGCCGAAAGAAGCCCGCCGCGGGGTCGCCGAGCGCGATCACCCGGACTGGGTACCCCGCCGCGTGCAGCGCCTCGGCCAGCGCCAGCGTGTGCACCACGCCGCCGCGCGGTTTGACCGAGTAGGTCACGAGCCCGACGGGCGCCTGCGTCCCCGCCGTCACGGGCGCACCGCGGTGGCGTCAGGGTTCTGGCCCTGGCCCCCATGACTTCCATGAGCAGAGCGCAGCGCGATCGCGGCCGCGGTCCTGGCCGCCTGCGCCGCGCTCTCGGTGACGATCGCGCCCGCCTCGGCCAGTGTGGCCCGCTGCCGGTCGAGTCCCTGCTGGTCGGCGCGCGCGCCGAGCACGTAGCAGACCACCGCCGCCCCGGCGGCCACGATGTCGGCGCAGGTCCCGGCGATCTCCCCGGCCGGGTCGGGGTGCGAGCCGTAGCCGAGCACGACGTCCAGCAGCACCGCCGCGACGTCCGGGCCGAACGCCTGCTCCCTCAGGATCTCCCGCCGCGCGGCCGGGTCGATCATCGGGTGCGGTCGGCCCTTGGTGTACTCCTCCTCGCCGAGGTCCAGGCAGATGTGCGCCCCGTCCGGCGCGGGCAGCCCGAAATCGCGACGCAGCGGGATGTTGGAGTACACCGGCCCGAGCGCCTGGCAAAGGATCACCTGGGCCTCGTAGCACAGCGTGCCGCCAGTGAAGAAGCCGCGCACCGCCGTGCGGCCGGCCCCGACCCGCGCGATCGCGGCCCCGGCCCCGGCCTCGGCCTCGGGGCCGGGGCCGCCGCCGAGGTCCGGCGTGGCCCGGCCGAGGATCTCCGCGACCCGCAGCGCGCCGCCCTCGAGCGTGGCGGCTAGGGAGGCGCCCGCCAGCATGCCGTCCGGCGCCGACATGCCCAGGCAGGCCGCGACCACCGGGGTGCTCCGGCTGGCGCCGATCACCGTCCGGGCCACGTCCTCGTCCGGTGGCTTGGAGACCAGCAGGATGACCTCGGTGCCGGGATCGGCGTCAAGCGCCCGGACGGCGTCCCACGCCATCAGCCCGCCCACCTGGGCCGACAGGTCGCGGCCGCCCACGCCGACGACCTGGGATACGCCGATGCCCCAGCGGTCCAGCAGCGTCATGACCTCCTGCGCGCCGGTGCCCGCGGCCGCGACGACGCCCACCGGCCCGGTGCCGACCGCGTTGGCGAAGCCGAGGCCGACGCCGCCGAGCATGGCCGTGCCCGCGCCCGGGCCCATCACCAGCCGGCCAAGCCCGCTGGCCCGGCGCTTCAGCGCCACCTCGTCGGACACCGGCACGTTGTCGCTGAACAGCAGCACGTGCAGCCCGGCGGTCAGGGCGGAGTGGGCGGCGATCGTGGCGTACGGGCCGGGTACCGACACCACCGCCACGTTCGCCTCCGGCAGCAGCCGGGCCGCCTCGCCGACCGTGCGCGGCTCCGGCTGGCCCCTTCGACCGCTGGCCGCCGCGTCCTCGCGGTCGGGACCGGCCTCGGCGAACAGCAGCGCCCGTCCCCGGTCCAGGGCCTGGCTGGCGGCCGGATCCTCGGCCGCCTCCACCGCCAGCACCAGCGCGTTGGCGTCCGCGTCGGCCAGGCTATCCGGCGGGAAGCCGCGCCCCTCCAGGTCGTCCACCACGGCCGGCGTGGCCATCGCCGCGCTGGCCCAGGTTACGTCCTCGCTGTCCTGCATCGCCCGGGTCGCGCCCAGCAGCAGCAGGGAATCCCGGTACGCGCCGGGGAAGGCCAGGATCCGGCTGACGGTCATCGCGCCTGCCCACTCTGCGAGGCCGCCCGCTCGATGCGGGTGCCGGACGGCCCGCCGTGGCCGGCCAGCGTCGCCCCCAGCAGGGCGGCCGAGGTGATCACCGCAAGCTCGCCGCCCTGGTCCAGGAAGCGCAGCGCCGCCTCGATCTTGGGGCCCATGCTGCCCGGCGGGAACTGTCCCTCGGCCAGGTAGCCGGCCGCCTGGTCGGCCGAGATCGTGCCCAGGCTCGACTCCGTGGGTGTGCCGAAGTCGAGCATCACCCGGTCCACCGCGGTGACCAGGAGCAGGGCCTGGGCGCCGAGCTGCCGGGCGATGAGGCAGGCGGCCCGGTCCTTGTCGATGACCGCGTCCACAACCCGGCAGGGGTCCGCGGCCAGGACCGGGATCCCGCCACCGCCCCCCGCGATGACCAGGTGGCCCGCCTCGACCAGCGCGCGCAGCGCCTCGATCTCGATCACGCCGACCGGCTGTGGCGAGGCCACCACCCGGCGGTAGCCGCGGCCGGAATCCGGCTGCACCACCCAGCCGCCACGCCGGGCCAGCCGCTCCGCCTCGGCGGGCTCGAAGAACGGCCCGATCGGCTTGGACGGCGCGCCGAACGCGGGATCGGCCGGGTCCACGGTCATGTGCGTGACCAGCGCGACCGCGGTGCCGCGGCCGCGCAGCAGGTCGATCGCCCGGGCGATGACGCTGCCCAGCATGCCCTGGGTCATCGCGCCGAGCAGCGCGAGCGGCTGCGCGGGCACCGCGGACGTGGCCTCCTGCTGGAGCGCCATGTTCCCGACCTGGGGCCCGTTGCCGTGCACGACCACCACTCGCCAGCCGGCTTCGAGCACGTCGTTGATTGCCGTGGCCATGGCCGCCGCGTTGGCCATCATCTCGTCATAGCTGCCCGACTGGCCCGCCCGGGTCAGGGCGTTGCCGCCGAGCGCGACGACCGCGATCTTCGTCATGGCATCCTGCCGGCGAGGGGTACAGTTGTAAGTCGCATAGATGATGAATCGTTCATAATAGTAAACACGACGGCGTGAGAGGTGCAATGGCCGGTCGCGATGCCGGACCCGGCGGCCCGCCGGCGGAACAGCCGCCGGGACAGCCGCCCGGACAGCCGCCCGGACAGCCGCCCGGACAGCCGGATGTGTCGGCGTCGGTGCTGCGGTCCTGGGACGAGGCCGAGGCCAGGCTGTTCCCGCTGGTGATGGCGCAGCCCGAGCTGTACCAGCAGGCGCTCGGCGCGGTCCGGCAACTCCTCGGGCGGCTGCGCGAGACCTGCCACGACTTCCCCGGCCTGCTCGCCGCGCACGAGCGCGGCGGCGACCTGCTGGCCGGCGACGAGGTGCCGGGGGTCCGGCCCGCCCTGATCGCGGCCGCCGCCTGCGCCACGCGGTACCGCGAACTCGTCGCGCTCATGGCCGCGCGGGGCCGGCTGGAGGCGCTGGCCCGGGCCCGCGCCCAGGGCCTGTCCTGGACGGTGGTGGAGGAGAACGGCCAGCCCGAACGGGCGCCCTACGTGCCCTACCAACGGGTCGAAGCCGAACCCGCGACCGGACGCGCAGTGATCGTCTCGATCGGTCCCGACGAGACGCTGAGCCGGGCCGTGTACCGCCTCGACGAGGGTCAGATCGACGTGGCCTCCGGCGCCCTGCAGATCGGCGACCCGCTCGGCACCTACCTCGACCCCGACGAATGCGCCGAAGCCCTCCGCCGCACCCAGGCCGGACCCGCCTAGCCACCTCGTACCACGGCAGCCGCGGCCCACCGCGACGACCGCCACCCGACGCGACCGCCCCCGCCCGTCACCCACCCGCTGGCAATGCTCACGTGCACCACAAGCACCACTCGTCACTGCCGACCGCGCCCGGTGCGGGGGTTGTGTGCCCTACCCCCGTCTTGCGGGGGTTGTGTGCCCCTACCCCCGTCTTGCGGGGGTTGTGTGCCCCAGACCCCATGCCTCCGGCTGGCAACCCCCACGCCTCTGGTGTTGCTGCGCTCCTGGCATACTGCCCTGACGCGTGATACGTGCCCGTTTCCCGCTCAAACGACTTGAATGCCGCGTTCAAGTCGTTCTGGCTGCATGAGCGCGGCATCCATGTCGTACGCCCTGGTAGTGGCGATGCGGGAGTGACGGAAGTCCACCCTCGCGTCCGAACTATGGCCGCCACGGCACCGCCGCGGCGGGAACTTCTGCCGTGTCTGCTATTGCGACGATGCATCTGTGAGGTTGCCTTGACGTAGCCGACCGGTTTATCAAGGATGGTAAACGTACGTATCGGATCACATAGGTTTCCGCGGAGGCGCGATGCACGACTCCCCGGCCGGCCGGGCCGACCGGCCCCGCGCGAACGACCGGGCCGACCGGCCCCGCGCGAACGACCGGCTGGCGCACCTCATCACCGAGCTGCAGGGCCGCGGCCTGCGGGTGGAGGTGCCGCTCGAGTCCCGCCAGGGCGGCGCCGGGCCGGCCGACGCCGGGATGCTCTGGGTCGACGGCTTCGCCGCCACCGTCCCCACCGGCGCGCACTACGCCCGGACCTCGCCGTACGTGCTGCGGGTCGAGGACGACGGCTGGGCCGTCTACCGGGACGGCGAGCGGCTGGCCTCGGCCGAGCCGTCCCGCCGCCCCCGTTACTACGACCTGGCCACGGCCGACGGCGTACCGTACTGGAAGATCGCCCTGCTGCACCTGGACTCGGTGGCCAGCACGGTCAACCAGACGTGCGCCTACTGGGGCAACGCCGACCAGTGCGCGTTCTGCGGAATCGGCGTCACGCTCGCCAACGGCCGAACGATCGCCAGGAAGACCCCGGAGATGCTCGCCGAGGTCGCGGTCGCGGCCCGGGACCTGGACGGCGCGGTGGACGCCACCCTAACCACCGGGACGACCGCCACCCCGGACAAGGGCGCACTCTACGTCGCCCGCTGCGGCCAGGCGGTGCGCGAGGCCTCGGGGCTGCCCGTGGAGGTGCAGTTCGAGCCGCCCCGGGACCTGGACGTGATCGACCGGGTCCACGACATGGGGATCTCCTCGGTCGGTATCCACGTCGAGACCTTCGACCCGCAGGTGCTGGCGCGGATCGCCCCGGCCAAGGCGCGGACCGGGATTGATGGCTACTTCCGGGCCTGGGAGCGGGCGGTGGCCGCGTTCGGCGAGGGTCAGGTGTCCACTTACGTGATCCTCGGCATGGGCGAGGACCCCGACCTGGTCGTGGCGGGCTGCCGCCGCGCGATCGACATCGGCGTGTACCCGTTCGTGGTGCCGCTGCGCCCGACCGTGGGCAGCTTGATGGAAGACCTGATCGCCCCGTCGCCCGAGTACTGCGAGACGATCTACCGCCGGGTCGTGCCCTACCTGAGGGCGCGGGGGATCGGCGCGCACACGGCGGCCGCGGGCTGCGCCCGGTGCCAGGCCTGTTCAGGGATGAGCCTGCTAGAGGAGAGAACCGACACGGATGGCCGAACCTTCCTCCCGCTCGTCAGCCACGGCTAGCCTGCCGGGGCCCTCGTCCCAGACGGCCGTGGACCTGCTGGCCTGCGATGCCGTGGCCACCGAGGCCGAGCGGTGCGCGCACTTCCGGATCCGGCACCAGGTCTTCGTGATCGAGCAGGGCCTGTTCGGCGGCTCGTACGGCGCGGACGGCGGCGACACCGACGTCCATGACGATGATCCGGCCACGATCCACGTCATCGGCCGGGCGGGCGAGACCATCTGCGGGACGGTCCGGCTCTACCCGCTGGACGCCGGCGGACGGTGGAAGGGCGACCGGCTGGCCGTGCTGGCCAGCTACCGCCACCTCGGCCTGGGCGCGCCGCTGGTCCGGTTCGCGGTCAGCGCGGCGGGCCGGCTCGGCGGCCGGGAGATGGAGGCCTTCATCCAGCCGGCCAACGTGGCGTTCTTCCGCTGGCTGGGCTGGCAGCGGGCCGGCGACCTGGTGGACTACGCCGGCATCCCGCACCAGCGGATGCTCATCGACCTGACCCGCCCGTAGGCTAGCGGCCCAGCCAGGCGTCCGGGCCAGCCAGGCGGCCCAGAGTTTACGCGGCCTGGGAGCGGATGGCCGTGACGAGCGTGCGGGCGGTGGCGGTCAGCGGGCGGTGCCTGGCGTAGCACAAGGCGATCGTCCGCGGGGTCGTTCCCTCGTCCGGTTCCAGCCAGGTCAGCACCGGGTCGACGGCCCGGCTGGCGGCCACCCGCCCGATGCAGGCGTGGCCGAGGCCGGCCGCCACTAGTCGCTGCAGCGCCAGGTTGTCGTCGGTCCGGTAGACGATCCTCGGCGCGATGCCACGCCGGGCCCAGCCGTCCTCGAGCTCGGCCTGCGAGCGCCACCGGCGGGTCCAGGCCACCACGTCCTGCTGGTCGAGCGCGCCGAAACCGGGGCGGTCCAGGCCCGCGATCGCGCTGTCCCGCCGGGTCAGGATCACCCAGGAGTCCTCCACCACCGGGATGGCCTCGACGTACTCGTCGGTCTCTGAGTTAAAGAAGAACGCCAGGTCAAGATCGCCCCGGAGCAAGGCGTCCCGCGAGCTCTCCGGCTCGTCGGCCGCGACGAGCACGACCTCGACGCCGGGATGATCGTCGCGGAAGGCCCGCAGGGCCGCGGGCATGACCTCCGCGGCCGCGGTCTGGGTCACCCCCACCCGCACCCGCACGCTCTCCCCGCGGGCGGCCTGCTCCGCGTCGGCGGCCACCGCCTCGACCTCCCGCAGCGCCCGCCGGGCCCGGCGGCACACCGCCTCGCCCGCAGGGGTCAGGCGGACCGGCGCCCGGCCGCCCGGACGGTGGAACAGCGTCTGTCCCAGGGCCGCCTCCAGCGCCGAGACCTGGTGCGACAGGGCTGACTGCGTGAAGCCGAGCGCGGCGGCCGCGGCCCGGAACGACCCGAGTTCGGCGACGGCGAGGACCGCCTGGAGCTCGCGCAGCCCCAGTCCGTTTTTGATCGGCTGTATCGATCGCAACCGCGACATTCCCTCACTTTAACCCAACTATCTCTCACATTAAACTGGCCGGTGCCAGAGACGGCCAGAGGCGACATATGGGAGGAAATCGTGCTGCAGGCGGCCAGGACCGGAACGGGAGGCCGGGTGTTCCGCCTGCTGATCGGCGCCCTGATCCTGGTCAGCGCGGCCGCCCAGTTCGCCCTGGTCCCGGTCATGCCCGTGTACGCCCGCCGGCTCGGCCTGTCCGGGTTCGAGCAGGGGATGGTGCTCGGCGCGACCGGGCTCGCCACGCTGGTCGTGTCCGTGCCGGCCGGGACCCTGTCCGACCGGTTCGGCGCCCGGCGCATTACCCTGGCCGCGGGCCTGCTGATGGCGCTGGCGACCGCGGCACAGGCCCTGGCCGCCGATTTCCCCGCCCTGCTCGCCGCCCGGCTGGCCTTCGGGGCCGGCTACGGCATGGTGTGGACGGCCGGCCTGTGCTGGCTGGCCGGTGCCATGGCCGGCGGGCCGCCCGCCCTGGGCGGCTCCGTGGCCAGCGCCGGCGTCGGCGGCGTCGCCGGGCCCGCGGTCTCCGGCGCGCTCGCCCAGAGCCTGGGGCTGGCCGTCCCGCTGCTGGTCACCGCGGCCGGCTTCGCCCTGATCACCGCCGGGCTCGCCGTCCTCCGGGTGCCGCCGGGACCGGCCGCGCCCTATCAGGCGGCTACGCGCGGCCAACGCGCCGCCACGGCGAACCGTGACCTCATCGGCGCCGCGGCCGCGGTGGTGACCGCCGGGCTCAGCACCGGGGTCTGTGCCCTGCTTGTCCCGGCCCGGCTGCACGCCGCCGGGGTCTCTCCCGGGCAGATCGGCCTGGCCTTCGCCGTCGCCGGGATCTTGTTCGCGGTCGGCAGCGCGCTGACCGCCGCGGCCGGCCGGCGGGCGGTGAACCTGCCGGTGACCTGCGCCGGCATGCTGGTCCTCGCGGCCGCGCTCTCGCTGGCCGTCGTCGGCACGACGCCGCTGCCGCTCGTCGCGATGCTGTGCGTGACGACCGCGGCCAGGTCCGTCCTGTGGACGGTCAGCTACCCGCTGGCCGCCTCGGCCGGGGGCGGCACCGGCCTGGGCGCCTCGGTCGGGCTGCTCAATGTCATCTGGGCGGCCACGGCGGTGCTCGGCCCGCTCGGGGCCGGGCTGGCCGCCGGGCACCTCGGTACCCCGGCGGCCTTCGGGCTGACCCAGGCCGTCTGCGCCGCCGCGCTGGCCGTCACCGCCGGGCTGACCTGGCGCGGCCGGCGCCCGTCAGCGCGGATCCGCCGGCCGGGCCAGGTTGGTCACGGACTCCAGGCTGAGGTCGAACACGGTCTCCGTCTGCCCGGCCGATGTGAGCCGTAGCAGGCCGGTGTCGTCGAGGGTGCCGACCGCCGCGGCCGCCAGACCACGGAGGCCGAACGCGCGCAGGCAATCGTCCTCGCGCCCCGGTGGCACGCACATCAGGAAAGACAAGCACGGGAAGCAGCCGATCCACCGCTCCAGCGTCACCCCGGCCGGAACCGGCAGCGCGTCCAGGTCCAGACTCACCCCGAGCCGGTTGCATTCGAGCAGCATGGCCAGCGACCCGACCAGGCCGGCCATGCTCACATCCTTGGCCGCCGCCACCCAGCCGCTCTCGGCGCCCTCGGCCAGCAGCCTGATGTCCCCGGCCAGCCTGGTGCCGCGCTCGTCGAACGAGGGGAAGAACGGGAAGTCGGGCCGCATCTGCCCGTCCAGGCAGCAGCCGACCATCAGCGACTGACCGGGCTCGGCGGCCTGCGCGGACAGCGGGTGGTCGGCCCGGCCGAGCCCGAAGGCCGACAGCCCGGGCGGCCCCTCGGTGACGGTCAGGTGACCGCCCACCACCGGGACCTGGTACAGGCCGGACGCCCAGCGCATGCCCTCCAGCACGGATTTGATGATCGCGCGCGGGCCGGTGACCGTGTCCACCAGGGCCAGCGGCCAGGCGCCCATGGCCGCCAGGTCGTTGAGGTTGGTGGTGACCGCGGCCACCCCGGCGCCGTAGGGATCGGCCGCCACGAACGAGGGGAGGATGGCCTCGCCGCCGACCACCAGGGAAACCCCCTGATCGGTCACGACCGCGCCGTCGTCGCCCGGCCCGGCCAGCCAGTCGGTGCTCTGGAATACCTCGCTGACCAGGCCGATCTCGGCCTTGGCCGTGACGCCCGGGTGATTGCGCACGGTCCGGGCCAGAGCCTGCAGATCGACGCCCATCGCCAGGCTCCGTTCTTGCACTAAAGTGGAGGCATATCTATTATAGCGTTTATGTCCGGTCCTGGTTTCCTTGACCTGCCCGTTCGCCCCGGCAAGCCGCGCAGGACCGGGATCACCCACGTGCTCGACCGCGGACTCCCGCTGGCCCAGGTTACGGACCTGCTCGAACAGAACAGCAGCTACGTCGACGTGTGGAAGTTCGGCTGGGGCATCGCCTATCTCGACCCGCAGCTCGCGGCCAAGCTGGACCTGCTGGCCAGGCACCGGGTGCTGGCCTCGCCGGGCGGCACGCTGCTGGAGATCGCCTGGGCTCAGGGCCGGGCGCCCGAGTTCCTCGACTGGGCCGCCGACGCCGGTTTCCCCTGCGTCGAGGTGTCGGCCGGGACCGTCCCGATGGACGACGCGGCCAAGCGGGACCTGATCGCGGCGGCCGCGGAACGCTTCATCGTGCTCGCCGAGGTGGGCTCCAAGCACGCCGCCGTCCGGCTGACCCCGGAGCAGTGGGGGCGGGCCGCGGCCGGTGACCACCAAGCGGGCGCGACCTGGATCCTGGCCGAGGGCCGGGCCAGCGGAACGGTCGGCATCTACGAACCCTCCGGAGCGGTCCGCCAGCCCGTGGTCGACGCCCTGGCCGCGGCCGTCGGCCCGGACTGCGTGGTGTTCGAGGCGCCCCGCGATGACCAGCAGGCCTGGTTCGTCCGCCGGTTCGGCCCGGACGTGAACCTGGCCAACGTGCCGCCGGACGGCGCGCTCGGGCTCGAGACGTTCCGGCTGTCGCTGCGCTCCGACACGTACGGGGCGTGGACGCCGGGCCCAGTGATGAACACTGTGCCCGTGCGCGGGGCCTGACCACGTGAACCTCGTCCCCGCCCAGTACCGCGAGGTCAGCGTGGCCGAGGTGCCGGTGCCGCTGGAGGAGAGCGCGCTGCGCGCGTACCTGGCCGGCCGGGACGTCTACCGGCGGACCCGCTACGTCATCGCCAGGAACGGGGCCGCCAGCATGCTGGCCGAGGTCGGCAAGCAGTCCGAGCAGCCGCTGTTTTCCCCGGTGACCTCCGTGACCGTGCTGGCGCGCGCGGAAGAGACCGCGCTGGTCGACGCGCCGGACGTCGACACCGCCGTGCCCACCCAGCTGGCCCGGGCCGCGGCCGAGCACGCGCCCGGCGCCCGGTGCGTGATCGTGCGCGGCCGGTACGGCCACGTCAGCTTCATCCTCGACCCGGCCCCGGTCCGGATCCGGGTCCTGGAGGTGGTCCCGCCCTGGCCGCCCAAGTTGGTGGATCAGCTGGCCCGGGTGCTGGACGTGGCCGAGGACCTGCCGCCGGTCGAGCTGGTGCCCGAGCTGGTCGACCTGAGGGACCTGGCCGCGCGCCGCCCCGCCGCGCGGTACCTGTTCCCCTGCCGGGCCGGCCAGGGCGCCCAGGACGGAGCCGAGATTTCCTACCTGGACGAGATCCCGCCGCGCGAGCCGTGGACCCTGGTCGGGTGCGCCCGCTCCCGGGCCATCCACGACTGGTTTTACGGCGGCGAGGTGCCGCAGGTGGACATGTGCCCGCGCAACCTGGCCCGCGGGGACGGCCCGATGCTGACCAAGTGCTGTCTGCTGGAGGACCGGGTCGCCTGCGACGGCGACACGGTGGTGGTGCCCTGGGGAGCCAGCCTGGCGCAGATCAGGGACGGGCTACGCCTGGCGGTGGCGGCCCGGCCCGTCCGAAGCACGGCCAGATGACCGACCGGATCGCGGACTCGGTCCTCTACCGGCACCTGTGGGGCACGGACGAGGCCAGGGCGGTGCTCGGCGAGGAGGGCCGCCTGCGCGGCTGGCTCGAGGTGATCATCGCGCTGGCCCGGGTCCAGGCCGAGGCCGGGCTGATCCCGGTCCGCGCGGCCGAACTGATCGCGGAGCACGCCCGCGCCGACCGGATCGACCTGGCCTATGCGGCCGCGCAGACCCGGCAGGCCTCGCACTCCATGCTGGGCCTGATCCGCGCCCTGCAGGCCGTGCTGCCCGAGCAGGCCCGCGACTACGTCTACGCCGGGGCCACCGTCCAGGACATCACCGACACCGGGACCGCGCTGGCGCTGCGCCAGATCGGCGGCCTGGTCTGGCGGGACCTGCGGCGCATCGAGGACCGGCTGCTCGCCCTGGCCGCCGAGCACCGGGACACGGTGATGGCGGGCCGCACCCACGGGCAGCCGGGCAGCCCGGTGACGTTCGGCTGGAAGGCCGCGTCCTGGGCCGACGAGATCCGCCGCCACCTGGACCGGCTCCGCGACGGTGCGCCCCGCTGGCTGGTCGGGCAGCTCGGCGGTGGCGCGGGCAGCCTGGTGTTCTACGGAGACCAGGGCCTGGCCGTGCGGGCCCGCTTCTGCGCCGCGCTCGGCCTGGCCGACCCCGGCATCTCCTGGCTGACGGCGCGCGACCGCGGCGCGGAGTTCGCCCAGCTGCTCGCGCTGATCTGCGGCACGCTGGCGCGGATCGGCGGCGAGGTGTACGAGCTGCAGCGGCCCGAGATCGGCGAGCTGCGCGAGGCGGCTGCGGACGGCACGGTCGGCAGCATCACCATGCCGCACAAGCGCAACCCCGAGGCCAGCGAGCACCTGGACACGCTGGCCCGGCTGGCCCGGTCCAGCGCCTCGGTGATGGCCGAGGCCGTGGTCCAGCAGCACGAGCGGGACGGCCGCGGCTGGAAGGCCGAGTGGGTGGCGTGGCCGGAGACCTGCCTGCTGGCCACCGCGGCGCTGCGGATCGCCGTCGGCCTGACCGCGGGCCTGACCGTGGACGCCGGCGCCATGCGGGCCAACCTGGCCCGCTACGGCGGGTACCCGGTCAGCGAGCGGGCGCTGGCCCTGCTCACTCCCAGGATGGGCGCCCGCCGGGCCCAGGACGCGCTGCAGCGGGTCCTTGGCCAGGGCACGGCGTCGGGCCTGACGGCGGAGCAGATCCTGGCCCGTTCGGCCCTATTCAGCCCGGCCGAGGCCAGCGCGCTGACCGCGGCGCCGGACCCCGGCTGCTGCCCGCAGATGACCGACCTGGTGATCGCGCGGGCCACCGCCGCCCGCGCCGCCGAGCCCGCGGAGTGGCCGTGACCCCTATTACCTTGCAGGAGGCCAGCTCATGACCACTATCAGCCGTCCCGTCGCTGGCCCGCCGGCCGGGCCGGCCGCGCCCGAGCTCATCGCGGCCGGGTTCGAGCTGGAGAATGCCGACGCCGGCATCTTGCACCGCGGGATGAACCTGGCCGACATCGCGCACCTGCTCGACCTGAGCGCGACCGGGGTGATCCCGGCCGACGCGGCCCGCCGCCTGCTCGCGTTGCTGCTGGCGACGATGGACATCCCGGCCGCCGAGTTCCCCTACGACCCGGCCAACGGCGAGCCGTACAACTCGCGCGAGCGGTACTTCGTCAGCCAGGCCGGCGACGTGGCCGGCTGGCTGCACGCCGGGCGGCCGCGCCGCGAAGCGGTCCGGGTCGCCTTCAGGCTGCGCCTGCGCGAGGACCTGACCAGCCTGATCGAGGCCTCCGCCGAGCTCGCGGCGGAGCTCGCGCGGCGGAGCGGCGAGCACGCGGACACGCTGATGGCCGACCAGACCTACCTGCAGCACGCGCAGCCGTCCACGTTCGGCCACTACCTGCTGTCCTTCGCCTTCCCGGTGCTGCGCGGCGGGCAGCGGCTCAGCGAGGCGCTGGAGTGGACCGACGCCAGCCCGGGCGGGGCCGGCTGCGTGAACGGCAGCCGGCTGCTGTCCGATCGGACGCAGGTCGCCTCCTTGCTCGGCTTCCGCAGCGTCGCCGAGCACACCCGGGACGCGATGTGGCAGGTCGACGGGCTGTTCGACATGGTCGGCGCGGCCGCCGGGCTGATGGTCACCCAGTCCAAGCTGGCCGAGGACCTGGAGATCTGGGCCAGCCAGGAGTTCGACTACGTGACGCTGGCCGACGGCTACAGCCGGGCCAGCGTGCTGATGCCGCAGAAGCGGAACCCGTATGCGCTGTCCATCCTCCGCGGCACCGCCGGATCCCTGATCGGCCGGCTGTCCGGGCTGCTCGCCGTGGCCAAGACCCCGTCCGCGCGCAGCGACAACCTGATCTTCGCGTACGGCGAGGTGCCCAGGGCGCTCGACCTCGCGCTGCGCGCCACCCGGCTGAGCACCGGCGTGGTCCGCACGCTCGAAGTGAACGCCGAACGGATGCGCGCGGCGCTCGACTCCGGCTTCTCGCAGGCCACGGACCTGGCCGAGTACATCATGCAGACCTGCGCCATCGACTACCGCAGCGCCTACCGGGTAGTCGGGCACGCGGTCAGGCAGGCCAGCGCGGCTGGGCTGCGCGGCGCCGACATCGACGGGGCCATGCTCGACGCCGCGGCCGCCGAGGTCACAGGCCGCCCGCTCGGCTTGGCCGGCCACGACCTGTCCGCGGCCCTGGACCCGTGGCAGATCGTGGCCAGCCGGACCGCGCTCGGCGGCGCCGCGCCCGGTGAGGTGCGGCGGATGGCAGCCGAAGCCGACGCCGAGGCGAGCCGGATCGCGGGCGAGGCGCGGCGCTGGCGGGACACCTACCGCGCCGCCGAGGACGCGCTGCTCAAGGCCGCCCGGGAAGGAGCACAATCGTGAGCGAACCACATCTGACCCTCCCGGACCGCGTGGGCGTGGTCAACGTCGGCCTGTCGCTGTTCGCCGACGCGATCAGGGAGCAGGGCGCCCCGGTCGTCTCGGTGGACTGGCGCGTGCCCGCGGGCGGCCAGCCGGACGCGGTCGCCGCCCTGGGCCGGCTCTACGGCATCCACGCCGAGCGGATCGACGCCGCCAACGCCGAGGTGCTGCGCCGGCTCGACGGGGGCACGCCCCTGCTCACCCGCGTCACCACCGTGGCCGGCGCCGTACCCGGCCTGGCGGGCAGGACGCTGCTGCACTGCGGGCCCGCCATCGGCTACGCCGACGCCCCGGATCCGCTGCAGCGCTCGATGCGGGCCGCGGCCGTGGCCGAGGGCTGGGCGGACACCCTGGAGCAGGCCGGCGGCTTGCTGGCCGCCGACGAGATCGGGCTCGCCCCGGCCAACGAGCACGCGGTGGTGGTGCCGATGGCCACCGCGCTCGGGCCCGGCGCCCCGCTGTACGTGGTGGAGAACCAGGCCGGCGGCACCACCGGGTATGCGCCCATCTCGCAGGGGCCGGGCGAGGTGGCCTGGTTCGGCGTGGCCAGCGAGGCCTCGGTGGCCCGGCTAGTCTTCCTGCGCGACGTGGCCGCCCCGGTGATCGGCCGCATCCTGGACCGGTCCGGCCCGCTGGACGTGCTCTCGCTGGCCGCGCAGGCGGTCGCGATGGGCGACGACGTCCACGTCCGCACCCAGGCCGCGACCAACCTGCTGATCCGCGCCTGGCTGCCGCACCTGACCGAGCTGGGCGGGCCGGACGGCGTGGCGTTTGCCCGGTTCCTCTCGGCCAACCACCTGTTCTTCCTGACCCTGGCGATGGCGGCCGCCCGGTCGCTGACCGAGTGGGCGGCCCAGGTGGAGGACGCGTCGATCGTGACCACGATGGCGCGTAACGGCACCACGTTCGGCATCAGGCTGCCCGGCTCGGACCGGTGGTTCACCGTCGGCGCGCCCGAGGTCTGGCACGCGCTGTACTACCCGGGCCAGGGCCCGCAGACCAGCGCCAGGGACATCGGCGACAGCGCCGTGCTCGAGCTGTCCGGGCTCGGGGCGGCCGCGGCGGCCGGCTCGCCCGCGGTCGCCCAGCTGCTCGGCGGCGACCTGCGCGAGGCGGCCGGCCTGACCGCCCGGCTCGCCGCGGTCTGCGCCGGGCGGTCCAGCCGGTTCAAGATCCCCGCCTTGGACAACGCAGGCACCCCGCTGGGGGTGGACGTCCGCAAGGTGGTGGAGCTGGGCATCACGCCCGCGGTCACCACCGGCATCCTGCACCTCTCGGCCGGCACCGGCCAGGTCGGCGCCGGCGTGGCCGAAGCCCCGCTGGCCTGCTTCGCCGACGCCCTATCCGACCTCGACCACCGCCTGTCCGCCTAGCCCAGGGCGACCTCGATCGGCGGGGAGAGCGCGATCGTGTTGGACACGTAGCACACCCGCAGGGCCGGTTCGAGCAGCCGCTGCACCTGCTCGGCCGGGGCGTCGCAGCTGACGGTGAGCTGCAGCCGGCGGAACTTGGGGCCGTCGTACGTGCCGGTCGCGGTGACGACCAGGCCCGGGAGGCTGATGCCGCGCTTCCCGGCGGCCCAGTTGAGTGCGAGCGTATAGCACGAGGCCAGCGCGGCCAGCAGGTACTCGGTTGGCATCGGGCCGGTGCCGGTGCCACCGGAACCCGGCGGCTCGTCGACTACCAGGTCGAAGCCGCCCGCCTCGACCCGGCAGCGCCAGCCGCCCTCGAACCTGGCCACCACCGAGTTGGTGTGCGGCCTGCCGGGGTCGGTCACCCGGCCCGACCCCGGCCAGCCAAAGACGGTGTCAGACCGTCCACGTGTTGAGCTGGAAGGCGCCGGCCCGCCACGCGGTCAAGGCCGAGTCGAGGACGTCGAGCGGGCTGAAGGCCCTGACGCCATCGATGAGGTCCTCCTCGCGGAAGCCGTACAGCGCGCCCATGGCGAACCGGCAGGCGTAGACCGTGGCGCCCTCCTTGAGCAGCGTCTCGATCTGCCGGTTCCCGGCCAGGTTGCCCGGGAAGCCCTCGGTGCCGATGGTCGGGTAGCCGCGGTGCCGGGACGCCAGCAGGACGCCGGGGCCGTACAGAACGATCGACACGTCGAAGCCCTTGCGCACCAGCCGGGTGGAGGTGAGCAGGTTCACCAG
>WNGJ01003649.1_pt1 | contig 20216 bp, 20 predicted proteins | sample 5400611 | NCBI WGS metagenome assembly WNGJ01 (sample SAMN13153375, study PRJNA577476) | soil metagenome | isolation source: 40 cm soil or saprolite under Garry oak tree replicate 1 | place: USA:California | collected 2016-06-15
CTCTTTCGATCGCGACGCTTCGCCGCGTACGTCGCGTTGTTCGGGTTGGGGATCCTGCTTCTGAGCCTCGCCCTGGTGCCGACGTGGCCCGTCGACGTCGCACGCGTGATCCTCGGTCAACAGCTCCTCGCCGATCGTGACCTCGGCACTCTGTGGGCGTTCGCGATCGTCCTCGGCCTGCCTTCCGCAGTGGGCGCCGCCGCGGCAGTGCTGACCTGCGTCCTGTTCGTGGCGGTCCTCCCGCGTCGTCGGCTCCGTCCCCGTGAGCTCGTTGCCGTTCTTGCGGCGTCGTCGTTCCTCGTGACTCCCTACGCGCGACCGCACGACGAGGTCGCCCTCGCGGTCTGCTGGGCGAGCGCTCTCGCCCTGGCGAGGATCGTGGAGGGTCGACTCCGATCGGCGCTGGTGGGTGCGGTGATCGTCGTCGCGTTCGTCCTGCCCTGGCTCTTGACCATCATGTCTCTGCTGGGGGCCCCGCTCGCGGCGCACGTCCTCGTCACACTCGCGACCGCGGCCCTGACGGCGTACGCGCTCCGGCGGCTCGGACCTTTGCTTGGAGCACAGAGCGCTCCGATCAGCCTACCCAGTACCACTGCACGAACATCGCGGTGAGTACCATTCCGATCGTCGCGCCGAGGGCCACATACGCTCGACCGAACCAAGGCGGTGCGATCGCGGCAAGCGCCATGAACGCCGGGAAGACGGCGAGGTAGTAGCGCGGCGCCGAGGTGAGCGACCCGGTCGAGATCGCGACCAGGAAAACAACCGTCGCGTACGCCGCGAGGCTCGGCCGCAGCACTCTCCAGGAGATCACGACAAGCACTCCGATGAGAACGGTGAGCGCGAACACGAAATACGGGAATCCGTAGATCGCCGGATCGAAGAGATCGGCGAATGCCTGCAGCGAGAGACCGGGTCGTCCGCCCCACTGCGCCTGCGCTGTGAGGAGCGCGCGCGGATCGCCCGTAATGAGCCAGAGAACGGCGAGCCACGCGAAGAAGGCGGCCGGCGCGAGAAGCGTCGATGCGAGACCGCGGACCGCGATCGGCCGGCGAAGCGCTTCCATCGCGAGTGGCAAGGCGACGACCGCGCCGAAGGGTCGCGTCAGCGCGGCAAGCGCGGCGAGCGTCCCTGCGAGAAGCCACTCCCGACGCCGCGCGTGATACATCGCGGCGACCGCCAGCAAAAGAAACAGGGACTCGGCGTATACGACGGAGAGGAACACGGCCGTAGGAAACACGAGGAGGTACACGCACGCTCGCGTCGCGGTCTTCGCGTTGTGGTCGAGCATCACCGATCGCGCGAGGTACACCAGGGCCCCGAAGAGTGCGAGGTTGGAAATCACGAGGCCGGCCGCGAGGTAGGCGTCGTCGCTGCCGAACAGCGCGCCTCCCATCCGCATGAGGAACGGATAGAGCGGGAAGTAGGCCACATGCGATAGGGCGTCGGCGCGGTACCCGTCGCGGGCGATCGTCAGGTACGGGTCGGCGTCCCAGCGGGAGGCCATGTCCAGTAGCGGGATGCTCGATGCATGGCACGCGTCTCGGCAGACCGCCGAGAGTGGGACAAACGTGGTAGCCGCGAGCGCGACGACCGCAACCATCGCGCGTGTGAGAAGGAACAGAACGAGCACCCCGCGCGCGGCTGACACCGCGGAGATGCTAGGTGCTCGGGAGATCTATTCCGTTACGTCTCGCAAATTCGATCGCATCGGGATACCCCGCATCGGCATGTCGCATCACGCCCGTCCCCGGGTCGGTCGTGAGCACGCGGCGCAGCTTCTCTCGCCCGAGGGGCGTGCCGTCCGCGACGACGACCATCCCGGCGTGGATCGAGTTCCCGATGCCCACACCGCCACCGTGATGCACCGACACCCACGTCGCTCCGGAGGCCGTGTTCACGAGCGCGTTCAGCACCGGCCAGTCCGCGATCGCATCGCTCCCGTCGCGCATGTTTTCGGTCTCGCGATATGGTGAGGCGACCGAGCCCGAGTCGAGATGGTCGCGCCCGATCACGATCGGGGCGCGTATCTCGCCTCGCGCGACCAGATCGTCTATGCGCTCGCCGAATTCGGCGCGCTCGCCATAGCCAAGCCAGCACACCCGTGCCGGGAGTCCCTGATAGGGCACGCGCTCGCCGGCGAGTCGGATCCACCGCGCGAGAGTGCGGTCCTCCGGAAAAAGCTCGAGGACGAGCCGGTCGGTGCGCCGGATGTCCGCGGCATCGCCGGAGAGAGCGACCCAGCGGAACGGGCCGCGTCCTTCCGAGAAGAGCGGACGGATATAAGCGGGCACGAACCCCGGGTAGCTGAACGCATCCGCGTACCCCGCCGCCAGCGCCTCGCCGCGCAGGTTGTTCCCGTAGTCGAAGGCGACGGCACCCCGTGACGCGAGAGCGACGATGGCCTCGCAGTGACGTGCCATCGATGCGCGCGACCGGCGCAAGTACTCCTCGGGGTCCGCACGGCGGAGCGAGGCGGGGTCTGGGACGCCGGCGGGCACGTAGCCATCCAGCGGGTCATGCGCGCTCGTTTGATCGGTGACCACATCGACGGCGATGCCGCGGCTGACGATCTCGGGCAGGACCTCGGCGGCGTTCCCGACGAGGCCGACTGACCGCGCGGTGTGTTCGCGGCGGTAGCGCTCGACCTTCACGATCGCATCGTCGAGCGACGGAGCGATCTCATCGAGGAAGCCCTGTGACCGGCGCCGCTCCGCGCGGGCTGGGTTGACGTCGAGGATGAGCGCCGTTCCCTCGTTCATCGTGACCGCCATCGGCTGAGCGCCGCCCATCCCGCCCAGTCCGGCCGTAACGACGAGCCGACCCGCGAGGGTCCCACCGAAGTGTTTGCGCGCGACCGCGGCGAACGTCTCGTAGGTCCCTTGAAGGATCCCCTGCGTTCCGATGTAGATCCAGGACCCCGCGGTCATCTGCCCGTACATCGTCAGGCCGGCGTCCTCGAGCCGGCGGAATTCCTCCCACGTCGCCCAGCGCGGCACGATGAGAGCGTTCGCGATGAGCACGCGCGGCGCCCACTCGTGCGTGCGGAAGACACCGACCGGCTTTCCCGATTGCACCAGGAGCGTCTCGTCCTGCTTGAGTCGTGCGAGTGTGGCGAGGATTCGATCGAAAGCCGTCCACGAGCGCGCGGCACGCCCTGTTCCGCCATAGACGATGAGCTCATCGGGGCTCTCCGCGACGTCCGGGTCGAGATTGTTCTGGATCATGCGGAACGCGGCCTCCTGCGGCCAGCCGAGGCAGTGCAGCGCATTGCCTCGCGGAGCGCGAACGGTACGTGCCGCGACCGTCACGGTCTCAATTGTCCATCGCCTCCGGATGTGCCAGCGGATCGGACACCTCCCGCCCGGTGGGGCTTCCTAGACTCCCCGGGGTGAGGGTCACTGTGGCGATCCCGGCGTATGACGAGGTCACCAGTCTCGGGGCCGTGGTCGCCGAGGGGATCGCGGAGCTTGCGGCGATCGGCCTGACGGACGACGGCGAGGTCTTGATCGTCGACGACGGAAGCACCGACGGGACTTCGGCGCTGGCCGATGAGCTCGTCAGCTCGACACCGAACGTGCGCGTCGTCCATCACGGACGGAACCGCGGGTTCTCCGGAGCGATGCGGACCTGCTTCCGCGAGTCGCGCGGCGACTGGATCTTCCTCGCGCCCGCCGACGGCCAGTCGAGCATGTCCGACCTCGGGCGGTTCCTCGACGCGTCCGCCAACGCCGACATCGTCATCGGTGTGAGGGAGTCACGCGCGGACCATCCCGGTCGCCGATTCCTATCGCGCGCTTTCCACCTGATCGCGCGGAGTCTGCTCGCGATTCCGGTACGTGAATTCAGCTCGATCTTCCTGTTCCGCCGATCGCTGCTAGACACGATGCCTCTTCGTTCGAGGGACAACGGCGCCACGATGCTGCCCGAGGTTCTCTTCCGCGCGCATTCGCGTGGTGCCGTCATGGTCACCGTTGTCGTGCCGCATTTCCCGCGCCGCTCCGGTCGGGCGAAGGGTGGTCGGTTATCCGTCGTGCTCGTCACCCTGGTCGAACTCGTCCGCATTGCGGTGCTCGTGCGCATCGACGAGATGAGACGAGTCGGACGAGTCGAGACCTAAACCGGGCTGCTCAGGGACAGAGGGCGCCTGGCGGGAGACGGCGCTCGTTCGACCGTACCGACCGCCGCGACGTACCAGCTCCGGAAGCGCGTCCCCGCGTTCGCGACGGGGCCGATCGCACGAGCGGCTCGATCGTGTCGATATCGCTCGATCCGAGCGAGCGCGTCGTCGAGCGATGGCGAGATCTCGTCGAGAAAGCATGCTGCAGCGCGGTGCCTCGCGGCGCGCGGATCGTGCGTGCGGCGACTGTCACGGTCTCAATTGTCCATCGACTCCATCCGTGGGGCATCGCGCCTCGCCGGACACCGGCCCCGGGACGGCGATGCCCTAGGGTGCGCCGCATCCAGCTCTCGATCGTGATCCCTGCTCATAACGAGGAAGTCACGGTGGCCGGGGTCGTGAGAGGCCACCGCGAGGTCGCGGGGCCGAGCTCCAGCGCTCGTGCGCCGAGGTCGCTGAGCTTCGGCTGTTGCGCAATCCGTCGCGTCTGGGGATCCCGCCGACGATGAAGCGTCTGTACGCCGAAGCACATGGTGAGTGGATCTACTTCACGCCCGCGGACGGCCAGGTACCCGCCGCCGCGCTCGAGCCGATGTGGGCGATACGCGATGGCACCGCGCTGGTCGTCGGTCGCCGCGTCCCGCGACGCGACCCGGCGAGCCGCGTCGTCATCGCTCAGCTCTACTCAGGCCTGCTGCGCCGGATCTTCCGGTTGCCGGTGCACGACATAGACAGCGTGAAGCTCTACCGGGCCGAGGAGCTCCGGTCCGTTCCGCCCAGAAGCGAGTCGAACTTTTTCGAGGCCGAAATGCTCATCACCCTCTGCACGCGCGGCCGTGCCGTCCGCGAGATCAACATCCCGCACCGCCCCCGCATCGCGGGTGAAGCGAAGGGCGTGACACCCGCCGGCGCGCTGCTCGCCATGCGCGACGTCGCGGCCTTCACCTTTCGATGGCTTCTTCGTCGCGACCGTTAACGGCGTCCGGCGTTCTCTTCGCCGTCCTCGTGGCCGGCGCGGTGCTGGCATTGGGCGCGAGGGCGGCGGTCACCGTGCGCGACGCGGATATCTCCGATTTCCGGTGCTTCTACGAGGCCGGCCGCCTCGTCGCCGCGGGTTCTGATCCGTACGACCGGACCGCCTGGGCGGCCGCCGCGTACACGGACCCGGATCGCGTGCCGCACTGCGCGAAGACTTTCATTTATCCGCTCTGGACCGCGGTGGCCATGACGCCGCTTTCGCTCTTGCCCGAGCGGACGGCGGTGGCTCTTTGGGAGGCGATCCTCTTTTTGTGTTCGCTCGGCGCGGTCGCGCTCATCTCGCGTACGTGGGCGATGCTCGGCGGGGCGAGGCTCCTTCTCGTCACGCTGCTCTGGTCGCAGCCGATGTTCAGCGCGATCGGCAATGCGCAATTCGGTCCGGTGATCCTGCTGTCCGTGGCTGCGCTCGGCCACGCGCTCGAGCGCGGCCGCCCGCGCACCCTCGCCGCCGCGTGGTGGCTGATGCTCCTCAAGCCGCACATCACGGCGCTGGTCATGGTTGGCGCGCTCTTCACGATCTCCCGGCGCGCAGCCGGTGCCCTCCTCGCGGGTGCGCTCGTCATCGCGCTCGCCACGCTGCTGCTGATCCGCACCTGGCCGCTGGATCTGATCCGCGAAAATATCGATCAACAGCAGCTTCTCGGAGACCGCGGCCTCGGCACGTTCTGGACGCTCTCGTCGGACGTCGGTCTTCCGGCCATCCTCGGCGGTGGGGTGGCCCTTTTGGTAGTCCTCGTTTGCGCCACATCGCTCCCGCGTCGACGACTTCGTCCCCGCGAGACGGTCGCCGCTCTCGTCGCGGCGTCCTTCCTTCTCACGCCCTACGCGCGTCCGCACGACCTCGTCGTGCTCGCGGTGTGCTGGGGAGCGGGGCTGGCCGCGGCAAGGCAGGCGCACGCTGGCGCACGCGCCAGGCTCGCGGCCGTGGTGATCGCGACGGGTCTGTTCATTCCGTGGATCGTGACGGTGCTGTCGCTCTTCGGCGCTCCGCTCTCGCTCTACGTGGCTGTTTCGGTCGCGACCGCGGCGCTTACGGTCGTCGCGATCCGTGAGGGATCGAGCGGCCAGAGCGACCACACGATCATCGCGTAGATCACCAGGGGCACGACCGCCGAGAACGACTCGAGATTGCGCGCGGCCGCGACGACCGCGAGCAGCGTGGCGACGACGAGCAACGTCAGCGTTCCGGCGACGACGAGCAGCACCGCGGCGCGGGGCGAGCGCCGCGCGACGACGCCCGCTCCCACCACGAGTGGCACCAACAGAAGGATGTGGTCGTACGACCAGGTGTACGGAGCCGCGACCGAAGAAAGCGCGAGCCATGCCGCGAGAGCGGCGTCGCTGCGAAGGTCGAAGTGAAGCGCGGCCAGGGCGCCCGCGATGATCGTGCCGAGCGCGACCCACGTTCCGACGGGGCCGAGGACGCCGTAGAGCACCGTCGCGAGGGTCGTCGTCTTCGGCGGATCGAATAGCCGCTGCGCCGGCATGTCTTGCAGCCACGCCGCCGGCCACTGCGGCAACAGGACGATCGAGACGAGCGCGAGGATGCCCGCAAAGACCATCGCGGCCGGTACGAAGCGGCGCCGGCCACTCCGCCAGGCCCACGCCGCGAGTGCGGGCCCCGAGAGGAGGAAGAGCTGCGGCTTCACCACGAGAAGGACGGCGCTCGCCGCCGCCGAGATCGCCCGCCCCGCCCGCAGCAGAACGATCGCGGCGGCCACCGCCGCGAGAAGGATGAAGCCCCATTGCCCCAGAAGGACGTTGAGGCGCGCGGGATGCGAGCCGAGGAGTGCGAGGCCGACGAGGGTGTGCGCGACCGGTATGCCTGGGAGATACGCGCGGAGTAGCGTCCATGTCGCGATCGCCGCGGCGGCGAGCCCGACAAAGAGCCATACCGCGGCCGCCGTGTCGAGATCGAGGAGCGCCAACGGGTACAGCAGCACAAGCGACCATCCGAAATAGCCGAACACGCTCGTGTCGGTCGTGACTGCGCCGAGCGAGACTGCCGTCGTGTGCCAGGTCGCGCGGGCGTACGGGTCCATCCCGAGGATGAATGCGCGCGGGCCCACCCAGAACTGCGCGAAATCGCCTTGACGGACCGCCGCTGGCGAGCGGTCGGCGTACCCCGAGGCGATGAGGATGGCCGCGCCGAGCGCGAGCCCAACGAGGTACGCGATGAAATCGATCCGGCGCACGGTCGGATGGTATGGACGACCGGCACGTCGGTCGGGATCAGGCCGGGATAGACCGCCCCCGCTGGTCAACGCTCGCAGTCCGATAATCGGCGCGTGGATCCCGTCACTCTCGCCATCCACGCCACGCCGGCTTTCGTCGCGAGCGCGGTCGAGTTCGTCGAGGCGACGACGATCGTTCTAGCCGTGGGGGTCACGCGCGGATGGCGCGCGCCGCTCATCGGCACGCTCGCGGCCACCGCGACGCTCGCGGTCATCATCGCGACGCTCGGTGTCGCGATCGTGACGATCGTCCCAGAGCTTCTCTTGAAAGGCGTCGTCGGCTCGCTTCTGCTCCTCTTCGGCCTCCGCTGGCTCCGCAAGGCGGTCCTCCGGTTCGCCGGCATCGTCGCCATTCACGACGAGGAGCTGATCTACCTGCGCGAGGTCGCCGAGCTTCGCGCTCAGGGTCTCCAGCGGAAGAAGTTCGACTGGATCGGATTTCTCGTGGCATACAAGGCGGTCCTGCTCGAGGGGACCGAGGTCGCGTTCATCGTGATCGCGTTCGGCGCGGCAGGCGGGACCGCTCTTACCGCGGCGACCGCCGGCGCGATCGCGGCGGGCCTGTTCGTCATCGTCCTCGGCGCCGCTCTGCGGCAGCCGCTCACGATGGTCCCCGAGAACTGGCTGAAGTTTGGCGTCGGCGCGATGCTCTGTAGCTTCGGCGTGTTCTGGTTCGCCGAAGCCCTCGGGATGACGTGGCCGGGCGATGCGCTTTCGATCCCCTTGATCGTCGCAACGTTCCTCGCCGCGAGCTGGCTCGCGGTGCGGATGCTGAAGGCGATCCTGCCGCAGGGCGCGCGCGTGGACGCGCGCAATGTTTAACGGCATCTGGTCGATCCTGGTCGGTCTTCTTATCGAAGACGGCCAGCTTGCCATCGGCGCGCTTCTCGCGCTTGCCATTACGTGGGCGCTCGCGACCGCCGGCGGCGCCTCCGCTCAGCAGGTCGTCGGATGGGTGCTCCTCGTGATGGTCCTCGTGCTCGTCGTCGCGAACCTTTACCGCGCCGGCTTGACCGCGCGCGCGCGGGTGAGCTCCGCCCAGCGGTAGCACCTGCGCTCGTGGTCGTTCCGGATGCCGACCGCCTGCATGAACGACTCGACGATGGTGGGCCCGATGAACCGGAAGCCGCGCTTCTTCAAGTCCTTGGACAAGACGTCCTTGTCATTGAATGCCCAAACGTACCGATCGAACGAGCCGAACTCTTTCCGCAAAACCAGAAGCGCCTTGGCATTGCTGACGGCCGACAAGATCTTCGCGCGGTTGCGGATGATCGTCTCGTCGCGCATGAGCCGGGTTACGTCCCTTGAAGTGAACTTGGCGACCTTGACCGGATCGAACCGAGCGAATGCGCTCCTGAATGCGGGTCGCTTTCTCAAGACGGTCTCCCAACTGAGGCCGGCTTGCATGCCCTCGAGAATCAGGAATTCAAAGAGGCCTCGGTCGCGGTGCACCGGCGAACCCCACTCGATGTCGTGATAGCTCAGTAGTGGTTCCCGCGTGGCCCACGCGCATCGGACGACGCGACGCGGCGCCGAGGGCCCCCGCGCGACGGGGTACCGGCCGGAGGCCGGGGGGTCCACCGTCGCGGAAAGAGGGTTTCGGCGCCGCGTCGCAGGTGCGGCTATGCGCCACCCCACTTCTGAAGCAGCTCAGGCAATTCCGATAGCCGAGTGACCTCAGCCGTTGCAACGGCGATCGACGAGGGGAAACCGGATTCGTTCTTTCTCCAAACGGCACGCATGCCGGCCTCAAGCGCCCCGGAGACGTCGTCCACCATCCTGTCTCCGATCATGACGCACTCGTCGGGGGAGACATCAAGTCGACGCGCCACTTCGGCAAACACGCTTCGATGAGGCTTGGAGTGGGGCAGATCTGATGTGTACACGATCGCGTCGAGCAGACCGGCCAGGCCGTGCATCACAAGGTCCGCGTTATGCCAGTCTGCGGCCCACCACGTATTCGATAACAGTCCCAATCGATAGCCCCGATCTCGCAGCGTTTTCAGAATGCTCGCGGCGTCGGGGTCGACGGTCGACCAGCCCGCGATCGCTTTGGCGTACCCGTCCATCGCGCCGAGGAGCTCCGCGCCACTCACCGGCACGCCGAGGCGGTCGAAGGCTTCGCGCACGAGGCCCGTCGGCGGTCCGCTCCAGTGTTCGGTGTCGACCCTTCGCCAGTGCTCGCGTTCGGCATCGCGCATGGCGTTCACGTAGGCGTCGCGCGCCGGCCACTTGCGATCGGCGAACTGGGTGACGAGGTGGTCGTAGGAGGCGGCCCACTTGAGGTCCGAACCCGTCTCCCAATCGGACCAGTGCACGAGGGTGCCGCCGAGGTCGAAGATCACTGCGCGGGGAGCGGCCATCCGTTCGAAACTGTACGAAACGACGCTGCAGTCGCGAAGCGCGCATTCTGGCGTTGTGGACCTGACGTGGCTGATCTGGCTCTTCGTGCTCGCCCAGTTCTTCGTTCCGCTGTACCAGAAGCAGATGCTCGCGCTCCGGCGGAACAGGGCCTTCCGAGGCTTCGAGCAGCGTCGCAAGACGCGCCTCATCACGATGATCCATCGCCAGGAGACCATGAGCTTCCTCGGGTTCCCTCTGGCTCGGTACATCGACATCGAGGATTCCGAGCAAGTCCTCCGGGCGGTCCGCCTCACCCCCGAGGACATGCCCATCGACTTTCTCCTCCACACGCCGGGCGGTCTCGTCCTTGCTGCGGAGCAGATCGCGTTCGCTTTGAAGCGTCACAAGGGAAAGGTCACCGTGTTCGTGCCCCACTACGCAATGTCCGGCGGCGCCCTGCTCGCGATCTCGGCAGACGAGCTCGTCATGGATCCGAACGCCGTGCTCGGTCCCGTGGACCCGCAGCTGGGGAGCGCGCAGTCCGCATTCCCCGCGGCATCGATCGTTCGCGCGCTCGCGCAGCCAAATCCGAATCGCGACGACCAGACGCTCATCCTCGGCGACGTCGCCGAGAAAGCGCTCCGTCAGGTGAAGGCGACGGTCAAGAAGCTGCTCCTCGAGCATCACGCCGAGGCCGATGCGGAACGGATCGCCACAAAGCTCAGCTCGGGCGAGTGGACGCACGACTACGCACTCGATGTCGCGGGTCTGCGCGAGCTCGGCATCACGGTGACCGAAGAGATGCCGCGCGAGATCTACGAGCTCATGGATCTGTTCCCGCAGACAAGCCAGCGGCGACCGAGCGTCGAGTTCATCCCGCTGCCGTACACGGCGCCACCGCCCGCGGTGCGCCCGCGAGGCGGCGGCTCCCCAAGCTAGCCGGCCATCGCCTTTCGCACCCGCTCCCGCGTGAGCGGGACCGAGCGAAGACGTGCGCCGCTCGCCGCGTAGACCGCGTTCGCGATCGCGGCGGCTGTGGGCACGGCGCCCGGCTCGCCGACGCCCGTGGGCGGAGCGGCCTCGTCGCCGGCGACGAGAACATCGATGGACTCCGGCGCGTCCCGGAACGTCGCGATGGGATAGGTGTCCCATCCGGTGTTGATCACCCGGCCGTCGCGGTGAAGGAGCTCCTCCCTCAGCGTCCACGACGCCGACTGCTGGATGCCGCCTTCGATCTGATTGCGCACGCCCTCGGGATTGAGCGTCTGGCCCGGATCGACGACGCACCACACGTTCACCAGGCGTACCGCTCCGGAAAGCGACACGTCGACTTCGGCGACCTGCGCCACGTAGGTGTCGTGGTAGACGGTGCACGCGATGCCGCGACCGCGCCGGCCACTCGGACGTTCGCGCCAGCGGCTACGCTCCGCGACCCGCTCGACGACGCGGCGAAAGCGCTCATCGTCGATGTGCCGCAGGCGGAACGCGAGCGGATCCTGTTCCGAAAGCGAGGCGAGCTCGTCCATGAACGACTCGATCGCGAACACGTTCTCCGCGGCGGCGAGCGAGCGGAAGTTCGCGGTGCGCAGGCGTGTCGGTTCGATGTGCAACGTCACCCTCGCCGGAAAGCCCGTGTACGGCGGCACCGCGTTGCGCCCCGAGGTGACGGTGAGGACCTGCGGATCAAGGCCGGCGGCCGAGTGCACGTTGGTGTGCTCGTCGTAGCGCCAGGCCGCGATCCGGCCTGCGGCATCGAGGCCCGCGGAGATCTCGAGCACCGCCTCGGGCCGGGACGGCGACCACGCGAACTCCTCCTCGCGCGTCCACTGCAGCAGCACCGGGCGGCCGGAGCCTTTGGAGAGGATCGCGGCCTCCACCGCGGCGTCGGCCGCGCTGTTGCGGCCATACGTCCCGCTCGTGATCTGCGGAAGCACGCGGACCTTCTTCTCCGGTAGGCCGACCGTTTTCGCGACCTGCTCGCGTACGCCGAACGGACGCTGCGTGCCGACGTACATCGTCGCGCCGGCCGCGCGGATATCGGCCACGGCCGCGCTCGGGCCGATCGGCGCGCTCGCGATCGGCGGGAGCACGTATGTCTGCGCCAGCCGCACCGACGCGGCGCGGAATTTCTCGTCGACGTCCGCATCCGAGCGAATGGGCACCTCGGCGGTCGGTCCCTCGACCGGGACGACGTGCCACTCCGCGACGACCGCTCCCGCTGCCGCGCGCGCTTGCTCGTCTCGCTCGGCCACGACGCCGACGACGTCGCCCTGGCGGACGACGGCGATCACTCCCGGCATCGTTCGCGCGGCAGAGTCGTCCAGCGAGCGAAGCTTCGCGCCGCGCATCGGGGGACGCACCATCGCGCCCCTCGCCATGCCCGGCAGGCGGACGTCAGCGACGAACGTGGCTCGGCCGGTGACGATGTCACGCGCTTCCAGGCGCGGCATCGGGCGGCCCGCGTACTTTCGGCGGTCTACGGGCATGAGCGCGACCCGGTCCGGGATCGTGCCAGCGAGTGGCTCCGAATCGAGCAGCTCCGCGTACGGCACGCGCTTGCCGCCGCCGACGATGGCGCCCGCCTCCGTGTCGAGCTTTTCCGCAGGGAGTCCGAGCTTCGCGCTCGCGCGGTCGAGGAGCAATTGCCGCGCGAACGCTGCCGCCTTGCGCAGGAGCGGTGTTTCCTGCACGACCGAGTGGCTCCCGAACGTCCCGAAGTCGAACGGCACCTGGTCGGTGTCTCCGAGCACGACGTTCACACGCTCGATCGGGATGTCGAGCTCGTCCGCGACGATCTGCGCGAACGCGGTGCGGATGCCCTGGCCGAACTCGATCTTTCCCGAGAGCGCGGTGATGCTCCCGTCCGGCTCGACACGGATCCGCTGCTCGAGCCGCTCGGGGTCGTGCCGGTCCCACATCAGGACGGAGACGCAACTTTCAGGACGGCGCGGATCGCACGACCGTAGACGCCGCAGCGGCACAGGTTGCCGGCGAGCGCGTCCCGTATCGAGATCTCGTCGGGCCCCGGATCGCGCCCGAGCAGCGCGGCCGCCGAGATCACCATGCCGCTCGTGCAGTACCCGCATTGCATGGCGTCCTCGTCGACGAATGCCTGCTGCACGGGATGCAGCCGCGAGCCTTCGGCGAGGCCCTCCACTGTCGTGATCTCCATGCGTGTCGCCTGGTCCGCCGTGAGAAGGCAGGACGCGACTGCTCGGCTGTCGGCGATCACGTAGCAGGCTCCGCATTGGCCGCGACCGCAGCCGTAGCGCGTGCCGGTGAGGCCCAGGTCGTCGCGGAGGACCGAGAGGAGCGTCGTGTTCGGCGGGACGTCGACGTCATGGCGCTCGCCGTTCACGGTCAGCGCGAGCTTCACGAGAGCTCCGGCAGCCGCATGCGCACCGCGGCGATGAGCACTTCGCGCGCGATCGAGTCGGCCATCGCTGCGATCTCACCTGACAACGCGCGGTCTTCGTCGAGGCCAGGAGAACGCTCCCGAACCACCCGCCGGGCCTCCTCGACTCCCGGCCCGGTCGTGGTCTCGAGCAGGTCCAGCCCCTGCGCCGCGCAGAGCGCTTCGATCGCGAGGACCTCGCGGGTGTTGCGCACCACGTCGGCGAACTTGTGGGCAGCGTGCACGCCCATGCTGACATGGTCCTCCATGCCGGCCGAGGTCTGCACCGACAGGACCGAGGCGGGGAACGCGCGCAGCCGGTTCTCGGTAACGAGGGCGGCCGAGGTGTACTGCGCGACCATGAAGCCGGAGTTCGTCCCCGGATTCCGCGTCAGGAACGGCGGCAGGCCGCTCGTATGCCCATTCGTCATCCGGTCGACGCGCGCCTCGCTGATGTCCGCGAGCTCTGCGACGGCGATCGTCGCGAGGTCGAGGGCGATCGCGACGGGCTGGCCATGGAAATTCCCGCCGCTCACCACCCGGTGATCCTCCGCGAACACGATGGGGTTGTCGGTCACCGAGTTGATTTCGACCTCGAGGACTCGGCGCGCGTACGCGAGTGCGTCGCGCGATGCGCCGTGGACCTGCGGCATGCACCGGACCGAATATGGATCCTGCACGCGCGGATCGCCGACCCGGTGCGACGCGACGTTAGGACTTCCAGCCATGAGGGAGCGGAGATTCGCGGCGACGGCCTGCTGCCCAGGGTGCGGCCGCGTCGCGTTGAGCTCCTGATCCCAGGCTCGGTCAGTCGCGCGCAGCGCCTCGGCGGACATCGCCCCGACCACGTCCGCGGTCGTCGCGAGCACCTCAGCGTCGTGGAGCGCGAGGCAGCCGATCGCGCTCATGACCTGAGTTCCGTTGATGAGTGAGACGCCTTCCTTCGCGCCGAGCTCGATGGGCTTCAAACCCGCCGCTCTCAGCGCATCCGCTCCGCTTCTGCGCTTGCCCTGGTCGATCGCCTCTCCCTCGCCGATCAGGATGAGCGCCGCGTGCGCGAGCGGCGCGAGATCGCCGGACGCGCCGACGCTGCCGTGCCGCGGGATCGCCGGATGCACGCGCCGATTGACCATGTCGCAGAGGAGATCGATGACTTCGGCCCGCACCCCCGAATGGCCGGCGGCGAGTGTGTTGGCTCTGAGCAGAAGGATCGCCCGCACGACGTCCTCGGGCAGCGGCGGCCCGACGCCGACGGCATGGCTCCGCACGAGATTGCGCTGCAACGCCCGTAGCTCGTCGTGCGGTATGCGCACCATCGACAGGTCGCCGAACCCTGTGTTGATACCGTAAACGGCATCGTCGGCTTGAGCGATCTCGGCGACGACCTTCGCGGCCTGCTGCACCTGGCGCTCCGCGGATCGGTCGAGGCCCACCGCGACGTCGCGGCGCGCGACCGCGACGACGTCGGCGATGGTGAGGTCGTGGCCGGTGAGCCTGAGGGTGGCTATTTCAAGTTCTCGCGGTACCAGGCGCCGAGCTTGGTGTAGTGCTCGGCCGCGCCGACGGTCCAACGGGCGTCCTCGGGTCTGGCCTCGCGAACGACTCGCGCGGGGATGCCCAGGACGAGCGACCGCGGGGGCGGCGAGAATTTCTCCGGCAGCACCGCACCCGCGCCGATGATCGTCTCCTCGCCGATCACGTTGCCGCCGACGAGGACCGCGGCCTGTCCGATCAGGACGTTACGCGCGATCACGCTCGAATGAACGAGTGCGTTGTGCCCGATCGTGACGTCCGGCCCGACGAGCGTGGGCTCGCCCTCGTCGGTGTGGATCGTCGAGTTGTCCTGAACGTTCGAGCGCTCGCCGATCACGATGCGGTCCATATCGCCACGCAGGACGGTGCCGAACCAGACCGACGCGCCACTCTGCACCGTTACGTCGCCGACCAGCACGGCCGTCGGCGCGATGAACGCGTCTGGCGCGACCTTCGGCGTCTTGCCCCGGTAGCCGTAAAGCGGCACGTCGGGAACAATAGTGCGATGAAGACCCGCGACCTTCGCGTCACCGGCTACCGGCCACTCGTGCCGCCGGCGATCATCCTCGAGGAGCTGTCGCTCTCCGAGACCGGCTCACGCCTGGTCGCGAAATGGCGTGAGGACCTGACGCGCATCCTGTCTTTTGCGGACGACCGGCTCATCGCGATCGTCGGCCCGTGCTCCATCCACGATCCGGTCGCCGCGCTCGACTACGGGCGACGTTTGCATGGGCTCGGCGAAGAGCTGCGGGGCGACCTCGTCGTCGTCATGCGCGCCTATTTCATGAAGCCGCGAACGAGCGTGGGATGGAAGGGGCTCGTCTCGGACCCGCACCGCGACGGCTCTTTCCGCATCAATGACGGTCTTCGCCTGACGCGGCGTCTGCTGCTCGATCTCGTCGAGATCGGAGTGCCTGCCGCGTGCGAGTTCGTCGATCCCATCTCGCCGCAGTACACGAGCGACCTCGTCGCCTGGGCGGCGATCGGCGCGCGGACTACCGAGAGTCAGGTGCACCGCGAGCTCGCGTCGGGGCTCTCGATGCCTGTTGGATTCAAGAACGGCACCGACGGGAGCGTGCAGGTCGCGATCGACGCCGTGCGCGCCGCGCGCGAGCCGCACAGCTTCATGGGCGTCACCGAGCAAGGCCTCGCCGCGATCGTCGAGACCGGCGGTAATCCGAGCGCGCATATCGTCCTGCGTGGGGGGACGCCGGGGCCCAACTACGATTCCGCGAGCGTGCGCCGCACGATCTCCGCTCTGGCGTCAGCCTCGCTGCCCGCGCACCTCGTCATCGATCTCTCGCATGGCAACAGCCTCCGCGATCACGCGCGCCAGCCAGCGGTCGCGAGTGACGTCGCCGCGCAGATCACGGCGGGAGAGCGCGGGATCGTCGGGGTAATGGCGGAGAGCTTCATCGTCGAGGGACGGCAGGACGCCGACGCCTCGCCGCTTGTTTACGGGCAGAGCATCACCGACGCGTGCATCGGGTGGGATTCGACGGTCGCCGTGCTGAGGGAGCTCGCCGCTGCCGTTCGAACGCGTCGCGAGACTAGTTCGAGCGCTCGATCAGCCGATACCCGAACCCCCGCGCCGTCTCGATCAACACCTCGCTGACCTCCGCCTGCTCGAGCTTCTTGCGCAGGCGCCCGACGTGGACGTCGACCAGACGGGTGTCGCTTCCGGGCTCGTAGCTCCAGACGCCGACGAGAAGATCATCGCGGGTGAACACGCGACCCGGCTCGCCGGCAAGTGTGCGCAGGAGCTTGAACTCCGTCGGTGTCAGCGGGAGCTGCTTGTCGCCGGCGATCGCCTGCATGCTGGCGAGATCGACGATGAAGCGTCCGTAGCGCAGCTGCCGATCCTTCGAGTGGTCGTTGTGCACGCGGTCGCGGCGAAGCAGTGCTTCCACGCGCGCGGCGAGCTCGTCATTGTCGAACGGCTTGCCGAGGTAGTCGTCGGCGCCGATGCGCAGGCCGACCACGCGATCCGGCGGGTCGTCCTTCGCTGAGAGAAAGAGGACCGGTACATCCGAGTTGCGGCGGAGCTGCAGACAGAGGCTGATGCCGTCCACCGCGGGCATGAGGACGTCGAGTGTCACGAGGTCGGGGTGGAACTCGTGGAAGGTATCCATCGCCTGGCGCGCGTCGGTGATCGCTTTGACCTCGTGTCCGGCCTCCTCGAGGACGGTGCTGACCAGCCGAGCGACGTCTCGATCGTCGTCGACGACGAGGATCCGGCCGCCCAAGGCATCGCGCCGCGAGGACGGCGCGGTTTCCTGATCGAGCATGTGTAACGAAAGACGGCAAAACCCGTGCCATTTGTGCGACGGTGAGCGCCAGCTGGCTCGCCAGACACCTACCCGAGCGCTGTATTGGCCTGAATCAGCTTCTCGGCGATCCACGCGCCCCTGGCCCCGACATCGTCCGGCCAGGGTGTGAAAAAGAGCCGATCGGTCTCGTCTTCGATCTTCTGCCGGGCCATCGCGCCCTTGGCGGTCGCTTTGAGAGCGTCCGGTTCGACCAAGCCGTCCTTGCGCAGCCGCGCTACGGCCGCGCTCACGTCCTCGGGGCGCTGGTGCGTGAGAAGGTCCGCCAGCGCGGCATCGTCTGCCGCTTCCTCGCGCCACGTCCGCGTGAGCACCTCGACGTCCGGTCCGCCCAGGCCCGACGCCCCCCACGCGGCCATGTGGCAGTCGTCACGCACCTGCCACAGCCCGTACACCGCGGCGTCGAGCTGGGCGAACGAACCCGCTGGTGGGTCGTCGACGCGATAGCCGAACGCGAAGGGGGTGTGCCGGCGCTTCCCGGGTTCGATCGTCTTGGCGACGGCGAAGAACGCGCGATCGAGAAGGCGCGCGAGATCTGCGAGCTCGTCCTTCGGGATTGGCGTGAGCGACGCGTAGTGCGCGCGCGCTGCCTCGTGCATCGCGGCGGCGAGCCCTCGGCCCTTCTCGGTCAGGTACCACCGACCGTCCCGCTCTTCGGCGAGGCCCGCGCCACGCGCGGCCGCCGCCATCGGAAGCCAGCGTCCCGGGATCGTGCCGTACGCGCTCGTTAGGTCGCCGGGTTCGGGGCCGGCGCCGCGATCGCCCCGATAGGAGAGGTTGATGGTCCAGATGAACGTTGGTCGATCGAGACCGAGCTCCTCGGTCTTCTGCAGTGGAAAGGTCATCTTCGCGCGCCTCTTATTGAGGAATAGCGGAAGAAGCGGCGGGATCTCGAGTGGGTACGGGGGCCTCACCCGGCCATTGTGCCCAAAGAGCTAGCGCGTTGAGCTTTGCTGCTCGCGCTCCGCGTCCTCGATACAGAACGGCGTTTCCGGCACGAGGTCGAGCCGCTCGGCCGGTATCTCTTTTCCGCAGATGACGCACCGACCGTATTGGCCGCGCTCGAGGCGTCGGAGCGCCTCGTCGATGAGGCCGATCCTGGCTTCGAACATCGTCTGTCGCGCGAGGTCGAGCTCGCGCGATTCGGTTTCGCTCGCGAGGTCGGCTGGGTGCTGGTCGGCGAGGGCGACGTCTCCACCGCTATCGATCTGGGCGACAGCGAGGCGCTCCTTGATGCGTTCTACCGTCGACGCGATGTCGGCACGTTCGCGCTCGAGTCGCTCGCGTATCGCATTTGGGTCCATGTCCCCTCCGTGCGCCAGAATTGGGACGTGCTGCCACAGGACGTCAGCAAGCGGCGTTCCGAACTGCATCTCCTCGACGTCCGCGAGCAGGACGAATGGGATGCCGGGCACATCGAGGGCGCCCAGCACATCCCACTCGGCGAGCTCGGGCCGCGCCTGGCCGAGGTACCGAAGGCGCAGGTGGTCGTGGCGGTGTGCCGCAGCGGCTCGCGGAGCGATCGCGCCGCTGATGGTCTCCGCATGAGCGGGTTCAAGGCCGAGAACCTTGACGGCGGTGTGACCGCCTGGTCGCGCGCCGGTCTTCCCCTGGTCGCCAAGGGTGGCGGGCCCGGGCGCGTGATCTGAGTTGGGGGCGCTGCGCGCCGGGGGCCCCTCCCCCCGCGCCCCCCAGCCCCCGCTGGCGTGGCTTTCGACCGACGGCAAGAAGCTTCTGGTCACGCGCATTCTGCGGACGTTCGCATACGGCTATCTCACGGTCGTCATAGCGATCTACCTCGCACGGCTCGGCCTGGACACGATCCAGGTCGGCCTCGTGCTTTCCGCCGCGATCTTTGGATCGGCGCTGATGACGGTCCTATGGGCGCTCGCCGCCGATCGCTACGGACGGCGGCGCACGGTCGCGACGATGGCGGTGCTCATGATCGCCGGTGGCCTTCTCTTTGCCCTCGGCTCGAGCTTTCCTGTCCTCCTGCTGGGCGCGTTCACCGGGACGATCTCGGCGACCAGCTCAGAGGTGGGCGCATTCCTCACCGTCGAGCAGGCGATCCTCCCGCAGACCGCGCCGCCCGAGCGCCGGACCTGGCTTTTCTCCATCTACGCGTTCGTCGCGAACATCGCCCAGGCCGTGGGCTCCCTTTTCGCGGGGGTGGTCGCCGCCTTCGCGGCGCTCGGCCTTGCCGGCGCGGACGCGTACCGTCCCCTCTTTGTTCTCTACGCCGTCATCGGTCTCCTCAACCTCGTGATCTTCCTGAGTCTCTCGGACAAGGTGGAAGCCGCGCGGGTCGAAGGCCAGCGGCGTTTTTTCGGTGTTCATCGCTCCGCCGGGACTGTCGCGAAGCTCGGTGCCCTCTTCGGAGTCGACGCGTTTGCCGGCGGGCTCGTCGTGCAGTCGCTCGTTGCCTACTGGTTCTTTATCCGGTGGGGATTCGATCCGGGCCAGCTTGCCGTCCTGTTCTTCTTCGTGAACGTTCTCTCGGGCGTGTCGCTTCTGGCTGCGGGATGGCTCGCGAGTCGTATCGGTCTCATCAACACGATGGTCTTCACGCATTTGCCGTCGAGCGCTCTGCTCGTCCTCGTCCCGGTCATGCCGACGGGTGCGCTCGCCGCCGCCATGTTCCTCGCGCGGATGAGCATCTCGCAGATGGACGTCCCCACGCGACAGTCGTACACGATGGCCGTCGTCGATCCCGACGAGCGCACCGCCACAGCCGGCCTTACCAACGTCGCGCGCAGCACGGCTTCGGCGTTCGCGCCAGCAGTCACTGGATGGGCGTTCAGCGTTGCCGCGCTCGGCCTCCCATTCTTCATCGCGGGCGGCCTCAAAGTCGTCTACGACCTTCTCATCTTCCTTTCGTTCCGCGGGCTACGGCCGCCTGAAGAGCAGGGGCACGCAGCGCCAGCGCCGGAGGTAGGCTCCTGACGATGGCCGAGCGAGCCACGGAGGCCCCCGAATACCTCAGCAAGGCGTGGTTGGAGGACCACCTGCGCGAGGAGCGACGCGAAGCCGACTTGCTGAGCGAAGTCCGCGAAGCGATCTTCGGCGCGCAGGACGGCGTGACGAGCATCCTCACCGTCGTGATCACCGTCGCCACCGCCACGAGCAATCAGTACGCGGTCCTCGTGGCCGGGATCGCCGCCGCGATCGCCGAGGTCATCTCGATGGGCGCGGGCGAATACATGAGCTCGAAGAGCCAACGCGAGATC
>WNGJ01002049.1_pt1 | contig 20215 bp, 22 predicted proteins | sample 5400611 | NCBI WGS metagenome assembly WNGJ01 (sample SAMN13153375, study PRJNA577476) | soil metagenome | isolation source: 40 cm soil or saprolite under Garry oak tree replicate 1 | place: USA:California | collected 2016-06-15
GATGCATATCTTACTCTGTCTTCCGGGTGGAAATCATATCCATCATATGATCAACAAAAGTATCAATGGCGCCTGGGTCAGGTATCTGGGGGGCTTGCATATTCTGCATGAGCCCATCCAGAAGGGCGTAGGTGAGTAACGTACCCAAAAACATACGTGCTACTGTTGGCGGATCTATGTGTTCTTGGACCACTCCATTGCGCTGTCCAGAGCGCAACAGCGTCAGGAAGTAGTTGAATCCCTGCTCTGGGACAGTTTGGCGAAACAAGGTCCCAAGCTCAGGAAAGCGCGGCAATTCAGCCATTATGAGACGAAGGATGGCCAGATACTCTGGTTGCATCATCGTCTCTACTATCCTCTGGGCAGTAGTCCGCAAGAGCACGCGAAGCTCTTGTGTGTTCTTGGGCTCCGTAGATCGCTCTATCAACTGCACCCAGAAAAAGCGCTCGATAGTGAGTGAACGCAGCACATCCACGAACAGATCCTCTTTTTTAGCGTAATAGCGATAAAGCGTCTCCTTGGAAGTAGAGGCTGCAGCCGCAATCGCATCGGTACTAGTGGCTTGAAACCCATGCTGGAGGAACAGTTGTTTGGCGGCAGCTCGTATCTGCGCTCGTTTCTTCTCTGTGCGCGTCTGGGTCACGGATGGCTCGTTCATGCTTTCTCCTCTGCCTCATCAACGTATTAGAATTAGTACGGTACTGTACGGTACAACCATAACGTAGAAACAGGAGATTGTCAAGGCCTTTATTTGACTCTTGATCTCAATGAGGTTGGTCATAAATGCTCAGGCCGATTTGAGAAAGGCTTTGAGACCGACGCAAAGTGGCAAACCGTGCTCAAAATGGTACACTAAGTTGCACCTGGCAATTGGAATGTTCATGCAACCAGGGGTACCTTCTCTGGCAATGTGCGATTCCTGGTTCAGTAGGCTCTCTTTTGGGGCGGGTTACGCCCACACCTTCACATCACTATACACCACCTCAGTCGCCGCATCAGTGCCTTGCCCATATACACCTATCATCCCATGACTGGAGGTAAGGTTGCCATCACTTACCGCGCCTGCAACATGCCGACCATTCACATACAGATCAAAGCTGTTGCCGTTAGCCACAATCGCGATCGTATTGGGCTGATTCAGGCCCGCATGAAACGCCGACGTGCCTTGCGCTAAACCCTGTGCTAAAATGTTGCTACAATCATTGGCCATACACGCGCTGAACACATATCTGCCGCTTTCGTAAAGCTCAAAGTAGTAGAAAATATTGCCATTACGCCTGATAACTACGCCTCCCCCATCGTAAGATTGGCCCGCTCTCACAAACACCATTTGCATCTGGTACGTGAAATTGCTGAAATCCGTGGCAGTGGCAAAACACACGCCTCTATTGTTTGGCGCTTCAACCATGTGATATGCACCATCCATGAACTGGCACGACATCCCAGTCGCGCTATCACTAAACACCTGCCATTGGTGCCCCCCGTTATTCTCGCTTAACGGATCACTCAGCACCAGCCTCCCCCTATAGGGAGGATAGGGACTCAAATTTGCCGCAATCGCGGTCGCCGTAGCACTCCTTTGAGTGTTCACTGTTCCACTTACCCGGGCCGTTGCCGTTTCGGCCACGTGAGCGCGATCAGTGGCAGTTGCCTTAACCCCCGATTCTGGAGCGGCATGGCGTCCACCAAAATAAAAGAATAACCCTCCACTGCCAGCCAGCAGGAGAAATACCAGCACAGCCAGCAATACCACATTGCCCTCGGACAATTTACGGCGGCGATCAGTAATTACTCGCCCCCTACTATCTTGCATCGTTCCGCTTTCACTGGTCGTAGCCTTCGTGGCAGGCGCCGCGTCAAGTGGGGATGCGTCTGATAGCCTGCTCCCATCCTGGTTGGAAGGTATCACTGCATCATTACGCGCAGCAAGCTTATCCTCGGTTGTAGCCGCAGTAGAGTCATTGTTTACGCTGGCTTTTTCACCAGCAGTCACAGCAGTAGCATCGCCCTGCATAATCACTTTCTCGCCATCGCTAGGCAATGAAGGATGAGGAGCCGTACGCATAATTGAAAGCGTAAAATGTACCCTGCTTGTTGAACTACCCCCGGTAGTGACCTCACTTTGATCCTTTACACTCATAATCTGCCCATCGCGTATGCCTGCCGGTATCCTGATCCGAACCCGTCTTCCACCCGGTAGCGTCAAAATACGATTGGTACCACTTCGTACTTCTTCCTCGCTGATAACCAACGTAGCATAGGAATCACCGCCGCCAGTCGTATTCGTCGTTTTGATCAACGCAGACGTGCCGGGACTCGCAGTGCCCATAGTAATCGAGGAATCTATACGACGCAATGCTTGTCGAAAAGCAAAGGCAAAGGCAATGATAGAGGGAAAGCGTTCTTCCGCCCTCTTTGCCAACCCACGCAAGATCACTGCATCAATCGCAGTCGAAAGGCGCGGATTCAAATGGCTTGGCGCAACTGGCTGCGTGTTGACATGCGCATACATCAACTGCATGGGACTTCCCTGAAAAGGAGCGCGACCCGTAAGCAGTTCGTAGACCATCACTGCCAAAGCGTATTGATCGGTGGCAGGCACAGGATGACCCTCCCACTGTTCCGGCGCCATATAGGTCGGGGTGCCGCGAATGCTCAGGCTCGTGCTGGAAACAAACAGGCTAAGCTTTGCGATCCCGAAATCTGCCAGTAACAAATCAGGACGTCTCGGATTGCTCATGCCGGTACGAATCAGGAAATTGGAAGGTTTCACATCCTGGTGCACAACCTGGTGGTCATGTGCATATTGGAGCGCAGCCGCAGCCTGTTGTACCATCTGCTCAACACCTTGCAAGGAGAGCAAGGCCCCACCGCCTTTTTGCAACCAGTTAGCCAGAGAGCCTTCCTCGCGATACGGCATCACCAGGTAAGTCAGCATTGCTCCATTTACATTTTGTTCACCATAGTCATAAAGGGGTAAAATGCCAGGATGATCGAGCATTGCAATTGTTTTGGTTTCGCGTTGAAACAGGCGAATGGCCTCCATTGAACTCTCAGCCCCGCTACGTGTTGCTATCCCCGTTCGCACTACCTTGATTGCCACCAGTCGTTTGAAGCCCTGGTCTTGCGCGAGGTAGACTTCGCCCATACCACCACTACCAATCAATTTTAATAGGCGATAGCGACCAAGTTGTTGTTCTTCAAGCGACATTATCTTCACCTCGCTGCTTGTAATTTGGGAACATGCCCCCTTGCCATTTATATTCCTTTAAAGCGTCCATAGTATAGCATAACTCCTATCGAGATATAAAAAATGCTAATAATTTTAGGAGTTCTGTCATGGTCCATTTTGTTACAGGGTCTATGAATGTTCCCGAAAAGTATTCTGTTGCTCCTGGCCCCCGCCTTTGCGGAGGCCAGACCAATCGCCCATGCTAGGATAATTCACAGCCCTGCCACTGTTAAAAGGTACGTTGCCAGAACGTTATGATTATGGTATGCTTTGCAAACAGGTAAGCTACCTGGCACCCGCAGGAGGGGCCAGCACTTTCAGTATATTGAGAGCAACATTGGGAAACGAAGGACAACCACCACCCCTGCCCCAGCGGGGACCATCTGGACAACTACAACAACCATACTATGGCTGGCAATACGACCAGGATAATCCAGGTCCAAACGCACAGCGACCGCCCGCTGTACCTCCACAACCTGTGTATCCTCCCCCGCCACAGTACCAGCAGTCACCGCTGCCATTGCCTCCACAATACCAGCAGCCAGTCCGGGATATGGGCACCTCCCTGGGCTATGGGCAAGGCATGGAATACCAGTACTCTAATGCGCCTCAACCCTCTCAACCCATCGCACAATTACGGCAAGCTCGCCTGCAACAACTGCGCGAAGAGCGCATGCGTCGTCAACAACGCCGTATGCAGCCAGTTAAGCCAGGTATCGCGGGTCTCATTCAGCGCCTGGGAACGAGGCAACCCGCTGATGCACTACCCCCGCCAGCTATCAGGCCACCGGCCCACCAGTGGAACCGGGCAGCGCCACAACCGCGGGTTCCATCCCAATCATCACCCGGAATACCTGCTCCACCTGGGGACTTATCGCCTGTCCCTCCATCCAAGTTTGCTCCGCTCAACCAACGCAGCCCATCTGGCCTGCCCGGTGCAGGAAGCGATCAGCTGCAATCTGCTGCTCAATCTGCCCAGGATACAGGCATGATGCAAAAGGCGCGTATTGGCCGGGCATCGCTCATCCTCTCAAGCGCCTTCATTGCCAGCCGCGTACTCGGCCTGTTCCGCACCACGATGTTTGCCGCTATCTTCGGTGCAAGCACTACATCCGATGCATACTACCAGGCGTTTCTTGTACCCGACCTTATCTTCACCATCGTCGCCGGTGGAGCGCTTAGCTCGGCTTTCATCCCCGTTTTCACAAACTATATGATCGGTGAGCGAGACGAAAAAACCGCGTGGCACGTTGCCAGCTCTGCGCTCAACCTCGCCGTTGTCATCATGATGGGCCTGACCCTGCTTGCCATTATCTTCGCCCCGTGGATTGTGCCGCTCTACAACCCTGGCCTGAGTCAGCACAATCCACGGGAGCTCGCCCTGATTATCTCGCTCTCCCGCATCATGTTCCTGCAATCCATCATTCTTGGTGCGGGCGTCATTATCAACTCCATACTCAATGCCAAACAGGACTTCCTCTTGCCTGCTATCGGTACAGTTGTCTATAACGTAGGCTTAATTATTGGGCTTCTCCCTGGCTTTTTTCTTGCAGCACACGGTGCAACTACCACTGCTGCCTATTATGCTACCATCGGGGTCGTACTAGGCGCGATCTTACAAGTAGGCGTTCAGGTACCCGGCGTCATTAAAGTCGGTATGCGCTATAAATTTAGCTTCGATTGGCATCACCCCGGCGTCATTCAAATCGGTCGCCAGATGGTGCCTCGTGTCATCAATGCCGCTATGCTCTACGTCTCGACCTTCGTAGACCGTGGCCTCATTCTTCTCCTGGCTCTAGCAATCACACAGGGCGCGGTGAATGGTCTCATCACCCAGTATTACCAGGCATTACAACTGGTGCTGCTGCCGCTGGGCATCTTTGGCTTGGCTATTGCCACCGCCGCTTTCCCAACTTTGTCTGAAAACGTCACCCGGGGACGCCTGGACCGGGTGCGTAATATCATCCAGGATACCCTGCGCACCATCATTTTCATGTCGATACCTTCCAGCGTGGGCCTTATCGTGGTGGGTCTGCCCATCATTCAGGTGCTGCTCCAACATGGTGCATACACCCTCAACAGCGCTACGAGTACAGCCATCCCGCTTGCATTCTTCGCCATCGGCCTGACAGGCTTATCCGCGGTCGAGATACTCACACGTTCATTCTATGCCTTTAGAGATAGCAAAACACCCGTAATTGTGAGCGTAAGCCAGTTTATCTTTAAAATTGCCCTCAGCCTCTTGTTAATCAATGCGGCCGGGTGGGGCTTGGCATGGGGTCTGGGCGGATTGGCCCTCTCTACTTCCATCGCGGGGCTGCTCGAAGCCTTCGTCCTGCTGTGGTTGTTGCAAGAACGCCTGGGCGGGCTTGAACTGCGCAGGCTTAGCATCTTTGCCGCCCGCGTTCTGCTCGCTTCGCTGGCTATGGGTCTCGGCCTGCTGATTGTCCGAGTCTTGCTTGATCATATCCTGGTGACTACTAATCCAACAATCCAACACCTGGGATTCGGTGGTACCATTGCAGCCATTATTAAGCTGCTTATCGAGTTGGCCATTGGCCTTTTCATCTACATTCGCGCCACGCGCCTGCTGGGCCTCGAAGAATTCTGGAACCAGGGACCCATCAAGCGCCTACTCGATCGTTTCAGGCTCTCCTGGCTGTAGAGTCCCAATGTAGGAGCTTAACACAATAATTTCTTATTTGTCTTTCAAACCAGGCACGTCCCTCATCCCCGGCACCCTGAAAATCATGCGTACAGAGCCGAAATGCAGCACATCGCCGTGCTGCAACAACTCTGCCTTCAAAGGAGTGAGCGTCAATTCACCCAGGCGCGTCCTATTGCGACTCTTCAGGTCTTCGATATAGAAGAACGTCTTTTCAAAACGTATGCGTGCATGCTGGCGCGAAACCGTCATGCGAGGATCAATCGGTGAAAGATCAATTTCAGGCGTTAATCCTCGCTTGGGGTCTACTCGTCCCACTATCACATAGTTCTCTTTAATCGCAAACCGCCGTGTCTCCTGGCCCTCACTTTCATAATACAGGTAGGCATACACTCCCTCCTCCTGCGGTCCGCCCGGATTACGTTTTACCGTCATCTCACCCTCGATGAGCGTGGCCTCTAATGAAAGTTCATCCATGCCAGGAACCGGCGCCATTTCCTTTGTCGAACCGGCGCTTTTCACAGCGGGCAAAGCGCCCGCAGGAGGTGTCAGCGAGTCGACCCCTCCTGCACGCAATTCATCACTCGCAAACCCGGGACGAACCGGCAGCGTTTCCAACGCTTTCAGTAATGCAGCAGCGTTAGGAAACCGTTGGGCCGGGTCCTTCGCCAGCGCCCGCTCAACCAGTTCTTGCAAAACTTGCGGGGTATCGTGTCTAAATTGCACCATTCGAGGGACAGGGCTGGTACTTTGCAGCACACTCGTCTCAGCAGTATTTTTCCCCACGAAGGGAACGCGCCCTGTCACCAGTTCAAACAACAGTAGCCCCAACTGGTAAACATCGCTCCAGGGGCCAATCTGCCCATTTTGAATTAATTCTGGCGGCACATAACGTGGATCGAGAAACCCGATATCATCACCGCGCTGGCTATCCACATAGCCCAGCCGCCCGAGTAAGAGGCGCAAGCCCACATCATCAAGTTGCACGCGATCCGTAATCCCCACCATATCTACCGTGATCAGTTGCGGGCGCATATCCGTATCCACCACCCCTTGTGCTTGCAATGCCACCAGTCCTCGTGCCATTTGTTGCGCCAGGTCAACAGCTCGCTGCAAATCGATATTCTCATTGTCTAACACATGCCGCAGCGTGACTCCCCGAGGAGGGTCGGTCGCAATATAAGCGCGTGAGCCATCCATACCCCGGTCATAAACATGTATTACATGCAGGGACTGCACAAGCCGTCGCCTCTCGAGTGGTTCAAGCAGTCGCTGCACAGTCTCGTCATCGATCATAGGAGGCAATTCGAGCACCAGCAATCCCACCACGTCACTCGTATTACGATTGTACGCGCTATACACACTAAGCATTGGGCCGGCCGTAATCACCTGCCCCACCTGGTAGACGCTGCCAATCAGGCGAGGGTTCCTGTGCGCTTCTTCCAGCATAATCTCATCCCTCCAAGAGGGATACCATCAATTGTACAATTGCTTGCTTATGTAGTCCTTAATTAGTTGCCAGTTACCATTCTGCGGTAACACTACAGACTGGCCGCCTATATTTTGGCCCGCCAGGACATTCGAATAGCTCAATCCCACGCGATGTGCATTCGTCAAATCCATTTTCAAAGCAAACATGCCAAGGTCAGCCAGGGACAGATTCGAATAGAGGGTGCGCTTCAGCGCATCCATCGCACCAAACAAACTGGGCCAGGTATGCCAATTCTTCAACTTACTTAACGCGGCCTTCATCACAAGTTGCTGGCGTGCTGAGCGGGCAAAATCGGTTCCCTCCGCCGGGTTGTTAGTCACATAACGAGCGCGAGAATACTCAATCGCCCTCTCGCCATCCATATGCTGCAAGCCCTTAGAAAAGTGTATGACCTTCCACCCCGCATTGATGTTAGGATCGTCATTAATTGGGTAGTTAGCAGTGAACGAATCGGGCACATCCACGTCAACACCGCCAATAGCATTAATAAAATCGCGGAACCCCGTGAAATTGATGGTCATCCAGTATTTGACATCCAGGCCGGTTACAAGCGATACCTTCTGTGCAACTGCATTTCCACCCGCCACAGGATCGGCATTACTATTTGATGCAATCGGGTACACCGCGTTGATCTTGTTATAGTTGCCAGAATTTGGCGGGTATTGTATCCACAGGTCGCGCGGAATAGAGATCAGCGTGGTATGATGGCTTTGCGGCAACAGGCTCATCAAGACCATCGAATCCGTCAGGTACGCCCCATCGTGGCCACTGCCACCATAACCCATTATCAATATGTTTACACGATCACTGCCCCCCATGTAGCCAGTCTGAGTGCTGAGCGGCGCTTGCGTCGAGATAGCAGATCCAAAAGCCATTACCTTTTGTACCGTTGGGATGGCTAAACTAAAAAACACCACCAGCAGCAGAAGCACGACCCCAAGGCTAACCAGGCAACCTTTACGTTTATACGCAGGTCTGCGCGGCTTCACCGGTCGCCCCCCATTTGGTGTAGGGCTTCCTATACGTATCGGCCCCTGGGGCTGAGCATAGGGATATGGCTGAGCACCGGGTCGTGCTTCAGCAAACGCAACCTTAGGCGCCTGCTGAGCGGGAGCGGCCACAGGCGTAGCAGGCGCGTACCTCGCGGTCGGCTCCGCTCCCGGCTGTGGATATTGCTGTGGGGATGGAGGCGTATACTGATAGGGTCTGCGAGCCGAGCGTCTTTGGGAGTCTGGCACACCTGCATTGCTTGTGGGGTCAGGCATACTTCGATTTGCTGCGGCATAGCTGCCATACCCATTCGCTGCTTGCTGCGCGTTCCGGTTTTGCCGCCCACATACGCCACAGAAGCCCGCATCCGCGGGTATTTCCGAGCCACAATAATCACACAAGCTCATAATAATTCCTCTCATCAGAAAACATTTAAGAAGAGCTTAGCCACATAGATTATCGTAATTATACCCTATCCATCCTCCCCCACCTTCGCTTAATGTTACAAACGTACCATCCCAGGATACAATCCTTTTACCTACTCTTTCAAACGAAGCAACGCCCAGGAAGTTTCATCTCTTACTTCTTCGTCCAATCGAGCACCGCCGCTCCATCTTTCCCATGCCGCGCTGCGACGATTTCAGCCATAATCGCCAGGGCCATTTCCTCCGGCGAAGTAGCCCCTATGTTCAGTCCGATTGGCCCGTGAATACGCCTGATTTGCTCCTCCGTTAATCCCTGCTTCCTCAGGCGCTCGTCGCGCTCTTCCCTCGTCTTGCGGCTGCCAACCGCACCCACATACCCCACCTGGCGCGAAAGTACTACTTTTAAAGTAGGCTCATCGAACTTGGGATCATGTGTCAGCACCGCTACCGCCGTGGAAGGATACAGGTCCATCTTCTCCAGGACTTCGTCGGGCCACGCCACGATTAATTCATCGGCATGGGGGAAACGTTCGCGTGTAGCGAAAGCGCTGCGAGCATCAATCACTACCACCCGGTAATTCAGCGTCCTGGCAAAGGTGGTCAGCGGAATAGCAATATGCCCCGCTCCGACAATTACCAGCGTCGGCGGGGGCTGGAACCCCTCTATGAAGACATCAAAAGCCAGCGCACCTTCCGGCCCTTCGATGGCATAAGTATGTGTCTGCGCATCTCCACTCCAGATGGCTCGCACAGCATCCTCAACCACCAGGTCATCCAACGCCTCGTAACCCAATGTGCCGCGCCTGCTTTTGTCCGCTAATACCAGTAGCTTCGCGCCAACATGCTCCTCGCCTCGCACTACCGTCGCCAGGGCTACAGCCTTGTCCTGCTTCAAATACTCTTCTAATTCTTCATAGAGTCCGCTCATAACACTCTCACCAATCCAGCCGTTCAACAAACACATGTATGGTGCCGCCGCAAGCAAGGCCGATCTTCTCGAAATTGTCCTCTTCGCTGATACCAAATTCGAGCATCTGCGGCTTCCCCGTTTTAATCACTTCCATCGCCGATTCTACAACCGCCGGTTCGACGCAACCACCACTGACCGACCCCGTCAACTCACCGCTTTCGCTTACTGCCAGCTTCGCTCCTGGCCTGCGCGGTGCCGAACCGTACATGCTAACCACTGTGGCAATCGCCACACGTTCACCTTGTTCGCGCCAGCGCTCTACATCAGGCAAAATGTCACGCATCGAAACCCTCCTTATACATACGCTTTGGGCTTGCTCCATTCGGCCACAGCCTTGCGCCGGGTCGCTGCACTGCGCACCGGCCGGCTGTCGTCAATCTCCCCTAAAAGATTCCCCAGGCTAATCAGGCTATCCAGATTATGCGCGGGTAAAAAATCATCAATAAACGGTAACGCAGTCTTCATGCCAATTGTCAAAGGCCGGTAATCGGGCGAACCCAATAAGGGATTCAGCCAGATCAGCCGGTGGCAGCTATGTTGCAGGCGATCCATCTCCACTTCCAGCACGCTCGCATCACCACGGTCCCAGCCATCGCTAATGATCAACACCACAGCCCCGCGTCCCAGCACTCGTTTGGCCCACTTCCAATTGAAGTAGTGCAGCGCATCGCCAATACGTGTTCCTCCCGACCAGTCTTGCACCGACTTGGAAACATCACGCACCGCATCATCGACATCGCGCCGCTTGAGCTGTCGCGTTACACGCGTCAGCCGTGTCCCAAAGACAAACGCCTCGACATTCATCAAACCATTCGAGATGGTGTGAATGAAATGCAACAGGAGCCGCGAATACAGGCTCATCGAACCACTGATATCACAAATAATCACCAGCGGGCGCGGCTTATACTTGATCCTTCTCCAGGTCAACTCCAGTAACTCTGCCCCGTATTTGAGGTTCCGCCGCACGATACGCCGCATGTCGGGATACGAGCCGCGCCGGGCAGGCTTTTTACGATGCGTTGGACGCTGCCCCAGGTGCCATCGCATCTCGGCCATCAGCTTCTTGGCCTCCTGCACCTCGTCCCACGTAAACGACTCGAAATCTTTCTTCCTCAACACCTCGATCGCGCTATACGCCGTGCCCTGAGGAGTCGATGAATCATCATCGTTATCCTCATCCAGGAATTCATCTATACGTCTCCTGCGTTCGCTCTCGCGCATCTCGGCACGCAGGTTCTTGTGCTGCTCAGCCGGAGCATTGAGATGCTCTGCCAGTCGTTTGAGTTCAGAGGGAGGCAGGCGCATCTGCCTCTCATCGCGTTTGGCCGCCCCTGGCGCATCGCCCGTCTTCTTATCCTGGCGATCCCGCATGTACCAGTAGTAGAGGAACATCTGATTGAAGACTGGCTCCTGTTCATGCTTGCCCAGCAGGCTGCATTTGAGTGTGTTATAAAAATCTTCCCTGCTCGTTATGTCAATATAATCCAGCGTCTCAGCCAGGTCCAGTGTCTTGCGCGGCCCTACATCGATACCTACCTCCCACAGAATACGCCCAAACTCGGTCAAGCGATAGAGCAATCGCTCACCGCGCTCAATCTCTGATGGCTGTAGCGGCTGCAAGGCAAAGTAATCACCGTTCTCGTAAGGCTGTGCGTTCATCTTCAGGAAACTCCCTGCGCCTTCTTCAACATCTTGTTCAGGTCGCTCCCGCCAACTTTCAGCACGTCATCCTGGTACTTGAGCAGCGCGCCCAGCGTATCGCGTACCGGCCCCTCGACGAGTTCCAACTGGTTGAGCGCAAGCAAGGAACTGATCCAGTCAAGCGTCTCAGCGATGCCTGGAGCCTTGAAGAGGTCCGCGCTGCGCAGTTCGCGCACAAAAGCACACACCTGCTTGGCCAGCCGTTCTGGTACATCCGGCATCCGTGCCAGCACGATCGAATATTCTTTCTCCAGTGTCGGAAAATCGATCCAATAATACAGGCAGCGCCGCCGCAGCGCGTCATGTATCTCGCGTGTGCGGTTCGACGTAATAATCACGACGGGCGTCTCTTTGGCGCTAATCGTGCCAATTTCAGGAATGGTTATCTGGAAGTCAGAAAGCAACTCCAGCAGGTACGCCTCAAATTCCTCGTCGCTGCGGTCCAGCTCATCTATAAGTAGGACAGGCGCTTGAGTATTCGCCGGGTCGATAGCCTGCAGCAACGGACGCTCTATCAGGAAATCAGGGCCAAAAATCTCCTTGAGTTCCTCCTGGTGATCGGCGCCTCCCGCTTCCATCAGGCGAATATGCAGCATCTGGCGTGTATAGTTCCACTCATAGACTGCCGTGCTCACATCGATCCCTTCATAGCATTGCAAGCGGATCAACTTCGTATCCAGAATAGCAGCCAGAACTTTAGCGATTTCGGTCTTGCCTACCCCTGGTTCACCCTCTAACAAAAGCGGCTTACGTCGTTTGAGTGCCAGGAACACCGCCGTTGCCAGGCTGCGATCGGCTATATAACGCTGGACAAACATCGCCCGCTGCACATCTTCAATTGTGGTCAACTGTTCCTGGTCCAACAAAGGCCTCCAATAAAAAACTAGTGCCTTCCAGCACAAAAAGTAAGGTACTCTTATTTTATGCTATCTTTAGGGAGAATAGCAACCTGACCCGCTTACGAAGCTCTCACACCAACGAACTCCGATCACACCTAGCCTCACAAACTCCGCTCAACAAAAGCCAGCCTTATGACAGCAGTTCTGACAGCAAACCGGCTTGCCGTATGGTGTATGATATCCTTACAAATATTTAGCGAAGGAAGATAAATATGAGCTATATTGCCCCAGAGTTCAATCAAGAAGCCTTTAACTGCCCACGCTGTAACGCATATGCACATCAAATATGGCTGTTTTCTTTTTCGGGCAGGATGGGAGGAAGACCCACAACAGCCGCTACGAGATTCCTATCTGATGAATACGCAGCGAGTCAATGTGAACGCTGCAAAGAATTTGCACTCTGGCGTAATACGAAGATGATCTACCCAAATGCTACTACTGCGCCTTTGCCAGAAGAGGACATGCCAGATGAGATCAAGGAAGACTTTAATGAGGCTCGGCAGGTTTTCCCTATATCATCTCGCTCAAGCGCCGCTCTGCTCCGACTAGTAATACAAAAGCTCTGTAAGCATCTAGGCTATCCAGGTAAAGACATTAATGATGATATTGGGAAAATGGTAGCCAAGGGGCTTGACTCATCAATACAACAGGCTTTTGACGCTGTACGTGTCATTGGAAACGAGTCCGTACATCCAGGGCAGATTGACCTCCGCGACGACCCAGATACGGCTTTACAGCTATTCAATCTAGTTAACTTCATCATACAGGAGATGATCACCAAGCCACGCCGAGTTCAGGAAATCTATAACAAATTACCTCAAGGGAAATTGCAGCAAATCGAACAGCGGGATAAGAGATCAAAGCCAGCTACTCACCCTTAAACATCTCACCAAGCTTACGCGCTACATCCTCTTGCATTGAAGGAAGCACATGTGAATAAGTATCCATCGTCGTTGCGATAGTACTATGCCCCAACCGCTCCTGTACCACTTTCGGATGCACACCAGCTGCCAATAGAATTGTCGCCATACTATGACGCAGATCATGAAACCGTACCTCTGGTAAACCAGCTTTAGCCAGGAGCTTATGAAACACTGCCGATGTATACCACCAGTCAACCATAAACTCGCCGTACCTATTACAGAACACTAACCCCTGCTCTTGCCACTTTACACCGGCCTTGATACGCATCTGTCCTTGCTGCTCTCGATGCGTTATCAATACCTTAAAAACCTCATCGGGAAGTACTATTTTCCGTCTGCTTGATCTTGTCTTAGGTTCTGTCTCCACATATCCACGCCCTGCTACCCTACCCACCGTCGCCGTACATAAATCACCTTTTTTGCAAAATCAACATCATTCCACCGTAACGCCAACAGCTCGCCTCTTCTCATGCCAGCGGTCACGGCAAGCAACAATAGAGCCTCCATATTAGACCCCTGCGCTGTCTCTAGTAAACACCTTGCTTGCTCAACCGTCAACGTCTGAGCCTCATATCGCTCAGCACGAGGAAGCGTCACCAGCTTCGCTATATTCCGAGATACCAAATTCCACCTCACTGCATTCTCCAACGCTGCACTTAGTACCGAATGAATACGCATTATCGTTCTAGGAGCCAGACCATCTTTCAACTTCTGAGCATAAACCGCCTGTACTTTCTCTGGCGTCAATTTCTGTAATGGAATATGCCCAAACGCAGGAACTAAATGACTTCTTATCACCGAAAGGCACTGCTGATAGGTCAGCGGCTTCACCCTCGGCTTATAGACCTGCTCTACCCATTGTTCTAGGTAGCTTTTGATTAACTGTCGTGGGTCAGTCGCCAGCGTTCCCTGCTTACGCTCATGCAAAGCTGCGTTGAGCTTTTCTTGCACCTCCCTACGAGTCTTACCATCTAGCGTGGTATAACCCATGAGACGCATTAATACAAGGTCTGAAGTCCCCTGTATAAGCTGGTTCACGGCGAATGTGTGTCTGAACCTGTGCGCGTGCACTCCCTCTACACGAGCGATTTTACCCAGCGAGATCAACAAATCTTAATGAGTTTTCAAGAGGTTATACTCATGTTAAAATGAAGCATCTTTATATTAGGGGGCAATAATGCAGTTTATAAACGACACTTGGTTAAGTACTATCATTGGTGTTTTTGCTACCATCTTGGTTGCAATTATAATTTTTCGGATGCAACAAAAACGAAAAGGAATCACCTATGAAGTCATTGCTAATACACAAGTGCTGAATTTAGAAGAAAACACAATAAATGGGGTACAAGTAATGTTTGGCACAAGACATGTAAATGATGCACGCTTGGTTGTCTTGAGAGTCCAGAACTCAGGAGATGAACCTATTTTACCAACTGATTACATTAATCCGATCAAATTTGTATTTGGAAAAAATGCAGAAGTATTAGAAGCTGAGGTTGTGAAGATGAACCCACGTAACGTAAGAGCTTCCATAACATATGCTTTAAATGCAGTAACCTTGACTCCCGTTTTATTAAACATTAAAGATTCAATAGAAGTAAAAGTACTACTTACAAAATATAATGACGCTCAAATTGAAGTATTAGGTCGCATCGTTGGTATAAAGCGGATTTTAAAATATGAGTCTAATGATAGAAAAGGCTTATTTAGTATCAATCCCCTCCTTCCTACTTATATCGGAGCATCATTTGCTTTAGTAATTTCCAATTTTATAGCTATTATCAGTTTTAATATTATAAATAAAAGTCTTGATCCGATACAAATTCATCCAAATGGATCTACTGTCATAGTAAATCCGAATGATCTATTAAATCTAACTACTTATGTATTAAAACTTGAAACTTTGAAATCCAATCTTTTAGCTTATAATATTATATATTTCATTGTGTTTATTATAATATTGATATTTTTCAACAAATTCGGAAAGCGTTAAGAAATGATAAGATGTAGAGTTCAAAGTATCCCTCATGGTCCAGACATTAGGCACATCGACATTTTCCGTGAAAGGCTCCGCGGAAAACATTGGACTGCACCCCTCTGACCACTCCATCAATCAAGAGATATTCCATGACAGCAAAGTTGACAGCAAAGCCGGTGAAAAACCATCGACAAAGGTGAACACCAGTGGACAAAATAGCACGAAACAAAAACCGCAAAGCCGCTTAAAAAGCCACTTGATCAAAGTAGAGTCGGCGACAAAAGCACTATGCTATCTTTAGGGAAGTTAGCAACCTCTGACTAGCTGGCAGCTACAGCCTTTTTGCCAGTGCCAGATCATGCTCTGCATAGCAACTCTGCAGTTGGTCATCAATCTGTTTCAGGCAGAGCTGGGCCACAAAAATCTTTTTGTTTAGTTCTTGTCGGCGGTGAAGAGCGCCTGGCACATCGGGGCTAAGACGAAGCAAAGCCGTCATGTAGTAATTCGCCAGTTCGCGCCTCATCTGCCACTGCCGTAACAACTCATCACAGGGATTAGGCTTTTGCTTAGGCATCGCTTTCCTACTCTCGCAGAATGTAGTTAACTTTGCGCATTATCCCGCTACACCACCACTGTAGCACTAGAAATAGGAAAACGCAAACATTTTCGAGAAGCCCATTTTTGGCTCTTGGACACATTGATATTCCTTCGAAAATAGCCCTGGGAGCGATCAAATAGATGAGCGAGAGCCATTTTCATCCTCATGTATGTCACGGTGTGACATGGCACTTCCCCTGAAACTCGCTTGATATACACGAAATGCATCATGGGAGCGAGTTTCATGCGCGGTGGTGCGTCGACGACGCATGACTCATTGGTGGCGAATTCGACTTTCGAAGAGATGTTCTATTTGTCTCAAGCATCAAAGGTGGTTGATATTCCCCACCGAGAAGAGAAAAAAGACTTTTTTTGTGGTATCTTTCCCCACTTTTTGAATTCGCCACCAATATCACAATGAGAAGAGCTGGGACAGGATCCCCACATTTCCCCCCGTCCTGCTTGCGATTGTACGAGGTGTTCGCCTGTGTGGAGAGAGTCAGGATTGTACCCAGTACAACTCGATTTGGAGGCTCTCCATGACGGCTTCGAACTCGGGTGTGAGCACCTGCCATTCTGGGTCGGCCAAGGCTTTCTCCTGAGCCGCTTCCATAGTAGCAAGACTCTCCCATTCGCGCTCCATGATGCTGGTATCTATATCATGAGTCCCAATGAATGAGCGGTAGTACCGTTTGGGAGGAAAGCCGTACTTTCCCTCGACTGCGTCGTACTTGTTGTCGAGTCCCTCGACCTCACCCCACTTGCCGGGATGAATTTTGCGAAGGTGTCGCTCCAGAACTTTCATGGCATCCTCCTTTCCAAAGAGTCGCCTGCACACAAGACAGCATGTCCTCACAGTGAGAGGTGGTGGCCAAGTACAAGGAGGCCCCTCACCGTCCCAGTATATATCCAGTGTCAATAAACGTTGTCTTACCAGACCCTGGTGGGTACCCTGTCCCTATAATCGTGATAATATAAAGACCATTGGATGCGAACATGGTTTTGTTTAAAAAGGAATTGATGTGATTATATAGGTAACCAGGTAAGAAGGGATAGATTCGTGCTGAAGAGTGCTGAAGCTTTGCTCGGTCGAACCATTGAGGGGTACCAGCTGGTACGCGTGCTCGGAAGAGGCGGTATGAGCGTTGTTTTGCTCGGACAGAGCCTTAACGATCCGCACACCCAGGTCGCCGTCAAAGTCCTTAAACCCTCCCTGTCTTCGATGGATGATGATCATGCCTCCTTCCAGGCTCGCTTTATGCGTGAAGCAAAGACTATTCACCAATTGCGTCAACAGCATATTGTGCCCGTTCTGAGCTATGGAGAGACAGAAGATCTTGTATATATGGTCATGCCCTTTATTGACGGTGGCACCCTGGCCTCTCGCTTGGCCCTGTACCATGGACCGGTGCCATTCCCTGAGATAGTAAGGTATCTAAGCCAACTGGCAAGCGCGTTGGATTTTGCTCATCAACATGGCATCGTGCATCGAGACATCAAGCCGAGCAACGTACTCCTGGACAAACAGGGCAATGTCTACCTTGCCGATTTTGGCATCGCCCGCCTCTTTGACCCCTCTCTCGCCGCTCTTCAAACCGAACTAACCTCCTTAACCCTACTAGGGGAGATGTTCGGGACACCGGCCTACATTGCGCCAGAGCGGTTTATGGGTAATCAAGCTGGACCGTCAGCGGACATCTATGCGCTCGGGGTCGTGCTCTATCTACTCGTAACAGGGCAAGTGCCTTTTGAGGCCGAGAACCTGCTTGTCCTGGGTATGAAACATCTCAATGAAACACCTCGACCTCCGCGTGCTCTGCGTCCAGAACTGCCTGAGCCTGCGGAGATAGGGATGCTACGTGCCCTTGCCAAGCAGCCGGCTGACCGCTTTGCGAGTGCAGGAGCACTGGCCCAGGCATTCGAGGAGGGCCTGGAAGGAGAATGGACGCCTGGATTAGTGCCAACTTTACTCGCGTCAGAGCGCGACTCCGCAGCACCTGTACCAACCAGGCAACTGGCGCAGCCTGTTGTCGATCCTCTCCCTGCCCATCCTCTTAACTCAAGGCCCGCATTTATAGCAACGCCTCGTTCAAAACACAGGCGCGGGGCTCCGCTCGCTGGTCTACTGGCAACGGGAGTGCTGCTGCTCTCTCTCGTGCTCGCTGTGACACTCAATGGGCAACGTTCCGCCTTGCCCACATCTCTGTCCTCGCCCCCAGTTCTCCCAACTCTGCATCCAAGGCAAATACCAGCGCCCACGAGGGCACGTGGAACCGCACAGCCATCTCCGGGTCCGCATACTCACGATGCTCCTGGAACCACAACGATTAGTGTGAAAAAGCAAACGGTATCCGCTGTGCAAAACACGAATGGTGAAGTGTTATGGACACATACCGTCCATGGACAAATCGGCCCCACGCCCGTTGATACCGGAACGGCGGTCTATATTGTAACGACTTCAGGTATTGTGTACGCTTTTAATGGGAGGAATGGTCAGTTGCTCTGGTCCTATGACACTGGCAATCCCGCCATTACGGCCCTGTCTGTTGCAGGTGACGTCGTCTACGTGCGCGCGTCGAACGGCTACCTCTACGAACTCAACGCCGAGACTGGCCATTTACTGGCCACCACCGTGTTGACGCCGGGTGGAACGCCAACATCGTCTCCAACTGTGACGCCGTCTACTGGGACGACATCGGCAGGAGGAACGACACCGACACCGACCACCGGGACAGTACCGGCAGGAGGAGCGACACCGACACCGACCACCGGGGGGACATCGGGTTCCACACCGGCACCAACTTCAGGTACAACTCCCATGCCAACTTCCGGGGTAACGCCAACGTCTACCTCAGGTACGGCACCCGCGCCGCCTCCTGCAGTAACACCGGCTCCCAAGGTGTCGCCGGCACCAACATCAGGGGTTGATAGACCGCGAGATGCATAAGCCCTGTCTGACTCCCGATGCACAGGGGAATGCAGCTGGAGAGCGGAATGCCTTGAAAGGAGCACGTTCCGTTCGGGAAAAGCCGCTGGAAAAGGACTGATCTTTCAGTACCTTGCCACAGGCTCCTTGATGTTCTCAGCCTCTGATCTCATCCCCGTCTCCGGCTCTATCATAGGATAGTTGCTGCTATAGACTGGTCGATACGCTTCTATCTGAATGCCATCAATGAAGCGGCCCTGGATATACGCTTCTACCGTCTTCAGGGCCCCGATGGCCTCCTGTGTGCGTGCGCGCAGGACTAGGCGAGCGTCTACCTCTTCCCTTGCATTCAACCAGACAGGTCGCCCGGTGTACACTGGACGCCCGTTGATAAGGACCGTCGCGTCAACTCCATCGGCATTGTCTCCACCAAGTTCGAGCATTACAGGCATATGTTCGTTTTCGGGGTTGCCGAGGCGAAAGGGAACCTGCCAGGTCCTCCTGTCCGCCGTTGACTCGATCACCTGCAGGTTGCGCCCGATTCTTAGCGGCTGGGGTAGTATGTCAGCCTCGATGGTTACACGGACGCAGCGATGGCCGCCCCTGGTGGGTGTCCATTGCACCGCCACCTCTTCTATATACTGTGGGCCCGCAGGGAGATTAATGTGTTCAATGGGAGGCAGTTGCTCCCAGCCCATACCCATGCCGAATGCTGCTACCATGAACTGAATACGGTTGATTGTAATGGCTTCCAACCCTGTGTTCTTGAGAGCTAGAGCAAGAGCCGTAGCTTCTCCGACGCGCGGCGGATTGGGATTGACACTTATACTTCGACAGGCATAGCGGTCTATGCGTGTTACACCGTTGAGTTGGATGGCTTCCACTTTAAATGTCTCCTTACTCCTCCTGGTAACGCTTAAGGGCAAACACCTATAGAACTTTTCTATTTTACGATATCAGTGCCAGCTTTGTATAGAGAAACGTTACTGAAATCCACTCATAAAACGGGAGTGCAGAGGGCGCCAGCCCTTTGCCGGGGTTCAAGGGGTGTCCCCTTGTTCCTTTGTTCAGGGCGGGTGGGTGGGGATGAAAAGAAATTATGAGTGGATGCCAGAAACGTTAGAGGTGCAGGAGACTTCGCTCCCTGCCGGGGTTTGGGGTGTCTCCAAGTTTTTCATCAACTAACCTATCTATGGACGTAGGTGCTATAATATTGCCTGCAAACTGCACGATCGCACTGTTAATATCTCTAATTATCTACCAGCCCACCCAAAGTGCAGTGACAACAACAGAGGGCAGAACCGCATGATCTCATTCCTAACAATCCTTCTACGATTGGCGCTGGCACTGGTCCTCGGCGCAGCCATAGGATTGGAACGCGAATTACGTGACCATGAAGCAGGCATGCGTACACTCG
>WNGJ01002736.1_pt1 | contig 20207 bp, 15 predicted proteins | sample 5400611 | NCBI WGS metagenome assembly WNGJ01 (sample SAMN13153375, study PRJNA577476) | soil metagenome | isolation source: 40 cm soil or saprolite under Garry oak tree replicate 1 | place: USA:California | collected 2016-06-15
TCCGGCATCGCCAGCGGCGCGGTGCTCAACACGCTCGCGGCCCAGAACATCGACACCGCGATCCTCGCCGCGCCGGCGGCCTCGCCGGTCAGCTACACCCCGGGCGCGGTCGGCAGCAAGCTGACCGGGATCGGCCAGATGCTGCACATCTTGCTGGCCGACCACGCGATCTCGGCGCTGCTCGGCTCCACGGCGGCGGCCTCGCCCAGGCCCGGTGACATCTTCCAGACCAGCCAGCTCTACCTGGCGGAAACCGCGATGATCGCCTCCGAGGCGCCGAGCAACAACCGGCCGATCATGATCGCGCCGCCGCGGCGCTGGGATCCGCCGCGGAAGCTCGCGGGCGGCCTGCTCGCCGACACGGTGAGCGCTCCGTGGCTGAAGCCCTCGACCGCCGGCCAGATGGTCGCTCAGCGCGCTGAAAAGGTCTATCCCAAGGTCACGCAGAATCCGTCGCCTGCCGAGCTGCCAGCCAAGCTGCTGCACGACATCTCCAAGCTCGATCACCGGATCCAGCTCCTGCAGTCGATCAGGGTGAGGCCCGACCCGGCGCTGAACCGGGCCATCCTCGGCATCGAGTCATCCGCCTGGCGCGGCACCCGCGCGAAGCATGCCCGCCTGCTGTTCGAGCGCACCTCCCGCTACGTGCGGACCCAGCTCGCGGGCGTGACAATCCGGGTACCCGGTCCGGGTTGGGCTGCAGGTGGTGGCGAGCCGGGCCAAGGTCACAGGAGAACCACCCTTGATCACGGTCCCGGCCCTGGGCTACTCGAATGCGGCCAAGCTGACGATCCAGGTCAAAGCCAGGCACGGCAAGATCAGGCTCAGGCTGGTCGCACCCAATGGCTCACCGCTAGCAGGCCATCCGCTGCCCGCCTTCCCGCTGGTCATCGTTGTGCACCCGACCGACTTCGGCACCGTGGCGCTGGTGATCTGCGCGGCAGCGCTCGCCCTGTTCGTGATCGCGTCAGCGGCGCGCGCGATCAAGAACGGCCGGCCGGTGCCTCCGGGGGCGGCAGATGACATTGATGAGTCAACCGGACCACCGGCGCCAGACGAGCACGCAGGCGCGTCAATGGCCGACGAGAGCCCAGACCCCAGCTCCACGATCGATGCGCGGGCAGCCCCGGTGCCGTCGGGGACGACTGCCGATCGCGCGTCCGGCCCGGCCGACCCGGCCGCTGTACGGTTCGTCCGGCCCGCCAGTACCCGGCCAGGAGCCGGCAACGCTGCAGGATTGCCGCCCGGGCAGACGACGGTCAGGCGGCCGGCCACCGTCGGTCCAGCGATGCCTGACGACGCTGGGCGCCAGGGGAATGGCCAGCGTGATCCGGGCGATGCGGCTGCACGAGATGGTGCCGGCACCTCAGAAAGCGCCGGCCGGCAGCCATCGCCGTCAGGCTTGGTCGCGCCGCCAGACATGGCCGCGTCCCCCGACGCTGGCAGCGAAATCCGGTCAGAAGGTTTCCTGAACCCGAATGAGCGGCCCGAATATACAGATAGCGTCGGTGATGATCGATCCGAGCTGACTTCTGCGGGTCCCTCGGTCGCCGACCAGGAGCCGCGGCGGGCGACGGAGGAGCGGAGATGAGCTCGCCAGAATCTGAGACCGGGCCAGGTCCATCGGACGAGGCCCGCGGTCAGGGATTCCGTGCACCGGGTAACAACGACCGGCGACGCGGCGGCGACCACCGCGCGAGCGACAACTCCCGCGAGGACCGCGACTACCGAGGCGATCGAGCCGACCGCGGCCCTGGGGATGACTACCGGGCAGGCGGCGATGACCACCGGTCTCCGGGCGACGACGGACGCCCGATCGGCAGGGACCTTCCGCCTCGCGGCTTCCGGCCGGTCAGCGACGGCCACCGCCCGGCAGGAAATGGCTACCACCCAGCCGGGAACGGGTTCCGGTCCCAGGACAACGGGTACCTGCCCCAGGAGAATGGCTACGGGCCCCCGGCCAACGGCTATGGCGCCCCTCCGCCCGGAGCGGGTGACCACCGCCAGGCCAGTAACGACGACGAGGCGACGCGCGAATACCCGGCGACGGGCGACTACCGCCCGGGCGGCAGCGACCAGCGCACGGCGGAGCCTGGGCCGGACTACCGGGCCGGGGGTAACGACGATGGCGCACCTCAGCGCCGCCGGGCAGGCGGCAGGACACCAGGTGCGCACCGGGCGAGCAAGGCGGACGGACTGATCCCCGGTTTCGGCCGGTCGCGACCGAGGCCTGACTACATTTCCCGGCACGACCGCGGCGGCGGGCCGGGCCGCGACGGCGCCCCGCGTCACAGCGAGCAGCAAGGACCGTGGCCTGCGGACGTGCCGTCGCCAGGCGAGGCGGGCCTGGCCGGCGAGGGCTACGGAGTCAGCCCCGAGGGCGAGCTGACCGACGCCGAACTCGAGCGGTCCTGGTACCGGCCTGCCCCTGGATCCTCGCCTGCCGGCCCGAGGCCAGCCGAGCCGACCCAGCCGCGCCGCGCCCAGGAACGCCCGGCCGAGCCCGGCGATGGCGCCACGCCGAGCCTGGTCCGCTCCAGCGGGGTGATGGCGCTCGGCACCCTGGCCTCCAGGGTCACCGGCCTGGTCAGAAGCGTGGTCCTGGTCTACGCGCTGGGACTCAAGGGCCTGGCGAACGCGTACAACTACGCCAACACGCTCCCCAACACCGTCTACAACCTGGCCATCGGCGGGATCCTGACCTCCGTGATCGTTCCGTTGCTGGTGAGCGCCGCCAGGCGGCACAGGGACAAGGGCGAACAGTACGACCAGCGGATGTTCACACTGGTCACCGGGGCGCTCGCGGGAATCACGCTGGTCGCGACGCTCGCCGCGGCCCCCATCGCCAGCTTGTATGACCCGAAGGCGACGGGCGCTGAACACCACCTGCTGGTGATCTTCGCGTACTTCTTCATCCCGCAGATCTTCTTCTACGGGGTCTCCTCGCTCGCCGGAGCCATCCTCAACGCACGGGGTCATTTCGCTGCGCCGATGTGGACTCCGGTCGTGAACAACCTCGTCGTGACCGTGATCGCGATCGCGTTCATGGCCGTTGCCGCCGGTCAGGACGTCAACAAGGTCAGCACGATCAGCAACGGCGAGGTCCTGCTGCTCGGCATCGGCACCACGCTCGGCATCGTCGCCCAGACCGCGGCGCTCGTTCCCGCGCTGCGCCGGGTCGGCTTCCGGTGGCGTCCGCGATTCGACTTCAGGCGGGTCGAGATCAACGAGATCGGCCGGATGGCCGGATGGATGTTCGGCTACGTGCTGACGACTCAGGTCGCGTTCCTGGTCACCTCCATCGTCGCGAGTACCGCGGGCAACGCGAAGCAGACCGGCGGGGTCGGCGCGGGCTTCTCGGCCTACAGCAACGCGTGGCTGCTGTTCCAGCTGCCGTACGCGATCGTCGCGATCTCGGTGATCACCGCGCTGCTGCCGCGCATGAGCGGACACGCGGCCGACCGCAGGTTCGACCTCGTCCAGTCCGACTTCTCGACCGGCGTCCGGCTCGGCTCGGTGGTCGTCGCGCCGGCCGCGCTGGTCCTGGCGGCGCTGGGTCCGCCGCTCGCGGAGGTGCTGCTCGGCTGGGGCAACACCAGCGACGCGAGCGCACGGTACCTCGGCCTGGTCTTCTCGATCTTCTCGCTGGGCCTCGTGCCGTACATGCTGTTCCAGTTGCTGCTGCGGGTCTTCTACGCGCTGCACGACAGCAAGACGCCTGCCCTCATCGGCGTCGCGACGATGGTGACCAACGCGGGCGCGAACCTGATTGCCCTGGCGGTGTTCCCCAAGAGCGAGGTGGTCGCGGCGCTCGGAGCCGGCTTCGGCCTTGCCAACGTGGTAGGGACCGTGCTGGCCTGGCGGGTGCTCAGCCGGCGCCTGGGCGGCCTGGCTGGCCATCAGATCGGCCGCAGCCTCGCGCGGATGCACGCGGCGGCCGTGCCGGCCGCGGTCTTCGCGCTCGTCGTTGCCGTGCTCATCGGCAGCGTCTTCTCGACGGCGAAGAGCTTCTCCGCGCTCGTCGTGGTCGTCGGCGGCGCGGGAGCGCTGCTGATTTACGTCGTTGCGGCCAGGAAACTGCGGGTGACCGAGGTCACCGATCTGATGGGCATGGTGCGCTCCAGACTGCACAGGTAGGGTGGTCCGGCAGGTGCTGCCGGACGGCATTCCCGGATGGTGCCCTATCGTCTCCGGCTGGTAACGGTTTGCGGAGCGGTAGGGTGGCAGCGGAACACCCGGGCAGGTTGTGCCGCATCATTGAATTGTCCACACCCGCTTCCGGCAGCCAGGAGGAAGCGTCGAGAGCCTGACGTGACTCGGCGCCAGTGACCTAATGACCACTTATGCGTCATCGCCAGGCACCAGGCTCGGCGGCCGTTACCGGCTGGAAGACCGGATCGCCGCCGGCGCTGGCTGGGATGCGTGGAAGGCCATTGACGAAACCCTCGCCCGCGCCGTCACCGTGTTCACCTTTGCCTCTGGATACCCCAGGATCGGCGATGTCGTCACCGCGGCGCGCGCCGCGAGCAGGCTGACCGATCCCCGGCTGGCCCAGGTCTTCGACGTCGAGGACGACTGGGATCACGCCTACATCGTCATGGAGTGGGCCGCCGGCGACACCCTCGCCGACCTTCTCGCGCAGGGACCGATTGAGCCGTACCGCGCGGCCAGGATGATGGCCGAGGCGGCCGGCGCGCTGTCGTCGGCGCACGCCGCCGGGGTCGCGCACATGTGCCTGTCGCCCGGTTCGGTCCGGTGGAGCCAGACCGGCGAAGTGAAGGTCGTCGGGCTCGGCATCGACGCCGCGCTGTCCGGCATCGTCACCGAGGAGCCCGTTCGCAGCGACACAGAGGGCCTCGGCTGGCTGCTCTACGCGGCGCTGACCGGGTACTGGCCCGGACCCGAGTATCCGGCGATGCCGCCCGCGCCACTGGCCGGCGGCGAGCCGTGCAGCCCGCGGCAAGTCATGGCGGGCATCCCGCTGCCACTGTCGGACATCACGTGCCGCGCGATGCAGCTAAGTGCCGCGGCGGAAAACCCGCTGACGACACCGGGCGATCTGGCCAGGGCTCTGCTGGCCACGCTGCCGCCGACCCCGCTGCTCGCGGCGGCTGCGCCGCCATCGTGGCGTAACCAGGCGGAGCGGACCAGGGAGGACAGCTGGCAGCGCGGCGACCGGTCGGGGCCGGAGAGCTGGCCCGCCGGTCCTGGCTACGACGACACCGACTGGCCGGCCGAGGGCTATCAGGAGTCGCAGCCACGTGCCCGGCGCCGGGCACAGCCAGCGCGCGCCAGGCGCGGCGCAGGAGTGTCCGCGTTCCTCCCCGCGAGGTTCTCCAAGGGCATCCTCGTCGGCATCGGCGTGCTGGTCGTCGTCGCGATCACGGCCTTCATGCTGTGGCCAGGCGGCGGATCCCCGAAGGGGCAGCCCAACCCGGGGCGGAGCACCCCGCTGACCTCGGTGACCCAGCTCACGCCGGCCGGGGCTCAGGGTTTCGACCCGCTCACCAGCCCGTCGGCCGACCCGACCAACGAGGAAAGCCAGGACGCCAAGTACGCGATCGACGGGAGCATGCAGACCGACTGGAGCTCCCAGTGGTACGCCAGCCCCGAATTCGGTCACCTCAAGGCCGGGTCGGGGCTCATGGTCGACCTGGGCAGCCAGGTCAGGTTCACGACCGTCACCGTCACGTTCGGCGCCGAGCCGGGAGCGCAGGTCAAGCTCCTGGTCGGCAACTCCAACGCCCGGAGCGAGCAGAACCTCCACTCGATGACCGAGGTCGCCTCGGCGAGCAACCCGAGCGGCACCGTGACGTTCCGCATCACGAGCCAGGCGACCGGCCGGTACCTCGTGATCTGGTTCACCAGGCTGCCGCCGCAACCCGGCACGGCCGGCAAGTACGAGGCTCAGGTCTTCAACGTCGCGATCAAGGGAACCTCTCAGACGCACTAGCGGGAGAGTCCGGTTACGCGTCGAAGGCGACATGCCGGGGATCAAGATCAGCCGCCTGAGGGCTGCGTCGTCGCTGGCCACTAAGCTACGACAGAAGGATGACGTCGCCCTGCCCATCCCGGGCCAGGGCGTGGTCGCGATCGGCTGACGGCACCCCGCAGGCACTCATGGGACGAGGCAGACCGGGAGACGCGACGGAACCCCAGCAACCAGGCGGCACCGGCACCGGCCAGCCTCTGCCTGCGCAGCGGGAGGCCGCCGCCGCGAGCCGTGGCGCGATTCCGGCGGCGCAGGCCCGCGCCGCTTCGAGCGACTCTGACCTCCTGACGATGCACGTCGAGGGCGATCCTGAGGCCTTCGGCGAGCTCTTCCTCCGGCACCGTGACCGGCTGTGGGCGGTGGCCGTCCGCACGCTGGCGGACCCTGAGGATGCCGCCGACGCCCTGCAGGAGGCGATGATCTCCGCGTTCCGGCGGGCCGCGAGCTTCCGCGGCGAGTCCGCGGTGACGACCTGGTTGCACCGGATTGTCGTCAACGCCTGCCTGGACCGGATGCGGCGGAGGTCCGCCCGCCCGGAGGTGGCAGGCGGCGACGAGCGGCTGCTCGACGTGCTCGCGTCCAGCGATTACGGGAGCGACCCGGCCGCGGGAAGCGAGCTGTCGATCGAGGTGATGGCCGCCCTCCGGCATCTGCCGCACGACCAGCAGGTCGCGCTCGTGCTGGTGGACATGCTCGAGTATCCGGTCGCGGACGCCGCCGAACTGCTCGGCGTCGCGCAGGGCACGGTGAAGAGCCGGTGCGCGCGCGGCCGGGCCAGGCTGCTGCCCAGGCTCGCCCACCTGCGGCAGGCCGTCGGGGCGCCCAGCGGGCCAGGCGCGGCCCGGCCAGGCGCGGCCCGGCCAGGCGCGGCCCGGCCAGGCGCGGCGGGGCGACGTGCGGCCCGGCATGGCGGTGGGCTGGCCGCCGATGCCGCGGCTGGCCCGGTTTCCGGTACATCTGCACCTGGCGCTTTCACGGAACCTTCGGTCGAGTCTGAGCAGGAAGAGCGGAACCGAATCCCGCCGGGATCCGTCCTACCTGCGCAGAAAGGTGGTGACGACGAAGAATGAGGCGCCATGTCAGCGCGGAAGTCCTCGCCCACCATCGCGAAGGCGCGGTGAGCCCCAGGAAGGCGGGGCGTATCAGCGCGCACCTTTCCGCGTGCGCGCTGTGCTCCGGGGTCGACTCGGACCTCGCCGCGGTGCCCAACGTGCTCGCGGCCACCCAGTTCCCGCCGATGCCCGACGCGCTCGCCGAGCGCGTCTCGATGGCCATCGCGAGCGAGGCGGCGGCGCGGGCCTCCGCCAGCGCCGCGCCCCGGACGGCGACAGCCGCTGCGGATGCGGGCGTCACCGGTGCTTCGGGTGCCGGCGCGGGTGACCGTCCTGGTTCGGGCGCGGTGGCCGGGGCCGGCGGCGGGCCCGACGCGGGTGAGCCTGGCCGCATTCCCGGCGGACCCGACCTGCCTGGGCGGTCTCGCGGCAGGTCCAGGCGGTTTCGGATGCCGAACTGGTCGTCTCCCCTGGTGCTGCGCGGGCTGGCCGCCGCGGGAGCCGTCGTTATCATCGCCGGCGCCGGGCTCCTGCTCGCGCACGGGCAGACCGGCTCTGAGACTAGCGCCGGCAGCGGGAGCGGAGGCAGTCGGCGCACGATTAACAATCAGTCGAAGCCACGGCCGGTGGCCGGTTCTGCCGCGCACGCGGGATTGGCCGCGGGCCCGGTAAGCCTGAGGTATCGCCGCGACGGCGGGTTCGCGACGGCGAGGGCGCTGAACAGCGGGAAGAACTACTCGAAGCGGAATCTGACGCTCATGGTCGGCAAGGCGGTCGCCAGCGCCCCGCCGATCGGCAAGGGCGTGACCGCGGGCACCAACCTGCAGCACGCCTCGCCGCGGGCGGAGTTCGGCGGAATCCGTATTCCGCTGCTGGCGGGCTGCCTGAGCAAGGTGTCCGCTGGTCGCACGATTCTGGTGGCTGATATTGCCAGGTACCGTGGCCGGCCTGCGACAATCGTCGTGCTGAGATCGTCGGACAAGGCCCGTGTGCTCCAGGTCGTGGTCGTCCCTCTCAGCTGCTCGGCGGCGAGCCCGGACATCATCGCGCAACTCACGGTCCCCGCTGGTTGACCCCGGTTAGAGCGGGAATCTCGGGGGCCCTTGCTCCGTTGACTCCGGTGCAGTTCTACGAAGGAGAAGCCGACAGTGACCGACGTGCGGGATGTCATCATCATCGGGTCCGGACCTGCCGGGTACGCGGCGGCCCTGTATGCGGCCCGTGCCAAGCTCAACCCGCTGGTCTTCGAGGGCTCGGTCACGGCCGGTGGCGCGCTGATGAACACCACCGATGTCGAGAACTACCCGGGCTTTCCTGACGGGATCCTCGGCCCGGACCTGATGGATTCGATCAGGAAGCAGGCCGAGCGGTTCGGCGCCGAGCTGGTAGCAGATGACGTGCTCGAGGCTGACCTGGCCGCGACGCCGAAGGTCGTGAAGACCCATGAGGGAGAGTTCCGCGGCCGGTCGATCATCATCGCGACCGGTTCGAGCTACCGCGAACTCGGCGTTCCCGGCGAAAAGAGGCTGTCGGGGCATGGCGTGTCCTGGTGCGCGACCTGCGACGGATTCTTCTTCCGGGAGCAGGACATCGCGGTCATCGGCGGCGGTGACTCGGCGATGGAAGAGGCGACGTTCCTGACGCGTTTCGCCCGCTCTGTGACGATCGTGCACCGGAGGGGCAGCCTGCGGGCGTCGAAGATCATGCAGGACAGGGCGACGTCCAACCCGAAGATCAAGTTCGCCTGGAACAGCCAGGTCGTCGAGATGCTGGGTGAGGACAGGGCCACCGGGCTGCTGCTGAGGGACGTCGAGACGGGCGCAGAGAGCGTTCTACCTGTTACCGGGATTTTCGTGGCGGTCGGGCATGATCCACGCACCGAGTTGTTCAAGGGTCAGCTCGCCACCGACTCGGACGGCTACCTGCTGGTTGACCAGCCGTCGACCAGGACGGCGATTCCCGGAGTGTTCGCAGCCGGCGACGTCGTGGACCGGCATTACCGGCAGGCCGTGACGGCGGCTGGCACCGGGTGCGCCGCGGCCCTCGACGCCGAGCGGTGGCTGGCCGACCAGAGCGAATAGCAATGACTTCCTGCGGGCCGAGCGGCCGGGGCGGACCGAGAACTGAGAACCGATGAGAGGATGTCCTGGACGTGGGCGAATCAACCAAGGCGGTCACTGACTCGAGCTTCGAGTCGGACGTGCTGAAGAGCTCCAAGCCGGTGCTTGTTGACTACTGGGCGGAGTGGTGCGGTCCTTGCCGGCAGGTCGCCCCGGTCCTCGAGGAGATCGCGAAGGAGTACGCCAGCAAGATCGAGATCGTGAAGCTGAACGTCGACGAGAACCCCGAGGTGGTCCGCACCTACGGGATCATGAACATCCCGACGCTGACCGTCTTCAAGGACGGCCAGGTCGTGAAGGAAATCGTCGGCGCCAAGCCGAAGTCGGCACTGCTGCGCGAGCTGGAAGACTTCCTGGCCTGACTGACACGAACCGACGTGCCGCACTGGCAGTGGCCGGTGCGGCACTCTTCTTGTGCCTGCGGTCGACCCGCTCGGGGTCTTCTGCTGGCGGGTGACCCGCTCGATTATTCTGCTTACCGGCTTGAGCGTGGTCTTGGCGCACGGGACGAGCTCGCCGGCCTAGCCGCCGTCGGCCCAGCGGTCAGCAGCAGCCCGATCGTGTCGACGGCGATGTGCCGCTTGGACGCCTCAGATGCCAACCGGGCCAGATGCCGGGCGCGCGCACTGGCCAGCGCGGCTGAGTACGCCGCATTATGCCAATCCGGGCGCTGACCGGTCGGCCGACACTAGGCGAGCCGCAGCGGACGCTCGGGCGTCATCGATCCGAGCAGCCGCTCCAAGGCGACTTCCACGTCTTCGCGCCACGATATGGCGGTCTTGACTTCGAGCCGCAGCCGCGGGTAGCGGATGTGCGGGCGTACCGTCTTGAAGCCCACGGCGAGCAGATAGTCCGCGGGAGCGACGCAACTCTGTCCGTCAGGCTTCAGGTCACCGAAGGCCTCGACCGCCCTGATGCCCCGTCGGCTCAGATCCTTGACCAGGCCCTGGACGAGCATCCGTCCGAGTCCGCCGCCGCTGAACTCAGAGATGATGTGGGCGGTAATCAGCAGGACCGCGTCGGCGCTCACCGGACTGGTCGGGAAGGCTACCGATCTCGGCACGTATTGCGGCGGCGCGTAGAGCGCGTAGCCCGCTGCGACGCCGTCGACGTAGACAATCTTCCCGCAACTGCCCCACTGCAGCAGAACGCTCGAGACCCAGGACTCCTTTTCCAGAGCCGACTCGCCTGCCTCGAGCGCCCGAGCCTGCCCGACCGGATCGAGTTCCCAGAAGACACAGCGACGGCACCGGGACGGCAGGTCGTCAAGATTGTCGAGCGTGATACTCGCAAGGCGGCGCGACAACGGATACCTCTGTTACCGACTGCGGCTGACGATGACAGGCAGCGCGGTCTGCTTGAATGCGACGTGCGTAACGAAGTGGCTCGGACCTTCGAATCCGGCAATGCCATCGTACTCAGGTTTGACTCGCAAAATGAGAGTTCCCTTGCCTACCGCGGCAGGCGTGGCGGCGACTCAAAGAACCGGGTATACGGCGGGCGCTGGCTCGGTGTAGCCCGGGAGGATTCGCGCGCGATCTCCCCGTGCAGCCCGTGCTGGTCGTGCTCGATAGCCTGAGCCGGTGATGACTGGACGTAAGAGCTTTGGCAGTGACAACCATGCCGGCGCGCACCCCGAGGTCGTTGCCGCGATCGCATCCGCGAACACCGGCGACGCCAGCCCGTATGGCGCCGACGAGTGGACGACTCGGGCGGCGAGCGATCTGGCCGACGCCTTCGGTGCGGCCGGGGCCTACTTTGTCTTCAACGGCACAGCTGCGAATGTCCTCGGCAGCAGCCTGCTGCTCCGCCCGTTCGACGCGGTCATCTGCGCGGCGTCATCACACCTGCACGTCGATGAGTGCGGGGCCACGGAGCGCAACCTGGGCAACAAGGTTATCCCGGTACCCACGCCCGACGGCAAGCTGACGCCAGAGCTGATCAAGCCGAGGTTGACCGGACGTGGTGACGAGCACAGGGTCCAGCTCAAGGTCGTGGAGATCGCCCAGGTGACCGAGCTGGGCACCTGCTACTCGCTCGACGAGCTGCGCCGACTCGCCGAGTTCTGTCAGGCAGAGGACTTGTATCTCCTCATCGACGGCGCCCGGCTCGCGAATGCTGCCGCCTACCTCGGCTGCGAACTGGCGGACCTCGCCAGTTACGCCGACGTGCTGACCTTCGGCGGCACGAAGAACGGCGCGGTGGCGGCCGAGGCCGTCATCGTGATGCGCGACGAACTGCTCGTGAACGTTCCGTACCTGCGCAAGCAGCAGATGCAGCTCGGCTCCAAGATGCGCTTCATGGCTGCGCAGTTCACGGCGCTGCTCGAGGATAAGCTCTGGCTCCGCGGTGCGCAGCACGCCAACGCGATGGCTGCCCGGCTCGCCGCCGGCCTGGCCGATGCCCCGGGCGTGGCGATCCGGTATGCGGTTCAGTCCAACGCCGTGTTCGCCGCGCTGAGCGCGGATCGCATCACGGCGTTGCAGCAAGAGTGGATGTTCTACACCTGGGACGAGGCCGAAAACGTCGTCCGCTGGATGACGGCTTTCGACACTACCGAAGACGACGTGGACGCGTTCCTTCAGTCCATCCGCGCAAGCGCTGGTGAGTAAGCGACACTGCGTCGGCGGCCGAACCGCGAACCTGAGCGGGTCTGTCGCCGCCGCAGGCATGGCGCCGACGGGGCAAGCCGCATGGTTGGTCGTCAAGAATGGACCGGTGGATGCTGAAGACATCGGCCCGATCGGCTGGATCCGCGAGATCGTGCTCGACGCGGCGGATCCGTGGGACCTGGCCTTTTTCTGGGCCGGGCTGCTGGGCGGGACACCGACCGAGTGGTATCCGGGCTGGGTGACTCTAGAGCCACCGCCGCACGGCCTGCGGCTCTCCTTTCAGGCTACCGAAGCCCAGCGTCCAGCCGGAGCTGCCCCTACGCCGATCGTGCATTTCGACGTGCTGGTGAGCGAGCTCGCCGCCGCTCACGAGAGAGTCGTCACTGCCGGTGCCATCACTGTCGGCGATCACGTATCGCCGAAACCTGGTCCCCTGGGTCAGCCGGTGCCGTGGCGCGTCTATCGCGATCCCGCGGGTCACCCGTTCTGCCTGGTAGTCCGCTGAGCGACTCCGCCGGCGTGTACTCGGCTGGCTCTGTACACGACGTGGTCGGCTGTTCTTCTGCGCTCAAATGGCCCCGTCGCCGTGAGCATCGGCCGGGGCCCAAGTCGGCGCATGTTTCACGTGAAACCGTTGCCGACTCCGTTCGGACAACTGGTCGCCGGGCGTCTCCTCGATGCCGGGATGAAGGCATTCCGCGTGCGGCCGCCCCGTCGGGTCTTTAGGCGGCCTTGCTCGCGTCCTACCTTTGGCGGCGTCACTCGCGTCGGAGCCTCGGTCTGATTCGCGTCGGTGCCCTAGGGGTGCCCCGTGGATCTTGGTGGATGCGGGCGGCGGTCCAGTGTGGCGGGCAGGGGAGGTGGGTCGGGGTTCGGCAAGGCGGAGGAGAAGCGAATAGTGGAGCTATTCGCGACGACGAGACAGTGTCGACCTCATCTGGCGCCGGCCGTCGTCTGGGTGCCGATCCGCGCCACCGAAGATCCACGGGACACCCCCTAGGCAGTCTGACTCGACGGCCACTCCGGCGAGATGGCCTTCACGATCCGGTCGAGGTCGTCAAGGGAACCGAACTCGACGACGATCTTCCCCTTGCGCTGTCCGAGCTCTACTTTGACGCGGGTGTCGAGAGCGTCGGACAGACGATCTGCCAGGTCGGCGAGCCCCGGCGCTACGGGCTGCTTCCGCGGCTGCTTGCGCCGTGCCTTGGCGGTCTCTCCGCCGAGCGCCACGATCTCCTCGACCGCACGGACCGACAGACCTTCGGCGACGATCCGGTGCGCGAGTTGTTCTTGGGTGCCCGAATCATCCAGCCCGAGGAGCGCCCGAGCGTGACCAGCGCTCAGCACGCCCGCCGCGACCCGGCGCTGCACCGCCGGTGGGAGGTTCAGGAGGCGGATCGTATTGGTGATGTGAGGCCGCGACCGGCCGATCCGGTGCGCAAGCTCTTCATGAGTCGCCTCGAAGTCGTCGAGGAGTTGCTGATAAGCCGATGCTTCTTCAAGCGGGTTCAGCTGCTGCCGGTGGAGGTTCTCGATCAGGGCGTCCCGGAGCAGATCAGAGTCTGAAGTCTCCCTGACAATCGCTGGAATGACGCTGAGGTCCGCCATCTGGCAGGCGCGCAGCCGGCGCTCGCCCATGACGATCTCGTACCTGTCGGCCCCGACTCGGCGGACCACGATCGGCTGCAGCAGGCCGACGATCTCGATGGACTCAGCGAGTTCTGCCAGCGCGTCTTCGTCAAAAATCTGACGGGGCTGCCGGGGGTTCGGCGCAATCGCATCGATGGGAATCTCGTCGAAGTAGGCGCCGCCCACATCAGCGAGATGCGCGGCGGCTGACAAGTCGGCGCTGTCAGCTCGGTAACTCGAGAAGGGGGCAGTCTCATGACCGACCGGGGCTGTCGGGATCAGGGCGCCGAGTCCCTTGCCCAGGCCTCGCTTCTGCTGCGGCATCTACTTCTCCCTGCTGCGGTGCCAACCGCGACCGAACAAGCCCACCATTGCACCAGGCGATGCCTGCGACATTAAGCGGTTGGCACCCGCTCGATGCGGCTTCCATCCTGCCAGGCAATCCCGCGGCGCGGATCCGATCCGCTCATGACCTGTGGATAAGTGCAATTGCACTCGGCGCTTATCCACAGGATCGATGTCTACCTTCACATGCGCAATGCGCCAGGACGTGCGCAGATCACGCCGCGCCTGGGCGTCGCACGCCGTTCCTGCGAGTTTCTCGTTCGTGGATCTCGTCGTGTGGGCGCGTCGCTTCGATGCGTTGCCAGCGAATCGCGGCCGCCCCACGAGCAGATCTCTGGCATCGTCGCGCTCCCAGTCATGGTGGTCGTGTCATGAAGGCCGCCACACCTTTTCGGTTGCTTGCGGGTTGCTGGCCGACAATCAGCGACCTGACTGCGAGCCCGCTCCATGCTGGGCGCTGGGGTTGCCGGGCCCTGCCCTCGCGGCCCTCTTGTTCTGGAACGCCATCTCCCTAGCTGCCTCAAGGTAGGCCAGGGCGCCACTAGAACCCGGGTCGTACGTCATGACCGACTGACCGTAGCTCGGGGCTTCGGAGACGCGGACACTCCGCGGGATGACCGAATTCAGCACCAGTTCGCCGAAGTGGCTGCGAACCTCATCGGCCACCTGCGAGGCGAGCTTCGTCCTGCTGTCGTACATCGTCAGCAGGATGGTACTGACCGTCAGCGTGGGATTCAGATGACTCCTGACCAGGTCGATTGTTCTCAGCAGCTGCTCGAGACCTTCCAGTGCGTAGTACTCGCACTGGATCGGAATGAGCACCTCGGGGGCGGCCACCAGGGCGTTGACGGTCAAGAGCCCCAGCGACGGCGGGCAGTCGATGAGGATGTAGTCGAGCTCCGAGGAGTCGAACCCAGTCATGGCTCGTGTCAGCCTGGACTCGCGCGCCACGAGCGGCACGAGCTCGATTTCCGAGCCAGCCAGATCAATGGTGGCGGGGGCGCAGAACAGATGGGGATAGCCCTCCACTGGCCGGATGACGTCCGTCAGCGGGGCGCCGTCCACGAGCACGTTGTAGATGGACGCAGTCCCTGATCTGTGCTCGACATCCAATGCGGTCGACGCATTCCCTTGAGGATCCAGGTCCACGACGAGCACTCGCGAGCCGTTCATTGCCAGGCTCGCCGCCAGGTTGACCGCGGTAGTTGTCTTCCCGACGCCGCCCTTCTGGTTCGCGATCGTCAGGATTCTGCACGCCTCAGGACGCGGCCAGTCTTGGCCGCCGGCCCTAGCCTTCATGGCCGCCTGAGCCGCTCGCGCGATCGGCGTGTCAGCCGATGGGTCTGGCTCAGGACTGGCCACCTCATCCTCGCTCTCGCCGCGGCCGACAAAGCCGCCGGGATACGTACCCGAGATCATAGGGCTGTCGGAGCCCTGGAATGTCCAGCCGCCGCGACTAGATCCCTCAACCTCCGGAGCCCAAACGCGCATTTCCTCAGGTGATTCGCGGTCCGCGATTGTTCGCGATTCGTGGATCGGAAGGTCAGCATTTCCGGGCGCTGGTCGGTCGACTATCGCGTGGCGCGGCACGATTCGAACACGGTCGTGCTCGCCGCGCGTCAGCACCTCGGATCGCGGGTCTCGCTCAGGACCTGCCTCCGACGTGCCAACGCCGTTCTCCGTAGAAGCTCCGCGCTCGCCGCCGGCATCTTCAGTGACGCCTCGGACGGGCGCCGCGGCATTTCCGGGATGCCGGGCGATGTTTCCTCGAACATCGAGTCCCTGAGCGTCGCTGTCGGTCGCCCGGCTTGTTTCACGTGAAACGGTGCCGGGCGGCGCCGCGGGCGGCACGTCGCCAGCGCCCATAGACCATCGCACATGCTGGCCCCGCGACGTCGCTGACGGACCCGGCCAGCCGAGACCAACCTCGTAGGTCTCGACGGACGCCGCGATCGGTGGCGTCACGGTGACCGCCATGAGCTCACTCGATCCGTGACTGCTCAGCTGCAACCTAATCTGTGCGGACGTTACCTCCGGCCAGCCAAGGCCCCTCCTAACCTCGCCATCCCCCCGCATCGCGATCGCCCCCATCTCCGAACCGGCCCGCTCCCGTGACTCCGCGAGCAATCTCGCCTCTCTCGCAGCTGCCATCACCGATTTCGGCTCCGCCGCATCTGACGCATCCGCTTGCCGATCGGCGGTTAGCTCCGAATCCATCCGCTTCGACAACGCGGGCGGCGGCTCCGGCCGTTCCGGCCCCGCGCGTTCCAGGCCGGCGCGTTCCAGGCCTCGGCGTGCCGACCCTCGGCGTGCCTGCCCTGGGCGTGCGGGCCCTGGGCGTGCCGGCCCTCGGCGGGCCGACCCTCGGCGGGCCGACCCTCGGCGGGCCGACCCTGGGCGTCCCGGCCCTGGGCGTTCCGGCCCCGGGTGCACCAACCCAGCGGCCGCAGCCCACGGGTGCTCCAGCTCTGCCGCGTGCCGTTTCAGCGCCGCGTCCCGGTCAGCATCATGCTCGGGTGCTTGGGGAGGCTCCTCTGCCCGCAGGCTTGACTCGGGCAAGAGTTCGTCTCGGTCCCAGAACTCCCTCCAGTCCCAAGCTTCCCGATCACCGGACGGTGCAGCCAACCCCGGCGGCGCGCCCCCGCTCGACGCCGCCGCATGCGAACCTGTTCTCGCCCCGCCACCAACCGCCTCCGCCCCGACAGCCGTCGCCGCTCCGCCAGCGCTCTGGCCATCACCGGCCGCCGTTCGAGCACTGCCGGCGGCTCGAGCGCTGCCCGCCGCGGGCGCGACAAGCGATGCCACGCGGCCAGGCCAACCTACGGCCGAATCGGGCCCGTGACCTCCGATGAGGCGGCTGGCCGGACGATCCGGTTCAGGCCATCCGAGGCCACGCCCAGTCGTGGTCATCGGCGCGTCTCCTCGTCCATGCCTGGCGATCCGCGGGACGCGGCTCCTGGCCGCGACTCAGGCAGGCCGCAGGACCCGATCCTGCGAGAACCGCTAGGGGGTGTCGCCTCTAGTAGCCGCCGAGCAACCGTCGCAGACCTCCGTGCGATCCGGCAGCCAGCCGCTGCCACCATCAGCCTAGGCCGTCGTGACTACGTCCGGAGCCTGCCTGCGCCGCACGCAGACGACCAGCTCCGCCACCGTCGGGACGAACAAGCTCATCGGCGCGGCGTTAGGCCTGAGCCGGGCCGCGAGTGGCCGGTCCCGACCCGCCCGGAGCGCGCGGTCCTGAACCTGACAACTGTCGTGGGCTGATCGATCAGCCCTCTGGCGACGAGCTCGTCCCCAGCCGTCACGACCTCGGCCTCGGTCACGCCGAGTCGGCGCAACGCAGGATCCGCCCCGGCCAGTTCAGTCTCGGCCGACGCGCCCTTGATCGCCAGCACCAGGCCGCCAGGGCGAGCGAGCCCCGCCGCCAGCTCCGCGAGCCGGTCGAGTCGAGCCACCGCACGGCACGTCACCACATCCGCGCCGATCTCGCCGGTCAGCTCCTCGGCCCGCCCGCGGCAGATCTCCACGTTGCGAAGACCGAGTTCAGCCACGCACTCGGCCAGGAACGCCGTCCGACGAGCCATCGGCTCGACCAGCGTGACCCGCAGATCAGGGCGCAGGATCGCCAGAACTATCCCAGGGAGCCCGGCCCCCGATCCAAGATCCGCCAGCTGACCATCGACAAGGCGATCGGAGGGCTGTCCGCCAGGCACGGCCCCGCGCGACGCGTCCTCACCAGCATCGACCGTCTCCGCCGGACACGGAGCCAGCAATTCGTAGACCAGTCCGCAGTTGATGAGATGGCGGTCCCAGATCCGCCCCGCCTCGGCCGGGCCGATCAGGCCGCGTACGACACCCGGACCGGCCAGCATGGATGCGTAGGCCTCGGCCTGCGGCAGGGTAGCGCCAAAGAGCTCTCGGGCGGCCGCAGGCGGAACCGGCACCCGACGAGAAGCAGACTCAGCCGACAGGAAGAACGACCACTCGCCGGTTCGGGTCGATGCCTTCCGACTCACTTCGCAGGCCGGCCGCCGCGACGGCGTCGTGCACGATCTTCCGCTCGAACGCGTTCATCGCGGCGAGCGCTTTCGCCTCGCCGGTGCGCTTGACCTGCTCGGCCACGCTGGCGCCAAGCTCACTCAGATCGGCCCGGCGCTGGGCTCGGTAGCCGCCGATGTCGAGCATCAGCCTGGTCCGCGCGCCGGTCTGCCGGTGCACCGCCAGCCGGGTCAGATCCTGCAGCGCATCGAGCACCTCGCCGTGATCGCCGACAAGCTCGTCGAGCGTCGCCCCGACGACGGAGACAACAGCCCGGTCGCCGTCGACGTCCATGTCGATGTCGCCGTCAAGGTCGGCGACATCGAGCAGGCCCTCGACGTAGTCGGCAGCTATCTCACCGTCTTGCTCGAGGTCGGCCAGGCTCGCCTCAGGCTCATCAGCCTCATCGGGCTCATCAGCTCCATCGGACTCATCAGCCTCATCAGCCTCGTCCGCCGACGCGTCCACGGAGCCACGCTGGCCGTTGAGCGCCTCGTCCTCGTTCACGCTGGCGACGTCCGCCAGATCACCGGCAGCGCTACCGGCTAGCTCTCCGGATTGCTCCTGCTCGGAGTCCGCAAGCGTGTTCTCACCTTGGCTCACGACAAGATCCTCCTAGTCGGTGCGGCAGCCGCATGCGGCGTCCGGCCATTGGCCGGCAGACGGGCCAAGGCCAGCCCTAACGCTTACCCGACCGCTTACTGCGCGACTGTCGCTGTCGCTGCTGCCTGACGATCTTAGTCTCGGGCTCGGGCGGCGGGGGAGGCTCGGCCTCAGACCGGCCCTTCACGAACCTGCGCAGCACGCCGCCTTCGTTCGAGGCAGGACTGCCGGTGAGCCCGGCGGCCGTCGCCGGCTTGCCGGCCTTTCCGCCGATGGGGATGTTGCCGTCGGGACCCATCGCCGCCGCGCCGACCGGATACTTCCGCAGCAGCATGTACTGCTGGCCGAGCGTCCACAGGTTCGTGGTGACCCAGTACAGGACCAGGCCGAACTGCCAGTACAGGCCCGTCAGCGCGAACAGCGGCATGATGTAGGCCATCAGCTTCTGCGACTGCCCCATCGGGGTGTCCTTGCCGGTCGGCATCATGCCGCGCTTCATGCTCTGCCGGACCGTCAGGTACGTCGTCGTCATGCTGATCACCACGACGATCACGATCACGATCTTGGCGTGCAGCGGAACGTGCAGGCCGTTGGTGAACAGCACCTTGTCCGCGATCGTCGCCCCGAAGATCTTCGCGTGCTGCGCGCTAACGATCAGCTTCTGGGTGAGGTGGTACTGCAGCGGGTCACCCTTGTGCCACTCCGCTATGTAGCGGAGCACGCTGAACAGGGCGAAGAAGATCGGCATCTGCAGCACGACCGGAAGGCAGCCCATCAGCGGGTTGACGCCAGCCTCCTGGTACAGCTTCATCGTCTCCTGGTTGAGCGTCTCCCTGTCGCCCTTGTGCTTCTTGCGAAGCTCGGCGATCCGGGGTGTCAGCGCCGTCATCGCCCGCTGGGTGTGCATCTGCTTGATGAACAGCGGAACCAGGATCAGCCGCATCAGGACGACAAGCACCATGATCGTCAGCAGCCAGGTCACACCGCTGGTGATGCCGAACGCGGGGCTGAACAGGTTGAACAGGTGCGTGATGATCCACGCAACAGCGTTATTGATCGGGGCGAGGATGGTGTTCAACGGGTCAGTTCCCTTGCTCTGTCGTCAATCGCAGCTGGCCGCCCGCGTTCTGGCGACGTGAGGGCGGCACCGGGTCCAAGCCGCCTGGATGGAACGGATGGCACTTGCCCAGCCGCCGGACGGCCAGCCAGCTGCCGCGGCCGGCCCCGTGCACCCGGATCGCCTCCATCGCATAGGCACTGCACGACGGATAGAACCGGCAGCGCGGCCCGAGCATCGGGCTGACGAACCGTCGGTACCCGGAGATCAGCCCGATGAGCAACCGCGCAGGCAACTGGCGCCACACCTGCACCGTCCCCGTGGGACTCGTTCGCTCGTTCACACCGCACCAACCTGCCGCCGCAGCAGTGACCGGACTACCTGGCCCAGCTCAGCGGCCAGTTCCACCTGGCTAGCCGTCGCGGCCGGCGGATTAGCGCGCAACACTAGAAGGCTACCCTCCGGGAGAGACCGCAGGTACCCCGCCGCTATGTGCCGTAGCCGACGTTTGACCCGGTTACGGACGACCGCCGGACCGACGGCGCGGCTCACCGTGAAGCCGATCCGCGGCGGTTCCGTGACGCCGTCCCGCACCAGTAGATGGCCGACGAGCAGCGGCCGCCCGGCCCGGCTGCCCGATCGGATTGCAGCCTCGAACTCGGTCCGGCGGCGCATCCGCGCGCCCGATGGCAGCACCGGACGTCACCGCCGGCAAGATAGCGGCGCCGGTCAGACGCTGACTCGCGCACGGCCCTTACG
>WNGJ01002055.1_pt1 | contig 20186 bp, 24 predicted proteins | sample 5400611 | NCBI WGS metagenome assembly WNGJ01 (sample SAMN13153375, study PRJNA577476) | soil metagenome | isolation source: 40 cm soil or saprolite under Garry oak tree replicate 1 | place: USA:California | collected 2016-06-15
TGCGCCCGGTGGTGCCGTCCGAGGAGGAGCAGGCAAAAATGCTGCAGCCGGAGGATCTCGGCCGCACCATCGCCTTCGTCGCCAGCATGCCGCCGCGCGTCTGCATGAACGAGATCCTGATCAGCCCGACCCACAATCGGGGCTTCATCCAGACGCCGGTGAGCAGGGATTAGCGCGATCTCTCCATATGTCGTCCCCGCTTACGCGCAGCATTGTCCGGCGCGAAAGCGGGGAGGACGAGTGCTTTACGGCGCGTGGGATTTCGCAACCAACTTTCCCTGAAACGCCGCCAGTATCGCGCCTAGCGCCAGCATCGCGGAGGACAGGTTCAGCGCGTAAGACAGATTGCCGAGCGCGTCGGTGATGGCGCCGACCACGATCGGCCCAAGCGTCTGGCCGATGCCGAATGCAATCGTCATCGCTGCGATTCCGGCCGGCCATTCCGATGGCGGATAATTGAAGCGCACGAAGGCGGTGGTGGAGCCGACCACCGCGAAGAAGGCGACGCCGAACACGAGCGCCGAGATCGCAAGCAATAGCGGCGAATGGCCAAACATCGGCAGGCTCGCGCCGAGCGCGTTGACGCCGAGAATGATGGTCGTCGACAGCCCGCCACGGTCGAGCGCCAGCGCGCCCCGCCACACCCACGGCGTCGCGAATGCGCTGATGCCGATCAGGCTCCAGAACAGGCTTTGCGCCGCGGCCCCACCCCCGCCGTCGCGCACATAGGCGATCATGAAGGTCATGTAGGCGATGTAACCCGCGCCAAACAGGAAATAGGCGGTGAGATAGATCACGACCGGCTTGATGGAAAAGCGGGTCCCTGTTGCGTGCGTGGGCAACGTGCTGGAGCCGAGTGGCGCCAACAGCAACGGCACGATCATCACGGCTGTGAGCAGCGTCATCGCCCACCACACGATCCACCACGAGCCCGGTCCGAACACCTGCAGCACGTACGGTGCCATCAGGCCGGAGAAAATGATGCCGATGCCGGGTCCGGCGTAAAACAGGCTCATGAGAAAATCGGCCCGCTCTGGGCGCGATTGCGCAATCGCGGCCGCCAGCGCCCCGCCGCCGACGAATGCCGCGGCGCCGGCAAAACCCGCGAGCAGCCGCGCCGAGCTCAGCACGACAAAGTTGGCGGAGATCGCGCAGAGTGCCAGCGACAGCACGCAGGCCAGCGTTCCCCAGCGCACATTGGCGGCCAGCCCAAAGCGCCGGATCATGCGCGACGCCATCAGCGCGCCGGCGAGATAGCCGACCGCGTTGATGGTGTTCATGAAGCCCGACGCGGAATACGACCAGTGCAGCGAATCGCGCATGTCGGGCAGCACCAGCGCATAGGCGAAACGGCCTATGCCAAGGCCGATGGTCGGCGCCAGCGAGAGAATCAGGATCAGCCGCGCGAGCTCGGCGGACGTCTTCAGATGATCGGGGGATCTCAAGGGAAGCTCCGGCAGGCCCGACAATACTGACAGGCCAAGCGGCCCTTGCACAGCCTCGCCGTTCGCAATGGTGTATTTCCGATCTCGCAACATGCGTCACAGGATGGGAGGTTTTCCTTTGGCGCGGGTTTGCGCGCGAAGGTACTTGCGGGCCCGAGAGCCCGCTTGCCAATCCCTGCCGGGCGCATTAGCACTCCGCGCGGATTTCACATTCTCCGTCATGGCCGGGCTTGTCCCGGCCATCCACGTCTTGTTCTTGTAAGCACAAAGGACGTGGATGCCCGGGGACTAGGTCGGGCACGATGGTCAGGAGGTAACGATCATGGCTGCTCACAAACTGCTGCTTCTGCCCGGCGACGGTATCGGCCCCGAGGTGATGGCGGAGGTCAAACGCCTGATCGACTGGCTCAATGCGAACCGACTGGCGTCGTTCGAGACCGAACAGGGATTGGTCGGCGGCTCGGCTTACGACGCGAACAAGGTCTCGATCACCGAAGAGACGATGGCGAAAGCGAAAGCCGCGGACGCCATCATCTTCGGCGCGGTGGGGGGACCAAAATGGGACAGCGTGCCCTATGAGGCGCGGCCCGAGGCCGGCCTGTTGCGGCTGCGCAAAGAACTTGGTCTGTTCGCCAACTTAAGGCCCGCGGTGTGCTATCCGGCGCTCGCCGATGCCTCGAGCCTGAAGCGCGAGGCGGTCGAAGGGCTCGACATCATGATCGTGCGCGAATTGACCGGCGGGGTCTATTTCGGCGAGCCGAAGACCATCACCGATCTCGGCAACGGCCAGAAACGCGCCGTCGATACCCAGGTCTACGACACCTATGAGATCGAGCGCATCGCGCGGGTCGCCTTCGATCTGGCGCGTAGGCGCCGCAACAAGGTGACCTCGATGGAAAAGCGCAACGTCATGAAGACGGGCGTGCTCTGGAACGAGGTGGTCACGCAGGTGCATGCGCGCGAATACAAGGACGTCACTCTCGAGCATCAGCTCGCCGATTCCGGCGGCATGAACCTCGTGAAGGCGCCGAAGCAGTTCGACGTCATCGTCACCGACAATCTGTTCGGCGACATGCTCTCCGACATCGCGGCGATGCTGACGGGTTCGCTCGGTATGCTGCCGTCAGCCTCGCTTGGCGAGGTCGATGCCAAGAGCAAGAAGCGCAAGGCGCTCTATGAGCCGGTGCACGGCTCGGCGCCGGACATCGCCGGCAGGGGGCTCGCCAATCCGATCGCGATGATCGCCTCGTTCGGCATGGCGCTGCGCTATTCTTTCGATATCGGCGCGCTCGCCGACAAGCTCGACGCCGCGATCGCGGCCGTGCTGGCGCGCGGCTTGCGCACCGCCGACCTCAAGTCCGAGGGCACGACGGCTGTGTCCACCACGCAGATGGGCGAAGCGATCCTGAACGAATTGCAAGCGCTGCATGCGTAGCCGAAGACCATCATGCCCGCGCTTGTCGCGGGCATCCACGTCTTGTTTTTATATCACCAAAGACGTGGATGGCCGGGACAAGCCCGGCCATGACGACGTTCCGTGATGTCTGAGGACGCGCGCTGCGGTTCTTAATCCGGATACAGCGGGAAGGTCTGCGGATATCCGCCGAGGTCCGACGGCGGGTTGAGCGGCTGGCGGTCGATCGGACGGTTGTTGTTCTCGCGCGCGAACGACGGGAATCCAATCGCCGGCGGGAAGGCATAGTCCGTGAACTTGCGATCGCCCGGCAACACCTCGGTGCCGCCATCGAGCCAGGAGCGCTTGGTCACATAGATGCGGGTATGCGGCCCCTGCTGATAGACCACGTTCGGACCGCTCGAGCGGTAGTGCCGCTCAGGCGCCTGGGCATTGGCCGGCGCGGCAAGGCCGATGGTGACCACAACGCCCGCCGCCAGCAACAGCGCAGGATTTTGAACGGCAGGGAATTTCCAGGTCATCATGTCCTCATTTGGGGGCGCCAGCCCCACCATCTCCGATTGGGCTCACTTTATCGGCTGCTGGTGTGGCGCCACAAGGTCAATCCGGCCACACCGCAAGAGATAAATACCAGGGTCTGCCAAAAGTTGCGTGAACCGACGCCTTGAGACGACCCTGGCCCCGGCGCCCGGCCGACTGCGTCCTTGAAAGGCTCGTTGCCGTAGTGTCCGGGGGCGAACCAGCTTGCGAACCTGGCGCTCAGAGCGTTCCGCGCAGCTTCGGGTCTTCGGCGCCGGTCATCCAATCAGAAGGGGCAGCGGCGCAATTGGCCCGTTTCAGCTCGGCGCGGGCGAATAATTCGGCAAGTTTCGGCTCGTTTCCCGACGTCAGCAGGGTCAACCGGTTCAGCAGGCAGCTGATCGCCGCGCGCCGGGCCGGCCAATCGTCGCCCCGGCAGGTCCAGCCGGAGATCTGCAGATTGGGGTCGTCGATCCGCTTGAAGAAGGCAAGGCACGCTCCCGCGCCCTCCTTGGCGGCAAGGGGACTGACATGCGGGCTGACATGCGGGCTGACATGCGGCGGACCGACAAGCGGGCGGAGCAGGGCGACCGTGCCGAACTTGCTTTCGACGATGCCGGCCGCCTCCAATTCGGATGCGTCGATTTGCGGCATCCGGGCAGCGAGATCGGCGCCGGCGGCCGATGAGGCGTCCCATTCGCGGCCTGGGTGATAGATTTCGAGCTCCGCCACCGTCTTTTCGGCCGCATCGGCCCAGCGCAGGACGTCCTTGCGGCCGCCCTCCGGGTGCCGAAGGATCGTGTAAGTTGCTGATTTGTCCGCCGCATCAACCTGACTGACGGCGAAGGCGGGATGGGAGCGGTGGGCCACGCTCCAACCGGCGGTCCAACTGGCTTTGGCGGCGGGCCCGGCCGCTTTCATCGCATGGTACTGGTTCCAGAGATGGATGCCGAGGATGCCAAACAGTGCCAGGGTTCCCACATAGGCGAAGACGCGCGCGACCGTCGCGCAGACTTCGTCAGCAAAACTTGTCAGCGCCGGATGGGCTGCGTCCGTATAAGGGGGATTTGTTCCGTCGGCCCAAAATGATGGCATCGAGCACCCGCGCACCATGGTAACGTTGTGTTCACGGCGTTTCTCGCATAGAAGCGCTGCCGCTTCTCTATCCGCGTTAAGCGGAAGCTAAGCATTTTTCATCGGAGAGTGAACGATGGGTTACAAAGTCGCAGTCGTCGGCGCGACCGGCAATGTCGGGCGGGAAATGCTTAACATCCTGGACGAACGCAAATTCCCCGCTGACGAGGTGGTGGCGCTGGCGTCTCGCCGCAGCGTTGGCGTCGAAGTCTCCTATGGCGACCGGACCCTGAAGGTCAAGGCGCTCGAGCATTACGATTTCTCCGATGTCGACATCTGCCTGATGTCGGCGGGCGGCGCGGTGTCGAAGGAATGGTCGCCGAAAATCGGCGCCGCCGGCGCGGTCGTGATCGACAATTCGTCGGCGTGGCGGATGGATCCGGATGTGCCGCTGATCGTGCCCGAGGTCAACGCGGACGCGGTTGCCGGCTTCACCAAGAAGAACATCATCGCCAATCCGAACTGCTCGACCGCGCAGCTCGTGGTCGCCCTGAAGCCCTTGCACGACAAGGCGATCATCACGCGCGTGGTGGTTTCGACCTATCAGTCGGTGTCGGGCGCCGGCAAGGATGCGATGGACGAGCTGTTTTCGCAGACCAAGGCCGTCTACACCAATGACGAATTGATCAACAAGAAATTCCCGAAGCGGATCGCTTTCAACGTCATCCCCGAGATCGACGTGTTCATGGAGGACGGTTACACCAAGGAAGAATGGAAGATGATGGCGGAGACCAAGAAGATTCTTGATCCCAAGATCAAGCTGTCCGCGACCTGCGTCCGCGTGCCGGTGTTCGTCGGCCATTCGGAAGCCGTCAACATCGAGTTCGAAAACCCGATCTCGCCCGATGAAGCCCGCAACATCCTGCGCAACGCGCCGGGATGTCTCGTGATCGACAAGCATGAGCCCGGCGGCTACGTCACGCCCTACGAGGCGGCCGGCGAGGACGCGACCTATATCAGCCGCATCCGCGCGGATGCGACGGTGGAGAACGGCCTTGTGCTGTGGTGCGTATCGGACAATCTGCGCAAGGGCGCCGCGCTGAACGCGATCCAGATCGCGGAATGCCTGATCAACCGCAAGCTGCTCAGCGCGAAGAAGAAGGCCGCGTAACGGGCCGCGGTGATGTGCGTGGCAAGCGTCAAGGAGCCGGAACCGCGATGACCGAGCAGCCGGCTCCGTATCGGCCCAATCCGACGCTGAAGCGTATCGAGGACGGCTTTGAAAGCCTGATCTTCAACAGCCGCTGGCTGATGGCGCCGTTTTATTTCGGCCTCGTCGTCAGCCTGGCGGTGTTGTTGCTGAAATTCTGCATGATACTGTGGGAGTTCATCGCGCACGCGCCGGGCTCGAAGGAGTCCGACATCATCCTCGGTGTGCTCTCGCTGATCGATGTCTCGCTGACCGGCAATTTGATCCTGATCGTGGTGTTTTCCGGCTACGAAAACTTCGTCTCGAAGATCGATCCCGGCGGCCATCCGGACTGGCCGGACTGGATGACCAAGGTCAATTTCGGCGGCTTGAAGCAAAAGCTCCTGGCCTCGATCGTCGCGATCTCCGCGATCCAAGTGCTCAAGGCGTTCATGAACATCGACACTATCTTCGAGCCGAGCAAGCTCGCCTGGCTGGTCGGCGTGCATCTGGTGTTCGTGGTGTCGGCCTTCATGCTCGCGATCTCCGACCGCTGGAGCGGCGGCGATCATGGGGGCGAGTAGGAGTGGCGAATTGCGAATGGCGAGTAGCGAATAGAAGCTAACGCCATCCGCCATTCGCTACTCCCTATTCGCTCGCGTGCACGAAGTGCACGCTCTTAAATTCCTTCGCTTCCCTGTCGAGCACGAACAGCGAGCCTTCGGCGACGCCGAAATAGGCGCCGTGCAAATCCATCTCGCCGCTTTGCGCCCGCTCGCGCACGAATGGAAACGTCATCAGGTTTTCGAGTGAGCGGAACACCGCGGCCTTCTCGATCCTGACCGTGAAATCCTGCATCGTCTCATGGCCGCGCTGCTCGACGACTTCGCCCGGCTTGACGAACATCGCCATCCACTTGCCGATGAAGTCGCCGGGTGAGAGCGGCGCGGCCTTGTCGATGAAGGCGCGGATGCCGCCGCATTGCGCGTGACCGAGCACCACGATGTGCTTCACGCGCAGCACGCTGACCGCGTATTCCAGCGCGGCCGAGACGCCGTGGGTGCCGCTGTCGGGTTGATAGACCGGCACCAGGTTGGCGACGTTGCGGACCACGAACAATTCGCCCGGACCGGCGTCGAAGATCACCTCCGGCGATACCCGCGAATCGCAGCAGCCGATCACCATCACTTCCGGCGACTGCCCGCGCTCGGACAGCTCGCGATAGCGGTTCTGCTCGGTCGGGAGCCGCTGCGTCGTGAAGGTGCGGTAGCCATCCAGCAGGCTTTGTGGAAACGAGGTCATGCCGATGGCATAACCATAGGAGGCAAGCGGGAACAAGCCTTTCGAATGGGCAGACGAAGTGCTATCGCGAGCCCTTGCAAGATCGTTTCAGGGAACCCAGCCCATGATCCGCCCGCGCCGAAGCCTGTTGTTCATGCCGGGATCGAACGCGCGGGCGCTGGAAAAGGCGCGGAATCTTGCGGCCGACGGCCTCATCCTCGACTTGGAAGATTCCGTTGCGCCCGACGCCAAGGCCAAGGCCCGCGACCAGATTGCGATGGCCATCGCGGCGAAAGGGTTTGGCAGCCGCGAAATCTGGATTCGCACCAACAGCCTGGACACGCAATGGTGGAAGGACGACGCCGCCATGGCCGGTCAGGCGAAACCCGACGGCATCCTGGTGCCGAAGATTTCCAGCGTCGATGATCTCAGCGCCATCGCCGCCCGCCTCACCGAAGTGGGCGCCGATCCGTCGGTCAAGGTGTGGGCGATGATCGAGACCGCGCGCGCGGTGCTCGATGCCGACAAGCTCGCAGCCGCCTCGCGCGATCCGAAAACACGGCTTGCCGGCTTCGTGTTCGGACCGAACGACATCTCGCGGGAGACGCGGATCAGGATGCTGCCGGGCCGCGCCGCCATGATCCCGATGATCACCCATTGCATCCTCGCCGCGCACGCGCACGGCCTGGAGATGTTCGACGGTCCCTACAGCGATTTCTCCAATGCGGACGGTTTCGCGCAGGAATGCGCGCAAGGCCGCGACCTCGGCTTTGACGGAAAGACGCTGATTCATCCGAGTCAGATCGAGGCCTGCAATGCAGTGTTCACGCCCCTGGCGGAAGACGTCGCGGAAGCACGCAGGATCGTTGCGGCGTTCGCGTTGCCGGAAAACGCCACGCGCGGCGCGATCCAGCTCGATGGACGGATGGTGGAGCGGTTGCACGCCGACATGGCCAGGCGCACGATTGCGATCGCCGACGCGGTCGCCGCGATGAGCACTGATTGATCCCTGCGTTCTACCGTTGTCGCAAGGGGAGAGACGAAGATCGGTACGCGACCTAACTAACATCGGTGGGCAACGGGTCGCGCGAATGCGCGCCCGATGACAGGCTCCGCGTGCCCACCGTTTAACGTTCTGGACAGATGGTGGGCACGGCGCAGGAGCGCCTTTGCCCACCCGCTCTAACCAAATCTCTCCGCCGCCCAGGCATAGAGGCTGCCGGGAACAGGCGGCTGGTTGCCGCGGCCCTTTGGCGAAATATGCAAGCCGATGATTTCGGGGTCGGCGATCAGCGCGGAAAAATCCGACGGTTCGAAGAAAAGCGCAGGGTCAGCGTGGACGGCGTAAAACGATTTCTTCGGCAGCGCGTCGTGCAGCTCGCGGGATCGCCGGGCGAGCGCGGTCAGCGACGCCGGCCCGAAGATCGCCACGCGAATGTCGGAGAGACGGCGCGAGCCGCCGCGCAAGCGCCGCAGCGCGAAGGTCAGGCGATGGCGCAGCGCCAGCCAGTCGGGCGTCAGTTCGTCCTGCTTCATCAGCTCTTCGAACGCGACAACGATCGGATCGTCCGGCGGCAAATAGAGAACGGAATTGCCGAGCTGGCGCGGACGCTCCCAGGCGAAGTATGGCTTGGCCGGATCGATCTCCACCGCCTTCAAGAGCAGCACGTCGGCGTCGAGCCACACGCCCGCGCGCGCCGCCATCAGCCGCATGCGGAAGAAGTCGCTGAACTGTAGCAGGGTCCAGTCGCGCCACGATCCATCCGGCTGAGCGGGACGAAGCCTTTCGGCAAAGGCCTGCGGCAGGATCGCCTCGGCCTCGGCGTTGCCGACGCCATCTGGAAGTCCTGCGACAGGATCAAAGCTATAGACCGTGACCTTGTGGCCAACGGCCAGCTGCGAGCGCAGACATGTCTGCCGCAGCCTGTCGAGCGGCCCGTGCCAGAAGGTGACGATCTCGGGGAGCAAGATGCGCGATCACGCCCAGGTCAAGCCCAAGCGCGCTCGGCCTTTGCCTTCGCCTCATAGGCGTCGATCGACGATTTCTTCTCCATGGTGAGGCCGATGTCGTCGAGACCGTTGACCAGGCAGTGCTTGCGGAACGCATCGATCTCGAATTTCACCACGCCGCCGTCGGGGCCGCGGATCTCCTGGTTGGGGAGATCGACGGTCAGCGTCGCATTGGCGCCGCGCTCGGCGTCGTCGAACAGCTTGTCGAGGTCTTCCTTGGAGACGCGGATCGGCAGGATGCCGTTCTTGAAGCAGTTGTTGTAGAAGATGTCGCCGAACGAGGTCGAGATCACGCAACGGATGCCGAAATCCAGCAGCGCCCAGGGCGCGTGCTCGCGGCTCGAACCGCAGCCGAAATTGTCGCCCGCGACCAGAACCTTGGCGTTGCGGTAGGCCGGCTTGTTGAGGATGAAGTCCGGGTTCTCGCTGCCGTCATCCTTGTAGCGCTGCTCCGAGAAAAGTCCCTTGCCGAGGCCCGTGCGCTTGATGGTTTTCAGGTATTGCTTTGGGATCATCATGTCGGTGTCGACATTGATGAACTTCAGGGGCGCCGCGACGCCTTCCAGCGTGGTGAATTTTTCCATCGATCGCACTTCCCGCGGGCTTATGGCTAAATCATGACCGTGATGTTTATCGCGAATATGGTCTGCGATAAAGGCTTAATCCGCCTCCGTCTCGGCCTCCGTCGGCATCTCGGTCTCCGCCTCGGCATCGGCCTCGATCTCGGCCATGTCGTCGTCCGATAGTCCGAAATGATGGCCGATCTCGTGGACCAGCACGTGGCGCACCACGTCACCCAGCGTCTCCTCATGTTCGGCCCAGTAGTCCAGGATGGGGCGGCGATAAAGCCAGACCATGTTGGGCAGCCGTGCGATGTCGTCATGGCTGCGAAACGGCACGCCGGTGCCCTGGAACAGGCCGAGCAGATCGAACTCGCTCTCGGCGTCCATCTCGTCCAAGACCTCGTCGGTCGGGAAATCATCCACTCGGATGATGACGCCTTCGGAAAGCTCGCGAAAGCGCGCCGGCAGGCCGTCGAAAATCTCGTGCGCCATGCTCTCCATCTCCGCGAGCGAGGGGGCTTTCAGGGTCTTCCACATGATGGCCTTCTATCGTGGGTTCCGCACGGGTCCATATGGGTTCTGTGACGGGGCTAGCTGCCGGGGAGTGCGGATGTTAGAAACAATCCGCGGGTTTTGGGGTCAATCGGGTGCGTGTGATGATACGGATGGGGACTGTGGCAATTTTCTTGGTGCTTGTGGGCGTTTTTTTTCTGCCCGGTCCGGTTGCGAAGGCGCAGTCCGCAACGTCCGAGATCCGGGTCGCGCAGGCAGGATATGACTATTCCGGCGCGCCTCCGCTGCGCCGGGGTCGCCGGCCGGCGACGCGGCTGCGCGTCTATCCGAACTATGAGCCGGACGACGTCTATCCTCACTACTATCCCGGCCCGAACGCGGTGCGGGAGTGCAACGCCACCTACGTGCAGGAATTCCGGCCGAGCGGCACAGTGATCGTGCCGCACATGAGCTGCCATTGGCGCCGCGGCTGACCTAGAGCGTAATGACTTTTCTTCGAATCGTCATCGCGCTCTAGCTTGTTGTTTGAGCATGATCTTTTTCGGAAAGCCGGTATCCACTTTTCCGGATCATGCTCTAATGCCGTCTGACGGCGCCGATCAAACCGGCGCCGACCACGAGCGCCGCCGCGCCGTAGACCAGAACAGCCATCGCCAGTTGAGTGAAGCCGCCCGCCGAGCCTTGACTCGTGCCGGGGCCTTGGGACGCGAGCGCCATGCCTGCCCATGACAGGGCGGCGAGGCTGGATGCGGCAGCACAAACAAGCCCCGTTGTCGAATACGCTTTGCGGAACGATGCCATGACGATCTCCTGTGATGAATTCCCGACGGCGGATACCTTCAGGAGATACGGCGATAACCTGCGCCGGTTTTGAAAAGGCGCCGCAAAAAATATCGCGTTGAAGCGGGAACGGACCGTCGCGCATCGCATTCATGTTCCCGGCGCAGCTATTCAGCCTGCATTCACGTCGCTCGCGCTAGATTCGAACTGCGACGCGGCGAGGCGGTTGGCGATGGGGAATGGACCGCGCCGCGCCAACGGTGACATTCCGCCATGCGAAGGAGGGTTATATGAACGCGACGAAATTTCTGGGCCTTGCGGCGATCGGCGCATGTCTTGCGATCGCAGCCCCAGTTCAAGAGGCGCAGGCGCTGTCGTTGAGCAATCCCGGCGCGGCCGCGGCGGTGCAGTCGGACACAAGGCAGACGACGACCGAGGTGCGCTGGTGGCATCACCACCATCATCACTGGCACAGGTATCATCGTTGGCACCGTTATCATCATTGGCACCGCTGGCATCGCTACCACCACTGGCATCGCTACCACCACCGGTATTGGTGAGATCGGCGCGGCCAATGCAGCGGTTTAACGCAGAACGATTCCAACAGGCCCAGTTGCGGGCCTGTTCTTGTATTCGCGCAATCGGAGAGCGATGTTAAGATTGAGCTTCAGTCTGGCATAAGCTTTCGACGGAACTCTGCAATGACGAGATGGTTCGGCGTAGCCGCCCTGGCTGTCGCCATGATGTTCGGCGGTTCAGCTTCGGCTCACTCGGCGGTCGCCGTGCCGGCCGCGATGCAACCGGTGCGTCCGGTGCACGACAGCGATGTCAGCGCGCGGCGCCATCACCAGCATCCCCATCGCTACGTTGATCGGCCCTCTTATCTTCACTACTACGGCCGGCCCCATGACTACGCGCCTGCGCCATTTTTTCCGATTCCGCCGTTGTTCGGCTACGGCTGGGAGCCTTGGTGATCTTCGGTTCTCGCGCAAACGCCTGGGCTCATGGGTTGCGGTGCAAATCCGTTCGCCAATAGGATCGCGGCCGTCGCGTCGATAGTCTTTCGCGATTTTCAGATGTCGCACGGCGAGCGATGGTGTCGGCCTGCGTTCATTCATGCCGCGTTCACGTCTCTATCCGTAGTTTAATGTTCGGCGCGAGCGCGATGAACCAGTGCCGAATGCCGGCCTTCGTGTGGCCGCGCGCTTTCGTCGCCTGCATTCAGTCGCCGGCATTTAGGGAGATATCAAGCATGGAGACTCCGAGCATGACAACTCCAAGCATGACAACTCCAAGCGTGACGGCGATTGCAGATTCGAGTCGCGGCCTTGTCCGCTGCCTCAGCCTCGCCGCAGCGGCAACGGTGCTGCTGCTTGCGGCAGCGTCAGACCAACGCGCGGAAGCCATGTCGCCCGTCAGTCCGGGTATGGCGCCCACGGTGAAAGCCGTGTCCGGCGACTCCTTAATTGAAGTTCGCGGCGGAGGCGGACATGGCGGCGGCGGCGGTCATATGGGCGGAGGCGGCTTCCACGGCGGCGGCATGCATGGTGGTGGTTTCCATGGTGGCGGGTTCCATGGCGGTGGCTTTCATGGCGGAGGTTTTCATGGTGGAGGCTTCCACGGCGGACCCGCATTCCATGGCGGCGGTTTCCACCACGGCGGCTTCCGCTTTGCGCACCACCACCACCGCCACTTCTTCGGCGGCTATTATTCTCCGTCCTACTACCCCTATTATTACTATCACCCGCGCTGCCGCGTCGTCTGGACCTATTACGGTCCGCGCCGCATCTGCTACCACCGCCACTACTGGCATCGGCGGCATCATTGGCACTATTGGTGAGCGGCCGCCTCGAGCGGACAAGCCAGGCTGAAACGAACGCGAGCTGAAACGAGAAGGGCGCCGATCCGGCGCCCTCTTGCATTCGAAATCTCGCTGGTTCAGTCCCAGTCCTTGAAGGTCCAGGACTTCAGCGTCAGTTTCCACGGCGTCAGGTTTTCCAGCCGCCACTGCGCAAAGCGGGCAGGCGGCCAGTTGCTGAGGCGCCGCTTTTCCTCCTTGACCGGATCCTTGGCCAAGGGCGCTGCGATGGTGTGCTGACCGGTGCGGCGCCACTTCTGGCGCGTCGCGCTCGAGATCAGGTCGACATATTCCGGCTTGTTGGCCATGCCCCGCTCCCTCGCGAAACGTCTCAAGGTCATATTTGAGCATGATCTCCGCGCAAACGCGTTCCGCGTTTGTCGCGAGGGAAAACCGGTACCCATCCCGCGATCAAGTGCGGGGCAGGCTTTTTCCGGATCATGCTCTGAAACGCCGAGTGTGCTCCCCGTTGTTTAAGGAGTGGTTGCCAAAGCGTATCGAGCTTGATGCAAGCAGGCTTTATCGCCACTCCCTCACATCGACGAAATGCCCGGCGATCGCCGCTGCCGCGGCCATGGCGGGGGAGACCAGATGCGTGCGGCCTTTGAAGCCCTGGCGGCCCTCGAAATTGCGGTTCGAGGTCGAGGCGCAGCGCTCTTCGGGTTTCAGCTTGTCGGGGTTCATCGCAAGGCACATCGAGCAGCCCGGCTCGCGCCATTCGAAGCCGGCCTTGACGAATATCTTGTCGAGTCCTTCGGCTTCCGCCTGCTCTTTCACGATCCCCGAGCCCGGCACCACCATCGCGTTGACATGGGCGTTGACGGTCTTGCCTTCGGCGATCTTGGCCGCGGCGCGCAAATCCTCGATCCGGCCATTGGTGCAGGAGCCGATGAAGACGCGGTCGAGCTTGATATCGGTGATCTTGGTGCCGGCTTTCAGCCCCATGTAGTTCAGCGCACGATGCTTCGACAGCCGCTTGGCTTCGTCCGCGATCTTGTCCGGATCAGGCACGGCGCCCATGATCGACACGACGTCCTCCGGCGAGGTGCCCCAGGTCACGATCGGGGGCAGCTTTGCCGCGTCCAGCCGGATCTCGTGGTCGAAATGCGCGCCCTCGTCGGAGCGCAGCGTTTCCCAGTAGCGCATCGCGGCGTCCCATGCCGCGCCCTTCGGCGATTTCGGCCGGCCGCGCAGGAAGTCGAACGCCTTCTCATCGGGCGCCACCAGACCAGCGCGGGCGCCACCCTCGATCGACATGTTGCAGACGGTCATGCGGCCTTCCATCGACAGCGCGCGGATCGCTTCGCCGGCATATTCCAGGACATAGCCGGTACCGCCCGCGGTGCCGATTTCGCCGATGATGGCCAAAATGATATCCTTGCCGGTGACGCCCTCCGGCAATTTGCCGTCGACGATGGCGCGCATGTTCCTGGCTTTTTTCTGGATCAGTGTCTGCGTCGCCAGCACGTGCTCGACTTCGGAGGTGCCGATGCCATGCGCCAGCGCGCCGAACGCGCCATGCGTGGAGGTGTGGCTGTCGCCGCAGACGATGGTGGTGCCCGGTAGCGTAAAGCCCTGCTCGGGGCCGATCACGTGGACGATGCCCTGGCGCTTGTCGAACTCGTTATAATATTCGATGCCGAATTCCTTGGCGTTGTCCGCCATCACCCGCATCTGCTCGATGCTCTCCGGATCCGGATTGGGCTTTGAACGATCCGTGGTCGGGATGTTGTGGTCGACGACGGCGAGCGTCTTCTCCGGCGCGCGCACCTTGCGTCCCGTTGCGCGCAGGCCTTCGAACGCTTGCGGCGAGGTCACCTCATGTACGAGATGACGGTCGATATAGAGCAGGCACGTGCCGTCATCGGCCTCGTGCACCAGATGGTCGTTCCAGATTTTGTCGTACAGCGTGGTCGGTTTGGGCATGAGCGTAAGCTCCAAAGAGAATCTTGCTTAAGCTGGAAAAGCGCGGATACACGGGCAAAGGGAGTTTTCGGCGCTTCTTTAAAGCGCGGTGCTATATTCTGACGTCGCCGAAGTCGCAAAACGTCCGAAAAAGCGGCCAGGCAGCCGCGAATGATCGTCGATCACGACGCGCAGGCAAGCGATGCTGGTTCGATCCGAAGCCATTTGCGGTGGTGTACCACATGCCTCACTATCGCGACAATCGATCGGAGGACACATTGGCTCATATTGTGATCGTGGCCTCTTGTGATAGTGGCATCGCTTGGGAAGAGCTGAAACAAACCCCGCGCGCCCGTCGAATCATGCCGCAACAAAAAAGCGCGGGGTGAGTCCGCGCTTTTCATCAAAACCAATGCAGGCGGCGGCTATTCGCCGACGGCGGTGGCGCGGTCCTGCTTCTCGACGATGCGGGCCGATTTGCCGCGCAAATTGCGCAGATAATAGAGCTTGGCGCGGCGCACCTTGCCGCGGCGCACCACCTTGATCGAATCGATCATCGGCGACATCACCGGGAACACGCGCTCCACGCCTTCGCCGTAGGAAATCTTGCGCACGGTGAAGCTCTCGTTGAGCCCGCCGCCGGAGCGGCCGATGCAGACGCCTTCATAGGCCTGCACGCGGGTGCGGTCGCCTTCAACCACCTTGACATTGACGATCACGGTATCGCCAGGCGCGAAGTCCGGGATATGCTTGGTGGCGGCGAGCTTGTCGAATTGCTCTTTTTCGAGCTGCTGGATCAGGTTCACGGGTAAAATCTCCATCGGCGGCGCGCCCGGCCAACGGGGGGCTTTCGCTCTATCCTGCCATGACACTTGCGGAATTGGCGGACCGTATAAGGCAAAGGACGAGCGTTGTCACCCGTCTGTCGTGCTTTTTGTCCGGTTTTGGTCCGGCTTCGCCGCCCACAAATCCGGCCGCCGCGCCCTTGTCAGGGCCTCGGCCTCGGCTTTCCGCCAGGCCGCGACCTTGGCATGGTCCCCCGACAACAGGATGTCCGGGATCGGCATCCCCTCGAAGGTCTGCGGGCGGGTATATTGCGGATATTCCAATAATCCCTCCGAAAAGCTCTCGTCCGCGCCGGATTCGGCCCTTCCCATCACCCCGGGCAGCAAGCGGACGCAGGCGTCGATCAGCGCGATGGCGGCGATCTCGCCGCCCGAGAGCACATAATCGCCGATCGAGACCTCCTCGAGGTTCCGCGCCTCGATCACCCTTTGATCGACCCCCTCGAACCGGCCGCAGACGATCAAGGGGCCGGGCCCCGCGGCGAGTTCCGCAATCCGCGACTGGGTCAATGGCCGACCCCGCGGGCTCATCAGAAGCCTCGGTCGCGCGTCTGACTGGCCCGGCGCTGGGATCGCGGCGTCGATCGCGGCCGCCAGCACGTCGGCGCGCAGCACCATGCCGGGTCCGCCGCCGGCTGGCGTGTCGTCGACGCTTCGATGGCGGTCAGTGGCCGAGTCCCGGATATCGCGCGGCTCCAGCGCCCACAAGCCCGAGGCCAGCGCCCGGCCCGCCAGGCTGACGCCGAGCGGCCCCGGGAACATCTCGGGGAAGAGGGTCAGCACGGTCGCGCGCCATATCGTCGTCGTGGTGGTCATGGCTTCTTGTTACGGCACCACGGCCGTGAGATCGAGGCCATGCATCAAGGCCGCCGCCTCGACCGCCCGCTTGAAGTCGGCGAGTTCGAACCTCGTGACGATGATCTTGCGAAGATCGAGCAGGCCTTCGGCGGCGAGCGCCGCCAACTGGCCGGGCGCGGTGCGCGCATACATGAACTGGCCGACCACCTCCCAGTCGTTCGCCAGCATCTCGCGGAACGACAATTCCAGCGGCACCTCGGCGCTGCCCATCAGCACCAGACGGCCGCCGCGCTTCAATGCACGCAGGCTTGAAAGCGTGGTCGAGGTGCTCTTGGCGGCGCCCAGCAGATCCAGCGCGACATCGGCGCCGCCGCGCGCGGCGTGGCGGATGACCGCGAGGTCCTTGGCGGCATCGCCGGTGACGACGGCCGGAATCACGCGCGGCCCGAAGGCGTCGATCAGGTGTTCCAGCGCCTCGCGCTTGCGCCCGACCGCGACCACCCGTCCGGCGCCCATCGCGACCGCGAGCATCACCGCGCCGGAGCCGAAATAGCCGGACGCGCCGTTGATGATGATGGTCTGGCCGCCCGAGAGGCCCGCGCGCTGCAGGCCGCCGTAAGGCACGATCAGCTTGGCCAGCCCGATCAATTCGGTCGCCGGCCGGTCATCGAGCCCGATGAGTGGCGTGACGCAGGCGGCCGGCCAATGCGCGATTTCCGCGAACACGCCATCGCGCCAGCGCGCCTGCAGCGCAAGCGCGGCATCCGACGTCACGGTGGCCGTCAGCCCGATCAGGATCTGCGGCGGTTCCGGATCGGGCACGTCGGCGCGCAAATGCGGGCTCAGGAAAACCCGGTCGCCGCTTTGCACATGAGCGACATTGTCACCGACCGCGATGACCCGCGCGATGGCGTTGGTGCCGGGCACGAACGGCATCGGCGGCAGGCTGTAGGGCACCGCGCCCGACAACACCCGGCCCATGTAGGACAGCACCATGCCGGCTTCGATCCTGACCAGGACGCCGTCGGGCGTGGGTGCTGGCGTTTCGACCTCGTCAAAACGCAGATCGTCAGGCGCGTGCAGCCGCCAGGCTTTGTGGGTCGCCATGTCAGTCGCTCCGAGGTTCACGTCGTCCCGGACAACCCTGCGAAAGCGGGCGATCCGGGAGCCATAGCCACCCTCTTTATATATGGGGCGAAGTATCGGGCGAAGCTGGGGCTGCCAGTCCGCGTAGCAACCATGGCCTGTGGTTATGGGTCCCCGCTTTCGCGGGGACGACTCGTGGAGAGAGCTTCGCTTTCGTCAACAGGATCGTCGCCGTCGATCTGTTCCGGCAGTTCGATCACCACGCGTCCGGCCGCCATGTCGACGGTCGGAACCACGGCGTTGGAGAACGGCAGCATGATGGTGGCGCCGGCCGCCGGCGCGATCTCGATGATGTCGCCGGCGCCAAAATTATGGATCGCAATCACCTCGCCAAGCGGTTCGCCTGTCGCGGTCACCGCGGCGAGGCCGATCAGATCGGCGTGGTAATATTCGTCTTGCTCGGTCTCCGGCAGTTTTTCGCGCGCCACATAGAGCTCCAGGCCGTTGAGCCGCTCGGCCTCGTTGCGGGACGTCACGCCCTTGAGTGTCGCAACGAGGTGGCCCTTGGCCTCGCGCGCCTGCATCACCTCGAACTGCCGCGCGCCGTCCTTGGTCGAGAGCGGACCATACTGGGTGACGGCAAAGGGGTCTTCGGTGAACGTCCACAGCTTGACCGCTCCGCGCACGCCATGCGCGGCGCCGATCCGGGCGACGCAAATCGGCGCTGACACTGCGATCGCCGCTTTCGCCTTACGCCGACTTGGCGGCGGCTTCGGCTTGGGCCTTGCGCTCCTTGCGCGGCATGGCCTTTTCCGGATTGTTGCGCGTCTCGCGCTTCTTGACACCGGCGGCATCGAGGAAACGCATCACGCGGTCCGACGGCTGCGCGCCCTTGGCGAGCCAGGCCTTGACCTTGTCCATGTCGAGCTTGAGCCGCGCCTCGTTGTCCTTCGGCAGCAGCGGGTTGAAATGGCCGAGGCGCTCGATGAAGCGGCCGTCGCGGGGAAAGCGCGAATCGGCGGCGACGACGTGGTAGACCGGGCGCTTCTTGGTGCCCGCGCGCGCGAGGCGGATGACGACTGGCATTTAGGTTCTCCTGTTGAATATTGTATGCTTAGTTTTCGGTGTGAGTTGTCGTCATTGCGAGCCAACGGGTCGGCGCGAAGGGCCGCCCGATGACAGGCTCCGCGAAGCGATCCAGAGCCGCGGGGAAGATTCTGGATTGCTTCGCGGAGCCTGTCATCGGGCGGCCCTTCGCGCCGACCCGTTGGCTCGCAATGACGAGAGAGGTCATTTCTTCTTTCCCGGGAAACCGCCGAGCCCCGGCAAGGTCGGCTTGCCGGAAAGGCCGGTCAGCCCCGGCAGGTTGGGCAGGCCGGTACGCAGGCCCGCGGGAAGATCCTTTGGCAGGTTCGGCAAACCGCCCGGCCCGCCGCCCTGCATTTTCTCCTGCATCGCCTTCAACTGCTCCGGTGTCGGTGCTGGCATGCCGCCGCCAAAGCCCATCGCCTGCGCGATGCCGGCGAGCGGACCGCGCTTGCCCGAGCCCATGGCCTTCATCATGTCGGCCATGTTCCGGTGCATCTTGAGCAGCTTGTTGACGTCCTCGACCTTGACGCCGGCGCCGGCGGCGATGCGCTTCTTGCGGCTGGCCTTCAGGACATCGGGATGGCGGCGTTCCTGCCGCGTCATCGAATCGATCGCCGCGACCTGGCGCTTGATGACCTTGTCGTCGATGCCAGCGGCGGCGATCTGGTTCTTCATCTTGGCGATGCCGGGCATCATGCCCATCAGGCTGCTGATGCCGCCCATGTTCGCCATCTGCAGCAATTGCTCGCGCATATCGGCCAGATCGAACTGGCCCTTGCGCATCTTCTCGGCGGCGCGCGCGGCCTTCTCCGCGTCGATATTCGAAGCCGCCTTCTCGACCAGCGAGACGATGTCGCCCATGCCGAGGATGCGGCCGGCGATCCGGCTCGGATAAAAATCCTCCAGCGCGTCGGTCTTTTCGCCGGTGCCGATCAGCTTGATCGGCTTGCCGGTGACCGCGCGCATCGACAGTGCCGCGCCGCCGCGGCCGTCGCCGTCGACGCGGGTCAGCACGATGCCGGTCAGGCCGACACGCTGGTCGAAGGCGCGCGCCAGATTGACGGCGTCCTGGCCGGTCAGCGCGTCGGCGACCAAGAGCACCTCGTGAGGATTGGCGGTCGTTTTGATGTCGGCCGCTTCCGCCATCATCTCGTCGTCGAGCGTCGTGCGGCCGGCGGTGTCGAGCAGCACGATGTCGTAGCCGCCGAGCTTGCCGGCTTCGAGCGCGCGCCGTGCGATCTCGGCGGGCTTTTGCCCCTCGACGATCGGCAGCGTGGCGATATCGAGATCGCGCCCGAGCACGGCAAGCTGTTCCATTGCCGCCGGGCGGTAGACGTCGAGCGAGGCCATCAGGACCTTGCGCTTGTCGCGCTGGGTCATGCGGCGGGCGAGCTTTGCGGTGGTGGTGGTTTTGCCGGAGCCCTGCAGACCGACCATCATGATCGCGACCGGCGGCACCGCGTTGAGATCGATGGTCTGGCCGTCGGAGCCGAGCGTGGCGATCAGTTCGTCATGGACGATCTTGACCACCATCTGGCCGGGAGTGACCGACTTGACGACGGTGGCGCCGACGGCCTGCTCGCGGACCCTTTCGGTGAAGCTGCGGACCACCTCGAGCGAGACGTCGGCCTCCAACAGCGCGCGGCGCACCTCGCGCATCGCGGCATCGACATCGGCTTCCGAGAGCGAGCCGCGCCCCGTCAGCCGATCGAGAATACCACCAAGCCGCTCCGACAGATTGTCGAACAATGCCGTTGTCCTTATGCCTATCCAGGCGCTCGCGTCACTTATCACCCGTCATACCCCGCGAAGGCGGG
>WNGJ01003129.1_pt2 | contig 20186 bp, 15 predicted proteins | sample 5400611 | NCBI WGS metagenome assembly WNGJ01 (sample SAMN13153375, study PRJNA577476) | soil metagenome | isolation source: 40 cm soil or saprolite under Garry oak tree replicate 1 | place: USA:California | collected 2016-06-15
CAACGCGGTACCAGAACACTTAACCGCTCGGACGATCAGATGGTGTCGCCATTGCATCCAAAAATGATCTGCCGTCGCGAACTGAAACCACTCGTTCGCCATTGAAACTGGTTGAGGTGGGGAAAGAGTTTCAATCACGCTCATCAGATCTTTGCGTCGTTTCGATGTTGATTGTGCGCTCAACGATAAATGATGGACGGGCTTTCAGTTCCATGAACATCTGGCCAATGTACTCTCCAATCACCCCCAGGTAGAGAAAGATTAACCCGTTGAAGAAGAGCAGAACAATGACCAACGTTGAAAACCCAGGTGCTGCGAGATGAATGTCGGTAAACAACGCAATCCCAAGGTAAATGAGCGCCCCGATAACTGCGCCAAGACAAAGAAGGGTGCCGCAAATGAAGCCGAGCCTCAATGGTCTCGTCGAGAACGAGGTGAGGCCAGAGAAGGCCAGCCTCGTGAGTTTCGGCAATGAATATTGCGGACGCCCTGCTGCGCGAGCAGGTCGCGAGATAGGAAATGGCTTCGATGGCAGTCCGGTCCAGGCACGCAATCCCCGTACGAAACGCAGTTTTTCTGGAAGAGTCAGTAGCACCCGAACCGCGCGCCGAGTCATCACACAAAAATCGCCGCTGTCGGCTTGGACGGGAGTATCAGCCAAGTAAACGTAAAGCCGGTAAAACAGGAAATAAAAAAAACGTTTGAGTTTCGCCTCGTGCCGAGCCGTTCGCACCGCATAAACTATGTCAACATTGTCGCTTCGTAGCGCTCGGTACATGTCCAAAAGAATTTCCGGTTCGTCCTGCAAATCTGCGTCCATAATTCCGACGCAGTCTCCTGACGCAAAACACAAACCAGCCGAGACGGCATTTTGATGGCCGAAGTTCCGGGTCAACACAATCAATCGAACGGATGGATCCTTGCTAGCCCATGCCTCAATGAACCCTGAACTCGCGTCGGTTGATCCATCACTCACAAAAAGGAGTTCCCAATTTGACGGACGGTTCTGAAGATTCTCCAATCGCTCGCGTAGCAACGGCAACACGTGGTCCTCGTTGAAGAAAGGAATAACAATGCTTAACTCAGACCGTGTCATTGTGCTGCGTTACTTTCGATCACAAAAGTCTCGGACCGCGCTTACTTTGAACCAATCTTAAACCTCAGACGGAGTCTGCAAATAGCGGCATGTCCGCTTTGGATTGGAATTTCCGCTGGAGAAAATGAAACGCGCATGCTTAGCTGCCCAACGCGCAAGGACTTCCGAGAGCTTGCGCAGTTCCATGCAGACTACTAATTCCACCATGTCCGGACGAGCCGTCGACGAGTCGATCGAATCGAATTCGCCAAACGCCTGTCAATGTTCGGGGCAGTCGCTACACGTGGCGACCGCTGCTGAAGTGATGAAGAATCATCGAGAGAACCCGACTGCCGTGTGGTACAAACACAGCTCCGATCCGCATGATCCAAACGGCAAATACGCGTTCCAGCGACTGCGGCGGAGTTTGTTCGCACCTCGTGTCATTCCAAAATTCAAGCTTCGCCGTAACGATGCGTTCTACGCGATCGGCTCCTGTTTTGCGCGCGGGCTTGAAAACTGCCTTCAAAGCAACGGAATTGCAGTTGAAAGCGCGGCGCCGGAATTTTCCAAGCTTCAGCCGGCCAAGAAAGGTACATCAGGACTCGGATTTACGAATAAGTACAACAGCTATTCAATGTTGAACGAGCTGCGCTGGGCTCTTGATCCCCAGACAACATTTCCCAAAGAATCCATTGTTCGACTGACAGCGACGAGTTGGTACGATCCGCATACAAATCCGACACTGAGTTTCGTGAGTCTGGAGGAGACACTGGAGCGTCGCGCGTTGATGCAAGCGGTTACAAAACGAATAAAGAGGTGTCGTGCCGTGGTTGTTACTCTCGGGCTTGCGGAGGTGTGGCGCGATATCCAAACAGACACCTATCTCAACTGCACGCCTATCCCTTCACTCTTTAAAACTGAGCCCAATCGATACGAGTTTCACCTAAGTACGTTTGCGCAGAACTGGGCTAACCTGGAAGCAATTTATGAATTGCTAACTCGCGATGGACATCCTGATTTCCACGTCATCGTGACGGTTTCACCCGTACCTTTGATGAATACGTTTTCAACTATGGACATTGTCGTTGCGAATGCCTGGGCCAAATCGCTTTTAAGAGCAGTCGCACAGGAATGGGCAATGGCACATCCCAACGTAGATTACTTTCCAAGTTACGAGATCGTGCAAAACTCCGATCGTGCAACAGTATGGGAAAAGGACATGAGGCATGTCACGGGCCCAAGTGTCCAGCACATCATGCAGTTGTTCTTAAGAAAGTACATCGAGTGAGGATAACATCATCTGGTAACGCTTGAGCCGGTTCATTCTCTGACAGGCTCCATTCCCCTAGAGGCGATTTTCAGCGCTGCGATGCAAACAGATTCACGTAAAAATCGGCGTCGTCGCTAATTGCACTAGAACGAAGCGGGACAAGCCCACGCCTTGTTACTTCGGAAACCGTCATGCCCTTGCTCGTTATGGCATCAATCAGATCGATCCAATTCGTCCCGGCCTGTTTTAGGCCGTAAGGCCAGAGTTCCAGCAGCAACTTCGCAGCCGGATTATCGGCCAGAACACGGCCTGCCCCGCGCAAGGCGTGAAGCTCGTATCCCTGGATATCCATTTTAATCAAGTCAACGCGCTGGCCCGGGGAAAAGTAATCGTCGAGCGCGACCATTTCGATTTGGACCGCGCGGCGGGTGAAGTTGTGGGTCACGTATGTGCGATGATCGACATTGAGCGTATCCGAAAGATAGAGCTCCGACTTGCCGCTGCGCTCTCCCACCGCTGCTTGCAAGATGTGCATGTTTGGAAACCCTCGCGCCGCTGCACGCAACCGCTCGAAATTTTCTGGCGCCGGCTCAAAAGAATACACAACGCCGGCAGGCCCAACACAGCGGGCGGTCGGTAGATCGAAAATGCGTGTTGGTAAACCTTATTTCCAAGAATGCGAAGAACTGAAACTCCTGACATCAGCGGCGGGATAGGACTATCGTAAAAAATGACGCGCATAGCCGCGGGAAACAGCGGCTCAGAAACAGATCCATAGGAAAAAACGTGCGGTAAAGCCAGGTAGGGATTGGCACTTTATGCGATATACCCCCGGTAGCCATGTAAGACAGCGCGCTAAAGAACCGAACCGAGCAATTCGCCACATCGTAATTCTCGCTCACCTTGCCGGCCCAATCGCGCCGGCGGAAGAAAATTAGCCATGGCAATGCGATATTTGCAGACGCCAGTGGCCCCCGAACGCTTTTCAGCTCCGGCTCAGAAATTCCGAAGTCAACCGGCTCGTGATGCAAATACTTAAAGATTGGAGTCGATAGGATTGAAAAGAACGGTTCAGTGGCAATGACTTTGCCGTCGCGCTTTAACTTGTTTGCAGCCCGATTGAGAAACTCAATAGGCCTCTTCAGGTGATGCAGCACGTTGGTCAACGTAATAACATCGAGGCTATCGTCCATGATACCATCGAACTTGTCGATTTCGTGGCAGTCAAACACAAGATCAAGATAGTCGAGCCCAAGCACATCGCTGGTAACAACGTTTGACAGAAATTGTTTCAAAGGCGAAGTGCCGCTTCCTACCTCGAGTACCGAGAGCGCTGCAGGATCGGGAAAACCCTCGAACTGATCACGGTAAAGTTCACGGTACCAAAAGCGAAGGTTTTGATTCGCACTGAGGCGCGCGCGATTGCGCAATGTGACCGCGCAGTCCTGGGCCGTGTCGCTTTGACCAACTGCGATCGTCTTCATTTGACTGCGCGGATATAGAGCGAGCCGGCAAACTCGGATAGTGCGGGCACGTGCTCGAGAAAACGGCCGATGGCATTCAAGCCATTCACGAAGGGAAAAGGCGTCTTCGGATGAAGAAAATCAAACGGATGAATTTGCACATCACGAAACCCCGTTCGTTTCAGTAACCGCCGCAGAGGCCAGCGGAAGAACGCGGTCTCGTCAGGCGAATCACCGAGTTTGCGCTTTATCCAGGGGACATTCTTTTGTATGGCTATCTGCGGGTTCAGCATGTTTGGCTCGGTAAAATAGATCGCGCCGCCGATTTTTAACACGCGATAGATTTCACGCAGTGCCTCCGTAATCTCCAAGTGATGTAATACCGAACTGCCCACCACGGAATCAAAGTGGGAGTCACCATAGCTCATCGCGCAGACGTTTTGGATCTCGTAGGAAACATTTGGCGGAGAACAATCGGTCCTCGCGATCTCCAAGAGTTCCGGTGACACGTCAACGGCGACAATTTGCGCCCCGGAGTGAGCCAATTCCCGAGTGAAATACCCGGTACCACAACCGAGTTCGAGCACGTTCATTCCCACACAGAGGTGGTTGCTGAGCATTTTCACCCGACGCGTCCAGCGCAATCTGCCGGCCGGGCCTTCCCAGTTCCAAATCTCCCCTGCTCCATGTTGAGCCAGGAAACGGCCATGTTCGACTTCGTTAACAATGCGCTTTTGCACTAAAGGATTCAAATGATTGCGACTTAGAAACAAATGAGCATCGGCTCATGGCGCAAAATTCTTGGATGTGGCACCGAGTTAGTAACCAAGCTTTAGTTTCAAGAAGCCGTGCCAGCACATCTTTAACATGATGAGACCGTTTCGGAACACCCTGGTCATTTTCGTGGAACCGTATATGCGCTCCTGATAATGGACGGGCAGATCCAGAATCTTAAGGTTAAGTTTTGCAGCGCCGAATAACAACTCATAGTCGCCCCATCGGTCTTCGACTCCCCAGCTTCCCAACATCGGTTTGATCCGCGCCCAGTCGCTTCTCCAGAGCGCCTTCGTGCCACAAAGCGTATCCTTTACCGGTTGTCCGAGGAGGTAGGTAAATGCGATACTGAAAAATTTGTTGCCCAACATGTTGGCTGTAGTCATCGCTCCTTTGGGTACTGGATAAACAAGTCGAGATCCGTTGACAAACTCCGCCTGGCCCGAGGCGATAACATCGACAAAGTAGGGCAGCTCCTCGGGAATCGTGGTTAAATCGGCGTCAAGAATCATCAAGATATCGCCTGTGGCAGCACCGAAACCTGTCCAGACATTCCGCGATTTAGCTACGCCCGGTCCGCGTTCCAGGCGGATATCCCTGTCCGAAAAGAGCGACTGCACCCGCAATACTTCTTCAGCGGTTCCATCGGTTGACTGATCGTCACAGAAAATAATTTCTGTCTGACGTCCCAGTTGCGGCATGCGTTGCACGGCATCTTCTACATTTCCTCTCTCATTTTTACACGGAACGATCACTGAGACCGAGAGCTCTTCTTTGGGAACCGGTGGCGGAAGTAACCTGCCGACGACGACCTGCGTCATACAAAGCCGTTTCAACAGCGGCAATCGCGCGCAGAATCGATTAAGGAAAGCTGATACAAGCGGGACGTACTTCGGCAGAATGACAAGGCGATGCGTCTCGAGCGCTTCAAAACCGGCGAGCTTCAACAGATTTGCGATATCAAGTGTCGAAAGCCAGTTCTGCTCCGTACGCGGGACCTTCATTCCAATCCATTCTGCAAACGTGACCAGTGGTTCCCAAAGATGATTGTAAGTGATCACCAATATGCGGGTATGTCTTCGACAAAGCGGCTTTAAATTGCGCAGCGCTTGAAGGACATCGACTGTGTCGCCGATATCGTTAAAGAGGATATAATCGAATTTCTCCTCCGGCTCGAAAACAGTGCGAAACTCCTCCTTGTCCGGGAAAGCCACCGCAAACTCTAGGGAAGGATTTCGTTGCTGTGCGATCTCGACAATCTCAGGACAAATGTCAACGCCTTTGCCTTCAGTCGATTGGACATTGGCCAAAAGATTGCCAGTGCCGCACCGAACCGAGAGCACTCTTTTCTGCGGCTCTACCAGAAAACGAAGAAGCCGATTTAGCAACTCGTAGTAGTATCTGTTGCGGTCGATCCAGCCTTCGCGGCGACCAGCAATTTTGGCCAGATGGTTCCGGCTCCGTTCCCGTCTCTGCTCGAGGGCAGCGGGTCCCCATGTACCCTTCTTCGCCTCGGGCTCATTTAGCACAGCTTCCATACTGGTGTCGTTGACGGTAATTAGCTGCACATCCTTAAGGAACTCCGTGGCAACTTTGCACCGCAGTTTCCTTCAAATCCAGTATCCTTCAAGGGTTACACTTCGTAATCGACTCATGGGCAAAACCCAGGAAAAATCACAGTCTGTGACAGGATTTTCAAAGAAAGATATCACAAACAGCTCGTTTCTTGGGGGACTACTGCTGCTGCTTTGCGCATCGATGTTCTATTACTTTGCAGTGCTGAGGATTGATTACCAAAAGACAGCACTGCCCGACCTTGCGCCACACCCAGACGCAACCGAGTATTTCGCTCAGGCCAAGGCATTATCGAGAGGCAAATGGCCTTCAATACAGATCGGAACCGAAAAGCTGCCGTCAAGGTATCCGCCCGGTTATCCTGCGCTGATGCTCCCATGGCTGAAGATTCTTCCTCAAGCGCATTCCGTTCTGGCCCCATTTCGGACGAATCAGACAATCGGGCTGCTATTGCTTTTGGCCATATTTGTTTTTTACATCTACTTGGCAATGCCTTTGACCGGAGGTTTTGCGGTATTGTTACTGGCGACTCTTCCAAGTTTCTTCACTTTCTGTCGCTCTTCACTAAGCGAACTCAGTGTGTCCCTGTTCATTGTCTTAGCTTTCATGTTCGCCTATTTGGGCGTTAAGGAAGAACGCCGCTGGAAAGTCTATTTGTCGGCGGTTCTTCTGGGTCTCTCATTAAATATCCGAATTCAGTCGCTGTTCTTTGCACCACTATTGCTCGTTATGGCCATGCTCCCAACGAGGGGAATGCGTCTGCGGTGGCTCCTTCATTGCGCTGCGGTTCCGATTGTTTTCCTCACAGCGGCCAGCCCTATCCTCGTGTTGAATACGATCAAGTTTGGTTCGCCGCTTAAAACCGGCTACGACTTCTGGGTCCCGTATTTTAGCGAGAAACACGTTTTCTTTTCGTTTCACTATGTACTGGGAAATGCTGGCGAGCTCTGGAGGCAACTCACTTTGCAACCCCACAGCTATGACGCGGTCGACATCTTCGGAACAGGCACCTCGTTTGTTGTGGCCTTCGTTCTCCTGAGTTGCGTCGGGACCCTTTTTGTTCGGCCGAGCTGGTTTTCTTGTTGCGCTTTCATAGCGTGGCTCTTCCCCTTTCTCGCGGGACTATGTTTCGTGTTTGGTAGTGATGGACGGTTATACGTGCCTCTCTTCATAATTATGGTTAGTGTCGCTGTCCTGCCCGTCGCTTGGGCTGTAAATAACTTTTTTGCCGGCAGACGCAGTGTTTTCGCTTTAGCGGTCCTCGTTTTATTTGCTGCAGCGTGCCTCGGTTACCCTTCACGTTCGGGCCATAAGAGCAGGAACATTAATCGCTCGCAGGCATGGGATGCTCTGCATTTCAACACTTCGCCACGAGAACCGATCCAATTTGTCGCGCAAAGGTATTTTGGCAGCCGGTTTCAAGGTGAACCTGGAATTGTTCTGTCCGACATCGATCCTGTTTACCTGAACGCTCTTCTGCCCCGCAGTTTCGTCGCAGCCCCGATTGATGAGAACCATCACTACAAATGGAGTCACACCTGGCGTTACGATCGACCGCAAGCGCTGGCCCTGGTGCAACGCGGGCTAATTCAATCGCTGCCGATCTACGCCTTGTTCGTGTCCACGCAAGAAATGCAGGAAAAAACACGCCGATTGCCCCGCGTCGATGGCTACGACTGGCACCTGGTAGACTCGAGCGCCGAAGCGGCGATCTTAAGGCTCGCCCCGACTAGCTAGCAAAACCTCGCGGTTACAATCCAAGTTGTCTTTACTCACGGTCGAGATTCCCGTTCAGAATGCTTGCGCAGTTCATCAGAATTGCTCCCGCTCGCGAGCAAAATCGTAGATTCCTGAATGCAGCCTGCATCGGTCTGCTGCTGGCGTACTTTCTTCATTTTGCGCTGCCCGCACTGAGGGCCGGGTTTGGCGAGGACGAAATGATGAACCTGTATTTCTATTGGTTCCCAGGCGCGTTCAGATCAATCCGGGCAAACTTCTGTTTCTGGTCGATCTCATATCCGCAGCGGCCCGCCGGTGCGCTGTATTATCTGCCGCTGTATCACTTTTTTTCGCTCGACCCTCTGCCTTACCGGATAGTTCAGATCAGTATACTTACCGCCACAATCCCTATCTTTTTCTATCTGGCGCGGTTGCTCTCTGGATCGCGCGCAGTGGGATTTCTGGTGGCGCTGGCGATGTGCTATCACCAGGAACTGGCTAATCTTGTGTTTAGCGGCTCTTTCATCTACGACGTGCTGTGTGGTTTCTTTTATTTCGCCGCCCTGACCTATTACGTTCGCATCCGCGAGCAAGGCGTGGCTCTACGTGCGGGACAACTGGCGATCTTTCTCGCGCTCTACCTTTGCGCGCTCAACTCGAAGGAAATGGCGGTGAGTCTGCCGGTGATCGTATTCATTTACGAGGTCCTTAAATATCCACGGATTCACGACTGGAAACAGTTTGCGTTGCGCAACTGGTCCGTGGCGGTTCCGGCGCTGATCGCCGGCCTCGTGACGGCAATTTTCATTTACGCCGAACTGAATAGCGCTTATTCGCTGGCGCACCTCGAGGCGTATCGACCGGTGTTTTCCTGGCGTCGATTCACCCTAACAAATGCACATTTCATCAACGAACTGCTTTATGATTCGGTGTCCCGCATTGGTCGGGCGATCCTTGTCGCATGGCCGGTGATATTTCTTTACGCGTTTTGGCGCCGTGACCGGCTGCTGCAACTGATGGCGTTTTGGGTAGTGATCACGCCGCTACCGTTGGCGTTCATTCCAGCCCGTGGTGGAGCGATGCTTTATATCGTTTTGTTTGGCTGGGCGATGATCATCGCCCGGGTGCTACAGGATTTAGTCGGGTTGGCCGGCAGAGTACTCGCGGTATCAGAACCGAGCACAACGATGCTGCGCACCCTTGCTACAGCTGCTGTGGCAGTCGCGCTTGCCGTTTTCACCCAGTGGCAAAGTCAGCACTTCGATCAGACTCGCGTTCTACTGAGTTCCGGACAGAAGTCGCTTCATGTCATTCAGGCGTTCCGCTCGCTAAACCTGCATCCGGCTCTCGGTAGTACAATTTTACTAGAGCCCAAAGCGCGTTTTTACCAAAACCCATGGTATCCAAAATTCGTCGCATCACTCGTCTGGAACGATCGTTCCCTGCACGTGTACGTGGCCGGCCAGCAGCAACTCACGCATGAGGAGATCGCGAACATGGATTACGTAATTTCATTCAACGAGTTTAGCGCGCAGCTCGTCAGAACAGCGGAGTCCGATCGCTCTTGAGATTTCTCGTCGGACGCCTGCGCAACATCGCGATCATCCTGGCTCGGGGGCTACGGCCGAAGACTGATAATCCTTACTGGCAATCAGATAGACATTTTTGCCGAACAGTCGGCCCACCAGCAAGTCAAGCCATCTGCTTAGCGGCACCACGCATCGATCGTAAAGACTGACCGCTCGCGCGCTAAGATGGCCGTTTTTGTTGCCAAAAATCTTAAAACCGAGAGCAGCAAAGAAACCCAGTGTGTCCATATATCGGGTTTTACAAACACTGAGCCCAGCCGACCGAGCCAATCGCTCCAAGTCTGTTCGGCGATAACGGCGATAGTGTTTGACTCTTTCGTCCAGACTCGTCCACAAGATTTGAAAAGCCGGAACGTAAACCAAAAGTCGGCCGCCTCTTGCAAGTTTTGAGGCGAGCCGGCGAAAACTGGCCCAATCGTCCTCGACATGCTCAAGGACGTTGAGGGTAAAAACGAACTCGAATGTACCATCCGGCACGTCGTTCAAGTCGCTAAATGTTAAGAACCCGTCACGAATCAGCCGCTCTGCGAGGTGCATATCAGGCTCGACGCACACCACCTCGATGCCCTTGGTTCGAAGCAGTTTGGCGAACGTTCCAGTACCGGCCCCAAAATCAAGCATTCGACTGCGTCCCTGAGAACTCTCCCGGATTAGACCCAGCAACAAGGAATTGTAATTGGTTGCTCCTTCCAGCGTTTCTAAAATATCAACCCCGGCGTAGCTCAGCTGCGGAGCAGTCATTTCTGGTATCTTTGGACGTTGTATTTCACAATCGCGTAGACAGCTCGTATTCCGTCTTTCCAATTAATCTTCTTGCCTTCCTTGTAAGTCCGCCCGCTATACGAAATGCCGACTTCATAAACGCGACAACCTCTCTGCGCGAGCTTGGCAATGATTTCCGGCTCGAACCCAAACCGATCTTCTTCAAGCTCAATCGATTTGATGAGAGAGGCTTTGAAGGCTTTGTAACCTGTTTCCACATCGGTCAGATTCAGATTTGTGAACATGTTGGAAAGTAACGTCAGAAACTTGTTACCGACCATGTGCCAGAAGAAAAGGACGCGATGTGGTCGTCCGCCCAAGAATCGAGAGCCAAGAACGGCGTCCGCCTTGCCGGACTCAAGCGGCTGCAGAAGCACTGGATAATCGTCGGGGCTGTATTCGAGATCTGCGTCCTGCACCAGAATGACGTCGCCGGTGGCGGCCGCGAAACCACTGCGCAGGGCCGCGCCCTTGCCTCGGTTTACCGGATGATAAATGATCTGATCGACTACAGCTGAAATCTTTTCGCGGAGCAGCGTCTGCGTCCCATCTTGCGAACAATCGTCCACGACGATGATTTCTTTAGAATTCAGCGGTGCGTTGCGAACCGCCTCGACGACCTTCTCGATCGTGTTCTTCTCATTGTAACAAGGGATTACGATGGACACTTTCATCTTCGCAACAAAAACGGCGTTTCGCCGCGCGAGGCATCGGGTCGAAAAGGCAATTTCGCTGGTGAAAGGAAACAGCTGTGCTTGACTGATAGGTTCGACATCCCTCGTCAGAATGCCTGCGCAAGTTATCAAAATTACCGGTGCCCGCCAGCACAATCTGAAGAACCTGCAGCTGGAGATTCCGCGGGAGAAGCTCGTGGTCATTACCGGGTTAAGCGGCTCCGGGAAATCTTCGCTGGCTTTCGATACTCTTTATGCAGAGGGGCAACGCCGTTATGTCGAGAGCCTCTCCGCGTACGCGCGGCAATTCCTAGATCAAATGGAAAAGCCGGACGTTGATTTCATCGAAGGATTGTCGCCCGCGATTGCCATCGAGCAGCGCAGCGCCGGCGCGAACCCGCGATCTACCATCGCGACCACGACTGAGATCTACGATTATCTGCGAGTCCTTTTTTCCGCGGTGGGTCAACCGCATGATCCGCAGACGGGCCGACCTCTCAGCCGCCAAACGCCCCAACAAATCGTCGATCAAATCCTGGCCTACCAAGCTGGCACCAAAATCGTAGTGCTGGCCCCGCTGATCGAGAATCAGTCCGGCGAATTCCGGGACGTCCTCGAAAAGCTCAGGCGTGAAGGATTCGTTCGCGCGCGGATTGACCGAAAGTTGATCGAGCTGGATCGCCCCGACCCAATCCGGCTTAACAAACGCGAGCGACACACGATCGAGGCGGTGGTTGACCGGCTGGTCGTCCGCGATGGGATTCGCGTGCGGCTTACAGATTCAATCGAAACGGCTCTGAAATGGGGCGGCAACCGCATTGTCGCGTTGTGCCAGAATCCAAAAACAACAAACACCCAACATCCAACGGCCAACGGCGAATGCGAAGAGTGGGCAGAATGTCGTTACTCCACAGAATACGGAAATACCGAGACCGGCTTCAATTTAGGCGAACTGACGCCGAGACATTTCTCTTTCAACAGCCATCTCGGAGCGTGCCCCACCTGCCACGGCTTGGGGACGCAACTTGTGATCGATCCCGGGTTATTGATCTCCGACCAAGCTAAGACGCTGTCCGAAGGAGCAATCACACCATGGCGCCGCGGCACAAAACGCATGCGAGCCTACTATCGTCATCTGCAAGATGCCCTGACCAAACACTTCCACGTGAACGAAGACGTGCCGTTCGCAAATCTGCCCGACGCATTCAAGGCCGCGCTGTACTTCGGCACGAATGGCGAGCCCATCGAAATGGCGTTCGCCGGCAACGGCGAAAAGAAAATTAAAAAACCGTTCGAGGGACTCGTGCCACAAATGCAGCGGCTTTATGAGCAAACGCAGAGTGAATTCACGCGTAATCGCATTCGAGCCTTCATGGCACGCGAAGCGTGCAAGATCTGTGGAGGTGCGAGGCTTAAACCGGAAATTCTCGCCGTCACAATCAAGGGCCGAGAAGGACGCGAAGTGAACATCCACCAGTTTAGCCAGAAGACCGTGGAAGATGCTCTTCAATTCATTAGTGGTCTCAACCTGACCGAGCAGCAACAGACGATCGTAACCGACGTTGTCCGAGAGATTCGATCACGATTGCAATTTCTCGCGGAGGTCGGCTTAGGCTACCTCACGTTAGATCGGGAGAGCGGCACGCTTTCCGGAGGCGAAGCACAACGGATTCGGCTGGCGACACAGATCGGCTCAGGACTGGCAGGCGTTCTCTACATTCTCGACGAACCGAGCATCGGCTTGCATCAGCGCGACAATGCACGTCTGCTTGGAACACTGCGAAAACTGCGCGATCTCGGGAATTCCGTGATCGTGGTGGAGCATGATGAAGAAACGATTCGGGCTGCGGACCACATCATCGATCTAGGTCCCGGCGCGGGGCCGCGTGGAGGCGAGATTGTGGCACAAGGGACTCTCGACGACATCCTGCGCGCGAAGAATTCGTTGACTGGCGATTATCTTTCTGGACGTGCGCGCATCGCGATTCCAAAACAGCGCGCTCAACCACGACGCGACGGCTGGATTACAGTTGCACGCGGAAATGAAAACAATCTGAAAAACATCGACGTGTCATTTCCTCTCGGCTGCCTCACGTGTGTGACCGGTGTTTCTGGCAGCGGCAAATCGACTTTGGTGGATCATATTCTGCGTCGTACCCTTTTCCGACACTTCTATAACTCGAAAGATAAACCCGGCGCTCACGAGACGATTCGCGGACTGGAACAGATTGACAAGGCAGTGGTAATTGACCAAACCCCGATTGGTCGCACCCCGCGATCGAATCCTGTCACATACACCGGTGCGTTCACACCAATACGCGAACTCTTCGCCCAATTGCCCGCGGCACGAGTCCGCGGTTACGACGCAGGTCGTTTTAGTTTCAATGTGAAAGGCGGCCGTTGCGAAAACTGCGAAGGCGGCGGGCTGATCAAAATCGAGATGCACTTTTTGCCCGACGTTTACGTTGAATGCGAGGTGTGCCGCGGCAAACGCTACAACCGTGAGACACTTGAGATCACTTACAAAGGCAAGAATATCGCGGATGTGCTGGATCTGACTGTTGACGAAGCTGCGCGATTTTTCCGCAATGTGCCGACCATTGCGGAAAAATTGAATTCACTCCTGGACGTGGGCCTGGGGTATTTGCGACTCGGCCAGGCTGGAACGACGCTTTCCGGCGGCGAAGCGCAACGCGTGAAACTGGCTACCGAGCTTGCGAAGAAGGCGACCGGTCGCACCGTTTACATTCTCGATGAACCGACGACCGGATTGCATTTCGCCGACATTGAAAAATTGCTGGAGGTCTTGATGAAACTCCGGAACGCCGGGAACACAATCGTGGTGATCGAACATAATCTGGAGATGATCAAGTGCGCCGACTGGATCATCGATTTGGGTCCCGAGGGCGGCGAAAGTGGCGGGCAGCTCGTGGGAGTGGGTTCCCCTGAGGTCATCGCGACAATTTCGCACAGCCATACAGGAAAGTATTTACGGCAGATCCTGGAGAGAAGATGAGGCTCATAGGGCTGTCATTTCTAATAGGTATTGTTTGCGGGGTAGCGCCGCTCGCGCGTGCCGACGTTTCGCCCGAAATTGCACAGGCAAGTGCGCCAAATTTAGAGGGCGTACCGGAAGTGGCGGTCGTGCGGTTGCAGTCATTGCTAAATAAAAATCTGACCGAAGCGGAACGGCGTGCCGTTGTGGAAAAACTGGCGCAAGCGCAAATGGCCGCGAACGAGCCGGAGGACACTCTCGTTCTGTTGGCAGACGCCCGGCTACGTGACTTGCCATGGGCGAGATTCTGGCGGTCCCAGGCGTTGGCGACTGTTCAACGTTGGGCCGAGGCGCTGCCGCTGTATGAGGAGTTGGCAAACGAAACTTCGCCATTTCAGAAAGCAGCCGTTTTTGGGTGCGGCGAGACACTACGTGCGTTGGGAAAAAGGTCCGAAGCTTTGGCAAAATTTCTCGTACTCGTTCACGACAAAGAATGGGGTACCCGAGCGCAGTTACGAGCCGCCGAGATGTACATCCAATTGAGCGATGCTCCTGAGGCACGTCGACTCCTGGAGCAGATGCAACCGAATTCAATTCCAGAAAGACGTGAACGACGTGTCTTACGTGGGCGTTTGGAATTGATTTCGCACCGGCCCGAACGAGCGATTGGGATGTTTCAAGCGATCCTGAAAAGGCCTGAGGGGACTCCTCATTCCATTCTGCTCACGGCGCTCTTCGGCATCGCTGAAGCGCACTTGCAGCTGAAAACGCCGGAGATCGGAGATGACGTCCTCGAGCGTTTTATCGATCAGCACCACGCAGACCGTGATCTCGCGCTGGTATTTGCAAAACTGGATGAGCTGTATCGCGCCGAACGCAAACCGTCGCGCAACGAACTAGAGAAATGGGTGCGCCGCCCGGAACAGCCTCGGCGAACAATCGCACGCTGGTATCTTGCGCGACTGGAGATTCGGGCAGGCCGCAGAGAGCGAGCCCGGGAATTGTTTACCGATCTGCGACGCACAGGAAGCAATTCGCCGGCCACTGCCCCTGCTCTTTTGGAGTTTGCGGAATTTGAAATAGACGACCGGCATTTTGATGAAGCGCTCGCGATCCTGGACGATGCGCGCCTGCTGCATCCGGACCCGGGTTTGTTGAACCGCATCGATTTTGTATCTGCGCAAGCGCATTATCTGGCGAGGCGATTCGACACGGCAACGGCGGCTTTTGAGCAAATTGCCCACCGCGATTCGCCCTGGACGAACGCAGCGCTGTTCAACGCGTCCAGCGGCTGGTTACAGCTCGGCGATCACGCCCGTTTTGTGGCTGACTACAACGAACTCGAGCAAAAAGGCGCCGATGAGCAAACGCGCACTGATTTGCGATTAGAGGAAGGCTTGATGCAGGCGGCTAAACACGACAAAAAAGCCACGGCATCGTTGGAGCGATTCATTCACGATTTTCCAAAAAATCCCCGAGTGTCGGAGGCTTGGGTTGCCCTGGCCGAATTGGCATTTCATTCCTCGCCGCCCCGAATGGAGGAAGCACATAAGGATCTGGATCATGTGGCCGAGTCCATGCCAACCGCTGCCGCGGCGGAGCGGGCAGATTATCTCCGCATCTGGGTGGAAGAGGCAGCCGGCACAGACGAATCGAAAGTCATTGAGTTCGCAAAGCGATTCGTCGACCAGCATGAGCAATCGCCTTTCGCTCCGGAGGTCCGGATGAAACTGGCGGAGCTGTATTATCGCCGTCAGGATTTCGCAAATGCGCAGACGCAGTTTGAAATTATTGCGCAACAGAATCCAAATGACACGCTCGCAGAAAAAGCGCTTTTTTTTGCCGCAGAATCAGCGATGTCGAGCATGGGTGAGCATACGCTGGATCGGGCGCTCGTATTGTTTGACCAGGTCGTGCAGAAAAACGGAACGATGCGCTGGGCGGCGCGCAACGAAGAAGCCGTGATCGAGCGCAAGCTTGGCAAACCCAACGACGCTCTCACCCTCTATGATGAGGTGTTAAAGAGCAATGCCGGCGCATCTGAAAAACGCGAGGCGCTTTGCGGAGAGGGCGACATTTTCTTCGAGGCAGGCGCAGCCGACCCGACCAATTACCGGCGTGCGATTGAGGCTTACGAGCAATTAGCGGCCGATAAGGAGGGGTCGATTCACTGGCGCAACCAGGCGCTTTTTAAAAAGGGCCTGTGCCTCGAGAAAAAAGGCGATCGCGCCGGCGCGCTTGCGACCTTCTATAAAATTTTAGAGGATGAATCGCGTCCCGGTGAGCGTCGCGAGCTGTTCTGGTATTACAAAGCTGGATTTAATGCCGCGCGATTGCTAGAGGAAGATTCAAAATGGGAATCCGCCGTTGCGATCTATGACAAGCTCGTCGCGGCGGGAGGCAATCGAAGCGAGGAAGCAAAAGCGCGTCTGAACAATATTCGCCTTGAACATTTCCTCTGGACCGACTGAAGCATTCCTCCGGAGACGGACGAAGTGGGCTGGCCGAAAAATACGAAGTGGATCGAGATTAAGCTTGCTTAAGATTCGCACCGGGCTCAAGATCACGGTATGGGAAAAGGAACCAGACTGAGTCGCGGGTGCGGCTGGTCGGTCCGATTTGCGATTGGGATCTTCGCCTTCGCGTTCTGCGTATCAGCATATGCTGCTGATCCGAGCAAGAATGTCGTAGCGCGGCCTGCGCAACCGATGCCTGTTAACACAGCAAAGAAAGTTTGTTATGTGATAACAGGTGACTCGCGCATTCCGCAGCGATGCGATCGTCTCTCTGCAATTCCGACGACTGCTCACCACATGGATATCTACGGTCATCGTCCGGGCAGGGACTAAAATCCTCCGACGATTTTCGTGGGCGATACGTGCTTGCTGTCGGCAGCGCGGGGGGATTATATTTTCCTGCGGTGGTTAAACCGTGCAGCTGTAGCAACTGCCCCTGCCCTGGTCCTAAATGAATTTCTTACAAAACCGTGTTGGCTTGCCCGCTCGTTAGGCAAGATTTTGCTGCGGCGATCACTGCTTTGTCGTCGTTATCGCTTAACCCGGTGAGGAACCCGCGGATCCGCCGGAACGATTGACGCAAAAACAGATTTGCGGCCGAGTGGTCCTGTGATGGCGTCCCGCCGTTTCGCCCGGCGAACTGAATCTCGCCGTCGATGCGACTGAGGACACAGGTCGAAGCGAAAAGGTCCATCGCCGCATTTGCGATTCGTTCCTGGACCAGTTGCATGTCAAGGATCGGCTCGCGATACATGATCAACGCGCGATTAACGGCGAAATTAAAACGCCAGATCAATCGGCCCAGCTCCCGCGCCTGTCCCCGCAGCTGTCCGCTTTGCACCGGCACATCGGGCACACGAATCGCCGCGCTGAGCCGGCTTTTTCCAGCGGCCCATGCTTTGCTCATCGCTTCGCGCGACGGCTTCATCATCGTATCGTAAAGTTCTTTAAACTCCATGCCAGGGCCGCGCATCCCGACCAGCGCGATGAACGAAGTAAGTACTTCGTTTGCGCCCTCGCCGATCTGATTGATGCGCGCATCGCGCATCATTCTCTCCAACGGGAGATCGGTGAAGTACGCCGAGCCCCCAAAAATCTGGAACACGTCATTGATGCACTCCCAGAGCCGCTCCGTCGTGAACACCTTCAACATTGCGGTCTCAAGCATGTAATCTTCCAAGCCACGATCGATGAACGACCCTGTCATCGTAGTCATCGCTTCCATCGCATAAGCGTCGGCGGCGATCCTGGCGATTTTCTTCTTCACCAGCTCGAATTCGCCCAGCGTCTTGTTGAACTGTTTCCGCGTGTTCGCATGTTGGATGGCCATTTCCAGACAGGTTTTCGCTGCGCCGGTGCAGCAAGCGCCGAATGTCGTGCGCCCGAAATCAAGCACCGTCAGCGCCACCTTAAGACCTTTGCCTATTGGCCCGAGAATATTTTCCTTTGGCACTTTGACGTCGCGCAACGCGAACCGTCCGGTGGCCGTGCCGCGGATTCCCATCTTCGGCATGCGCGCCTCCAGTATTTCGAACCCCGGCATGTCCGGCGTTACAAGAAATGCTGTGATCGCCGTTTTGTCCGAGCCCGGCACGGGCGTGCGCGCCATGACCGTGAGCTCGTGCGCTATCGCTGCGTTGGTGATGTACCGTTTTTCACCATTCAAAATGAAGTGCGAGCCGTCCTCACTGGGGCGTGCCTGCATCTGCACATTTGCCGCGTCCGACCCGGCTTCTTTTTCGGTGAGCGCGAACGCGCCAAGTTGTTCGCCGGTCACCAACTTCGGGAGCCACTTCTGTCTTTGTTCGCGTGTTCCGAACAATAACAATGCGCGAATCCCGATTGAGTGATGTGCGTTAACGAATACCGAAGTGGACGCGCAACGGCGCCCGATTTCTTCCAGCACTTTGCAGTTGGCAATCTGCGAGAACCCGCGCCCGCCGTATTCCTTCGGCGCGGTCATTCCCAGTACGCCGATACGCCCCAATCCATCGATCACGCTGCGGGGAATATCTGCCCGGCGATCGATCTCCGCCGCGTCAAGATGTTCGCATAAAAATTGCCGAAGCTCGCGTAGCGTCTCGTCCAACTCGGTTTGTTGCTCCGCAGAAATCCGCGGATACGGCATCACCCAATCGGACACGAAATGCCCTTGGAAAAGTCCCTTGGCAAATCCCAGCGCCTGCGGCCCTGCAAAAAGCAGTTCCTCAGCCTGCTGAATCTCCTTCTGTCGCTGCGCGTCGACTTTATTCATTCAATTTTGCCGCTCGGAAAAGCGGCGACGCATTGTAGCCGTGCTCGCTCCCGTGTCCAATCGAGTGGAACAGGTGCGGATTGAAGTTTGGCGCGAGTACTCTGGAATGTGGCGCCTAAACCTCCACGCTACCACTTTGTTTCTCGGCTAGATCTCCCAAGTTCCGTAGGGAACACATATGCCAGCCCATTTTCCGCATTCATCGCGTGGGGCCACCTTTATTGGATTGCAAAGCTACTCGGCAGATATTCCAGCATTGTGACAGAGCGTTGTGTATCGAGATGCTGTCATTTTCGTCCGAAGGCCTCTCGACAAATCCAGTATCGAGACGCCGAAGATCGCGTTCAGAATGGCCCAAACCGCGGCCGCCGCAATTATTACATTAACCCCGCTTGCCACCCAGAAATTATGTATCTGTGTTCCAGTGATTGTCGCTCCGGCCAAAGCCGCACCTACGAGTATAAGTGTGAGGAAGGTTAGTATGCTATTTCCGGCGAACTTTCCGAACTTTGCCGCACGTTGAAACAAGCTTTTTCGCTGTTCTTCGCGTTGACTTTCAAGCAACAAAAGTCTCGACCTGGTTTCCGCGTGCGCAGCACATTCCTTGTCTAATTGTTTCCTCCTGCGCTGATGCCCGAGAATCCCCCTCAGCTGCACCCCTGACTTGTTCCGCATTCGGTGCAGACGCCGCAAGCGCCGGCGCGGATGACTTTGTCGCTGCCGCACACCGAGCAGGTAATGCCCATGAAGATACTGCCGAGTGCTATCGTCACGCGGTTGGATGAATTACCAGCGCCGTTCCCATTTCCTTCAGACGCCCCGCCGTTTCCGGAATTTGAGGGATGACCCGTGATGACGTCGATGATTTCCTTGTCGCCGGTACGCGCCAAATCGGTTACCGGCCGATTCAGCGCTTTCTTTTCGATCTCGGGAATTTCTTTGAGCGGCAGATCCGGCTGGCTGCGATTCGGCGAAGTCGCTTCCTTGTAGCCTTTGATGAACTCAATCGGTGATGCTAGTCGCGTGGCGGATGTCGGCATTCTTTGTGAACCCGCTCGGCTCGAATCGCTGATACGCGAATTTTTTCACCAAGCTCTCGAGCGGCACGCCGTACTGGAGGGCTATCGAGGTGAGCGTGCCGACCGTATCCATCAAACCACCAATTGTGCTGCCTTCCTTTGACATGGTGATGAAAAGCTCACCAGGTTGCCCGTCCTCATAGAGGCCGACTGTGATGTAGCCTTCGTGACCGGCGATTTCGAACTTGTGTGTCAACGATGTGCGCGTGTCGGGCATGCGATGCCGCACCGGCTGATCGACTTGGCCTCGCAGAGTCGCTAGTTCTTGTTCCAGTTCGAGAATGCGGTTTGCAAGCGCATCACCACCGGCATCACTGATGCCGGCTACAGTTGCGCCCATGTCTTTGGTCTTGCGGGTGTTCAACGGCGCGGAACGCTTCGAGCCTTCGCGGTAAATCGCGATCGACTTCAGGCCGAGCCGCCAGCCTTCGATGTAAC
>WNGJ01002056.1_pt1 | contig 20185 bp, 15 predicted proteins | sample 5400611 | NCBI WGS metagenome assembly WNGJ01 (sample SAMN13153375, study PRJNA577476) | soil metagenome | isolation source: 40 cm soil or saprolite under Garry oak tree replicate 1 | place: USA:California | collected 2016-06-15
CGCGCTGACCTGATGGAGGGTGGCGGCGGTCATCGCCAGCGTCGCCGGGGTGCGTCCCCAGACCGACAGGACGCCAGAGGCGACCTGGATCCTGGTGGTGCGTAGCGCGATCTCGGTCAGCACCGGGGTCGAGTCAAGGCCCCAGCCCTCCGGCACCGAGAACGACTCGTATCCCAGCTCGTCGGCAAGCACGGCGGCCCGCACGATGACGTCCCGCCGGGTCTCCATCGGCGTTAGCCCCACGCTGCGGCGGCGCGAGGTCACCGCGCACCTCCGGCGGCCGCGGCGGCCCGGGCCTGCCCCGGGCGCGGGACGGTCAGCCAGACGGCCTCGGCCAGGGCGAGAACCTCTCCGCCGGGTCCGAGCAGCGCCGACCCGGCGGTGAGCTTGCGGCCGTCACGCCGTTGCGGCCAGGCGATCACCCGGCACTGGTCGCCGACCGCGGGCCGCGCCGCCAGGGTCGTGGCCGTCATCCGGCCGAGCAGGATGGCGGTGCCCCAGCCTGATCCGTCACCCAGGCCGGCCGCCTCGGCGGCGGCGATCCCGCTGGGACAGTCGAGCGCGGCCCAGACCACCTCGGCCCGCACCCTCCCGTCGGGGCCGGCGACCGAGGGATCCGGTTTCCACGGCGCCGCCCACAAGGCCAGGCCGGGCACGGGCCCGGGAAAGATCCGCAGCCCGTCACCGGGCCGGCGGTTCGTCCCGCAGACGAAGCAGTCGGGAAACACCGGATCGGTGAAGTAGCGGGCGCCCCCGGCGGCCGCGTCAGCTTCCGCGGGTGACACTGTGACCGCTATCTCCGGCGGGCCGGCCGGCGCGGGCGCGGCCTCGCCGATCAGCGTGCGGCCGTGCCGGACGCGGACCGAGCCCTCGTCGCGTTCGACCGCCATCGGGGTGTCTAGCGGGGGTGGCCGGCGCAGCGTGACCGTGGCGGGGCCGTCGACGTACGCGGCGATCCGGCCGCAGACGTAGCCGCCGTTGCCGATGCCCGCGGGGCCGTTGAAGCGGGGCGGGATGGTCAGCACGTTTGTCATGGCCGGCTGGGGCGCTTGTAATCTGGCATGCCTTTGACGCTAGGGCCACCCGGCCAAGGGCGGCAATCCGGATAACTACGGACAGACGCGGCGCTTTCCTTAGGCGGCGGCGCTTGTTCCGGGGCCCGCGTCGGCAGAACTACCGAGGCGCTCAGGAGTGCAGTGCGCTCAGGAGTGCAGGCGGTACCGGGTCACCCACGTCGCGATCTGGGCCCGGGAGTTCACCTGGAGCTTGCGCCGGATATTCTCGACGTGCGCTTCTGCGGTCCGCGGCGCGACCGACAGGCGGCTGGCGATGGCCTGGTTGGTGAGGCCCTCGGCGACCAGTTCGGCCACCTGGAGCTCGCGATGAGTGAGCCGGGGCTGCTCGCCCGCCCGTTCGGCCAAAAAACCGACCACCGCCTCCGCCACGGCCAGCCAGTCACCGTGGTAGAAAAGGTGGCTGGAACCCGGCAGCGGGATCAGCGTCGCGCCCGGGATGAGCGTGGCGACCTCCCGGCCCAGCTCGAACCGGGTGCCCCGGTCCGCCTCGCGGTGCAGCACCAGCGTCGGCGCCCGGACGGCGGGGAGCAGGTCCCTGATGTCGGTGTCGTAGTAGACGTCCAGGAGTTGGGCGGCCACGGCGGCCGACGCGCTCGCCCGCTGGAACTTCGCGAAGCCCGCCAGGTCATCGGCTGTGGGATCGGTGACGAAGGCCCCGGCGAGCGCCTTCAGCCCCAGGCCCCAGTGCGCCCGCACCAGCGCGACGACCGACTTCCTGACCTCGGCGGACGCCAGGTCACTTCCGCTGGCGCACATCCCGTACAGCGCGAGCGCCTCGACCCGGTCCGGGTACCTGGCCGCTATCGCGGCCGCCAGCTGCCCTCCCTGCGAGGCCCCGAACAGGCAGAACCGGCTAGCGCCCACCGCATCGGTCACCGCCAGCGCCGCGGCCACCTGGCCGTCGAACGAGAGGTCGATGTCGTTCCGGTCGGACAGGCCGCAACCGGGCTTGTCGTAGCGGATCACCGTGAACCGTTCGGCCAGGCGCGCGACGAAGGCGCTGAAGGAAAACAGTTCCAGCTGCCCGCGCAGGTCGGTGATCCAGCCGGAATCCATCAGCGGCGCCGGGCCGGCGCCCGATGCCGAGTAGGCGACGCGGCCCGTGGGCGTGCTGCAGTACCTGATCCTCGGCATCACCCGTCCAGGCTGGCACCCCGGGCGGGCGCAGTAAAGGAACGGCCTGACGCTCCGGTCACCGGGCTCCGGTCACCGGGCTCCGGTCACCGCGCTCGGGGCTGGCCGGGCGGGTGCGTGCCGGTCCTGGCCGCAGCCTCGGCGGACGTGATCACCGGATACACCTCGAAGCGGACCAGGTCGTCCCAGCGTGCGAACCAGACGTCGAGCAGGGCCGGGTCGCTGGTCTCCATGAGCTGGAAGCACCGGTCCATGCCGCCGTCGGCGGACACCCAGCTGCTGATGTACTCCAGCCCCTCGGGCAGCATCCGCCCGCGCGCGGCGGCCCGCTCGTAGACCGGCTCCGGACCGGACAGGTACCGCTCGACCACCATGTAGAGCATGGACACATTCTCACGTGCCGAGCGCCTTACCGTGCCTCAGCGGGCGCGGACGGCCACGGCGACCGCCGGCACGTCGACCGCGACGGTCGTGTCCACGGTGACGAGGGCGCCGATACCCACCGGGCGGTCGTACTCGGCCATGGCCTCCGGCTGGAGCGTGGTCACGACGTGCACCGGATGAGTGACGCGGGCGTTGTAGCGCCTGACGGCCAGTTCGGGCGGGCAGGCGCAGTGCACCTCGACCGGCTGCGCGGCCAGGGCGGACAGCTTCGCTTTTTCGTACTCGCTATGCGGCCGGAAGTTCGCCTCGATCACCACGGCCGGAGCATCGGCCGCCAGCGCCCAGAGCAGTTCCATCGCGGCCCCGCCGAGCCTGCGTGACCAGGCCAGGTTTGACTCGGGTGCGCCGAAGGCGTCGTGCAGGGTCTCCTTGATTTGATCCGGTCCTTGGTGAGGAGGGTGTAGCCGAGTTCGGCCGCCAGCGGAACGGCCAGGCTGGTCTTGCCCGACCCTGGCGCGCCGGAGACATACACCAGCCTGCGGGAATCTCTCACGAATACCTGCTTTCGCGTGGGACCCGGCTGAGCCGGTAAGCGGGTGCGGATTTGGGTCATCAGGCATCGCGGGCCGTCGGTCGATGCGGCAGAGGCGTTCGCGCTCATGCCGAGATCCGCGTGATGTCCTGGCCGGGATCAACACCTAGACCGGATATAACCATTGAGGCGGTTCTCCGGCGGCTACCGGGAAGCCACGGTCCGGACCCGTAGCATGCCCGGCGGATCAGGTGCCGGACGCTTCTGCCGTCCCGGCGCGCACTGGATCCGGCGGCGAAATGCCGGTGAGGTCCAGATGCGGCACCGCTTGCGGCTCAGGCAGCGAGATAGTGCCCGTGCTTGGCGTCGGCTTGGGCTTGCGCGGCTGGCGGTCCCCTGCCCCGCCGCCCCGTCCGCGGTAGACAAGCAGACCGTTAACGGGATCCGGCACCCCGTCCAGGGCCGCGCAGACGGCCGGCAGGCTGCGGAACCTCTCCCACCGTTCCTCATCCTCAAAGCAGACCTCGAACACCACGCCCCAGCGGTCCGCATGCCACGCCCCGTCGACAGCGCCATTGGTCAGCGCAGCCTCGATCAGTGCAGAGTCGTGCTGCTCCTGCCACAGGAAAGCCGAAAACTCGCCGTGCAGGACCTCGATTGACCACCATTCAGCCATCAGGGACATGGTATGTCTTGCTCACAGATTCTGGCCCTTCGCCGACTCGGGCCCGGCCAGGGGAGCGGTCGGCCCATGCCCTGGCGCTCGTCGCGAGTTCACGTATTCACCGGCCGGCGCATGTCCAGTGCCCAGATCCAGCCTTCAGCCTGCTGGATCGAAATTCAGCCAGTCGGCTGGATCGGCGAATCCACTGCACGACGGCCGCGTTATTGTCGACGTGGTGGCACCCGTTGAGGGACTGGCCACGGGAGCCGAAGGTGGCGAGCTCACCGGTCCGTTCGGGCCGCCGTGAATCTCGCTGCTGTCATGATCGCCCTGCCCGTCGTCCATCTGGCGCGATCGACCAGTGCCCGGCAAAATTTCAGCGAGGGCGTGCCGGATCCACTAGCGCGGCGCCGCCGCGCGAGGCAGTGATTCCCCATCACAAGAAGATCCGCAGCACCACCCCGCCGGACAGGATCAGCCAGATGACCGGCGACAGGCCCACAGCCAGTGGGGAGCGTCAGCCTTGGGCTAGCCCTTCCATCTGACGGGCAACCAGGGACCGAGTACTGACTACCAGGTCAGCTCGATCTCAAGTTCGGTGCCGTCATCCTCGATCTCAAATTCCACCTTCAGATGGACCTGATCGGGGACGTGCGCGACGAACCGGAGGTCTTCCCGCTCGATCATGACGTCATTGTTGGACGCAAGCTCGTCAGCGATTGCGTGCAGGCGTGCGGCCGCCTCCTCCCGGGAGAGCGTGATCTTCTCCTTCAACTCCATCAGTTCCACGTAAGTCTCCGATCCTTGGCGGACGGCCTCCCACCCGCCGTGTATTGCCAGTGATTACGGCAGTTCCCTACGCCGGTCACTGAATTTGCGGGGCTTCGGCGTGTCGCCGCTATCGTCCGCTGACGCTGCGGCCGATGCCGTGCAATACCCCCGTTACCTGACCACGCGACCCAGGCCGTCACCACCATGCTCACACTCCCCGAGCCGCCGTGGCATCCTCCGGGAAGGGTGAGGCGCAGAGCGCGAGAGTCAGCCCGGCCCCACAGCATGCCCGTTTCGGCGGCGAACCAGGGAGCAGGCTCGTAAGGCGTAGCTCTGCCGCGCCACTTCCTCCGGCCTGACGGCCCCCCTAGTCCTAATTGGCCAAGTCGATCTCCTCGCCGCGCCATGGTGCCGTAGGACCGGCGAGCGTGTCGAGCATGACACTGCACCAGGTCACAGAGGCATTGGCGGCCAATTGGGCGTGCCGAGGCCGAAGGCCGACCCCTTCACCCTTCGGGCCGTGGCCGGTGCCATAGCCTCGGTTGCGCAGCTCGCCGAGGCCCGTCTGCGGGTGAACGCGGTAGGACGCAGGGGGTCGACGCGAAGTCGCGCGCTTCGTCGAGGATGTGTCGCAGGCTGGCGTTGACCAAGCGCGTGTCGGCATCGAATCTCCGGAACTGGGGAACGACGCTTGTCACGAGCCAACGCCAGCGGTCGTCGAAGCGGGTGATCCTCGGCCACGTTTGTGCACGCAGAGCGTGCGGGATTCCTCGTGTGAGCGAGTAGAGGTAGAACGAGGTGAAGCACGCAACCTCCTGCCGCACTCCGCGCACCTCGAAGCTCGTGGCCGAGCCGATCGAGATGAGCCTGGCGGATGCGCACGAGAGGCGATCGAAGTTGGGTTGCACCAAGGCGTGCTGCTCGTGCTCGAGGAGCTCGATGTTGCCCTCCCAAATGAGATCATCGGCGGTCTGTCGAGCCTCTGCGGACGCCATCCCGTCCTCCAAGACACGGCGTCCTTGGTCGATCGTCTCGAAGCCGGCGAGGACAGGTGCATAGTGGCGCTCCGCTTGCAGGAGAGCGCGTAGACGTTCGATCCCGTCTTCGGCAGTGACGTACGCGAGGTGAACCCAGAAGATGTCGTTGAAGATGGCGTTGTTCGTGGCCCGGATCGTGTTGACATCCTCCGTCAGCAGCAGTTTCTGGCGAACCAGGCTGTGCGGGATGTCCACGTAGCCAGTGCGATCGGTGTCCAGCCGGAGCGGGAAGAGGGCGAGCCGGATGTGGTGCGACGCGATCGCGGCCATCGCGGCCCACTTGAAGCAAGCGGGCTGGAGCTTGTAGATCCAGGCATAGCGTGACGAGATCTCCACGTTGCGGTGGAATGCGCAGCACGGGTCGCTCACGAGACCGTCGGCCATGGCCTTCCACCCTGCGATCGTGTCCGGCGTTCTGTTCCGGGGGACGAGCTCGTGCGGCTCAGGGATGAGCTCGTCGGGGCGACTAGGTCGGCTATCTGGCTGCTCCTCTTGACGACATGATTCGCCGTTCGCCGACGAGCAATCCGCCCTGAGTGCCGATTCAGATGAATCCCGGCTGGTCGAAGTCCGTATTCGGATAGCGGTAAAAGCCCTCGCCACTCGCGACCGTTGCAGGTGGCGAGCTGGGGGAAGCGTCGCGCTGGCGGCGATCTGGTTGAGCTCACCCGTCCCGGCGCTGGGCAGCTCCTGCTCCGGTGGACCGGCGTGGTGGGGCGCGGCGCGGCCGGCGTACCGCTCGTGCTCATCGTGGGGGACGTCGGCACTGCCCTTAACTTCCGGGACTTACGTCTGTTTTCGGGAGATTTGACGGGACGATGGTGAGGGTGTATTCGGCTGGTTCGCTGATCCATTTCTGTCGTTCGGCGGCGGTGCGGCCGGAGGTCCGCTGGCGGTCTGCGCGGCCGGGCGGGAGGGCGAGGATGGCGGTGTCCAGGTCGGCGGTGGGCGCGTTTTGGCTGGCCGGGCGCTTGCCGCAGTGCGGGCAGCAGGTGTCGGCGGTGACGGCGGCGCGGGCGAGGGACAGCACGGCGGTGAAGGTGATCTGGCCGGGGGCCAGGCCGGCGGTGGCGGCGGCGCGGGCGGCGAGGGCGGCGATCATGTTGTGCGCGAGCAGCAGTGCCCAGGCTTCCTGGCGGACGAGTTCCGGCGAGCGTCCGCGCAGGACGCGGCCGGTGCCGCGGACGGTCCTCTTCAGGTGCAGGAACGCGACTTCTATCAGCCATCTTTTCTGGTACAGGGCCGCGAGCCCGGCGGCGGGGTAAAGGCCCGGGTCGAGCAGCGTGGTGAGCAGCCGGATCTGCGCGGTTTTCACACGGCCGCCGCGGGTGCGGGTCAGCACGGTGAAGCAGACGAGCCGCGCGATCGTGTCCGGCAGGGACGGGAGGGCGGGGTCGCCGGCGGTCTTGCGGCGGCGGGAGCGCATGCCGTTGCTCTCGCGCAGCAGGACCAGTTCCGATCCGTCTTTCAGCACGTCAAGGGTCTTGAAGGGGACGGACTTCGCGCCGTTCTTCACCCGCCACAGCAGGTGCGCGCCGGTGCCGGAGAACCGGATGAAGCGGTCCATGGAGAAGAAGCCGCGGTCGGCGAGGTTCAGCTGCCCCGGGCCGAAACAGGGTTCCAGCTCGTCGGCCAGGGCGTTCTCCCCGTCCAGGTAGCGGCCGATGACGGCGGCCTTCCACCGGCGGGTGCCCGAATGCAGCAGCCCCACGAGGCGCAGCAGCGGTTTCGCGCCGGGAGAGGGGGTGCCGAACTGCTCCGTGAGCAGCGGGTCTTTGAACAGTTCCAGGGTGGTGCCGTCGATCTGGGTGATCTCCAGGCTGAACGCGGTGCCGTCCGGGCCTGCGGGAATGTCGTCGCGGGCCGCGTCATGCCTGAACATGGCCCGGGCCGGGGCCTCCCCGGACCGTGCCCGCGCTTTGGAGTAGGCGGGACCGGTCGGGGCCGGGGTGCCTGGCCTGACGGGCAGGCCGGGCATGCTGAAGACCAGGGCGAGCGTGCTGTCGTAGCCCAGCACCGGGAACAGTGCGCCCGTGACCAGGCACAGCGCCGTGGCCTCGGCGTTCAGTGCCCGTTCCTGCTTGTGGCCATGCTCCGCGGCGGCCGCCGCGGCGATCGTCCCGCCTGCCAGCAGCGATTCCGGCAGGCTCTCGCGCCGCAGGTCAGCCAGCCAGTCCTCGTCTTCCCACAGGCCCGGCCCGGCCGCGACCCGGGCCGCCAGGCCCGCCTCCGGCGGGCCCGCGTCATCGCCGGAAGTAGACGCGACAGCGACGGGCATGGCAAAATTCGCGGGCAACGAGGCTCCTGTGACTGGCTCCTGGATTCGACACCCAACGTCATAGCAGGGGCCTCGTCGCGTTCACGTCCGCGCCGGAGCGCCAGCCGAAATCGTGACCCGCCCGCAACGCAACGCCAAAAACCGGACACGCGGATACAGAAGTCCCGGAAGTAAAGGGCAGTGGGGACGTCGGTGGTCATGGATGCCCCTTTCCTCGCGATGCCCGAGCATCGCCTCTATCGCTGAAGTTGCTCGATGGGTGCGCATCACCAATCGCTTCCCGCCGCCTCGCGACCGGGCATGGTGTCACCCCAGTCGGCCCGGTGCGCGGATCCGCCGATCAGCGGAAGTGCTCCTCAGCGCGCGTGGCGGGTTCGGGCGCGGGCTTCCGGGAGCATCACGGCTCGGTTGAGCGATGTCACCCGGCTGCGGGTGTTGCCTGCGTCGCCCGGCGGTCGTAGACGGTTCGGGCCAGATCGGCCAGCCACGCCTGGGTGGTCGCGTGCAGCCGCGGGCCCAGGATTACCCGGCCTAGCCGCGGGAGCGGCCCGGCCTGGGTTTCATGGCTGAGGACGACGGTGCCCAGGCCGTCGGGCGCGGGGCGGAGCGTGAACGTGTGCTCGGCGTGCAGGCCCCGGGCGTCCGCGATGAAGGCGAAAGAATACGGTCGATCACTGGCCACCACGGTGCTGCGTAGCGCGATCGGGTGTGCCTTCCACCGGAAGGACGCCGGGCGGCCGGCGCTATCAGTTGGTGCCGCGCCACCGGTTGACTCGACTTGGACCCAACGGCAGGCGCGATACCACGACGGCCAGCCTTCGACGTCGGTCAGCAGATCCCACACGCGCTCGGCCGCGGCGGGAGCCACGATCTCGTTGTGAACCTCGATCGGTGGGCGGGGGACCGCGCTGGCCGGGCGGAGCAGCCGGGCGGAGACCCGGGTGAGCCACTCGTGCGGCATGAACCGGCCGCCGGCGGCGATCACCTTGTTCCGCATGCCGGGGATGACCACGGCTCGGCCCTTGTCCAGCGCGCGTAGCCCGGCCTCAATGACCGGCTCGGGGTCGGCGAGCTGGCGGTAGATCGCCGTGTGGCCGACATCGGCGCCCAGCGCGTCGACAAAACCTGTACGGGTGGGGCCAGGACACAGCGCGGTGACCGCCACGCCGGCCGCGCGGGCCTCCGCCCACAGGGCCTGGCTGAACGACAGCACGAATGCCTTGTTCGCCCCGTACACCGCCTGGTACGGCGCGGGCTGAAACGCGATCGTGGACGCGACGTTGAGAATCCCGCCGCTGCCTCGGGCGAGCATTCCGGGCAGGAACGCCCGGGCGAGGGTGACCACGGTACCGACGTCGACTGCCACCTCGTCGGCCTCCCGGTCCGGGTCGGCCTCGGCGAACGGGCCGTAGCTGCCGAACCCGGCGTTGTTGACCAGCACCTCGATCGGGCGGTCGCCGACGTGATCGAGTAGCGCGGACACACCTGACCGGCTCGAGAGGTCTGCGGCGACGGTCTCGACCTTCACCGAGGGAGCGGCGCGACGGATCTGGTGCGTCGTCTCGTCCAACCTGGCCTCGTTGCGGCCGGTTAGCACCAGGGACATGCCCCGGTCCGCGAGTCCGGCGGCGAGCCCGCGGCCCAACCCGGACGATGCTCCAGTCACGACGGCCCACCGGCCCTGATAGTCGATCATGATTACCTCCCATGTGGATTCAGGTCTTGACGAAGTCGAGCAGATCTGCATTGAACTGATCCGCGTGCGTCGCGAACAGGCCGTGCGGGGCGCCCGGATACACCTTCAGCTCCGCGCCCTCGACGATCTGCACGGTCAGCCGGGCCGAGGCATCGATCGGGACGATCTGGTCGTCGTCACCGTGCAGGACGAGCGTCGGCACGTCGATCTTCCGCAGGTCCTCGTTGAAGTCGCTCTCGGAGAACTGCCTGATGCAGTCGTACGCGGCTGTCAGGCCGACCTGCATGCTCATGAGCCAGAACTGGTCGCGGACGCCCTGCGACACGTTCGAGCCCGGCCGGTTGGCGCCGAAGAAAGGGGCGCTCAGGTCGGTGAACAGTTGCGAGTGGTCCGCGAGCAGCTTGGCACGCAGGTCATCGAACACCTCGATCGGGGTTCCGGCCGGGTTGCCGGCCGTCTCCAGCATCAGCGGCGGGATCGCCGCGACAAGCGCCACCTTGCTGACGCGCGCCGAGCCATGGCGGCCGATGTATCGCACGGCTTCGCCACCGCCGGTGGAGTGCCCGACGAGCACGACGTCGTGAAGGTCTAGCGTCTGGATCACGGCGGCGAGGTCGTCAGCGTAGTCGTCCATCGTGTTCCCGTGCCACGGCTGGCTCGATCGGCCGTGCCCACGCCGGTCGTGCGCGACCGCTCGGAAGCCGTTCGATGCCATGGACAGCAGCTGCGGGTCCCACGCGTCCGCGTTGAGGGGCCAGCCGTGACTGAACACCACGGGACGACCCGTCCCCCAGTCCTTGTAGAAGATCCTCGTTCCATCTGTCGCGGTGACCTTCGGCATGACCTGCTCCTCGTGTGGTTGCCTTCGCGACAACACGATGCGCGACACGGCGCGCCGTAGCGTCAGCCATATGACTGTCGTCTGGCTGTCGCCGAATCACGTGCGTAAGTCGTGGTGACCATCAATGCCCAGCGTCGCCCGACACCACGTTCAACGCGTCTCGCAGCGCCGCCCGGGAGGTGATGCCGAGCTTGGGGAAGATCCGGTACAGGTGAGCCGAGACGGTGCGAGGGGACACAAAGAGCTTGGCGGCGATCTCGCGGTTGGTCATGCCGGTCGCTGCAAGCAGGGCGACCTCGCGTTCTTGGAGGGTGAGGGACGCGCCGCCGCCGTTGACACGCTGGCGCGTGGCCCCGGTTGCTCCGAGTTCAGTGGCCGCGCGTCGCGCCCACGGGAGCGCGCCGAGCCGTTCGAAGCCGTCGCGAGCGGCGGCGAGCTGGCTTCGAGCGTCACGAGTGCGGCGGAGCCGCCGCAGGCGTTCGCCGTGCGCGAGTTGCACGCGGGCGAGCTCGAACGGCCACTCCTCGATTCGCGGCAGTGCAAGCGCTTCACCGAACAGAGCCGGTGCTTCATCATCGGACGCGACCATCGCCCGGGCAGCAGCCGTGATGAGAGCGAACCGCGGCGATAGGCGGCCGAGGTCCGCTCGCCGCATGGCGTCGGCGTGAGCCCGGGCCTCATCGTCGCGTCCGGTGTGCACCGCGGCGTCGATCAGGTCCAGCGCGGTCCACAGCGCCTGTAGGGAATGGGAACGGAACGTACCCGGAGGGCTGATGGCTATGGCGTGGGCGTAGCACTCCTCGAAGTCGCCGGCGCCGAGCGCGGCCTGGGCGAGGGCGTGGTGCGCGAAGTCCGCCAAGCGTCCCAGCTGGCGCGGCATGGCCCATTCGATCATCGCCTGACAGATGTCCTGACACGCCTCGCGTTCCCCCCGATTGCCGGCGACCAGGGCAATGCCGTAGCGGCCGGCCCACGCATACAACCGGTATCCACGCTCCTCGCACATAGCGGTTCCCTCGGCTGCGAGCCGTTGCGCTTCGTCCCATCGTCCGGTGTTGAGCTCGCCGAAGGCGAGCATATGCAGCGCCATTATCGCCGTGCCGACGGCGCCGCCCTCTCTCCCATCCCGGACGACTCGCAAGAGAGCCTCCCGGCAGCCCGGCAACCGGTCGGCGTAGAACCCGGCGATCGCGGTCCGGATGATGAGAGCGTCGTCCTCGGTGTTCCTCAGCTGTTCGATCTGGTAGTCCAGTTCGGACAGCGCCCGGTTCGGCGCCGTGACCGGGTCGGCAAATGTCTCGGCGAGCAGCCTCACGTCTGCCGACGCCGTCGCGCCGGGCCGGCTCATCGCATCGTGGAGCGGCACCCAGTACTCGGTGCGCCCTGCGTAGTGGCACACCAGCACCAGCGTGTACAGCCCTTCAGAGAGGCCGTCGCGGTCTTGGTCGGGCTCGGCGAGCGCGGATTCGATGGCGACGGTCAGGAGGCGATGAGTCGTCTCCGCGTCGCCGTCACTGTTGAGAAGGAGATAGGCAGTGGCGGCCGCCGCGCGAAGCGTCTCGCCGAGTGTCGGATCCCGGCGACGAGCGTCGTGCAACAGCTCCGACGCGCTGTCGAGCTGTCCAGCGGAGTGGGCGCCGACGTACGCCGCGTCGGCCAGCCGTCGGCTTCGGTCCGTCGGGTTCGGGCTGAGATCGGCCGCCCTCAGCAGCCTGGAGATGGCGCCGACGACGTCGCCGCGTTGAAGGATGCGATGGGCGCCGTCCTCGACCGCGGCGGCGATCTCCTCGTCCGGCGCGAAAGCCGCTTCGGCGAGGTGATGGCCGCGCCGTTCCGGTTGATCCGCGAACCGCTCGGCCAGACGCAGATGCGCCGCACGCCGTTCGTCGTGTGTCGAACGCTCGACCACCACCGACTTGATCATCGGATGCCGGAACCTCAGCTCGCCGGCCCGGTCATCGACGACGATGAGATGGTCGCGTTCGGCTGGCCCGAGGTCATCGAGACCTGCCGGCTCGCTCGCCGCCGCTAGGACACCCAGGTCGCCGGAGCCGTCGAGCACGGCAAGCAGGAGCAGGCGCCGCGTCGGCTCGGGGAGCCGCTCGATCCTGGCGTCGTACAACGTCCGCACCTCCCGGCTCATCCCTGAGATCACGGTGGTGCGCCGTTGACCGCCGTCGCGGGGGCCGCCAGCCGACGCGGCGAACTCTAGCAACGCCAGCGGATTGCCTTGCGCCTCGTCGGCGACGCGTCGAAGGACACGGGTCGGCAAGTGGACGAACTGGCGGGCCAGCAGGCCCATCGCATCGGCCTCCGAGAGCGGGGCGACCTCGTACTCCGGCAATCCGGCGCGTTCGAAGAATCCCCCGACGCCAGGCCGTATGGCACCAAGCAGCCCGATCCGGCTGCCCCGCAGCCGGCGACCGACGAACCCGATGGCGGCGCCGCTGGCACGGTCCAGCCAGTGCAGGTCGTCGATGACGATGAGCAGCGGGCTGCGTGATGCCGCCTGGCAGAACACCGCCAGCGCCGCGTTCAACACCGCTAGGCGCTCCGGGGCAGGGCCGGGGCCGATGCCGAGCGCAGCCTCCATCGCCACACGACTGGACCGTGGGAGGCGGCGCAGATCGTCGGACAACGGGCCGACGAGCTGGTGCAGGCCAGCGAAGCTGACGTCCGTCTCGTACTCCACTCCGCCGCCACGAATCACCTCGAAACCGGCGGCCGTGGCCATCTCCGCTGCCGCGACGAGCAAGGCCGTCTTGCCGACACCGGGCTCGCCCGTCAGCAACAGCGTCCCGCCATCGACGACCGCCTCATCAAGAAGCGACCCGAGGGCCGCCAACTCACGGTCGCGACCGATCAGGCGGTTGGTCCAGACGTTGACGTCACCCACCGCCGTCGTCCTTCCCCATGGCTGTGAGCCCGCTAGGTCGTTTGACCGATGCTATGCACCCGGTTCGCCACGATCGTGGGCTAGTACGAGTATCAATTGAGCGTTGATTGGTCGATCAAGGAAAACACGTCAACACATATCGCCTGTGCCGCACCACAGCCACCTTTCCCACCCTGGGCCTCAGGCGCCCCGTACGAGGTAAACGAAAGACATTCCGGATAAGCAGAACTAGGGCACGTGACGGCGGTCTGCGCACAATGTGTGGATCATGTGGAGATTGACGATCTTGTCCCGGGCCTGCGCGTCCCCATGGCCCCCCGTAATCCGCGACCAGCTCGGCAGATCACTCAGCGCCACGACCAGACGAGGACTTCGATGGCCAAGACCTGCCGATATCCCCCACAGCCGGGCCTGCTGGTCAGCGTCGTAGAAGCGGGCCGTTCCACGAACCGTTCCACGCGAACGGCAGTCAATGGTCCATGACCGTAACCGAGCGTAGTGACCGAAACCCACCGCAGCGGCGCCTCAACTTGACATGATCGAACAGGACAGGAGGCCCTGCCTGTCCGCTTGCCCGCGACGCACAGCGACGCAGATCAGGGTATGCGCGACCGCGATCGCGGCCTTCTTCTCGTGGCCGCTGTCGGCGGCGATGGGGATAATGCATCTGCCGAACGGGCCTGACACGATCTGCTGGCCAACGGCGATCGAGGCGCGTTGCTGGCCATCGAGGCGCGCCTACGGCCGGACGGCCGCCTGGGCTGTGATCCAGCGCGCCCAGCGCATCCGCTCGGCGGCCGCGTCAGGATGGTCGCCGAACTCCTGTGCCATCCGGCCGACACAGCCGCCGACGCCGTACAGCTGCACGGCGCGGTCGATGGCCTTGGCCACCACTTCGGCGGTCGGAGCGTCTGACGGCCGCAGCTCCGAGTCGAACAGCGCCTCGGACCGCGCCTCGGTCACATTCAGCCGCGTCATAACGAGCTGTGGAGTAGGGGTAGACATCTCACACCATCCGGTCTGGCTAGGTCGGCAGCGGCACCCGCTCGAGGTCGGGTAGAGCCCCGCGGAGTTCTTTCCGGGAGCTGATGCCGAGCTTCGTGAACACTTTGCGCAGATGCCATTCGACCGTGCGCGGGCTGATGAACAGCTGGATGCTGATCTCCGGGTTCGAATGCCCGTAACCGGCGAGCCGGGCGATCTGCGCCTCCTGCGCGGTGAGCTCGTCGGCCGTGTTGACCGTGCGCTTGCGCACGGTCCCGCCGGTGGCCATCAGCTCGCGGCGGGCACGCCCGGCGAACCCCTCGGCCCCCATCCCGGTCAGCATCTCGTGAGCGACGCGGAGCTGCTCGCGCGCGTCCACGCGGCGGTTCTGGCGGCGCAGCCACTCGCCGTAGAGCAGGTGCGCGCGGGCCAGCTCCGCACGGATCCGGGTCCGGCCGAGCCGTCGGATCGCCTCAAGGTACAGCTGCTCGGCGAGCTTGCCGTCGCTGAGCAGTGCCTTTGAGCGGGCCTCAATTCCAAGCGCCCAGTCAGTAGCGACGGCGCTAGTGGCCTCCGAGAGCTGCCGCAGGGCTCCGGCCGCACGCTCGGGCAACCCGGCCCGGACCGCCGCTTCGGTCAGCTCGACCAGTGACCAGGTGGCCAGGCCCAGCTCGCATGGGTATTCGCTGCCCTGTTCGGCTGCGGCCAGCGCCTGATCGTAGCGGCCCAGGCCGTTATAGAGCACCGCGGTCGCCCACGCGGCGGCGGTCAGCCACCGTCCTTCTCCGCACACCACCATCTCGGGCGTGGCGGCTGCGATCAGCTCACGGTCCTCGCCCTCCCGCCCTCTCCAGGCGGCGAGCAGCAGGGGGCCGTAGGGCCCGACAGAGTTACCCGTCGCCCGTGCAACGGCCTGGGCCTCTTGTGTCATCGAGACGGCCTCTGCGGGCTCGCCGGCGGCCAGCCGGACCGCCGCCCTCTCCAGCAGGGCGGCGGGGAGCACTCTGAGCGCGCCGGCCTGGCGTGCTACCTCGATCAGCCGAGACGAGAGCACGTCCCAGCTGTCGTCGTCCCAGGTGTCACGGGCCATGCGGCACGCGAACGGCAGCCACCTGATTGCCTCCTCGATCGGGGTCTCCTGGTCGCGGAATGCGCTCAGCGCCCGCTTCATCACCGCCGCGCCTGCGGTATGTCCCTCGGTGATGAGCACCGTCAGGCCATCCAGCAGCAGGTTGGCGGCATGTGACGGCTCCGGTGCCCGAGGGGCCCCACGTGCCGCCTCGGCGACCTGCAGCATTCCGTCACGGGTGGCCAGGCGGCCGGCGGTCAGCGCCGCGCTGAATGCGTCGCGGTAGGCCTCGCGCGCCAGCCCGGCATCGAGCGGTTCGAGGCGGTTGGCTGCCTTGACCAGGAGCAGCCGCGCGTCGCGGCCATGGCCGGCGTCGGCCGCCAGCTGAGCGCGCAGCAGCCCCGCCCGTGCTCGCCCAGGCTCATCCAGCGGCCCGGCCTGCGCCATGGCCAGCAGCCGCAGCGCCGCGTCCAGCGCGCCGGCCTGATACTTGGCCTGCGCCGCGGCCAGTGCTCGCCGCGCCCGGCGGGCCGGGTCGGGCGTCAGCTCAGTGGCGCGCTCGGCGAAGGCGGCCGCTGCCGCTAGGCCGCCGCGTTCCCCCGCACGGCCTGCTGAGCGCTCCAACTCGGCCGCGACGCCCTCATCCAGTCCCGGCGCCGCGTGCGCGAGGTGCCAGGCGCGGCGATCGGGATCGGCGTCCGGGTCGGTGGCGTCGGCAAGGGCGCGGTGGACACGCTGGCGCTGCCGCGGCGGGGCCGCCCAGTAGACCGCGGCCCGGGCGAGCGGATGGCAGAACCGCACCTGCCCGCGGAACTCGATGAGCCCGGCGGCGGTCGCCCGCGCCCCGGCCCCGGCCTCGACGCCGAGCTGGCCGGCCGCCCCCCAGAGTACTACCGCATCCCCGGTCGGCTCCGCCGCGGCGGCCACCATCAACAACCGGGTCGGCCCGGGCATGCTCTCGAACCTCTTCAGGAAACCTTCCTCGATCCGGCCCGTTAGTGGTGCCACCGCTCCGGGCAGCCCGAACCCGCCTGCCAGCTCCCCAGGTATCAGCCTGCGCGGCCACTCCAGCAGCGCCTGCGGGTTGCCCCGGGTCTCGGCCACGATTCGGTCCCGGACCTGCTCATCCAGCGGGCCGATGACAACCGAGTCCAGCAGCGCCCGCGCGTCGCCGTCGGCCAGCCCGTCGACCTGCAGTTCCCGCAGTCCGGTCAGGTCCTGCTCACCGCCGGGCTGGCGCATCGCGAAAACCAATGCGACCGGAGCGGCCGCGAGGTGGCGGGCCACGAACGCCAGCGCCCGGGCCGAGGCCCGGTCTAGCCACTGCGCATCATCCACCACGCAGATCAGCGGCCGTTCCCTGGCCACATCCGACGCCAGGCTCAAGGCGGCCAGGCCGACCGCGAAGCTATCAGGGCCATCCCCGTCTCGGAGGCCGAATGCTGTGCCCAACGCGTCGCGCTGCGGACCCGGAAGGCGCCCGAGCCGGTCCAGGAACGGCGCGCACAGCTGATGCAATCCGGCGAACGCCATCTCGATCTCCGGCTCAGCACCCGCGGCCCGGACGATGCGGCAACCGGCCGCGCGCTGCGCCAGGTATTCCAGCAACGCAGTCTTGCCGGCTCCCGCCTCGCCGCGGAGGACCAGGACCCGGCTCTGACCCACCCGCACGTGCGCTATCAACCGGTCCAGTGCCTCGCACTCGGTACGCCGACCATGCAGTCTGCAGCCAGACGGCTCACCGGCCAGCGTCGGCAGCGGCACGGTGGTCTCGGGCAGGTTCATGTCAGTGTCGCGGTAAGTCGCGTGCATGGGTGCTCACCCCTTCGGCCCGCTGGCCGCGTAGGCCCCCGCACCACCAGCTGGTCACAAGCGCCGCGTACTCGGCTGCGGCGTCTTCCCAGGTGAAGTGACCCGCGTCGATGACGTCGAGCCTGCTGCGCGGCAGCCGCTGATGGAGGAATTCGCCGTTCACCGGCGGCACCGCCGTATCGCGCGCGCCGGCGATGATCTGCACCGGCGTGTCGATCTGCGGCAGCAGGCCGCACAGCACCGGGAGCTCGGCCGGGTAGGCGCGCAGGTAGCGCATTGATTCGGCCATGCGGTCGCCCTGGTAGGCGCGCAGGTAGTCGTCGCGGACGAAGTCGGGAGGTGCGTACCGGCTGATGCCGTTGAGGGCGGCGGCCACGAGCTGTCGCGGGTCAGCGCGGCGGAACTCGTCCAGGCCGGGGGCCTCCACCCAGTCCTTCAGCATCCCGTTCAGCTGCAGCGGAACCGCGGCGGCGCTGCTGCCGACGACCAGGCTCCGGAGCCGGCCCGGATGCCTGGCCGCGGCGAACAGCGCGGCGGCGGTCCCGGTGCCGGGCCCGATCAGGTGGGGATGCTCGAGCCCGAACGCGTCGGCGGCGGTGATGAGGAACTCGCCCATCGCCCGCGGGGACAGTAGTGTGTCGCGGCGCTCGGAATGCCCGAACCCCGGCAGGTCGATGGCCACCAGATGGGCGTGCTCAGCGAGCCGCCACCACGTCGGCTCGAAGGCCAGCAGGCTTTCTGGCCACGGGCTGAGCAGGAGGGCGTCGTGATCGCCATGGTCCTCGCTTACGGCGAACCGGACCGTCAGCCCGTCGATGACCCGGAACCGCATCTCGAAGGAAGTGTCCAGCCAGGTGGTCACGCGGCACTCCTCACTGCTTGCGTCGGCTGACTGCATCCCCCCCATCGTCACGAAGGCGGGGCCGGGATCGAGTCCGCCAGGTGCACAGTCGGACTGGCTAGTGGTGGCTGGCCGGGCACCAACCGGCCGCGGGCCCTAGCGCGTCCGGACCGTATCCGGGTCGCTGGGCAGGACCCGGTGGAGCTGGCTTCGGGAGCTGATGCCGAGCTTGGTGAAGATCTTGCGCAGGTGGTACTGGACCGTCCGCGAGCTGATGAACAGCCGGGCGCCGATTTCCGGATTGGACAGGCCGTCACGGGCCAGCCGTGCCACCTGGGCCTCCTGGGCGGTCAGCGCATCGCTGGTCTCGCTAACTCGCTTGCGGACGGTCTCGCCGGTGGCGAGTAGCTCGCGCCGGGCTCGTTCGGCGAACGCCTCAGCGCCCATCGCATCCAGCATCTCGTAGGCGGTGCGCAACTGCACGCGCGCATCGGTCCGCCTGTTCTCGCGGCGCAGCCACTCACCGTAGAGCAGGTGCGCGCGGGCCAGTTGAGCGCGGACGCGGGTCCGGCCAAGGTGCTCGATTGACTCGCGGTAGCACCTCTCTGCCGCCTCACCCTCGCTGAGCAGGCCGCGGGCCCGCGCCTCGATTCCCAGCACCCAATCGGTCGGGGTCACGCGGGTACGTTCGGACAACCACTCCAGAGCGGCGGTGAGGAGCTTCACGTCTCCGGTCCTGGCCGCCGCCTCGGCCAGCTCGGGCACGATATGGGAGCCGTACCCCATCGGTTCGCGTGCGAATGCCCGCCGCGCCGCGTCGTATGCGGCAGCGGTCTGCCCGAGGCCGTTGTACAGGACCGAGCTCGCGTAGTCCGCCCGGCTGACCAGGGCAGGCGCGGCGCGTGCGCTCGCCTCCCGCGAGACGGCCTCGATCAGCTCAGACGCCTCCCGCTCCGACCCCCGCCAGGCCGCGAGCATCATCACGGTATCAGCAATGGGCGGATTTCCTGTCGCTCAGCGATCAGGTGATCTTCTTCAACGAGCCGCGCTGCCATGGCCAGCTCTCCGGCGAGAATGTGCGTTCTGGCCAGGTAGTTGAGCGCGAACGTCAAGTGCATGAGCGCGCCAGTGTCGCGGGCGAACTGGACCTGGCCAGCGGCCAGGGCACGCCAGGACTCGAAATCCCATAGCTCCATGGCAATGATCTGGCCAATCCTGCCGCCGGCCAGCCAGAGCCAGCGATCGGACTCACCGTGGCCGATGTCGACTGCAAGAACCATCTCGAGCGCCCGGGTCAGCGCCGGGGCGGCCGTCGCGTATCCCTCCGTCACCCGCAACGCGACTGCGTCGAGCAGGACGTCGAGCACACGCGGCGGCACGGGAGCAGGTGGTGCGCTGCGCGCGGCCTCGGCTGCCTCTCGCACCTGGTGACTACTTGGGTCGCTAGCCCAGATCGCGGCCACCAGGGCGTCCAGATGCACCGCGCGAGCCAGGTCTGCGTTGACCGGCTCGAGGCGCCGGGCCGCACTGAGCAGCAGCCGATCCGCGTCGCTGCCGCGCCGCTGTTCAAGGGCGATCTGCCCGCGCAGGCGCTCCACCTCCGCGGCCTGCAGGGCATCCAGCGGCCCGGCCTCGACCGCGACCAGCAACCCCAGCGCCGCATCCAGGGCCCCGGTGTCGGATTTGGCCCGCGCCGCCGCGAGCAGCCGCTGCGTCCGGCGAACCGGGTCGGACGTCAGCAGCGCCGCGCGCTCCAGGAACGCGGCCGCCGCCGCCAGGCCCCCGCGGCCCTGCGCTCGCCCCGCCGAGTGCTCCAGCTCGCTGGCGACCTCCTCATCCTGGCCCGGCGCGGCGTGCGCCCGGTGCCAGGCGCGACGGTCAGGATCGAGCTGCGGATCGGTAACCTCCGCCAGCGCGCGGTGGACCTCCTGTCTCTCCTGACCGGAGGCGGACCGGTAGGCTGCTGAGCGCACCAGCGGATGCCAGAACCGAACCTGAGCGCCGAATCCAATCAGCCCGGCGTCCACCGCAGGCGCTCCCGCTTGAACCGGAATCCCGAGCCGCCCGGCCGCTCGCCAGACCAGCAGCTGGTCGCCGGACGAATCGGCCGCCGCCAGCTGCAGCAGCCGCCGGGTCTGGTCCGGCAGAGCCTCGATCTGCCGCCCGAAGC
>WNGJ01002057.1_pt1 | contig 20180 bp, 19 predicted proteins | sample 5400611 | NCBI WGS metagenome assembly WNGJ01 (sample SAMN13153375, study PRJNA577476) | soil metagenome | isolation source: 40 cm soil or saprolite under Garry oak tree replicate 1 | place: USA:California | collected 2016-06-15
CGGCAGCCGGGTCAGCCAGGCGACCGAAACCGCCGAGAGCAGGAGGCCGGCAGTGAGCGTGGGCCGCACGCCAAAGCGGCCGACGACCACCTGCGCGACGTTCGAAAGGACGACGACCGACAGCGCGAAGCCGGCAAATGCCGCGCCGCTCATCACCGCCGAGTAATGCAGGACATCCTGCAGGTACAGCGTGAGCACGAAGAACTCTGAGAATGCGACCGCTCCGACGATTGCCATCGCCGCATTTGCCGCCGACAGCGTGCGGGAGCGGAAGATCCGCAGAGGCAGGAGCGGCGCGGGCGAGCGCAGCTCGATCAAGACGAATGCGAGCACGAGGGCCGCAGCGCCGGCCAGCAGCGCCAGCGTCGAGCCGGAGCCCCAGCCGTCGCTCGTGGCGCGCGTCATCGCGTAGACGAGCAGCATCAGGCCCGCCGTGATCGAAGCGGCGCCCGGGAAGTCAAAGTGGCGATGCGCGACGTCGGCGCGGCTCTCCTGCAACAGCAGGGGCGCCAGCATGATCGCGGCGACACCGACCGGCACGTTGATGAAGAAGATCCAGGACCAGCTCAAGTACGACGTCAGCACGCCGCCGAGCAAGACCCCTGCCGCCGCGCCGCTCCCGGATGCCGCGCCGTAGATCCCGAGCGCGAGGTTGCGATCCCGGCCCTCCGCGAACCTTGTCATCAGCAGCGAGAGAGCAGCCGGGGCGAGCAATGCTCCGCCGAGCCCCTGTATTGCGCGGAACGCGATCAGCGAGCTCTCCGACCAGGCGAGCCCGCAGAGCAGAGAGCTCACTGCGAACAGGGTCAGACCGGCTACGAAGAGCCGTCTGCGGCCGAGCAAGTCGGCGAGCCGACCGCCCAGGAGCAGGGCGCCCCCGAACATGATCGCGTAGGCGGAGACCACCCACTGGAGGTTCGTCTGGGAGAAATTGAGATCCGACTTGATCGAAGGCAGCGCGACGTTGACGATCGCGACGTCCAGAATGACCATGAATTGCGCGGTGACGATCAGGGCGAGTGCGCTCCAGCGCCGGTCACTCTTGGTGGGATTACTCACTAGTTGACCTCCAAAATCGTTGACGCGGTCAACTATACAGCATGACAACGCTTGCGCGCGCTAACCTTTCGGCATGACCGTTACAAGCACCCCCATACCAAACTCGCCCGTGCTTCCCCGGCTGCCCGAGGAACTCGTTGCGTCTGCCACCTTCCTGCTGAAGCGCCTCGGCTTTTCCGCCAAGGAACAGACGATGAAGGCGTACGAGCAGACGGGCCTTCACCCCTACCACCACGGAATCCTGACCGTGCTCGGCGAGCGCTCGAGCGAGACCCAGGGTGCGATCGCCGACGCGCTGGGCTACGACCGTGGCCAGCTCGTCGGGCTGCTCGACGAGCTCGAGGAGCGCGGGCTGGTCGAGCGGCGTCGCGATCCCAACGACCGGCGCCGGCACATCGTGAGTCTCACCGCGGACGGGGAGAAGACGCACAGGCGGCTACGGGCACTTTCGGCGGAGATCGAGGACGAGTTCCTTTCGCCGCTCAGCCCCGAAGAGCGCGCGAACCTGCACCAGCTGCTCTACCGCCTCGCCGAAAAGCACGATCCCCGCTGCGCGGTTATCTCGGCGCCCGTCACACCCGTCTGACCGCTCGCCTCACCTCGCGCCGCTAACGTCAACGGAACCGTGGCTGAGGCGGCGCTGATCCTGTACCAGACGGAGTGGTGCCCGTTCTCGTCTGCCGTGCGGGAGGTTCTGACCGAGCTCGGGCTCGACTTCGTCGCCCGTCAGGTCGAGCCGTGGCCAAAGGATCGGGTCGAGTTGAAAGCCAGGGCCGATACGGATCAGATTCCCGTCCTACAGACTGAGGACGGTCGGCTCTTCCGCGGCACGCGCGAGATCTTCGCGCACCTGCAGGAGCGCGAGCCCTCGCGGTACGCCGCGGCGCAGCGCCGACGGTTCGCCGCTCACCGCGACGCCCGCGAAACCGATGTCCCCGGTCAGTTGCTCGAGTATTTCCGCGGGAACGACGAGCTGGAGGCGGCTGATGGATCCGTCGCGGAGGCGGAGGTCGTCGACGTACCGCAGGCGAGCCGCTACGAGCTCCGGCTCGGCGGCCGTCTGATCGGCCTCGCCGCTTACCGCCGTCGTGACGGACGGATCGCCTTCACGCACACCGAGGTGGACGAGTCGTGCGAGGGCCGCGGCTTCGGCAGCCGCCTGGCCGCGGTCGCGTTGGCTGACGCGGCCAAGGAAAACCTCGAGATCGTTCCCCTCTGCCCGTTCATCGCCTACTACATCGAGAAGCACCCCAAGTACCAGCAGCTCGTGGCTCGGTGACGCTTCAGGCCATTGTCCGGGGTCAGACCCCGGACAATGGCCGAAACGGACAACGGCCGCATGGTTAGGCGCTTTCAGCTACGAAGGAGGGCCGACCGCCGGTCCGAACCGGCCACCGTCTGGGGTCAGACCCCGGGCAATGGCCACAAGGGACAACGGAGGCCGCCGCTTCTTGCGGGCGCCGAGGGCATAGGGTTGCGGCAATCGATCAGGAGGCCCGAATGGCGCTCGCACGCGTTGTGACCTTCGAAGGGGTCAGCAAGGACCGGATGGACGAGATGGACCGCGAGATGCGCGAGGGGCAGCCGCCGGAGGGATTTCCCTCGAGCGAGCTGGTCGTGCTCCATGACCCGGAGGCCGAGAAGTCGCTCGTGATCATCTTCTTCGATTCGGAGGACGACTACCGGCAAGGCGACGAGATCCTGAGCGCGATGCCGGCCGGCGACACCCCTGGGCAGCGGACGTCGGTGACGAAGTACAACGTCGCTACTCGCATGTCGAGCTAGGGCGCGCTGGCTCGCCGGCAAGGGCGGGGCAGGACGCCCCGCCCCTACTCAGCAAGGGCGCCGCTTCAGGCGGCAGCCTGGAACTCCTCTGCTCGGTCTCCGTCGTGGGCTTCGGCGGGAATCGCCTCGAACGCATGCACGACCCGCTCGGTCTTGAGCTCGTGCGCGACCAGTCCGACTAGGGCGAGGCCGACGAAGCCGACGCCCTCGCCGAATGACAGCCAGGTCAGCGTCGTGCCTGTAAAGACGACCGAAGCCACGGCCGACCAGAGCGCGAGCCCGCCGGTTCCTGCGTCGAGCAGCCGCTGCATTCGACCGCGTGCGGGGTCGAGCTGGACGAGCGCCAGGAGCGCGAGCGCACCGAGGGCGACACCGAAGGTCACCCAGCCGGTGACGCTGGACGTAAATGTCTGGCTCGCCACGACGACGATCGCGCCGGCGAGTCCGAGGGCGATATTGCTGATGAAGCGTGGGCTCATTTTCGATTCCTCCTTCTGAAAAGCCCGACTTGTCACAGATACGTTGGCCTCTGCGACAACCCCTCGGCATCCCGGTGAGCGCCAAACTGCAACCCCTGCTAGCAGCCAGCTTCTAATTCCTGCGGGCGGGGAGCCATGTAAGGAGATGCGCCGTGAGTCTCACTCAGTACTACACCGCGACCAGCCTCGACGGCTTCATCGCCGACCCTGACAACTCGCTGGAGTGGCTGTTCAGCCGCAAGCGCGAGGAGGACGGGCCGCTGAACTACGCCGAGTTCATCGCCGGCGTCGGCGCGATCGCGATGGGATCGACCACGTACGAATGGATCGTCGGCCACGAGTTCGCGCGCAAGGATCCGGCGGAGTGGAAGTGGCCCTACGACGTGCCGTGCTGGGTCTTCACACACCGGCAGCTGCCGGTCGTCCCTGACGCGCGAATCGAGTTCACCAGCGCAGATGTCGCAGCCGTGCACGAGGAGATGGCTAGAGCCGCCGGCGACCGCAACGTCTGGATCGTCGGCGGGGGAGACCTGGCCGGCCAGTTTGCCGACGCGGAGCTGCTCGACGAGGTGCTCGTCTCGATCGCGCCGGTCACGCTGGGTGGTGGCGCGCCTCTGCTGCCGCGGCGGATTGAGCTGCGCCTGGACGAGCTCGGACGAAACGGGGACTTCGTGAGCGCCAGGTTCTCCGTGTGTCCAGCAGCCTGAGGCCCTTCGGGCGCGATTCCGTCAGGCGGCGACGGACCTCGAGCTCGCGAGTCCGAGCATGGCGCTAACGACGACTATCCACAGAAAGCTGATCAACGATGCCGATTGATCGAGTCCAAGGTCCGGAGGCGCCGCGACGAGCGCGAGCACAGCGATCGCCGCCGCCGCCCAGCCGAGCCAGGCCGCGATGAGTCGCGTGCGCGTGCGTTTCCCAGCGGCGCGACGTTCCTGGTGAGGTCGCGCCCGCGTCCGCGCTCGCGACAGTAATCCCGCCGCAGGACGGCAAAAGCTTCTTGGCCGGGTCGCAAACGTCATCGGCGAAGCGCCGGCCTTGTACGGGCCACCTACGCGTCGGCGATGACCTCGGCAAGCCAGGTTCGCACCGCCGTGGCTACCGCTGCAAGGTCCGCCTTGAGGCCGTGGTCGCCCGGCACCGCAACGACCTCGCGAGACGGTCCGGGCGGCGGCATCCCGAACGGATCGCGCTCGCCTTGGACGACCAGCGTGGGCAGCCTCACTGCTTCGAGCTCGGGCAGTCGGCTCTGAGGTGGCTTGCCCGCCCGGCGAGGCGGCTCGAGGGGGAACGCCAGGCAGAGCACCGCTACGGCGCCGGTCGCTTCAACGGTGCGGCAGGCGACGCGGGCGCCGAGCGAGCGGCCGCCGACGATCAACGGCAGCTCGGTCAGCTCGTCCGCGCGCAGAGTTTCGACGACCGCAGTCCAAGCCTCGTCGAGCTGTGCGGGACCGGGTGGGGAGCGACGGCCTGCGACGCGGTAGGGCTGCTCGACCAGCGCGACGTTGATGCCCTCCGCGCGGGCTGCCTCCGTCGCTGCCACGAGATCAGGTGCCTCCACCCCGCCACCGGCCCCGTGGCCGAGGACGAGCGCTGCGCGTGGCGCCTCGGCCGGGTGCAGGTGGGCGCGGGCCGGTCCCCGCGGAGTCTCGATCTCGAGGACATGCATGACCGTGATTCTGTCTACATGCTCGGCGCGCCCCGAGGACGCGGCGATGGTCGTCAGGGAATTCTAAGGCTCGATCAGGCCGCGGCGGATCGCGTAGCGTGTGAGGTCGACGCGGTCGCGCATGCCCAGCTTGCCGAGGATGTTGGCGCGGTGGCTTTCGACCGTCTTGATGCTGAGAACGAGCGTCGTTGCAATCTCCTTCGAGGTGTCGCCTTCGGCTATCAGCTTGAGTACCTCGAGCTCCCGTGGCGTCAGCAGCTCGAGTGTCTCGCTCCGCTCGTCGGCGCGAGTGATGACGTCCCGGATGAGTGCGCTGACGGCGGAGGGGTAGAGAAAAGGCTCGCCGCGCATCGCCGCCCGGCAGGCGGCGACGATGTCGTCGTCCGCGCCGGACTTCAGGACATAGCCGGAAGCGCCCGCCTTGAGCGCCTCGAAGAGGAACTGCTCGTTGTCGTACATCGAGAGGATCAGGACGCGCAGCTCGGGCCGTCGTCGTCCGAGCTCGAGCGCCGCCTGGAGCCCTGTCTTGCGCGGCATGCTGATGTCGAGGATTGCGAGATCGACGTCGTCTTGAAGCGCCCGTCTGACAGCCTCCTCGCCGTCGGCGGCCTCGGCGACAACATCCAGGTCTGGTTCGGCGGTTAGCACGAGCTTCAGTCCTTTGCGAACGATTTCGTGGTCGTCGGCAACGAGCACGCGGGTGATGGTGGGGATTGGCAGCGCTAGCTCTCTGGCGCGACCGGAACCTGGAGTCGGATCTCGACGCCGCCGGTGGACGCAGGCTTGATCGCGACGGCGCCGCCGACGATCAGCGCGCGCTCGCGGACGCCACGGAGGCCGCCACCTTCGGTGTGCCTGCCGTCGAAGCCGCGCCCATCGTCGAGGATGCGAAGCACGACGCTGTCGTCGTCGTGCTCGAGCGTGAGCGTGACCTCGCTTGCGCCGCTGTGTCGCGCGGCGTTGGTCAAGCCTTCCTGCGCAACTCGGTAGAGAACGAGCTCGATCTTCGGATCGAGCTTGGGGAGTTGAGCAGGGAGCTGCCGTCGCACCGGGATCCCAGTCCGGTCTGAGAACGTGTGCGCGAGGTTTTTGAGCGCGCTGGGGAGTCCGAGATGGTCAAGGATCTCCGGGCGCAACTCCTGCGCGGTTCGGCGGACGTCTTCGAGGCTCTCCTTCACTGCCGCCTGCGCTTCGCTCAGTGCCGCGTGTTGGGCTGGGGTTGCGTCTTGTTCGAGGCGCTTGAGTAGAAGGAGCACGCCGGTCATCGTTTGGCCGACCTCGTCGTGGAGGCCGCGCGCGATCCGCTGCCGCTCTTCTTCCTGTGTATTCAATGCTCGTGCTCCAGCCTCGCGCCGCTCCGTCTCGAGCCGTTCCATCATCGTGTTGAAGGCTTGTACGAGCGCGCCGACCTCGCCGGCGCTCTCGATTGGCACGCGCTGGCCGCCGCGCAGCACGTCCGCCTCTTCCATTCGGCCGGCGAGGCGCTCGAGCGGCCGGAACAGCGGTCGCAGGATCAGCCAGTTGACGACGATCATCAGGGCGAGGACTCCGAGCAGGTCGATGATTTCGGGCAGCGTTGCGTCCTTGCTGACGCTGACGGGCGTGAATGCGAGCACGAGGATCCCCGCGAGCAGGATCGTGGCGTTTGCGAGGAAGACGCGCCAGAACAGCGGCATATGAGCGCCGGAGCGGTCCGGCAACATCACCCTAGCGCCGCGGGCGGGGAGGGACGATCAAGACGGGGCAGGGGGCCGTGTTCCTGAGCTCAGCGGAGAGTCCGCTCATCAGATTGCGCCGACGCCAATACTGGCTACGCGAACCAAGGACGATCACTGCCGCCGCCTCCTCGCCGGCGATCCGCGAGAGCTCGCTTGCACGGTCGCCGACCTCCGCACGGCGATCAGCGGCGCTTTCGAGGCTGTGCTTGCGGGCGATCCGCTCGAGCAGCCGCTGAGCTCCTTCGTGCGCCTGCACGCCGCCGATACCTGCGCCGTTGCTACGGCGGTAGCCGTCAACGACATGCGCGAGTACGAGCCTCAGTCCGAGATCCTTGCTCAGGCCGGCCGCGACCACAACCGCCTCGGCGGCACCGGCGGACTCGTCGACAGCGCACACGATGGTTTTCATCCAGGGCTTCCCTCAGAACGACTGACCGAGTTCAGCATCGGGCAGGCCGCACCGGACCGCCATCGGTGGTAGTGCCCATCTTCTGCAGGGACTGACCCGAAATGGGGTCCTTACCCGATACCAGCCTGAGCCGGGACCGGCCAATCTGGAAGGCCATCATCGGACTGGAACTCCGACGTCTGTCTTCTTTCAGAGGAGCCGTTCATGAACCGATACAACTTCGCCGCGCGCGCCGCCCGTTGGAGCGCCTTGCACTGGAAGACCGCCGTGGCGGTCTGGATTGCGTTCGTCGCGGTCGCGATCGGGCTCGGCACGACGTTCGGCACTCAAATGTTGTCCGTTTCGGAACAGTCGACGGGCGAGACGGCACAGGCGGAGCAGATCCTCGCGAGCGCGGGCTTCAAGACGCCGGCGTCGGAGAGCGTGCTCGTTCGCTCCTCAACCCGAACGGTCGTCGACCCAGCCTTCCGATCGACCGTGCAGAGCGTGCTCGCGAAGCTGCGGACGATGCCGCAGGTGACGAATCTGCGCACCGGCGCTGCCGGCGAGGTCTCGAAGGACCGGCGCGCGCAGTTGATCGAGTTCGACATGAAAGGCAAGCTGGACACCGCCGACGCCCGGGTGCAACCGTTGCTCGACGCCGTTGCCGGCCTTCAGAAGGCGAGCCCCGGCTTCACGGTCGCGGAGTTCGGCTTTGCGAGCGCGACGCACGAGCTGAGCAAGACAATCGACAAGGATTTCCAGAAGGCGGAGAAGCTGTCGGTGCCGATCACATTCCTGATCTTGCTGATCGCGTTCGGCGCCTTCGTCGCCGCAGGCGTACCGGTCTTGCTCGCTTTCTCGGCCGTACTGGGATCGGTCGGGCTGTCGGCGCTCGCGAGCCACGCTTTCCATGCCTCCGACGCGACCCAGTCGGTGATCCTGCTGATGGGGATGGCGGTCGGGGTTGACTACTCACTCTTCTATCTGAAGCGCGAGCGTGAGGAGCGGGCCGCCGGGCACGAGGGCCACGAGGGACTCTTCCGAGCCGCCGCCACCTCCGGGCAGGCCGTCTTGATCTCCGGCTTCACGGTGCTGATCGCGATGGCGGGACTGCTGTTTGCCGGCACGAAGATCTTCACCTCGATCGGGATCGGGGCGATGCTGGTCGTCTTCACCTCGCTGGTCGGCTCGCTGACCGTGCTGCCGGCGTTGCTCGGCAAGCTCGGCGATCGCTATATCGAGCGCGGCGTGCGCCAGGTGCTCGCCGCCGGCATGTTGCGCTTCCTGCGGCTCTTCAAGTCAGAGCCGCGCTGGCTGCTTTGGCTGCGTGAGACGCCGACGTTGCTGCAGCGGGTGAAGGGCGAACGCCAGGAGTCACGCCTGTGGGGCTTCGTGATCACCAGGTCGATGCGCCGCCCCGCGGTCGCCGCAGTCCTCTCGACGGCGATCCTGGTCGTGCTGGCGTGGCCGGTCCTGAACCTTCATACGAACCTGCTGAGCTTCACCGACCTGCCCAAGAGCCTGAGCATCGTCAAGACCTACGACACGATTCAGGCGTCGTTCCCCGGCTCCCAGGATCCCGTTCACCTCGTCGTCAAGGCGGACGACGTGACGACACCCCAGTTCGCGGAGGCGTATGCGGAGTTCAAGAAGCGTGCGCTCGCGACCGGCGTGATCCACCAGCCGATCCGTGTCTCCGTCAACAAGGCAAAGACCGTCGCGCGGGTCGACTTCCCATTGGCCGGCGAAGGCCAGGACGCGACCGCCGTGCGCGCGCTCACGACGCTGCGGACCCAGGTGATCCCGCCCGTGCTCGCGACGCTGCCGGCCGGCACGCAGCAGGCCGTTACCGGAGACACCGCGGCGAACGTCGACTTCAACAAGACGATGAAGTCACGCGCGCCGATCGTCTTCGCCTTCGTGCTCGGATTCGCCTTTCTGCTGCTGCTTCTGACCTTCCGCTCGATCGTGATCCCGATCAAGGCGATCATCCTCAACCTGCTCTCGGTGGGTGCCGCCTACGGCGTGCTCGTCTGGATCTTCCAGTACGGCCACCTGCAGGGGCTGCTCGGCTTCCACTCGAACGGCGCCGTGGTCACCTGGTTACCGCTCTTCCTCTTCACCGTGCTCTTCGGCCTCTCGATGGACTACCACGTGTTCATCCTCAGCCGGGTCAAGGAGCTCGTCGACCAGGGCGTGCCGACCGACCAGGCGGTCGAACGCGGCATCCGCTCCACCGCGTCGACCGTCACGAGCGCCGCTGCCGTGATGATCGCGGTCTTCGCGATCTTCGCCTCGCTGCGCACGCTCGACATCAAACAGCTCGGCGTCGGCCTCGCCGTGGCCGTGCTGCTCGACGCGACCCTGATCCGCGGCGTCCTGCTGCCGGCGGCGATGAAGCTGCTCGGCGACTGGAACTGGTATCTGCCCCGCTGGCTCGAATGGATGCCGCGCCTGAACGCCGAGCCGAAGCTGCGCGAGGACGTTCCCGACGTCCCCGTAACCGTTGCCTGATTTCACCGACAAGGAGGCTTTGTAATGGAAACCACGACGTCCCGCTATCCACTTCGGCTCACTGGTGAGCTCTCGCCGCGGCTCAACCGCGGGCTCTGGCTGGTCAAGTGGCTGCTGGCGATTCCGCACTTCGTCGTGCTCTTTTTTCTCTGGATCGCGTTCGTCGTTGTGAGCGTGGTCGCGTTCTTCGCGATCCTCTTCACCGGCCGCTATCCGCGGGGGCTGTTCGACTTCAACGTCGGCGTCCTCCGCTGGTCTTGGCGGGTCGGCTTCTACAGCCACAGCGCGCTCGGAACCGACGAATACCCGCCCTTCACGCTCAAGGACGTGGCCGACTATCCGGCGCGGCTCCAGGTCGAATTCCCCGAGTCGCTCTCACGCGGGCTCGTGCTGGTCAAGTGGTGGCTGCTTGCGCTGCCGCACTACCTGGTCGTCGCGGTGTTTACCGGCGGGGCCTGGACCGCGTGGTCAGGGAGTGGCAGTAACTGGATGTGGAGCTCGGGAGGGCTAGTGGGCCTGCTCGTCGTCTTCGCCGGCGTCGCCTTGCTATTCACCGGCCGCTACCCGAAGCCGCTCTACGATTTCGTGCTCGGGATGAATCGCTGGGTCTTCCGCGTCGCTGCTTACTCGGCGTTGATGACGGACACTTACCCGCCGTTCCGGCTCGACATGGGCGGCGACGAACCCCCGACCGCTCCCGAGAGCGTCACGCCGGTGCCCGCTCCGGTGACATAGGCACGCCCCGCTTATGACGGGATGAAGCGGACGGCTGATCGCGGACTCGCGTGACCGGTCCGACCAAGGGGCCAGACGCGGTTTGACGCCCGTGTAACTGCTGGCAATTTGCAACCCGGGGCTTGCCGGCTTCGGTAACGGTGCGTCGGCATTCAGGCGTCGTTCAGGCAGCCACGGGGATCATTGCCGCCGATGCCCGCTCGAGTCCCTGTCCTTGTCTTCGCGGCGGCGCTGTTCGTCGCCGGCTGCGGTTCGAGCAAGAGCACCGCGCCGGCCACAACAGGCCCTGGCACAACCAGGTCCGTGACCACGTCTGTCCAAACGACACCGGGCTCACCGTCGGCGCTGCAGGCGGAGGCGACCTCGGCGGCCACGGGCGATATCCCGGACAACCAGGTGTTCATCGGCTTCCGCGATACGGACGCGGGGTACTCGATGAAGTACCCGGAAGGATGGGCCCAGCAAGGGAAGGGCCGGCATGTGACCTTCCGCGACAAGAACAACATCGTTCGGGTGGTCGTCTCGGCCGGCGCGGCTCCGACTGCGGCGAACGTCCGCGTGGATCTCGGCCGCCTCGCGGGAGCGCACGTTCAGAGCGGTCCGCAGCGGCTGACAATCAGCGGAGCTGCCGCGTTCAAGGTCGTCTATACGACAAAGAGCGCACCCAACGCCGTGACCGGCAAGCGCGTGACGCTGCTCGTCGACCGCTACTACCTCTCGCACGGAAGCAACGAGGCGATCGTCGATCTCGGTACGCCGGTCGGTGTCGACAACGTCGATGCCTATCGGTTGATGATCGAGAGCTTCAGGTGGCGGTAGCGAGCCTCTGGCGCGAGCCCGAACGGCGCGAGCAGCTGTCGTTCGGCGCCGTGGAGTTCCACGACGTATTGAAGATCTACCGCTCGGGTCCCGTCGAGACGGTTGCGCTGCGCGGCCTCGAGTTGCGGATCGAACCACGGGAGTTCGTGGCCGTCTTCGGCCCATCCGGCTCGGGCAAGAGCACGATGCTGCATCTGGCGGCCGGGCTCGACGAGCCGTCCGCTGGAGACGTGCGCGTCTTCGGCCGCTCGCTGGCACAGCTGGACGAAACCGAGCTGGCTGCCTTCCGGGCCCGGAAGGCGGCGATCGTCTTCCAGAGCCGCAACCTCTGGCCGGGATTGTCGGCGCGGGAGAACGTAGCCCTCGTGCTGAAGCTTGCCGGTCGCAAGCGGGTCGATGACGCCGTTGCCGGCGCGTTCGCAGCGTTCGACCTGGGCCGTCGCGAGAGAACGCGCGCAGGCGCCCTCTCGGGCGGGGAGCAGCAGCGCGTAGCGATCGCCGCCGCGGCCGCGCGCGAGGCGCCGCTCGTCCTCGCCGACGAGCCCACCGCCGAGCTCGACGAGCGCAACGAGGGGATCGTGCTCGAAGCGCTCGCGCGCCTTCGCAGCCAGTTCGGGAGCACGGTGGTCGTGGTAACTCACTCGCCGCGAGTTGCGGATGCTGTCGACCGGGTGATCGAGCTGCGCGACGGCAAGGCGGTCTGAAGAACGTGCTGGCGGCGTGCCGGGGAGTCGTGGTCAGCTACGGCGAGGGCGAGGCGGCCGTTCGAGCGCTGGACGGAGTCGATCTGTCGATCGACGAGGAGGACGGTCTGGCGTTGCTCGGGCGCTCGGGCTCAGGCAAAACGACGCTGCTACACCTGCTCGGCGGGCTCGTCGAGCCGACGGTGGGCTCGGTCGAGTGGCGCGGACGGCCCCTTGCGACGCTCGACGCCGCCGCCCGCGGCGCGTTGCGCGCCCACGGGATCGCCTACGTGTTCCAGGGCGGGAACCTGCTGCCGCACTTCACAGGTTTCGAGAACGTCGCTTTCGCCGCACGCGTTGCGGCCGGCGACGGTGACCCGGCGTTCGCCCCGGCCGAGTTGCTGGAGCTGGTCGGCTTAGGGGCGAAGCTCGACCATCTACCCGCTGAGCTCTCGGGAGGCGAGGCGCAGCGAGTGGCGATCGCGCGCGCGCTCGCGCAGCGGCCGAAACTGCTGCTCTGCGACGAGCCCACTGGGCACCTCGACTCGGTTACCGGCGAGCGAGTGCTCGAGCTGCTCGAGGCATTGCAGCGCGAGTTCGCCTTCGCGCTTGTCGTCGCGACCCACGACGTCGATGTCGCCGCGCGGCTGCGTCGTGCGGTCCAGCTACACGACGGCCGCGTGTCTTCGGAGGAGGTGGCGGCGTGACCGGTTTGGCGCGACTGGCGTTCGTCGGGCTTGTCCGTGCGCCGCTGCGAACCGCCGTCCGGATCCTCACGCTTGCGGGGGCCGTGGCGCTGATCGGCGCGATGATCCTGTTCGTCGGCCACTCGCTGCGCACGATGACGGCAACCGTCACACGAAGCGTGCCGCTCGACTGGCAGGGGCCCGTCGGCTCGTACGCGGCGGCGCTCAGGAGCGCGGCCGCTGTCGCGCGGCAACCCGGCGTCCAGCAGGCATCGCCGACGGCGACCGCTCCATTCGAGTCGATCGTCCACCAGGCAGCGGTCGGCACGATTCGCTCGGGCTCAGGCGCAGTCTTGGCCGTGCCGCCCGGCTACCTCGACCACATCCGCACCTTCCGTTTCCTGCGGGGCTCTCTCCGCTCCGGTGAAATCGTCTTCGACCAGCAGCTCGCGGCGACGTTGCAGGTCGCGCCGGGGGACACGGTCAGCTTGAGGCCCAGGGCCGGGGCGCCACCGCATCGCTTCCGGGTCAGCGGGGTCGCGCTGGTGACCGCGCCGGATCTGCTCTTTCAGCCGCTCAACCCGCTACTCGGCCCTGCACCCGCCCAGCCACCTGCCGACATCGCGATCTTGCCGCTCGCGACCTTCGCGCGATCGCTCGCGCCATCGCTGCCGACGATCGCCTCCGCCGGCATTGGCGCCGCGGCCGTGCCCGGCGCCGGGCGAGGGACGCAATGGCAGGTGCAGGCGCAGGTCGATCCGCACGCCCTGGGTGGCAGCCCCGCGCATGCGCTTCACCGCGCCGATCAGATCCGCAATGCCGTCGAACGGACGCTGCCCGGCCAAGTCGTCTTCGTCGACAACCTCTCCGACAGTCTCAACTCCGCAGCCGGCGATGCGCTCTATGCAGAGACGCTGTACATCATGCTCGTCGTGCCCGGTGCGCTGGTCGCGTTGGCGCTCGCGTACCTCGCCGCGCTCGGCACAGCCGAGCGCGACCGACGCGACCTCGCCCTGCTGCGAGCCCGTGGGGCGTCCAGGCGAAGCCTGCTCTTGCTCGCGGCGGTCGAGAGCGCGGCCCTCGGTCTCGTCGCGGGCGCGATCGGGACGGGCGCAGCATTGCTTGCCGTCCGGCTCGTCGGTTCCGGCGGGGCGACGGGTACGGCCCGCGTGCTCGTCGCGCTCGCGGTTTGCATTGCGCTCGGCTTTGCCGGTGCTGCGGCGGCGCGGATCGCCGCCAGCGTCGGCGTCTTCCGTGAGAGCGTGAGCGAAGGCCGGCGCGGCGCCCGGCGCAACGACCGACCGCTGTGGCAACGGCTCTACCTCGACGTGGTCTTTCTCGCGGGCAGCGGGCTTGTCTACTGGCTAACCCTCCGGACCGGGTTCTCGGCGGTTGTCAATCCTGATTCGAACCCGACGCTCTCACTCTCTGTCTACATGTTCTTTGCCCCGGCGCTGCTGTGGCTCGGGGCGGCGCTGCTGCTCTTGCGTCTGCGCGGGCGCTTTCTCGCCTGGCTCGCAGAGCGGGCCGGGGGCGGTCGCGCGAGCACCTGGCGCGGCTTTCTGCTCGCGAGCGCGGGGCGCCGTGGCGCAGCGATCAACCGCGGCCTGCTCGTGGCCGGACTGCTGCTGGCCTTCGGCGTCAACCTCGGCCTCTTCGCGGCGACCTACGACCAGCAGGCACGTGTTGACGCAGAGCTGACGCTCGGCGCCGATGTCGTCGCCACCGCTCCGCCCGGGGCGATCCGGAAACAAGGGCTCGAGCGACGGATCGGGCAACTGCCAAGCGTCGCGGGGACGACCGCCCTTGATCACAGCTACGCCTACGTCGGGCCCGATTTGCAGGACATCTTCGGGATCGACGCCCGGACGCTCACGCGCGGGACGAGCCTACGAGACTCCTACTTCGTCGGCGGCAGCGCGTCGCAAATCCTTGCCCGGCTGCGCTCGACACCTGACGGCGTGCTCGTCTCGAGGGAGACGATCAGCGACTACTCGCTTCGGCTCGGCGATCTGCTCAAGCTGCGGACACTCGATCGCGCCAGCGGCCGCTTCAAGGTGGTGCCGTTTCACGTCGCCGGCGTCGTGCAGGAGTTCCCCGCCGCACCGCGCGACTCGTTCATGGTTGCCAACCTCGCCTACCTGGAGCGTGCGACACACGACCCCGGCCCGAACGTTCTCTTCGTCAAGGCGAAGGGTGATCCGGTTGCCGCTTCCAGGCAGGTCGCAGCGGAGACACATGCGCAAGGGACGCTCGTGAAGAACATCCGGCAGCAGACGGCTCAGACCGTGAGCTCGATCACGACCGTCGATCTCGGCGGAATCAGCCGAATCGAGGAAAGCTTTGCGCTGGCGCTTGCTGCCGCGGCGATGGCGCTGTTCGTTGCGGTCGCGCTGGCCGAGCGGCGGCAAGAGTTCGCGACCATGGCCGCCCTCGGTGCCGGCTTGCGGGAGATCGCCGCCTTCCTCTGGACCGAGACCGCACTCGTGCTCGGGGCTGCGCTCGCGCTCGCGGCGTTGCTCGGCTGGCTGCTCGCGGAAATGCTCGTCGCGATGCTTCAGCATGTATTCGATCCGCCGCCCGACCATCTCGCGGCTCCGTGGGCGTTCCTCGGCAGCCTTGCCGCGGCCGCCGTCGGCGGGGGAGCGATCGCGGCGGTGATCGCAGCTGTTGGGATCAGGCGGCTGCCGCTGGGGGCAATACTGCGGGAGGAATGACCCAACCACGCGTGCTGATCGCCGAAGACGATCCGGAGCTGCGGGGCGTGTTGCAGCGCGGCTTGGCGGAGGTGGGGTTCGCGCCCGAGACGGTCGGGACCGGGGCCGAATTGCTCGCGCGCGTCGATTCCGAGCCGCCGGATCTGCTGGTCGTCGACATCGGCTTGCCAGACGCCGATGGCCGGGACCTTTGCCAGGCACTGAGAGCGCGGGGGATCCAAGCCCCGGTGCTGTTCCTGACCGCTCGCGATGCACTTCCTGACCGCCTTTCTGGCTTCGATGCCGGCGGCGACGACTACGTGACGAAACCGTTCGCGTTCGCCGAGGTCGTCGCCCGCCTTCAGTCGCTTGCACGCCGGGCCGGCGCCGACGGTGCGCTCGAAGCTGCCGGTCTGCGTCTCGACCCGATCACGCACGCGGTTTCGTGCGGCGCAACTTCGGCCCCGCTTACACCGACTGAGTTCCGACTGCTAGCCCGCTTGCTTGCCAGACCGGGCGAGACGGTGCGGAGGCGCGACCTGATCCGGGCCGGCTGGCCGCACGGCGCGATCGTCCACGAGAACACGCTCGACGTCTACGTCGCCCGCCTGCGCCGCAAGCTCCGCGCACAAGACGCAGCGGCCAACATCACCACCGTGCACGGCGTCGGTTACGCGCTCCGATGAAGCTTGTCCCGCTCCCCCGAAGCATCCGCGGACGTCTGTTCATCACCGTCGTGGCCGCGGTCGCCCTCGCGCTCGCCGCGATGATCGCCGGCTTCAACCTGCTCCTCCAACACAACCTCTCACGCAGCGCAGACCAGTTAGTGCGCGCCCGCGCCGCGGCGGAGCTGGCGCTCGTCCGCAGCCACAGCGGAAGACTCGCGGTCGGCGAGACCGCCGACGACGCGACGGTCGACACCAATGCCTGGGTCTTCTCCGGGACACACACGCTCGAAGCGCCGCGCACCGAAACCAAACTCGCCGCCACCGCACACGCTCTCGCCGCGCGTGCCCCCGCGCAGACCGACGTCGCCAAGAGCGACACACGCCTGTACGCAGCGCCGATCATCAGCAACAGGCGCCGCCTCGGCACCGTCGTCGCAGCGGTCTCGCTCGCGCCCTACGAGCAAACGCGGCGGACAGCACTCGTCGCATCCCTTGCGCTCGGAGGGCTCTTGCTGCTCGTCGTCGCGCTCGCAGCTCGCTGGCTGCTCCTCGCCTCGCTGCGCCCGGTTGGACGGATGACGCGGCAGGCCGGCGAGTGGAGCGAACGCGATCTCGACCGCCGCTTCGGCCTCGGCGAGCCTTATGACGAAGTCAGCGAGCTGGCGGCGACACTCGACCGGCTGCTCGAGCGGCTCGCAGCCGGTCTCCGTCGCGAGCAACGCTTCTCGACCGAGCTCTCGCACGAGCTGCGCACACCGCTCGCACGCGTGATCGCACAGGCAGAGCTCGCCCTCCGCCAGCAACGCCGGCCCGCTGATTACCGCAACGCGCTCGCGGACGTGCTCCGCAACGCGCAGCAGGTGTCGCGGACCGTGGACGCGCTCGTCGCCGCCGCCCGCCACGACGCCGCGCTCACGCGCGGCACCGCCGACGCCTACGCCGTCTGCGAGCAAACGCTCGAAGCGGTTGCCGACCTTGCCGCCGAGCGGCAGCTCGAGCTCGTAAACGCGCCGCCGGCGCAACCGCTGCGGCTCGGCTTGGACGCCGACCTCGCCGAGCGCATCCTGCAGCCGGTGGTCGAGAACGCCTGCCGCTACGGCCGCAGCCGGGTGCGGATCAGACTCGAACGCCATTCATCGCGCATCGTGTATCTCGTCGAGGACGACGGTCCGGGCGTTTCGCCCGACGAACGGCAGTCGATCTTCGAGCCCGGGATCCGCGGGATGGCCGGACACGCGAGCAACGGCGCTGGCGGAGCCGGGCTCGGACTCGCGCTCGCCCGCCGTCTCGCGCACAGCGCCTCCGGCGAGATCACCGTCGAAGCAGGCCACGACGGCGGCCGCTTCCTCGTCTCGCTGCCGGCCGCCTGATCCATTCAGGCGCTGTTCAGCCGCCGCCGACGATGCTAAGCGATCGTGAACGCCGGCGCCGCGGCACTCACCGCGCTTCTGCTCACCCTGCCCGCAAGCGCGCACCCGGGTCGCGTCCTGATCGGCCGCTCGGTCGAGGGTCGCCGCATCGACGCAGCCGAACTCGGCGACCCGCACAGCAGTGAGAAGCTCCTCGTCGTCGGGTGCATCCACGGCAACGAGTGCGCCGGGCTTGCGATCGTGCGCGCGCTCGAGCGGCTGCCGATCCCAGCGGGCCTCGACCTCTGGGTGATCGAGAACCTGAACCCCGACGGCTACGCCGCCGACACCCGCCAGAACGCGCATGGAGTCGACCTCAACCGCAACTTCCCCTGGGCGTGGCGGCCACTCAGCGGCATCTACAACTCCGGCCCGCGGCCGCTGTCCGAACCGGAGAGCAGGATCGCCGACCGCTTGATCCTCCGAATCCGGCCGCGGATCTCGATCTGGTTCCACCAGCACGAGCAGGTCGTCGACGAGTCCGGCGGCGGCATCGCGGTCGAGCGGCGCTTCTCCGCACTCGTCGGCCTGCCGCTGGGGCGGCTGCCGCGCGAACCCGGTAGCGTCGTCGGCTGGGAAAACCACCGCTTGCCGGGCACGACCGCGTTCGTCGTCGAGCTCCCCGCAGGTTCGCTCTCGACCGCTGCTGCCGCCCGCTACGCCCGCGCCGTACTCGCACTCGCGCCCGCAAGAAAGTTGGCAGGGTGAGGCGATCTGCCTAGTTCCCCCCTTACTCCCGGGCGTCGGAGGCAAGCACCGAGGCGTCGAGGACTCTTGCTTCTCGGCCTCGTTGCCGTCGCAATTCTCGGCGCGCTTGCCTACTGGCTCTCGTCCGACCCAAAGCGGAGCTCTGAAAAGCGGAACGGGTCCGGTCGAAAGGCGGCGGTCAGTACTGCTCCAGGGAGTGGTCGCCCGACTGCGAGGCGCGTGTTGGTCGACTTGGTCGAGCAACGTACCGGCGCCTTGCCGGCACCGCTACAAGACGCGGCCGCAGCCTCCCTGCACAGTCACGGAGCGCTGCTGCTCGGCGGGCTTACGGCCGCCGATACATCGACGGACACGATCCTGATCGCCGGCGCGCGCGGAGCCCATCGGCAGGGCGTGTTGCCCGTGGCTTTGCACGACAGCGCCGCCGTGGCAATCGGCGGCTCGATCTACCTGTTCGGCGGCGGAACTGGCTCCAAGCAGCTCAACACGATCGTCCGCGTCGATCCGGCATCGGGCGCCACCGCGAACGCCGGCCATCTGCCAGCGCCAAGCTCAGACCAAGCAGCGGCCGAGATCGCGGGGACGGCGTATGTGATCGGGGGTTACACCGGCAGCCGCTGGCTCGACACGATCGTGGCCTGGCGACCCGGCACGACGGCGCACGTAGTCGCTCACCTACCGGTGCCGCTGCGCTACGCGGCGGTGACTGCGGTCGACAACCGGATCGTGATCGCCGGCGGCTCACTCTCGAATGGCCGCGCCAGCGACGCGGTCCTCGAGTACCTCCCCGCCACACGCCGAGTAGTCCGCGTCGGCCGCTTGCCGGCGCCGACCACGCACGCCGCGGCGGCGGCGCTCGACGACGTCGCCTACGTGATCGGCGGTCGCGGCGCGGCAATCGGCAACGCGACTACCCGCGTGGTCGCAGTCGATCTCCGGTCCGTGCGGATCCGGCGAGCGGGTCGACTTTCGGCGCCGCGTTCAGACCTCGCCGTCGCAACCGTCGGAGGCAGCATCCTGCTCGCGGGCGGGCGGGGGCCGAGCGGCACCGAGGCGGGGATCAGCGAGCTCGCGCCCCGGGCCAAGCGCACAGCTGCGGCCGCGCGCGTACACGCACGCGTGCCTGTAACACCGGTCGGCAACGTGTACGCCTACGACGGCGCCAACATGCTCGCCCCCGCCGCGCGCGCCGCGCTGCCGCGGATCTACGTACCCAACAGCGACAGCGCGAGTGTGGACGTGATCAACCCGCGCACCTTCAAGATCGTCGAACACTTCGGCGTCGGCGCGCTGCCACAGCATGTCACGCCCGCCTACGACCTGAAGACGCTCTACGTCACCAATGATCTCGGCAACAGCCTGACGCCGATCAACCCATACATCGGCAAGCCAGGCAAACCGATCCCGGTTGCTGATCCCTACAACATGTACTTCACCCCCGACGGGCGTTACGCGATCGTGGTCGCCGAGCGCTTGCGACGACTCGACTTCCGCGACGCGCACAGTTTCCGCCTCCATCATTCGCTCGCCGTGCCCTGCGTCGGCGTCGACCACATGGACTTCTCCGCCGACGGCACCTACGCGATCGCGAGCTGCGAGTTCTCCGGACAGATGATCAAAGTCGACCTGCAGCGCGAGCGTGTCGTCAGCGTGCTCAATCTGCCCGACGGCCGCGCCGGCATGCCACAAGACGTCAAGCTCTCACCAGACGGCAAGATCTTCTACGTCGCCGACATGCACGCCAACGGGCTCTGGGAGATCAACGGTGCCCGCTTGAAGGTGATGGGCTTCCTTCGTACCGGTGCCGGTGTTCACGGCCTCTACCCGAGTCGCAACGGCAAGCTGCTGTACGCGACCAACCGCGGCGAAGGCTCCATCTCCGTGATCAGCTTCCGCACGCGCAAGGTGCTCTGGCTCTCGGGCCGCTACAACGGCGTCGTCTACGCCATCTCCACCCGAAGCGGTCGGCTGCTCGCCAAGATCCCTGTCGGCCAAGGCCCGCACGGCCTCTGCGTCTGGCCGCAACCCGGCCGCTACTCACTCGGCCACACCGGCATCCTGCGCTAGACGGCCGTTGCGGAGAATTCGCCGTCTGCTCGGGGGTAGCCGCCGTCAACGGTTCGGGTGCGCGATCGTGCTCCTCGTCCTGGTGGTCATCGTG
>WNGJ01002058.1_pt1 | contig 20176 bp, 17 predicted proteins | sample 5400611 | NCBI WGS metagenome assembly WNGJ01 (sample SAMN13153375, study PRJNA577476) | soil metagenome | isolation source: 40 cm soil or saprolite under Garry oak tree replicate 1 | place: USA:California | collected 2016-06-15
GAATCAGCACCACGAGCTGTAGGAAAATTGCTGAAGACGTTGGGCGGCATCGGCGGCAACTTCATTTCGTTAGGAGCCGCGCCTTTGTGTTCCTCGAAAGAAGTGACAATCTGCGCGCCGCCGTCCTCGGAGACGTGAAAGTCATCCTTGCGGATGCCGGGAACGGATTGTCCTTGTTTGTCTGTGACAACCACGTCCACCACCACGATGCGACTTTCGACTTTGATTGTAGGGCTCTGAACCGCCGCGGAAACAGGCGGCCCCTGCTCGCGGGATTGAGAGAGACAGATCCCTGAGAGAAAGAGGAGCGAGGCGGCCGAGAGAAGGGAGCGAATCATGCGAATCCGCCCGAAAGTTTCTCACAACAGGTCCTAGAGAATACACAGAATCAAAAGGGGTAAAAGGCGACAGCACCCACACTGGAGTTGAATGTCCATTGTGTTCGGGTCCATCTCGAAAATGCGTGATAGATCCTCCACCGCCACGCTGAATGTATACTACCCGTTTCATAAACTGAACTCTGAAAGACAAATACGCAAAAATGTTGGATATCAATCCGGTGCAACCTAGCGAACCCCAGAGAGAACAATAAATGGCCCAAAAACTTGCTTTCAGACCTTTCCGAGCAATTCAGTACCGAATCCTGCGCCGATCTCAGTTCCGTCGGACATTCCTGTTTGTGCTTAAAGCGGGATCTCCGCTCGTGCGCTCACTTCTTGCCAGCTTGACCCTGCTCGCTGTGGCTATGGCTGCGCCGGTGGTGGCTGCACAGAAAGTTGCATTGTTTATTGACGTTTCCAAGCCCGGTCCGAAGATTGACCGCAATCTCTTCGGCCAATTTGCAGAGCACCTCGGCCACGGTGTTTACGAAGGAATCTGGGTCGGCCCGGACTCCAAAATTCCGAACACGCGCGGGATTCGCAATGATGTTGTCGCTGCGCTCAAAGCGATAAAAGTGCCGAACGTGCGGTGGCCCGGCGGGTGCTTCGCAGACGAATACCACTGGCGCAAAGGCATCGGTCCGCAGCGAACCGTGACACTCAATCCCAACTGGGGCGGCGTCATCGAGCCGAACACCTTCGGGACGAACGAATTCATGGACTTCCTCGACCAGATTGACGCCGAGGCCTACCTTTCCGTCAACGTCGGCTCCGGCACTCCGCAAGAAGCAGCTGAATGGTTGGAATATTTAACCACGGCTCAGCCGACGACGCTGGCCAAGGGACGCGCGGCCGGCGGGCACCCTGATCCCTATAAGGTTGCATTTCTCGGCATCGGGAACGAAAGCTGGGACTGCGGCGGCAACATGACGCCCGACTACTATCTAAGCCAGCTCAAGATTTACAGCCGCTTCGTCCGCAACTTCAATCCGGCTCAGCAGGACAAGCAGCAGATGCTCAAGATCGCTGTGGGCCCTGGCGGCAGTGAATCCCGCTGGACTGAGTGGACCGACGCTATCATGAAGGCGTATCAGAACCACACCTGGAGTTGGGACATGAATGGGCTTTCGATGCACTCCTACACCGTTGTGAAATGGCCGCCTTCGTTTGCCTCGGTGGGTTTCGGAGAGACCGAGTACGCGCAGATTCTAAGGTCCACGCTGGAGATGAACTCTCTTGTTGAGAAGCACTCGGCAATCATGGACAAATATGATCCGGAAAAAAAGGTGGCGCTTGTTGTGGATGAGTGGGGCGGCTGGTACGCGCCGCTTCCCGGCAGCAATCCCGGCTTCCTGGCACAGCAAAATAGTTTGCGCGACGCGGTGCTAGCGGCGCTGAACCTCAACATTTTTGCGCGGCATGCTGACCGCGTTCGCATGGCCAATATCGCGCAGATGATCAACGTGCTCCAGGCCATGATCCTGACCGACAAAGAGAAAATGGTTCTCACACCTACCTACTATGTCTACAAAATGTACGTGCCGTTTCAGGACGCTACTTTCGTACCAGCCACTTTTGACGCTGGTACATTCACACACGACGGCATCACCCTGCCGCGAATCGACGCCATCGCAGCGAAGGATAAGGCCGGAAAATTGTGGCTCGCAATAACTAACGTTGATCCAAATCAGTCCGCTGAAATCGAAGTTACTCTGGCCGGTATGAATGCCAAATCCGCGGCAGGAGAAACGCTGTCTGCATCCAAGGTCGACAGCGTAAATACCTTCGGCGCGCCCAATACGGTTGTTCCCAAGCCGTTTTCCGCGAAAGCGCAGGACGGCAAGCTGACTCTAAAATTGGAGCCAAAGTCCGTAACGGCAATCGCACTCGAGCAGTAAAGCTAGATGGCTCTCCCAGACCGATGCTGTTTCAAGAAAGGTTCACCATGACAAGCGCGAAATGGTTCGGGGGGATTTTACTTGCGATTGCGGCAGGACTAGCTTCTCAGCTTGCCGCGCAAGTGCAAACGGATGTGCCTCCGCTCGTTGCCGGTGCAAAATCGGTAATGGTCGAACACATCAAGGTTCACGGAACTGCTCTCGAAGGCAATTTGGAAGGCGACGCGGCTGATCGGGACGTGTTTGTGTTCCTTCCTCCCAGCTATGCCCAAGAAAAGTCCCGGCGCTATCCAGTCGTTTACGCCCTGCATGGTTACTCCATCGGCGCCGAGCAATGGACCCATGAAATCCATGTCCCCGAGACGATCGAGGGCGCCTTCGCGCAAGGTGCGAAAGAAATGATCGTAGTCCTGCCCGATTCGAAGACGTTGCACAACGGCTCCATGTATTCGAGTTCCGTGACCACCGGTGATTTCGAGCTGTTCATCGCGCACGACCTGGTCGCATACATTGATGCGCATTACCGTACGATTCCTGAGCGCCAAAGTCGCGGAATCGTCGGTCACTCGATGGGGGGTTACGGCGCTACCCGCATTGGCATGAAGCATTCCGACGTGTTCGGGAGTTTGTACATCATGAGTCCGTGTTGCTTATCTCCCCGGCCCGCCGGGTCTATGAATCCGGAAATCGCGAAGAGCCTTGAGGCTCTGAAAACACCAGCGGACTCGGAAGGCTTGCCGTTTTTTGCGCGCGCCACGTTGGCCTCGGCCGCCGCTTGGTCACCCAACCCGAAGAATCCTCCGTTTTATCTCGACCTGCCCACGAAGGATGGAACGCCGCAGCCCGACGTTTTTGCAAAATGGGCTGCAAATGCTCCGCTCGCTTTCGTTGATCAGTACATCGGAAGTCTCCGGCGGTATCGTGCGATCTCCATCGATGTAGGTGACCAGGACGGTCTGCGAGCCGATACCGTAAAGCTCCACGAAGTCCTTGATAAGTATGCGATCGCGAATAGTTTCGAAGTGTATTCTGGCACTCACACGAGCAAGGTGGCTGACCGTTTTCAAAATCATGTGCTCCCGTTTTTTGGCCAAACACTCTGCTTTCAGGCGAGCTGCCAATGACTTCAATCATGAACAAATGTCTTTCCGTCCGATGCACGCAACATCAGTCGTCGAGCGTCCAAAAGCAGGCGCCATGTACCGGAGCGGATGGACGCTAACGATTCACTAAACGCGCACCGCTTAGCGACATCATAAAATCGGCCTCTAAACCGTGACAGTCGACATGTTCAGGCTTAAAGTAACGGGTGGAACCCAGTCGGAGGTCGGGGCTATGAAATCAGCCGCCGCAGTCAACGTAGCCTCAGACCTTCGTGAGAAACGGCGGAAGATTGTCGATCTGATCTGACCTCCTTCCAGTTCCACTGCATTGGAGCGAACGGCTTGGCAGCCGAATCTAGCGCTCGTTGAAAGGGACCCTTCTTGGACAAAGCAATACCACGTCCGGCGCAAGTCCCGTCACAAGGTGACGGCACGCAGAGGGAGTCGGGGCTTTCTTCCAGTGAGTCGGTGCCTAACATTCTGCGGCTGATTTCCGCCGGGTCGCCGCTGCCTGAAACTCTTAAAGTCATTGCTCGGCTGGTTGAGTCTCAAGGGGAAGGCCTGTTCTGTACGATCTGGCTTCCGGACGAGCAAGGGAATTATCTGCATTGTGCCGCCGCCCCGAGCCTCCCTGGATTTAGCGCTCACGTGGGACGTATGGAAGTTAGCCCGAAAGGCGCGTCTTGCGGCACCGCTGTTTATCGTAGGGAACCGGTATATGTAACTGATATTCTCACGGATCCCCGTTGGGATGACTATCGTCACCTGATGTCGCCTTACGGGATTCGCTCCGTGTGGTCGCGACCCTTGTTCACGAGTGAGGGCACAGTCCTAGGTACTTTCGCCATCCTCTATCGTGAATCGCGCAGTCCGAATACGGCGGATTTACAGCTGGTCGAGAATGCGAGCCATGTCACGGGGATCGCGATTGAGCGCCACAGGAATGAACAAGCATTGCAGCGTGAACGTGATCGGCTGCGTTTGCTTCTGGAAATCTCAAGCAGCGTGACGTCGAGGTTGGACCTCCGGCAAGTCGTCGAGGGGCTTACTACGAACCTATTCAGGGTAATGCAATGTGACGTGTCCGTCTTGCTGCTACTCGACTGCGAGAGCGGCGCGTTGCGCGTCCATACCCTGTACAATCCCGGCGCGAGAGGACCATTCCGCGAGGGATCGTTGGTTCCGATGAAGGGTTCGATCTCGGGCCAGGTAATGCGGAAGGCCAAGACCATTCGGGTCGATAGCTTTGAACAGGTTCGCGACGATCCTGATATTTATGGATATCCCGAGGGCCAACTTATTTATGCGGGTGTGGTCAAGGAAGGCCTCAGGACGGGCTGTTATCTTCCGCTCATTGGCCGCAACGGCGCGCTAGGCGTTCTGATGCTCTGTAGGCGTTCGGACAATATCTTTCAAAAAGACGACGTCATCCTGCTCGAACAGGTGGCCTGTCAGGTAGCGATTGCAGTCGAGAACACATTGGAGTACCAGAAGGCTACAAAGGATCGAGACAAGGAAACGAAGCAGCGGCTTTATCTCGAGGAGGAAATTCGCGCTGAGTTAGGGGAGATCGTCGGAGAGAGCCGGACGTTGAAGACTGCGTTGAGCCTAGCATCTGTTGTAGCGCCTACGGATTCGACCGTGCTGATCCAAGGAGAGACCGGGACCGGCAAAGAACTTGTCGCGCGCGCGATACACAAGCTGAGCAGTCGCAGCGAAAAGGCATTCGTGAAATTGAATTGCGCTGCAATCCCTCTTGGACTTCTTGAGAGCGAGCTGTTCGGCCACGAAAAGGGCGCATTTACCGGTGCCATCGCCCAAAAAACGGGACGTTTCGAACTCGCTGACAAAGGCACGCTCTTTCTTGATGAGGTCGGTGATATACCTTTGGAGCTCCAAGCGAAACTACTCCGTGTTTTACAGGAGCAGGAATTCGAGAGGCTCGGAAGCAACCGTACACATAAAGTTGACGTACGCTTGATCGCGGCCACGCATCGGGATTTGCCGGCGATGGTAAGACAAGGGGCTTTTCGCGACGATCTGTACTATCGTCTGAAAGTATTTCCGATCCAGGTTCCAGCGCTCCGACAACGCACCGAGGATATTCCGAGGTTGGTGCGGCATTTCGCGACACTCTACGCCCAACGCATGAATAAGCGAATAGACGGCATCCTTCCGGAAACGATGGAGGCGCTGGTGCGATACGAATGGCCCGGGAACGTTCGAGAATTGCAGAACTTTATTGAACGCGCAGTAATTCTCTCGCCGCAGTCGATATTGCGCGCTCCAGTTTCCGAACTGGAGCCGTTCCAGCCTTACGAAGAATCAAATGCCCCTATGAACGGTCTCGCAGAGGTAGAACGAGATCATATCCTTCGAGCGCTGCAAGCCAGCAACTGGGTCATCGGGGGACAGAGTGGCGCTGCCGCGCGCTTGGGAATGAAGCGAACATCGTTGGTCTACAGGATGAAGAAGCTTCGTATCAATCGACCTGCCACGGTCCCCAAAACGCACAGCGTCGGCGGCGCGGCTGGCGACGACTGAGCCTCGAAGCTGTTTAGCAACCACCTTCTCGTGGCAATGCATTCGACGGAAAGCCGTCAGTGGCGGATATCCGTCGGAGTTTTGTCAGCTACAGTTAAAGAATTGTCGTGCTTCTTCCTTACGAAACTTCAACCGCCAGAATGATTTGCATCGGTTGTTCTCTGTTCGAGTGCCCTTCGCTTCTTTGGCAGCCGACTTGCGAAAACCAATGAAGTGAGGGAACCTTCGTGAGTGAAGCGACGCCACCTGCAGCTTCAAAACGCGCACTGTCGAGCCAGGACATTGGCAGATTCAGCGTGCCTCACACATCCATCCATACGGTTGCGACTGATGGCGTGGAGGTCTTCTACCGGGCAGCCGGCGAAGTATCCGCGCCCGTAGTTCTCTTGTTGCACGGATTCCCAACTTCATCGTTCATGTTCCGCGAACTTATTCCGCGCATGGCGAGCGATTACCGAGTGATCGCGCCGGACCTTCCAGGCTTCGGGTTCACGCACGTCCCTGCGGAGCGAAAATACGTATATTCCTTCGACCAATTGGCCGTCACGATCGACGCCTTAACGCGCGCACTCAAAATCGACCGCTATGCGATCTACGTGTTTGACTATGGCGCCCCGACTGGTTTCCGACTGGCCATGGCTCACCCCGACCGGGTCACAGCGATCGTTTCGCAGAACGGCAACGCGTACGAGGAAGGCTTGGGCGAAGCATGGAGTCCGATCCGAAAGTATTGGTCGGCACCTACGGCAGAGAATAGGGACATACTCCGCAAAAGCATTTTGACAGAGGGAGGAACGCGCTGGCAGTACACACACGGGGTCACAAATCCCGAGAGCGTTCCGCCTGAATCTTACACACTAGATACGGCGTTGCTTGAACGTGCTGGAAATAAAGAGATTCAGCTCGATTTGTTTCTGGACTATGCCTCGAACGTAATACTCTATCCCAAATTCCAGGAATACTTCCGCAAGTCGAAACCACCTTTACTTGCGGTCTGGGGCAAGAACGATCCGTTCTTCATTCCCGCAGGAGCCGAAGCGTTTCGCAAAGACATACCTGGCGCGAAGATTCAGTTCCTCGACACCGGACACTTCGCGCTGGAAACACACGTTGTCGAAATTTCAGCCGCGATGAAGGACTTCTTCGAGAGGAATGGCATTGCGCGCCAGAGCGGAAAAGGTGTCGTTACACGATGAATTCCTTTCCTCAGAACTCCGCAATCGTTTTAGTCCATGGAGCATGGGCCGACGGCTCCTGCTGGAAGGACGTGGTTCTTCCATTAGAACGCAAGGGTTTTGAAGTTATTTGCGCTCCGATTCCACTCACGTCGTTGACCGACGACGTGGCAGCGTTGACTCGTGCGCTCGAACGAACGAGTGGTCCCGTAGTCTTAGCCGGTCACGCTTACGGAGGCGCCGTAATAGGAGCGACACGCGAGGAGCGAGTTAAATCGTTCGTTTATGTCGCAGCGCTCGCGCCTGACCAGGGCGAGACCGTTGCAGAAGTGTTCTATCGCGACGAAGCCCATCCAGAGGCACCTAAGTTAGCGCCGGATATGCACGGCTTTATCTGGATGCCGGAAGACGGGTTTAGCCGTGCAGTCGCCCACAAGGCTTCGACTGAACAAACCAAAGTCCTGGCCGCAGTACAGCGCTCAATTTCTGTGCAGCGCATTCAAGAGAAGGCACCTGCATCTGGATGGAAGACGAAGCCATCCTGGTTTCTGGTCGCGGAAGAAGACCGCATGATCAATCCAAAGACGCAACAATTCATGGCTCGGCGAATGGGCGCGAAGATTCACTCGAGCCGCGTGGACCACAGTCCGATGTATACCGCGACTGATCTAGTGGTTAACGCGATTTTGGAAGCAGCGCGCGAGAGCCTCCCCCGATAGTATTCGTGCGTTTCGGCCGGGTCATTTTTTTTCGAGAGGGGCTAAGCGCCTGACGCCTAAGTGAAAGAGAGGGAAAATGAAAACATGGATAAAAATTGCAATTCCTGTTGCCGCGGTCGCGGCTGTGGTGGCCTGGTATGCGTTTCGGCCGGAGCGGCTTGTGGTCAACCGCCAAGTTAACGAAACAATGCCGGCCGCCCAAGGCGGCTCGTCGCCACAGCCTCTGGAATCCGGACAGTTCTTCAGCATTTTGCACCCTACGCAAGGCACCGCAACCATATACCAGATGGGAGATGGCACTCGTATTCTTCGCCTTACGAGCTTCAGCACATCAAACGGCCCCGACGTGCACGTTTATGTGGTCGCCGCTGACGATGCCAAGGACGTGGCAACGGTGGAAAAAGCCGGCTTTGTTGATCTTGGAGTGATCAAGGGAAATATCGGCGACCAAAACTACACACTTGGCAGCGATTTGGACTTGGCGAAATACCGCGCAGTGTCCATCTGGTGCAAACGATTCAGCGTGAATTTCGGAGCCGCTGCTCTGAGACCGGCACAGACGTCGCAAAATCAATAGGCTCACATCGTGAGCACCAGGGCTGGCCTCGAACAATACGACCTCGCGATTCTGGGCGGCGGTTGCGTTCCGAAGAGTTGGCTACTGCATGATTATTGGCTACTACAGGAGAAGCGAACATGATCTCTGCGGCATTTCCATATCAAAAGCAGCGGCGGCGAGTCCTCGGCAGCGAGATGGCTTACGTGGATGTGGGACAGGGCGATCCCATTGTGCTGTTGCACTGCAATCCCACGTCGTCGTACCTCTGGCGAAATGTGTTGCCCCATTTGCAGCCACTAGGCCGCTGCGTCGCTCCTGACCTGATCGGTATGGGCGACTCCGACAAGCTACCTAACAGTGGCCCCGGCTGACGCGCTGCTCGATGCGCTGGATGTGCGCGAGCGGGTCACCCTAGTCATTCACGACTGGGGTTCAGCCTCGGCTTTGACTGGGCGAACCGCCATCGTAAGGCCGTGAAGGGTATCGCATTTATGGAGGCAATCGCTTGGCCCCAAGGCTGGGATCACTGGGACGTGATGAACATGCGTCCATTTTTGGAGGCCCTGCGCTCCGAGGCTGGCGAGAAAATGGTTCTCGAAGAAAACTTCTTCATCGAGAAGATTCTGCCAGGTGCGATTGTGCGCACCTTTGCCGCCGAAGAGATGGCGCAGTACCGGCGGCCGTTTGCAGAACCTGGCGAAGGTCGACGGCCCACGCTGACGTGGCCTCGGGAAATCCCTATCGAGGGCGAGCCCCCCGACGTGAATGCGATCGTGAGTTCGTATGCGGAATGGCTTGCGACGAGTGATGTGCCCAAGCTGTTCATAAAGGCCGAGCCCGGTGCGCTTCTAGGCAGTGGTGCGAATCTTGAAACCGTCCGCGCGTGGCCAGCTCAAACCGAAGTCACAGTCGCGGGAGTCCATTTCGTTCAGGAAGATTCGCCGGACGAAATCGGAAGGGCGATCGCTAGCTGGATGTTAAAGTTACGCAAATAAAATGCTCGCCGAGCATCCCGAGTCCTTCGGCGGAAGTGGTTGAAGAAAATTGACGCGCGTCATCAAGAATTACAAACGAATTCTTACGGAACTCGAGACCGACTTTGCAAAGAAAGCAGGCTGAAAAAAATCATGGGACTGTCTTGGCAACAAGGTCCACTCGCACCGGGAGCCATCGGCCGTTTCCTGGTGCCCGAGCCGCTACCTGAACGACTGCTGTACATCGAGCCGTTGCGCCGGCGCATGCGGGTGCGGTTCGGCGGAGCTTGGATCGCCGACAGTGAAGACGTTCTTCTATTGTTTGAACCTGGCCGTTATCCCGTTGCTTATTTTCCAGAAGCCGATGTGTCTCCAGAAGTTCTAGAGCGCAGCGAGCACACCACAAAGCACCCTGATCTTGGGCACACTTCCTGGTATCTCGTTAAAGCCGGTGGTCAGCGTGCACTACGAGGAGCGTGGCAACATGTGGACCTCCCCGCCTTTGCGAGCGATCTTGGTGCGCGGATCGCGTTTGCTTGGCGGGCCATGGATGCCTTCTACGAGGAAGAGGAACGGATCTTGGGCCATGCTGCCGACAGTTACCATCGAATTGACATCCGCCAAACTTCGCGCCATCTCGTGGTTCGTTATCGCGACCGCGTCGTCGCGGACAGTAAGCGGCCTCTGGTCCTCTACGAGTCCGGTTTTGCTCCGCGCTGGTACGTTCCGCGTGCCGACATCGATGAGTCCGCTCTTACCTTCGTGGAACATCAAACCTTTTGTCCCTACAAAGGCCTCTGCAGCTACTACGACATCGGCGACGCGCGGTTTGCGGGATGGTCGTATCGCGAAGCCTATCCTGAAGTTGGTCGGATTTCCGGCTTGATCTCGTTCGAACCGGACGTTGTTTCGGTCTTTCTGGACGGCACCCAACTCCACCTTGAGCCGGGCCAGGCGGTGATTCCACATGGCCCCGACCGCGAGCTCAGCATTGTCGAGGCGACACCTCGACAATAGAAAGCTCTGCCAGAAGGAAATCCTCCATGACAGCACTAACCTTTTCCGTCGAAGTGATTACCATACCGGTAAGCGACGTTGATCGCGCGTTGCGGTTCTACAAGGATCAGCTCGGCTTCCACCTCGACGTGGACTATTCGCCCAACCACGCCTTTCGCGTCGTTCAGCTCACTCCGTCGGGCTCCGCCTGCTCCATCCAGATTGGCAAAGGACTCACCGACGCGCGCGTCGGTTCACTCCGCAACGTCTATCTAGTGGTTACCGACCTGGATGCCACGCGCACCCAACTCCTTGAGCGCGGCACCGCGGTCAGCGAGATCCGCCACAAGACGCCCATCGGCGCTTGGGACGGAGGTTTCGCGCACGGACTTGATCCCGCGCGCGGCGACTATGCCAGCTTCGCCAGCTTCTCCGATCCGGATGGCAATAGCTGGGTGCTGCAGGAACGCGGCTACCGCAACGCGTGACATTGTTAGCGTCTCTTGCGAACCTCGTTCCACGAGTGATTTCCACGCATCATGGCTCAGCTTCTATCAGTGAACGTCGGTTTACCGCACGAAGTCGAGTGGAAAGGTCGCATCGTGCGCAGCGCGATTTGGAAATATCCAGTCCAGGGCCGCTGTCGCGTCCGCCGACTCAATCTTGATGGGGATGGCCAAGCGGACTTGGCAGGGCACGGCGGCGAGAACCGTGCTGTCTTTGTCTATCAAATCGAATCGTACCGCTATTGGCAGGAGCAGCTGAGTCGGAGCGACTTCATCCACGGGCAGTTCGGCGAAAACTTCACCGTCACCGGCTTGCCCGACGATGCTGTCTGCATCGGGGACCGTTTCCAGATTGGCAGCGCGATGTTCGAGGTTTCTCAGCCCCGCGTTACCTGTTATCGCGTTGGCATCAAGATGAATGAGTCTCGCATGCCAGCACTGCTAACGGGGAGCGGCCGGCCTGGGTTCTACTTTCGCGTTTTGCAGGAAGGTGACGTCGGCGCCGGTGACGAAATCACCAAAGTTGGAGAGGCGAGTGAGCGCATGACCGTCGCTGAAATCAACGCGCTTCTCTATTCCTCGAGTCACCCTCGCGAACTGCTTGAGCGCGCTCTGCGAATCGAAGCGCTACCCTCCGGATGGCGCTCGTCCTTTGAAGCCCTGCTGAAGAGCCAAACAACGGGATCGGCGAGCGGAAACGCAGGCCTCGCGCCCGCCACCGCGGCACATCCGGTCGCGCCGGGATTTCGCCCGCTCCAAATTTCGGCAATCGATCACGAGTCCACGGACGTCCTCTCGTTTTCCATGCTGAGCAATGATGGACAACAGTTGCCGATGGCTTTGCCAGGTCAATACGTAGTCCTGCGTCTCCAGCCTGGCGCAGATCGCCCCCCACTTTTTCGCAGCTACTCACTTTCGGGTCCCGCTTCAACCGAGCGCTACCGCATCAGCGTAAAGATCGAACCGCATGGCGCAGCCGGAACCTATTTGAAAGAGCAAGCCCGCGAGGGCGATATTCTCGATGTCAGTTCGCCCCGCGGGACCTTCATTCTGGAACCGGGAGATCAACCCGCCGTGCTGCTCAGCGCGGGAATCGGCGCGACTCCAGTCTTGGCCATGCTGCACGCGCTGGCGGGCAATCGCTCAACACGTCAAATCTTCTGGCTCCATTCGGCTCGCGATCGCCAGCATCATCCGTTCGCCAGCGAAGCCCGCAGCCTGGTGGGGAAGCTCCCGAATGCTCGCGCGCATGTCTGCTACAGCAGACCAAGCGCGGACGACAAAATGGGAGAGCATTTCGACTTTGCCGGTCGCCTGTCTCGCTCCGTCTTCGACGAAATCGGCATCCCGCGAGACGCCGACGCTTATCTCTGCGGCCCATACCAGTTCATGGAGGACATGAAAGAAACCCTCGCGGCGGTCGGTGTCGCACCGGAGCGAATTCACGCCGAAATTTTCAGCGGCGACAATTCCAGGACCCCTGGAGGTATCCGCGCCACGCACAAGGCTCCCCATCTTCCCGCGGACGAAAACCACGCCGGCCCCCTTGTGTCGTTTGCCCGCAGCGGCATCGCCGCACATTGGAACGCCTCTAAATATCAAAGCATTTTGGAGTTGGCCGAAGCGTGCGACGTCCCCGCTCTTTGGTCCTGCCGCACTGGCGTTTGTCACAACTGTGAGAGCGGCTTGGTTTCCGGGACAGTCGTCTACGGACCCGAGCCACTCGAAAAGCCTGCCACCGGCAACCTTCTCATTTGCTGCTCGCAACCGGCCCGCGATGTCGTCATCGATTTGTGAATAGGGGTCGAACAATAGCGCGGAAAGAAAGTTTGTAAGCACTTGGTAAGCATTTGACTGCAAACGAGGGAGTTTGGTGCAAATGAGAAGGTTGTAACAAAACAAACGAAAATCGATCAGCGCGAACGGGTCAGAGTGAATTAGCAATCCGCCGCCGAGATCTCGCGCCCAAAATTCAACCAGCTAGTGCGGAGACAATTGAGAGGCACACGGCGAAGCGCGAGCTGAGCCTGGCGCGTGATTACTGAATCGCATTTCCGATGATCAAGGAGATAAGAAATGCACAGGGTCCCCTGAATTTTCACCATACTTGCCAAATAGAGCGCGCTTAACTTCCCTCCGTTCAATCCTTTCTGTATAGCACGCCTGCCTCCTCATGTTTTTGAAAATTCGTCATGTGGCGAACTCTCAGAAACTAAATGACTTGCGAATCCAGACCTCCTGTCTGCCAGAATTCCACAGATGGGGGGGTGAGGTGAACGGCGCTTTCAATAAGCAGAAGAAAACACGCGAGATGTTTTGGTCGGGGCGCCCGGATTTGAACCGGGGGCCTCCTGCGCCCAAGGCAGGCGCGCTACCCAAGTTCCGCAGTCCCATCCACGGAAACAATCACGCACTCGCGAACCAACGATAGATAAAGAATCTGAATAGGAATCCTGAAGCCGTTCGCGGTTCAAAACAAAGGGTGCCAACCCGCCTTCCGCGTGGGACCAACTGTAGGACCATTAAGCGTTTCTGACCGCTCTAAATGCTACTTAGTGCTCCTGAAAATGCCTCGTAAGTTGTTGACACTCCGCTCCCTGCAGACTTGCCAAGGTTCAGGTGTCCGTTCGATTCCGATAGGCCGCTCCATTAAATCAAGCACTTACAGACTCTGCTTCTTCAGCGTGGGAACACAAAGAAACAGCAGCAGTTTCTGCCCCTGGCCGGATCACCTCAACCACCTTCAGATGTGCTGCACGTTTCGCGGGCGTCAGAGCCTGTGCGTACAGGTTCATTGTGATTCCCGCTTTCGCGTGCCGCGTCAGCTCCTGAGTGGTTTTGGCGTTCTCATCGCTGCCGCTGAGAAGGGTTGCCAAGGTCCTGCGGAAGGTGTGCCAGCCTATCTTCTTCGTGATGCTCAGGCGTTTGGCGATAGGCTGCACGTAGTACTTCAGGAGTGTTTCCGGCCAGTAGGGTTGCTTGCCGTTCATCTTCGGGCTGACGAATACCCAGTCTTCCGGCTGTTGGTAAGGCGTCTGCTCGCTCCATACAAAGAGTGAAATAGCCAACGCGCCCCATTGGAACTGGTTTTTGTGATGCTTCCGTCTTCATTTCGCCAACATGCCGATGAACTATGCCGCGGCTCAAGTTGATGGCCCCGTTGCCGAAGTCAACGTCAGACCACTTCAGGCCCAGAGCCTCAGATACTCTCAATCCCCTGGCGGCGATCAGGAAGACCAGTGCGCGGACGGGGTTCTGAAGTTCAGCAAGAAGCTTCTTTAGTTCTTCAGCATCCAAAACGTCAGGCATTTTCTCCCGCTTCGCGCTCTGCCAGACGAGGCTGATGGGATTCGTGTGCAGCCGTTCGGCCAGCGTGGGCAAAGACACCGTGCATGACGTTTCTGACTTTGGCCTTTGTCGTGTTCGCCAGCGAAAGTCCATGCAGCCAACTTTCAACTGCGACCCGGCGCTCCTGCAAGTCCCCCTGAACCGATGTCCTGGTCCAGCCACGGGGTCAACAACGGCTGTGAGGTAACCGTAAAATCACGGCATGGCTGGCGATCCATGGGTCGAATGCGCATCCGTGATGCTTGGGAGACCAAGAAGCTACCGCTGGCCACGAGGGTGTCCGACCGCAGCGGATCCAGCGGAGGTGGGGCTAAAGCCAGAGGGGATGACGGCCGGACCCCGCGTCGGCGGATTATGAGTGAAACTGTTCTGGCTTTGGAGATAGGCTGCCACGCCTTGATAGAGGCCCTCGGCCAGGCGCTCGCGGTATTCGGCTTTCCTGAGAAGTTGCTCGTCCAACGGATTGCTCAGAAAAGAGATTTCGGTTAGCACGGATGGCATATTCGCTCCAACCAAGACCACAAACGGCGCGCGACCCACCCGGCGGCTCTGCGCGCTGCTGGCAGAGCGCTGGATTGACCGGCTGAGCGAGCCTTGAATGTTTTCGGCAAACATCCTTGATTCCTCCGTCTTTTTTTCGTCAAGCCCAATCTTCTTCATCAGTTCGAACCGGTCCGATACCTTTTCTTGAGCCGTTGCATTCTCGCGCGCGGAGACTTCCATCACCTCCGTGCTTCCTGCGAAGTCCAAGTAATAGGTCTCGATGCCTCGAACCGCGGGATAGGCGCTTGAGTTCGCGTGAATCGACAAAAAGAGATCAGCCTTTATGTCATTGGCAATGTACGTGCGTTCTTCAAGGGAGATAAACACATCCTTGGTTCGCGTGAAGACGATTTCCGCGTTGGGGAGGTGCTGCTTGATGATCCTCCCGAGCCGTTGTGCGACGTCCAGGCAAAGATCCTTCTCCGTTAAACCCGTGGGCCCCGTCGTGCCTGTGTCATGGCCGCCATGACCTGGATCAATCACAATACGTACGATCTTCATTTCCAGCATGCGCGGCAGAAATGACTGCGCACGTGCCGCATCCGTCCCCGGAAGACTGGCAGCGGGTGTTGAGCCGGTGGTCAGGGGACCTGAAACCGGCGGACTCGGCGGAGGCGATACAACAGGAGCCGCTCCCGCAGCAAGCGGGTCCTGTGACTGTCGCCTCGCTCCAACCCTGTCATAAAAGAGTAAAAGACAGGCGAGGAGAACCGCTAAGCCAAGAGTCAAAGCGTAGACGGTCTTGCGTTGCAAACTCTTCTTCGAAATCTCCGGATCGGAAACCACGGGCGCGTGGTGCGGCGCGGGGGTTGCCAATCGTACGGGTTGGGACGTTTTCTGCGCACTAGGGATCACGCCAGAGCTAGCAACCCTATTGTCCACGATAGTGGAAGCGACTTGCGTTGGCCCTGAGAACTCACTTCGCGACTTGCTTGGATCAGATTGCGCCTTTTGCGGCGGCACAAGAGGCTCCGCGACTTGTGGCACCCGCATTGGGAGATTTAAGTCAAAGTGAGATACGGCCTCGGGATCGCTGCCTAGATCGCCTTCCTTCTGCTCCGAATAAGCCCGGCGCGAGACCTCGGCACAAAGGAGCGGAGATTTTGGCGGAGAAGGCGGTGCTCGCAGCTGAGCGACTTGTGGCACCAGGTCTGGAGGAGTGACGTCAAACTCGATCACAATCTCCTCTATGTCTTTGGAGTCGGCTTGCTTGCGATCCAGGTTGGCCTCGAACATGCCTGGATCAAGAATGACTGGTGCCCTCTGCGGCGTGGCAGTTTCCTGCTGGGTGACCGCGTTCTTCACCTTGAGCGGATCCATTTCAAGGTCGGCCAGAACTTGGTCCATGATGGCGGAATCAATCTGCTTGCGCCCCGCAGCGTACCCAGCAAGCAGGGCGTTGAAACACAGATTGTTAATGTTCCGTGGAATGCCTTCGCTATGCCCCAAAATTCTTTCCAGAGCTCTGGTGCTGAACAGCGGTGGTCCTGCATAACCGGCCAGTCGAAGTCGGCGCTCGATGTATCCAAGGATTTCCTCCCGCGCAAGCGGCTCCAAGCGACAGAGGATCGATATGCGCTGCCTAAGCTGCGTCAGGTTAGCGCTCGATAGCTTCTCCGCCAATTGCGTCTGGCCCACGAGAATAATTTGCATCAGCTTTGTCTGGGGCGTCTCAAAGTCGGACAGAAGTCGCACCGTTTCCAGCACAGAGTTGTCGAGGTTTTGACACTCATCGATGATCAGCACAAGGCGTCGACCTGCTAGCAGCTCGCGCGCGAGAGCCTGGTTCAACCTCTCGTGCATCCTAACAATATCTTGCCCCGTGGCATCGAGCCCCAAGCCGCTGAGCACGTAGCGCAAGAGCTCCCGGGAATCACACTGGGTCTGGAACAAGAAGACCGCATGAGACGTCTGGTCTAGCTGGTTCAGGAGTTGGAATACTAGTGTGGTTTTGCCCATACCCGGTCCGGCAATAAGGGCCAGGAAGCCGCACCCGGCTTCGAGGCCGCGCGACAGGGAATTGAACGCTTTGCTGTGGGTTCGGCTAGGGCAGATGAAGCGCGGATCCGGCGTTACGCCGAACGGCTGCTCTTTCAACCCATAGAATTCCAAGAACATCGAGCTGCTACTTTCGATTCACAAATGCCCTGGGCAATCCAGCACCAGGTACAGTCGGCACCGATCGCCCAACTAGATCGTGAGACGGCTGGTCACTGAGCGACATTTTCCCTGCTGAGCGCGTACAACACCAACTCAACCCGGCTGGACAGACCCAACTTTTCAAAAACGCGAAAGATGTAGTTTCTGACCGTATGTTCGCAAAGGTTAAGCGCCACGCTAATCTCTTGGTTTCTCATGCCCTCCGCGACGAGGCGAACGACGTCCTGTTCGCGCGGTGTGAGCAATGCCTTTCCGTCTGCGTTCTGAATCTGGAATGGTTTAAGGTTGGTGACCAGTTCGAGAAGAAATTCTAATTCAGCGTTGCTAATCCAAATTTGTCCCTGGTGAATTCGGCGGATACACCTCGGGAGGGCATTGAAGGAGCTGCCCCGGCAGAAAATGCCTCGCGCGCCGGCCCGAAAGGCATCGACCACGAGGTCGCGTTCCCCGGAATCCAGCAGCATCACACTGGAAATTTTCAGATTCGAGGCGCGCAACTGATGCAAAACCTTGAAACCAGCGAGTCGACCGTCTTCCAATTGAGCACTGATCACAGCGACGTGGGGGCGAGAATTCTCCAGCTCGAGAAATACCTCGGAAGAGCTCCCTGCAAACGCGCGGATATCGAAGTTGTTACGAAAGCGCTTCAACGCAGCCGCAATCAGCTGGCTGGCCATTCGCGTGGCATCGACGACAGAAACATGCACTCGTTCGGAATCCTGTTGGTATGGCTTGTCCATACAAGTTTCCCATTTCCTTATGACTTGATGGGTGGGGGGGAGGTAGACAGCTTTATACGTCATGCGGGTTTTAAGTGCAAGCGAATCTTTTAATGCCCTGCAAAGTATCAGAACGAAAAAAGTACCTACAGACCATTCGTACCTGCGCGGTTAGTTAGCATCGCCTCTGGCCGTAGAGAGCATGCGCAGGGCACGGGAAGGGGAAAACGTCCGGACTAGATTTCCTTCTCCTGCGCTAGGTCCACAGCAATCTCTGACTTTGAGCAATGCCGCTCAGCAGGTCTCTCCCTCTAAGAGGGCGTCGGAGATAACAAACCTTCGACGAAGAATCAATGACTTGCAGACGTACCCCTGTCCCTAACTTATTGATTTCACGTGCGACAAAATCTATTCCCGACGGGCTGCTAGAGGCTGTTTAGTGGTTCCGCGTCATGCTTTAGGGCTTGGAGGGCTTTGGGAAACATAAAAGGAACTACTGTAAGTCCGGGAACAGATTCTGGTGACTAGGCGTGACTGGCACCCCACTGGGGGGGGCATTTGTCATCAGTCGGTTTCACCTCAGGCACTGAGATCTCAGCCGTCTGGAACCAATGCACTGTGGTGAGAAGTCACAGCAAGAATTAGTCACAGGGATCCAATCACGATATGACTTTCCGCTTCTTGTGCTCGCACGGCTCGGTTAGTAGCCTTAGGCCGAAAGAGATGCAGAACTACTAAGGTGGATGGCCATTGGGACGATCAGCAAGACGAACTACCACGTGGTGTGAATGGAGCTCAGAAAACGAGTCCGACACCGGGTTGCAGCCAACGCGGTGTTCACATGGCAAGGCGCGCAGCAAAGCTGCCTGTTTGGAGAAGGAGTAACCCGGGACATCAGCTTTGACGGGGCTTTCATATTTAGTTTAACGAGCCCGCCAGTGGGATCCGCAATCCAACTCGACGTCTTGCTTTTGCCGCTCCACAGCGGGAAGCGGAGTCTGCGGATGAAGACAGAAGCAACGGTGATTCGGGTCGAGCATGCAAACGGAGGCGAGGGCTTCGCGGTGGCCCTCGAAGACGTCAGCCTAGCTGAGGGTAGCAGTGATCTGTGTGTTGAGCGGATATGAAAGCCACGGAAAAATCACCGGTGAGCAGTGACCAGAAACCGGGGGCGACGCTGAATCGCAAGAATTATGGAAGCAATCGGAAATGCAGGCGTGAATTGAGCGTGAACCACTTTGAGTTTCGGGATGATGATCGAACGGCTCTTGCTGTGCTAGGAAGTTCAAATTGAAGATCCTGGTAAATCCAGGGCTGACGGGCTTGTAACTCCAGACACGGTAGTGGCGAGCGTGCAGCCACTGAGCCGCATCTGACCAGCTTTGATCATGACGTTAGTCTGGGGACGGGTCAGATCGCTTACGGCAGGGAGGAGTGGGTTCCTGTAAGTCACAGGGCGGAGCTTTATGCTTTGCAGATCAACGGACTCGCATGGGACTCAGCTCGACTCCCGGCTCGACTGGTATGCGATTTACACGCGTCATCAACATGAAAAGACGGTGGCTCGGATTCTCACAAGCAAGGGATTCGAGACCCTGCTCCCGCTCTACTCGGTTGCGCACCGCTGGAAGGACAGGACCAAGCTTCTCTCTTTGCCGCTCTTTCCTTGCTATGTATTTCTTAAAGGAGGTTCTGAGCGCCGCCTGGACATCATGACGACACCAGGTATACATTCCCTCGTATCGACCGCTGGTCAGCCGGCAGCTATTCCAAACGTCGAGATCGAGGCCATCCGGCGATCTATCGAAAGCGGTGCCCCCGTCGAGCCGCATCCCCTCTTGAAATGCGGTGAATGGGTAAGAGTCAAATGTGGTCCTATGGAAGGAATACAAGGAATTCTTGTGCGGAAGAAAAATCTTTATCGGCTGGTCCTTTCCGTCGAGATGCTAGGAAAGGCAGCTTCAGTCGAAATTGATGCCTTCATGATTGAGCGACTGAACGGCCCGCCCTCGAAGGTTGATCACCCTTACTACGGATCACCAACCGCCGAAGCCTACCGACCTTAGAAATAAATGACTAGGGTTGGCTAATCCCGCAAATGAGAACATTGGGAGTCGGTTTCCAGTGCAGGCAAAACAACCTTCCGTTCTCAGCACCACAGCTCCCTTTACTAAGACGTGCTGGTTTTTTCGCCGGAATAAGTAAGCGGAACAACTTCTTCTCTACCGTGAAGGCTTTCAAGCAACAGCGTATCTTATGGCCACCGTACTCCTTCTCTTAATCCTGCTCTTAATCCTGATCAGTATTTGGATAGGCTTTTACGCCCTGGCAAAACAGCAGGGGAGAATACTGCTGCGTTTGGACCAAATCGAGGAGATTGCGAAAGTCGCGGGAACTGGGCCAGAGAATCCCACTGACCAAACTGAACCGGATGGACTTCCTCTCAAAACCCATTTCCCTGCGTTTAAGTTTCCCGACCTTACGGGAAGAACCGTCGCGCTTGAGGACTTTCGCGGCAAGCGTGTCTTGCTGGTCCACTGGAATTTCGAATG
>WNGJ01002060.1_pt1 | contig 20174 bp, 17 predicted proteins | sample 5400611 | NCBI WGS metagenome assembly WNGJ01 (sample SAMN13153375, study PRJNA577476) | soil metagenome | isolation source: 40 cm soil or saprolite under Garry oak tree replicate 1 | place: USA:California | collected 2016-06-15
CCTCAGTGGCAGATCACCCTGATTGAGGCCACGAATAAAAAAGTGCTGTTCCTGCGCCATGTGATAGACACGCTGCAACTCGACGATGTTGTAACTGTTCATGGGCGAGCCGAGGAACTTGCTCACCAACGCCAGTATCGCGCACGCTTCGATATAGTGACGGCGCGCGCTGTGGCCTCACTTCCCTCTCTCCTAGAATATTGTGCTCCTTTTTGTCGTACCGGCGGTTTCACTATCCTGCCTAAGAAGGGCGATCTGGAGGAAGAACTGGCTCAGGGTAAGCGTGCCGCTCGGCAGGCTGGAGCGGTTTTGAAAGATGATGTTCCTGTGAGGCTGCCAGGCCTTGATGATGGGAGGAGACTGCTGGTGTGGGAACAGGTGAAAAAGTGTCCAGCACAATTTCCCCGCAGCGGCACAGTGATGGCGAAGAAGCCACTCGGGAAAACTTCCATCAATGAGTAGATCGCTTCACCTCATCGCGTTGCGTGGATAACGAGAGTCGTATTCGGGTGCAGCTAGAACATCTTGAACCTGGATCGTCCGACCTCTTTGCGGGCTTACCGAAACCATGGCAACCGGTGTTTCTAATAATGTCTCCAGGCGTTTTAAGTAATTTTTTGCAGCCGGGGGCAGTCCTTCATAGGTACATACACCTGTCGTATTGCATTGCCAGCCCTCGACCTCCTCGTATACGGGCTCACATGCCGCGAGGTCGCTCTGTGTTGCAGGAAGGCTGTGTACGAGCTTCCCATGTAGCTGGTAGGCGGTGCAGATTTTAATGGTAGGAAAGGTATCAAGCACGTCCAGCTTAGTAATCACAGCAGCATTTAACCCATTAAGTTGTGCGACAAAGCGGCCGGCTACGGCATCGAACCAGCCACAGCGGCGCTCCCGGCCGGTATTTGTGCCATATTCATGACCCTGATCGCGCATCATCTGCCCTGCGACATCAAAGAGTTCTGTTGGCATCGGGCCACTGCCCACACGTGTGATGTAGGCTTTGTACACACCGATTACGCGGTCGATGGAGTGAGGAGGTAAGCCTGCGCCACTGGATGCGTTAGAGGCCATGGTAGAGGACGAAGTGACATAGGGGTAGGTGCCGAAATCGATATCGAGAAGGGCACCCTGCGCTCCCTCTAGTAAAATCGTCTTGCGTTCGAACAGTGCTTCATGAAGCATTGCTTGTGTATCAACTATATGCGAGCGCAGGCGCTGCCCATAGCCAAAATACTCACCGTGGATTTCTTCGAGTGAGAGAGGAGGATGGCCATAGATTTGGGTTATCATGCGGTTCTTTTGCTGGAGGATGGTGGCGAGCTTGGCACGGAAGGTATCTACGTCGAGCAGGTCAGCCATGCGAATGCCAATACGTGCATGTTTATCCACGTAGGCAGGGGAAATGCCGCGTTGTGTGCTGCCGATCTTATCTGCTCCCCTGGCCTCTTCCTCAAACCGGTCCAGTAAAAAATGATAGGGCATAACTACATGAGCGCGTTCACTGATATAAAGTCGAGAGGTATCTATACCCTGGCTTTGTAGTTCCTCCATCTCGTTGAGCAAGCCTTTAGGATCAACTACAACCCCATTGCCAATGATGCATTTGGTGTTGGGGAAAAGGATGCCGGATGGTACAAGGCGAAATGCAAACTCGCCCTTCTCGTGCACAACACGATGACCAGCGTTGCTGCCCCCCTGATACCGCACTACATAATCCGCGTGCATTGACAGCTCATCTACGATCTTTCCTTTGCCTTCGTCTCCCCATTGTGCGCCGATGATTGCAAGTACCGTCATAAGTTAGTATCCCTTCTCGCCTTGTGAACTTTAGTTTAAGCCCATGACATGCTACATTACTATTTCAGAAGAGTCAAATTTTGGGCCAAACCGTAGAGAGGCCGGATTTGCACCGGTAATTCCTCTGCGACAAATCTCATTGGAAATGCACCTGGAACACCAAGCTGCGGCCTATTGAAATTGGAATCTACCAAGCATGTTCTCAAAGTACTGCGTATTGGCTGCATCAAATTGATTATAGGATGCCTGTAGTTCAATAATATAGGCCTTTCCCTGGTGTATAGTAGCGTACACTTCGATACGCTCCGTTTGACCACTGGACTGATAGTAGGCGGTTTGATAGAACCAGTTTTCACCACCGATGGTTGTGTTTGAGGATGTGGTGGAGGTAGGCGTAGGAGTAGTAAAGCCGGGCTGAGAGGTGAAATTATTCAATTCGGAAGTGACGAGTTGATCTGCGGTGGTTGTCACGACTCCAGGAGTCTTAAAAGCCGCAAATTCATCTGGCTGAGAAGGGTTTGTGAATTGCGTGCCAGTTGAGTCACTTGTCGGTTTCTGTGCCCAGGTACTCGGGTACTCTACAGAGAAGCCGTTTGAAGTACATGTCACGTCACACAATGTAAAACCCGGGTCTGGTGCCGCTGTCGGAGAAGCCGTCACAGTTGGCGATGGTGACGGAGCAAGTGTTGGACTGGGGCTAGGGACCGTAGTTGGCGTCGCAATACTTGTTGGTGAAGCGTTCGCGTGGGAAGCAGTATGTATTTTCCCGGAAGTATTATTGTGTAGTAGGTAAACTGCGCCAAAGGCGCCAACTGTAATGATGACTAACGCCAGGCAAATGCATGCGATGATTAAAGCAGTGTTGCTACCTTGTTTTCGTGGAGGTGGGGTAAACCCTGTATATCCTTGCCCGGTCGGAAATTCCTGCTGGGTTGGCGGGTAAAGGGTGCTTGTATAGTTTCCCGCCTGGAAAGGTTGCATGGGGGGGCCAGACTGTCCCGCTCCTGGATATGCGCCTGGCAATGGTGTACCGGAAAAGCTTTGTTGTGGATAACTCATTGGATATTGCTGTTCATTATTTGGTGTGAAGGATATGGCTTCAGTGGCGTCCTGGTAGAAGTTTCCCTGCTGTTGCGGGCCTGATGGCCCAATTGTCGGCTGCGCGTTGGGTTGAGGCAGAAAACCAGATTTGTACGTACCTGGTGGAGGTGATGCGACAGTATTGTACCTACCGCTAAGAAGTCCGTAATGCGAAGGTGGAGTATTCACTATCTCGGTCGGTTTAGCCGCTGGCGTAATTGATGCACCGCATTGCCCACAGAAGACCTCTTCTGGGCTTAAGTCATTGCCACAATTTGGGCATTTCATTGCCATATATTTACTTTCTCGGGTTGCTGTGTCTGTTCAGTGAATATATGCGATTTTAATGGCACTTATTATAGCGTATTAGCTGTTTCATGACCACACTATTACCCAATTGTCTCATTGCCAGGTGTCGCTTCTAGCGTCTCTTCAAAGCGGATGGCGATCCGTCGTAGCCCTGTGCCTTCATAGTGGTGATAGGCAACTATCGATGAGCCTGGAATCATATACAAATGACGTTGTACTTGTTGTAATAACGTTGGAGCATGGTCAAATGGCCCGCTGATAATTAACCAAACCCATGGAATTTGCTGCTCTACGTTGACACGCTTCATATTTTGACGGTCGGTGAGGCTGGCGACGGCCAGGCCTGTAGGATGGCTATGATAGACTCCTACAATCTTATCAGGATGAGCGAGGTAAGCTGCCAGCAAATCTTCGGAAGCGAATTCAAAGTATACCGGTGAATCAAAGATATTGCGCAGCGGGTATACCTCTTCTGCATGCCAATTCCCTACATCGTCAATACTTCCTAGTAGTAGACCGCATGCTTCGATACGATGACGTTTGTATACATCCAGGAGTAGCGTCTTTCGCGCAGCAGCACTGATCGTAACTTCTACTTTTTCCTGTTTTCCCATTTTTCCTACGATTTTAGAAATTGTTCAACACTATAGTTTCGCAGATCGGCAAAGTGTAATTCGCTGATGTCAGGCGCAAAGTTGGCGGGTTTCGGGTCATTGGCATAATGCCCCTGCTGGACAAAAACCGTTGTCAGGCTCTTCCCCATAATCAGCTTACTGTCAACTAGTATATCTGGCTTGTCATCGATCATGACGTAGTGGTCAGCAGGATACGTGTTGAGTATCTCCTGGAGATGCACTTGCTTGTGCGTGTAAATCAGTACGCGGCCCCCCACTGCTTCAGCCAGGTGACTGTTAACAATCTTTCTCTCTTGAAAGTATTGATCACCATCGGAAACGATCACCGTCAGCCCCAATGTATCCAGGTAATGGAGCGTCTCCAGCACATACGGGTAGAGAGCTTTGTAGAAAGGGTAGTCATAGAAGATCGATTTCAGGTGAAGATAAGTTTGCTCATCCAGTTCTGAAAGAGGAGTTTGTTCGCGCAGACGCTGAAGCGCCAGGGGAATATCGACGACACCACTTTCCTGGCGAGCCTGCTCATAGAGCTCCCAAAAGCGGTCTGCCAATGCGTCTCCCATTTCCCTCCTGATGTGTAGATCCCAGTCATTTTTGATATCATCGTTTGCGATGAGTGTATTATCAACGTCGATTAAAAAAACGAGTGCCGGCACAGGCTTACCCTCTTTCAGTAGCTAGATACTAATTCTCTCAAGATCTATGTCCCTCCGCAAGTGTAGATGGTCGGATAGAGTATGTCAAGCTAAAGTGTATCGTAGCGCAAAGATTCCTGAGTAAGTAGTATAATCTAAATTATAAGACTACAGGCTACGGAAAAATGCGGAGAGATAAAGGATGAAAACGATCACCGTCCGAACAAAGAGAAAAGATGAAGTGCTAGATATAACGGAATCTGTAGAAACATTTTTGCGGGAAGTGGAGGCTGAAGAGGGTGTCTGCACAATCTTTGTTTCTCATAGCACTTGCGCCCTCACCACAGCAGATCTGGACCCGGGAACTGATCTTGATTTTTTAGATGCGCTACGACATTTGTTGCCGCATATTGCTTATCGCCATCCTCATGACCCCTCTCATACGCCTGATCATATCCTCTCATCAATTATAGGCTCGTCTCTTGCGGTTCCTTACAAGAATCGCAGACCGCTTTTGGGAACGTGGCAGCGTATTGTGCTGGTTGAACTGGATGGGCCAAGGCAGCGAACAGTCCATATTGCGAGCTCCTAAAAGTACAGGCATACTACCGCGTTAGAGGGAGATGAGGTGTTGCATCGTGTATGTGTCATTTTTGCCAAATTCATCGCGTCATTTCTCTACCGCGCTCGGTTGCGGCATGTGCTGACACAGTTCGGACTTGCTGCGCTGAGAGAAAGGTGGTACGGTGTTGCTCGTCTTCCATTCTGCCGGCAAGCATTTGCACGACCTGGGCAGCGCGTGCAAATGCTTGCTGCGCCTGGCCCTCATTCTTGCATGATTGATACAACTCACCCAGGGCTGCCAGTATTTGCCAGAGCTCTCCGGGTAAGCCAAGCTGTTCAGCGAGGGCTCGGGCTGCTTCCAGGTGAGCAATCGCCTGGTCGAGTTCGTTATCCCATTGCGCCAGCACAGCCAAAGCCCACAAGTAAGGAATGCGATAGCGCCGCTTGTTTCCGGCATGCTCTCCAAAACGACGCACATCCTCTCTGGCCTGATCGATTCTCCCTCCCCGTAGCAAGGCTTCGGTCTCGTGCCAGCGGGCGAGTCCTCCATGTAGGACGGTATAGTCCCTAAGTGCTAAAGCTTTGAGGGCGTACGTATATGCTTCCTGCCATTGTCCGGCCAACGCGCAATCCGCGCAGAGTTCGCCAGCGATCCATCCAACGTAAGGTGGCGGCATAAGGCTTTCGCAGCGTGAGAGGGTCTCGCCATGGGCTGCGCGCGCAGCCTCTAGCGCCAGTATTGCCCGGGACGCATTGCCCCATTCATTGAGGGTGATGACCAGCAACGGAGTGATCTCAAGGGCGCGTGCTAAGGCGACGCCTTGCTGGATGACCGACAACGCCTCGGAGTATGCACCATGGTCGAGCAAACCTGATACCATCTGGGCAGCGGCATTGATCTGTCCCCAGGGGTCTTCAATCTCCACGCTGATCGCGAGCGCTGCCCGTGCGGCATCGATCCCTTCTTGTGGCTGTCCCTCATTGATCCTGGCCTGGGCCATAACGCACAGGCAACCCACTTCCCTCGGCCGGTTGCCCAACGCCGCGTAGAGCATTCGTGCCTCCTCGGCGTGGGACAGGCTCTCCTCCCATTTCCCCAGGGCCGACTCAAGAGAAGCGAGCGCATGCAAGCTTCGTCCGACAAGTTCCTGCTGGTGCAGTTCTCGGGAAAGCGCCAGGGCCCGTTCTGCATGCGGGAGCGATGCCTCTATCTTCCCAGCATAAAACCCCGTCTGTGCCAGATTCCATGCGGTTTCTGCCACTCCAACTGTATTCCCGCTGCTCTCAGCCACGGCCAGCGCCTGTTGGAGGAGTTCCTCTGCCCTTGCGAAATCCTGGTTGGTCTGAGCAGACATGGTCGCCAGCCGGTTCAGGGCCGTACATTCCATCGCTGGCGCATGCACCTCCTGCGCCAGTGCCAGCATCTCCTCGTAGATGCTCTGCGCCTGGGCGAACTCGCCGCTCAGCTCGTACGCCCAAGCCAGTTGGAGATAGAGCTGGGACAGGTCGGAAGGCGACAGAGGAATGCTCCCCTGGACCGCTTGCAGGCCGTCTCCATCGGGTTGTCTCACGAGGCGTCGTACCTGTTCATAGTGAGCAATGGCATCGCGCACGGCGAACAGGCGCATCGCCTCATCACCGGCAGCGACACTAAAGCTGACGGCAGCCACAGCAAGTCCTGCCGCGAACGCATGATGCGCGAGTTCGGCAGGAGAGGCCGATGCTGCTTGCAGGATCTCAAACGCCCGGCGATGGAAGAGGCGGCGGCGCGTACTACCTGCCTCCGTATACACCACGTCACGAATTTTGTCGTGGGCGAACGTAAAGCGTTCTTCACTGGGACCCATTCCCTCGTTTTCAACCTCAGCGAGCAGGCGGCTGGCAAGCAACGCCTCGAGTGCAGATAGCCCCGCGTTTTCGTTGATCCCCGCTACCTGGCACAGTCGTTCAAAGGGAAAACTCCTGCCCAGGACTGCTCCAGCAGTCAACAAGAGCAGGGCATTGGGAGGAAGGCGAGCCAGCAGCGCACGAATCACCTCGCGTACTCCCGCCGGCAGTAATCCTCGTAACAGGTGCTCATTACGTAGAGCAGGCGTGAAGTCAATTGCTCGTGCTCCATCCTCTGCGAGTTGCACAGTGAGTATACCGCGCTCTACTAACGTCTTGAGTGTTTCCAGGATAAAAAAGGGTTGCCCGCCTGTTTCAGCATAGAGCCAGCGACCAAATCGCTCTGTGTCGAGGCTTTCCGCCCGCCCGATCAACTCCTCGGGAGCCAGAGAACGGATCAGTTGCACCATCTCTGCGGGAGTCAACGGGTCCAGGGCCAGGCGTGTGACAGGCAGGTCACGCCCCAGGCCGGAAAGCCAATCAGCAAGTTCTGGTGTGATCGCCAGCGCTTCTGAGCGCAGGCTGAAGATCAGCAGAATGGGCGAGTTGCTCTCGGCCCAGCGCCGGCTGACGTAATGCAGCAGGTCAAGTGAAGAGGCATCAGCCCATTGGAGATCGTCGATGAACATGACCAGCTGTGCTCGCTTCGCAAGCGCCTGGCCCAGGCGAGCGACGGACTCAAACAGGCGCGTTCGCGCCGTCGTTTCATCACTGGATGGGAAGGGGAGATCAGGAGAGCGCTCGCGCAATTCGGGGAAGAGCTGGCTGAGATCAGCCAGCCAGGGGGCAGTGAGCAAATCGCCTGGAGCGTTCTCGCGTGCCAACCGGCCACGCAGCGCCTCGACGAGCGGTTGATACGGCAGGCGGCCACCCGCCTCAAATGCTCGCCCCTGGAGCACATCTGCTCCCTGCGCCATAGCCCAGCCCAGGAACTCCGTGGCTAAGCGCGTCTTGCCAATCCCCGCTTCACCGGTGAGCGTCACGACCTGTGGGCCGGCATGAGGGAGAGTATAGTAGAGCGTGACCAGATCGCTGTGTTCGTTTCCCCTTCCAATAAGAGGAGGCTCAACAGCCAGCACTGAGGAGACCAGTTCTCGCGATTGTGGAGTGGGCCTCTTGCGTGGAATGTCCTTCACGCGAATCCGCTCGGCCAGTGCTTCGGTTTCCGGCGCTGGCATGGCGTTGAACTCCCTGGCCAGCATCGCGCGGCAGGTTTCGTAGGTCTGTAAGGCTGCTGTTCGATCTCCAGTCGCGAAATGCAACTGCATCAAGCGCCGGTAGACCAGTTCGTTGAAAGGATCATGGGTGATCCAGCGGGTGGTGGTGTCGATGGCATCTGCAATCTCCCCACGCTCAAATTGCGCCTGCGATAGGCGATGGAAGATGGCATCCATGCGGCGGTGCCAGTATTCGCGCTCGGTGCCAACCCAATCTTCAAAGTCGGGAGCATCCCCCACGTAGAAACCTTCCAGAAAATCCCCGCGATAGAGGTTGACGGCCTGCTGAAGCCGGGGAAGTACGTTGGAATGTAACTCTTCCTCATGCACTCCTGGCCTCTCTGGAGGAACTGGCAAGGTGCGAGTCAACTGCCAGGCAGCCTGCAGGGTGTTCAGATCAAGGTCAAAGTCGGAGGCGAAGTTGAAGCCGATTGCGTCGTGCTCGATGAGGAGATGTGACAGTTGCGGGTTACTCATCTCCCCGAGCGTCTTGCGCAAGTAGACCAGTGTACTGCGGAGTGTCGCTCGACTCTGCTCCTCATCACTTTCAGGCCAGAAGAGCGCAGTAAGCTTTTCACGGGAGTGCATACCATCTTTGACCACCAGGTACGTGAGCAACGCCAGGGCCTTGCGCGTCCGAAAGGTGACGATCTGCCCGCCGTGGCGAACCTCTGGTGTGCCGAGGAGTGCGAGATGCAGTTGGCCCATTTTGTTTACGCTCCTGTTTACGTTCGTAGCACGCTGCTGTGTTACCTTTGGAGCAGAGACAGCACAGGCATTATAGCCTAGCACAACAAGAACAAGCAAGAGGAGCTTTGCACCGATGGATGGACAAGACAACCGCCTCAAGCTCGAGCGGTATCTCGCGGGGGCACTCGATTCTGCACAGGAGTATGCAATACGTCACGAAGATGTGGTGATCGACATGCCTCAGTCGGGCGAGCGCATTCATGGCCGTGACCACATGAAGGCAATGCAGGATGCCTATCCTGGGCCGCCAAAGGTCACGGTGCGCCGTATTGTGGGCAGTGGGGATCTCTGCGTGGTAGAGTTGCGCTCCGACTATAGTGGGCGGATCTACCATGCCGCCATGATTATCGAGTTCCGTGAGGGAAAGATTATCCGGGAAACGCGCTACTATGCCGATCCTTTCGAGGCCCCGGCCTGGAGGGCAAAGTGGGTTGAGCCGATTGAAGCGGAGAGTAGTGCGAGTGAGATGGATCCAGAGCCAGGGTCTTCCTCATAGCACAGGCTCGCTGAAAGGGTATGACAAGAAAGGCAAGGTGAACGTATGACACACACACCATCGCTCTTCCCACAGAGCAGGAACAGCACCCCTGGGTGGGATGTCTCAGGTCTCTCAACACATGAGGTCAAACAGTGGTGGGGCGTCATCGCCTTGCCACTGGTTGGAATGCTGCTCCTGCTGTGCTGCTTCCTGCTCCAGGGCGTTTTTGCTCTGCTAGGACCCTGGCTGATCTTTGTCGGAGTGAAGCTAATTACGAAGAAGTTAGGATAAAAATTTGTTAGATAACATTGCTCTGCATTTTCTGATATAATCAGCATATCGGAGAACCTGGTACTGTATAGGTATGCACAAGAACATGAAGGTCATCTTTCACAGTAAAGATTTTGCCAGTATAGACGGAGCCGGGCTGGGCTTCAACAATAGGCGTCCAATGGCTTCTCCCTGGCACTATCAAGGCCGTGTTCAGCATCGTAACTGGAATGGCACCTATCAATGCCACTGGGATGGCCCCGAAATTGTCTGGACGGTACAGGGCGACCAGCGGCTATTTGGACTTGCGGCTGCGTTGAAATCCAAGGGCTACCGCGTTGATGTCAAACAAGATGAAGAACCATGAATATGGATACTAAGAACGAACAGAAACGACTATTGTTGCTTATGTCTCCTGCCACCTACCGTGCAGGGGCCTTTTTGAATGCGGCCAAAAGCCTGAATCTTGAAATCGTGGTGGGAATCGATCTGCCTGAAACGCTTAGCGAGTACTGGCATGTGCCGCTGGGGCTGGACTTTATGGATCATGCAGCCTCGCTACGAACGATCGTCGAATTTGCCCAGGAGCATCCCATCCACGCGATCATCTCTGTCGATGATTCAGCTACGGAACTGGCGGCTCGTGCCAGTGCGGCGCTGGGCCTGGCGCACAACTCGCCGCAAGCTGCCGAGGCAGCACGCGATAAGCTGCTGATGCGTACACTGATGTCGGCAGGGGGCGCACCATGTCCTGTCTTTCGCCCATTTGGGTTGAGCGACGATCCAGTCTGGATTGCTGGGCAGGTTACCTATCCCTGCGTACTGAAGCCGCTGCGGCTTTCAGGTAGTCGTGGGGTTATCCGTGCTGATGATCCTGCCGGATTCGTTGCTGCTTTCAATCGTCTGAAGCGCTTGCTCATTTCCGAGGGCAATTCGGAGTATGAGACCTCGATCCTTGTTGAAGACTTTATTCCGGGCTTCGAGGTTGCCCTGGAAGGTATGCTTACACATGGCGCATTAAAGGTGCTGGCTCTCTTCGATAAGCCTGATCCGCTGGATGGACCGTTCTTTGAAGAGACGATCTATACTACGCCCTCGCGTTTGCCTGCCAGCGTTCAGGACGATATTGCCAGGTGCGTGGCGACAGCCGCTGCTGCGCTTGGTCTGCAAGAAGGTCCTGTACACGCGGAATTGCGTGTCAACGAGCAAGGCCCCTGGATGCTTGAAATGGCCGGTCGTTCTATTGGGGGACTCTGCTCGACCATCCTGGAATTTGGCTCTGGCATGTGCCTGGAAGAGCTGATTTTGCGGCATGCCATTGGCGAGGAGATTACGGCGATCGAGCGGGATGGGCATGCGGCTGGCGTGATGATGATCCCTATCCCTGCAGCGGGCATTCTCAAGGGTGTGCATGGTGTGGAGGAGGCTTTGCAAGTGCCTCTCATCACCGGCATCGAGATTACCTCCAAGCTGAATTATGCACTTGTGCCACTCCCCGAAGGCGCAAGTTACCTGGGGTTTATCTTTGCACGTGGGAATACACCTGCCGAGGTGGAGGAGGCCATTCGCAAGGCACACAAGTTGCTGAAGTTTGATGTCAGGCGCGAGATACCCGTGTTGAAAGCAGTTTGATTTACCCATGAGGGGCGTTTGGGTTATCCATAATTTCAATCTCGTCCGGGTGGCCTGGTACATGTTCTTCTGCAAAGAAGCTGTGTACGGTGAAATCGGAGCCGGCCGTTTGTTCGGGAATGAGATCGGTGGTTTCCCCCTGAGAGCCGATGATGGAGCCGTGCTCAAGTATCGTGCCAGCAGGAAGATCGGCGTTATTTGCTCCATGGCTGAAGAGGATGCCAACAGCATCCTGCTGCCTGTCACCGGCCCGGACCGCCACGATAAAACGGCTATCTTCTGCTCTTTGCGGGCTATATAAGGCTAACTTTAGCTGGTCTTCTCTAAATCCGGCCTGCTTGAGTTCGTCTATGGCATGATCAGCCTTAGCATGATCTCTAAAGACGCCGACTGCGTTTGGTTGATCAGTGTTTTCCATGTGTTGCCCCCTCTCAGAGCGGAAGTGATTGCGACAACATTGCATTGATCTGCACGTTTGAAGATTGCGCACGCTACTACACCACTATACCACATTGGAGAACTTTAAGAAACCAATCCCCTTGCTTTTTGGAAAGTTTAGTGCTAAACTATGAGCAGGAAGATGAGAAAGGAGTAGTGAACGAATGAGTAGGCCTTCTGTTATGGCCTGGATGCGGCTCGCTCGTGTGTTTCAGAAGATCGATCGTGCCTCGGAGGTGCGCCTACGGCCCTGGAATTTAAATGTGGCTCAATTTGATGTACTGGCACGTGTAGGAGCTGCAAAAGGGATTACACAGCAGGAACTGGCAGATAGGTTGCTGGTGACCAAGGGGAACATCTCGCAGCTCCTGGATCGTTTGGAACGGCGTGGGCTGCTGAAGCGCTGCCAGGAGGGGCGGACCAACACTCTTTCTCTGACGGAGGAGGGACAGCAGCTCTATGCGCAAGTGGTGCCGGCGCAAGAAGAAATGGTTGCGCAACATTTCTCTGCTCTCACTTCCCAGGAAGTAAATCAACTGCTGCACCTGTTGCGCAAGCTTGACCGGGCAATACGCTGACTTCCTGCTTTACTGGAACTGGTAGTTGTATGCTACACTTTGCCTATGGAGAAGACATCATGTCATCACTCAGACCCATTATCGGGCTACACCACATCACGATTGTGTGTGCAGATGCCCAGCGAACGATCAATTTCTACACGCAGGTCCTGGGCTTGCGCTTTATCAAGAAGACCGTAAATTTCGATGATCCCGAAAGCTATCACCTGTACTTCGGCAATGAGGAAGCTCGCCCTGGATCCGTCGTGACCTTTTTCGAGTGGCGCGGTGCGCCAAAGGGATACCCTGGTATCGGCGGCACCCATCATTTCGCGCTGATCGTGAATGACTATGCTGCTTTGCTTAAATGGAAACGGCGCTTGAATGATTTTGGACTGCAGGTGGATGGTCCGCTAGACCGGCATTACTTCAAGTCTATCTACTTCAATGATCCCGACGGTACCATTCTCGAGATTGCGACGCTGGGACCGGGATGGACAATCGATGAGGCTGCTGATGCGCTCGGGATCTCATATCGTGAACCACCGGCAGAGATGCTCATCAACAACCGCGACACGGTACGCATTCAGGCCGAGACGTGGCCGGAGCCGGTGCCGGAGATTACTGGCGAAATGGCATTGGAGCAGGGGATGCATCACATCACGGCGATTTCCTCGGATATCGAACGCACGCAGGCCTTTTTTGGCGACCTTTTGGGGCTGCGGCGCGTGAAGATGACCTCGAATTTTGACGACCCGACCTCGGCTCACTGGTACTGGGGAGTTGGTGACGGACGACCGGGTACTCTGATCACGTACTTTGAGCGCAAAACTTCCAGGGACGACCGCATGCGTATGGGGGCCGGACAGACGCATCACTATGCATTTGCTGTAGCAGATGAAGAATCGCAACTGGAGTGGCGTGAGAAGCTCGTGCGGGCTGGTCTGCGAGTTACGCCTGTGCTGGATCGTGTCTACTTCAAGAGCATCTACACTAATGACCCGGATGGACACATCGTCGAACTGGCGACAGCCGGTCCGGGCTTTGCGGTTGACGAACCCATAAGCGAGCTTGGTCAACACTTGCAATTGCCACCGTGGCTAGAGAGCAGCCGTGCCAAAATTGAGCGTGTACTGCACCCGGTGGCCGTGCCAGAATGGCGTCCTGCGGAGGAGGGCAAATGAACCAATTGACTTCTCATGGTTTGGGGCAGGAGCCGCACGGGGGGCAGCCAGTGCTGCTCGCGGGTGAGCCGTTAGAGCGGGCACGAGCAGCACTGGTGATGGTACATGGACGAGGAGCCACAGCGGAGAGTATCCTCGAGCTGGCATTTGAACTGAAGCAGCCAGGTTTTGTCTACCTCGCTCCCCAGGCGGCGCAGAATACCTGGTACCCGCAGAGCTTTCTCGCTCCCATATCCAGCAATGAGCCGTGGCTGTCGTCGGCACTGACCTTGCTTGGCACGGTGATCCAGCGGATAGAGGAGGGGGGTATTCCTCCCGAGCGTACGATGCTGCTCGGCTTCTCACAAGGTGCCTGTCTCGCGCTTGAGTATACAGCCCGGCACGCGCGACGTTATGGCGGCGTAGTGGCCTTGAGCGGAGGGCTGATTGGACCCGATGACACGCCGCGCGACTATCCAGGCTCGTTTGCAGGTACGCCTGTCTTTCTGGGGTGCAGCGACCGGGACCTTCACATTCCGAAAAAGCGGGTGCAGCTTTCTGCCGAGGTGTTGCGACGGCTTGACGCGGATGTGACGATGCGGCTGTACCCGAACATGGGACATACGGTGAACCAGGATGAGATCGATTTTGTGAGTGGCATGATGGCGGCAATAGCGTAGGATGTATACCCAGGAATGATCGTCGGGAGGCCTGGCGAGGGCAAGCCTGGCCACTACATTTTACTGAAATACCTGTTTACCCAAGTGAGGTGCATTGATGAATGAGTTTCATTACACCAGTTATGCCCAGGAGATCATTTTTGGGTCAGGCTCGGTCGCGCGGCTGGGTGAGGCTGTTGAGCGCTTCTCCTGGCAGCGCCTGATGCTTTGCTCAACCGGCTCGCAGCGAAGGAATGGACACATTGCGGCGATTGAGAATGTGTTGGCAGAGCGGCTGGTGGCTAGATACGAATCAGTTGCGCCTCACGTACCCGATGACCAGGTGGCTGAAGTCTCGGCAATTGCGTACGAGAGCAAGATTGACGCGCTCATTGGATTGGGTGGGGGGAGTCCCATCGGCATGGTGAAAGCAGTCAGCATGGCGGTGGAAGAGAAGCGCAGCGGGCGGCCAGCACGAGCGGCGTTTCCGACCGAGCAACCCCTGGTTGCTGTTATCGCCATTCCAACTACATATGCAGGTTCGGAAATGACGCCAACCTATGGTATTACGCACCACGAGAACGGCTCTGCGCGCAAAATTACCGTCACCGATGCCAAGGTCACCCCAAAACTCACGATCTACGACCCGCAACTCACACTCGACCTCCCTCCTGAGATGACGGCATCGACGGGCATCAACGCCCTGGCGCACTGCATCGAAGCGCTGTATTCGATCACGCACAACCCGCTCTCCACGGCTGCCGCTCTGCGCGGCGTGCAGACTATCTACTCTGCACTGCCGCGCTGCTATGTATATGGTGATAACCTGGAGGCCCGTAGCGAGATGCTCACAGGAGCGTTTCTGGCCGGAACAGCGCTGGCGCATGTTTCTATGGCATTGCACCATGGGCTCTGTCACGTACTGGGTGGGACTGCGGGTGTACCGCATGGCTTTGCCAACAGTATAATCTTGCCGCATGCAATGCGTTTCAACTTGCATGCGGCCGCGCCTGAGCTGGCTCAGGCCGCCGAAGCGATGGGGATTGCACGCGCAGGCCAGAGCGCCGAGAGCGCGGCCGAAGAGGCCATAAACAAAGTATACGAGCTTATTGGTCAGATGAATCTCCCACAGCGTTTGCGGGATGTTGGTGTACAGGAAGCTGATCTGCCCGGATTAGCACGAATAGCTCTCCAGAGCCGTGCCGTGCAGAGCAATCCCAGGCCTATCACCGGCGCGGCACAGATTGAGGAGGTGTTGCGGGCAGCATGGTAGTGAGGCATTGGCCTGTCGTCATCAAGCATTACGTTCCAGCAAGACGAGCTACAACTGGCGCGAATGCCTCGCTATGCTCATCAAACACTGCAATATATGAGATACCGTACTGCTCACGACGCATCTGCAAATCTTCGCTTATCTGATCCGGCTGGCGTATCCATTCTACTTTTTGTCTCGTCGCTGCTGGCGTCGTGTCTGTCACATCCAACCCACTTCCGTCACCTTGTGCTTTTCTGGGGTCAGCATATCTAAACCTGCTTTCTGTATGCTAAGCTTTTTCGGCTGACAGGCAAGCGGCAGAACACCGGTACCCCTCAGGCTCATGTCAATCGCCGGGTCTGCCCTCGGTCTTGCCGTACCCCAATCCCGCTTCCCGTGCCCGCAGGACCGCCTGCGCCCGGTCCGCCACTTGCAGCTTGCTGAAGATGTTGGAGACATGGTTGCGCACCGTTTTGAGGGTGAGTCCCAACTGCTCGGCGATCTCCTGATTGGTTCTCCCCTGGGCGATCAGCGCCAGCAGTTCGGTCTCCCGCTCGCTCAGTTCTGGAAAGACCCGCGACGGCACACTCGGCCTGGCTGCTGCGAAGAAGCCCAGCACCCGTTTGGCAATGCCAGGACCGAAGATGGCCTCCCCACCTGCCACGGCCCGGATTGCCCGCAGCATCTCGGCCTGATTCGCCCCTTTCAGGACGTAGCCGCGCGCCCCGGCACGCATCGCGGCAAAGACCGACTCGTCGTCTTCAAACATCGTGACCATCAGGATGCTGATATGAGGGCTGGCTGCCACGATCTGGCGCGTGGCCTCGATGCCATTGATTCCGGGCATCTTGATATCCATCAAGATCACATCCGGCTGCAAGGTCTTGGCCTCGCGGATGGCCTCGGCTCCGGTGGTGGCTTCCCCCACCACCTCGGTATCCGCCACCGAATCCAACAGGCCGTGCAAGCCCTCACGAAAGAGCGGGTGGTCGTCTGCAATCAGCACACGAATGCGGTCCATGCTTACTCCTCCTCTTGGGTAATCACGCTGGGCGTTACTCCCAGCGCCTCTGCTGTCTCCGAGCGTGTGTAGGGCAGCCGCGCGAGGACGCGCGCCCCTCCGGTGAGCAGGTGCTCGATGGTCCACGTCCCGCCCAGTTCCTCGGCCCGCTCGCGCATCGAGATCAGGCCGACGCCTACTCTCCGGGCCTGTGGCAGCCCACACCCATCATCCTGGATGGAGAGGGAGAGCCAGTCAGCTGGCTCATCCAGAGCGAGCCGGATATTACAGTGCTGGGCTGCCGAGTGGCGTACCACGTTGGTCAGTGATTCCTGGGCGATGCGGTAGATGGCCACTTCGACCGCAGCAGGCAGCTCCGGCAGGCATTCTGGTGCGTCGAGGTGCATTGAGACCTGGTCACTGGACTGCAGGGTTAACTCACGCAGGGCAGAGACGAGACCCAGTTCGTCCAGGGCAGGCGGGCGCAGCGCGTAGACCAGGCGGCGAATGTCAGCGACAGCGGACTGTGTGCGCCCGGTCAGGTCGGAGAGCAGCGTCTGGGCCAGCTGGTCGTGTGCCAGGCGATTGCGCGCCGTCTCCAGTTTGAGCGTGAGGCTGGCCAACTGAGGGCCGAGGCCGTCATGCAGGTCGCGGCGCAGGCGGCGGCGCTCCTCCTCGCGTGTCGTGACCAGGCGCTCGCGCTCGCGCTGCAGCTCGACCGTTAAGCGCTTGAGATCCGCTGTCAGGCGCACGGCATGAGCCGCAATCCCTGCCTGGCGCGCCACATCCTCGAGCAAGGCACGGTCGGCGGGGGAGAAGCGCTCGCCAGGAGCGCGTGGAGCCAGCGCCAGTTCCCCCACCGCTTCATGTTGATAGACCAGCGGTAGGCGAACCAGCTCCCCTCGTGCCGATCCATAGGAGACAGCAGTAAGGACCTCCTCCCCCTGCTGTAAAGTAATCGCCGCATAGAGCAGCCTCAGGGCCAGGGCCACCGTCTCGACAATGGTTGGCAGCACTGCCTCAGGGGCCAGCGTGGCTTCCAGGCGTTGTCCCAGGCGTGAGATCACGCGGTAGGGATCATCACGATCCCCATACATCAGATGGTTCACGGCTCGTTGCAGCCGCGTGCGCAGGGGTTGAAACAGCACCGCGACCAGGCCGGTCGCCAGTAGGGCCAGACCGAGGTTGCCCTGCGCCCGCAAGAGGGTGCCCAGGCCCATCACGACCAGGACATAGAGGGCAACGGTGCTGAGCGTGAGCACACCATAGACCAGCGTGCGGTTGATGATAATGTCGATGTCCCACAGCCGGTAGCGCAACAGGGCGATCCCGATGGAGAGCGGGATGAGGACGGACAAGAGGTTAATGGCCAGTGCTGCGACGAGGTGATGGAGCTGGGGTGAGACGGCAAGCGCCGGGAAGTAGGAGGGGAGCACGCCCATCCCCAGGTTTTCTACGCTCACCGATCCGACGACGATGGTCGCGGCGAAGACCACCCACTTGATCTGCTGGCGTTGGACTGGCGTGGACCTCCGTCGGTAGCGGTACAATATGGCCAGCGCCAGGCTGCAATAAAAAGCAACGCGCACCAGCGTATAGGGCGGGGACAACCACCAGTTCCCGTGATAAACCGCAGCAAGGATGGGAACGGGCACGAGTGAGACGGCGATCCACCCCAGGGCCAGCCAGCGCGTGAAGCCGGGAACAAAGCGCCCATCGGGAAACGCATACACAAAGCTAAGCGTCACCGTGGCCAGGACCACCAGGATATCGATGAGAGCCCACCAGGCTCCGTCGTTCCCTAACGCGATTGGAAGAGGTGGAAAGAAGAGTCCACCCGTGAGGACGAGGACCAGGGAAAACAACAGGATGAACCAGTCGCTGGACTTGCGCCAGAACAGCACGAGGCTAACTGCGAACCACATGCTGGTGGTGGCAATGAGCAGAATGGTGATGGCCAGGCCGTAGTTGCCGACCTCGAGGTTTGCGCAGAAGACCACCAGCATGAGGGCGAAAATAGCGAGCCAGAGCATCCTGGCAAGGAGGAGCCAGCGCCCGTGCAGGCGCGTGCCGCCAACGCCCAGCTGCTCTGCATGCATACCTATCCGTGCGGGTGTAGGAAGCAGCCGCATATGCATACTCCCACTGCCAGTCTTCTGCTCAGACTTGCGGTCCATTGATCCTCGCCTTTCATTATACGCGGCTTTTTGTTCCTTGTATACTCCTTGATGAAGGGGGGAACACTCCTCATCAAGGAGCTGAAGTGTGAAGCAGCGCCTGGCGCTCACCAGCGGTCTCATACGCTTTCCCTCAGCTGGCGACAACCCCGAGCCTGGCAGAGGGGAAGTTGTCCCCTCTGCCCTCCCTTATTGCTCACTGTGAGCCATTGGATGGGAATGGGCGCAGGAAGAGGGTCGGCTGGAAATTGAGGAAAGCTGGCGGTGTTGAGGTGAGTGTCCCGGTCGGGAAGGGTTCTGGGAGCACATTGAGGTTGGGACCAAGTGCCGCCGCTTCCTGGTTCATCACATCGGGATTGGTCGCATCTTCCCACCTGCCCGTATCCAGGCGCTGAATCAGCGTTTGGAAGGCCGTCAGCGTCTCCGCAGGAGTGAAGGTACAATGACCGGCGCGGTGGACGAACACCTGGCGCAGCAAGCTGGTGTCGCCGCTTGACTGAACCACGCTCGCATAGGCCCGCTCTTCCTCGGGGGGCTCCAGTCCATCGCCAGTCGTGTGCATCGTCAGAACAGGAATATTCAGGTTCCCGTTGAGGGTGATGTAGCTGTTCAGGTACGCTACCGCTGGTGGATCAGCTACGATGCGCGAAGCGCTCTGTAGGGCCTGCAGATCCTGAGTCAGATTCAGACCGGCTTGCTGGTAGAGGGCGATGACTTCATCGCGATCGGATGAATGTGCCAGTTGCCTGGTATAGTCAACCCCCACATTCCAGGAGGGGTTGCCACCGGCACGCGCTTCCAGTTCCGCACGAGCTAAGAAAGCGTAGGCAAAGTCATGGCTTAGCCAGGGGATCTGATTCTGTTCCTGGGTCTTGAAATCCGTGCTGGCTGGCTCAGGCGAAGCGGGGTCTGACCAGCCAGGAATATCTGATAAAGCTGCGACCAGGGCGAGGCGCGCCCGGCCCTCTAGACTACTCTGAGCCTGTGCCAGGAGTTGCTGGGCCAGAGTAAAGGAAGAGGTGGGATCGGTAATATGCACGATGGACAGTGGCGCGTTCCCCGCCAGCAGGGCCTTGAAGGCAAAGGCACTATCAAGCGCCTGGTTCCAGGTCCCGATGCCACCGGAAAGCGCTCCGCACATCGGCAAGGCACCGGCAAAACGATCGGGGAACAGTTGAACCAGCCCGGCCGAGATGATACCGCCCTCCGAGTGACCCCAGGCGATCGTACGAGTCGGAGTGCCGCAGGTCGTATCGAAGAGATTAAGCAGGGCAATCTGGTCGTGAAACGCCTGCTGAAGCGCCCAGCCGTTCTGGCTGTAAGAGGAGCCAGCCAGCGCGTAGCCCTGCTGCAAGAGTGCAGCCTCAGTCAGAGTATCACTAACAGGAGGAATGGTGGGAACGGTTCCAACATCAGGTGCCGGGTAGAGGAGCGGTTGATTGGGAAAAACATAGCCGTGACTGTAGAGGACCAGCGTGCCATTCCAGTTCGACGGGACGGCAATCGTGTAGTTGGCTCCCCCAAGTGTCCCCTGAAGAACGTTCGTTCCGTTGGGGGTGATGCAACTGCTGGTATCAGCATGGGCAACTCTGGTGGTCGTCACCAGCAAGCCACTCAGCAGTGTCACCAGCACAATCAGGGTAAGTAGGTAGCGTTTCATCGCCTCAAACC